>BNJT01000665.1_pt1 | contig 338828 bp, 667 predicted proteins | sample 8540491 | NCBI WGS metagenome assembly BNJT01 (sample SAMD00202455, study PRJDB9452) | human saliva metagenome | host: Homo sapiens | reverse complement strand
CCGGGGCGAGAAAGAAGCCAAACAGCCATGACAATGATCAGATCCCATCGCGAGACAGTGCTCACGGTCGCGTAACGCCAATCAGGCGTAGCCCAGGAATCGACGACCATGCCGTCGAAGATCAAGGTCGGCATCGCGGAGATTCTGAAGGCCGAGGGTTATATCTCGAACTTCGAGGACCGACCGGGTCGTCAGCGATGGAAGAGGGCAAAGGTGCTCAGGGTCAACACTCAAGTACGGTGACTCGCGGAGCGCTCCATCGCAGGACTCCGTCGCATCAGCAAGCCCGGTCTGCGTGTCACGCGAAGGCCAAAGGCCCTCCCGAAAGGTGCTCGGCGGTCTCGGCATCGCGCATCATCCCACATCCCAGGGCCCGCTCGACCGACAAGCAAAACGCCAAGCCCGTGGGCGGCGAAGTTTCGCCTGGCGTCTGGCACCCGACGAGACTGAAAAGGAGATAGAAATGTCACGAATTGGCCGCGGTCGCGGTCCCGTCCAACGTCGAGTCAAGATCGAGTCAGAGACTGGCCCGTCAAGGGTCCCCGGGCGGGTGAGCCGAAGTTCACCGTCGCGAACCCATCACCATCGCGAAGAACGAGCAGGGAGACTGCAGGTGTCGCGTCCGAATGACGAGCGGCTGTCCCGTTCCTCGCACGGCCTGACCCGCACCGTGTCGAACATGGTCACCGGGGTTACCCAGGGATATGCGAAGAAGCTCGAGATCGTGGGCGTCGGCTACCGCGTCATCGCGAAAAGGCCCGACCCAGCTCGAGATTGCCTCGGGCTCTGCACCCGGTAGGTCAACGCCCCGGAGGGCATCACCTTCACCGTTGCGACCCAGACCGGTTCACGGTGCACGGCATCGACAAGCAACTTGTCGGTGAGACTGCCGCGAACATCCGCAAGATCCGCAAGCCCTGAGCCATACAAGGGCAGGGCGTTTCACGCGGGCGAAGACGTCCGCCGCAAGGCCGGAAAGGCTGGTAGTAATGGCTATCTCGCTTGGCAACGCAAGGGCCTGGCGGGCGAAGACCGCTGCACGCGCCCGCCGCCAGCTGCGCGGGTCGCAAGAAGATCAACGGCACCGCCGAGCTGGGCCCCGCATGGTGGTCACCCGCCCGCGCGTCACTTGTACGTGCAGGTGATCGACGACACCATCGGCCACACCTTTGGCATCCGCTTCCACCATGGAGCGATCTGAGGGGCGGCGGAGGGCGACAAGTCCGCCAAGGCCCGCAAGGTGGGGAGATCATCGCCCAGCGTGCGAGAGCCGGTGTCGCGAGAACGTAGTCTCGACCGCGCAGGAACAAGTACCACGGTTGATCGCCGCGCTCGCCGATGGGGCGCGCGAGGCCGGTCCTCGGATCTGAGAACGACGAGAGGATAGGGAACACGATGAGTGAGACCCAGCAGCGCGGTGATCGCCGCGGTGGGGGAGCGTCGTGGCCGTGACGATCGTCGTGGCCAGGCTTCCAGGGAAGAGAAGAACCAGTATCTCGAGCGCTGGTCGCCACTCAACCGCGTCGCCAAGCGTCGTCCAGGGTGGGCGTCGTTTTAGCTTCACCGCCCTGGTGGTCGTCGGTGACTGGTGAGGGGCACGGTCGGCGTCGGCTACGGCAAGGCGAAGGAAGTGCCCGCCGCCATCGCCAAAGGCGTGGAGGAGGCCAAGAAACACTTCTTCCGTGCTGCTGATCCAGCGCACCATCCCGCACCCCGTGCAGGGTGAGAAGGCCGCTGACAGTGGTGCTGCGCCCCGCCCGCCCGGGTACCGGTGTCATTGCCGCGTGGATCGGCCGTGCAGTGCCTCGAATGCTGCGTGTGCACGACGTGCTGGCCAAGTCGCTCGGCCTCGGCCAACGCCATCAACGTCGTTCACGCGACGGTGGACGCTCTGCAGCAGCTCGAGAGAACCGGAGGCCGTCAGAAGCGTCGTGGCCTGCCGGTCGAGAGACGTCGCCCCCTGGCGGCAGCTGCTCCGGGCACGCAAGGAGGAGGTGGCCGGCTGATGGCTGAACTGAGGATCACCCAGATCAAGTCGAGGCGTGGCGGCAAGGACTGACAGCGGGCCACGCCAGCACCCTGGGGCTGAAGCGCATCGGTCAGACCGTGGTGCGCGAGGACCGCCCTGAGGTGCTCGGCATGATCCGTACCGTCGCCCACCTCGTGAAAGTGGAAGAGGTCAACTAATGGCTCTCAAGATTCATCACCTGCGCCCGCATGCCGGGGCCAACACTGCTAAGACCCGCGTGGGGTCGTGGTGAGGCGTCCGAGCGGCAAGACCGCTGGTCGTGGCACGAAGGGCACGGGCGCTCGCAAGAACGTCCCGGCGAACTTCGAGGGCGGTCAGATGCCGATGCACATGCGGATCCCGAAGCTCAAGGGGTTCACGAACCCGTTCCGCGTGGAGTACCAGGTCGTCAATGTCGGTCGTCTCGCCGAGCTGTTCCCCAAGGGAGGAGCGGTCACGGTGGAGGATCTTGTCGAGGCCGGTGCCGTCCGTGGCGGCACGCTCGTCAAGGTGCTGGGCGGCGGTGACATCAACGTTGCCCTCAACGTGACGGCTGACGCGTTCTCGAACTCCGCGAAGGAGAGGCTGGCATGCTGGTGGTTCCGCAGTGGAGGCCTGAAGCGACAGCGATGAGCACAGGGGCCGGGTGGCTGATCCTGCGATTGGGCCACCGGCCCTGCGTGTCTCAAGCGGATTTGATCAACGGCCAGGTCCGTGCCGGGGTGCGACTGACGAAGTCAGGGAGGCGCTCGCCGACACCGAGGAATAGCAGCGATGCCGGCGACCGCACGTGCACGCGGCTGCGCCGTCACCGTATGGATTGACTGGTCTCAGGGACCGGTGCTCGTCGCGGGCAAGTCCTTCAAGAAGGCTGCGCTTCCGCGAAGATGACTCTCCTCGTCAGTGCCGACCAGGCGAGCCGCTCCGACCGCGACTCGCCTCAGGGGCGATCCGTTGTCTCGCGCAGTACCAGGACGGGTTTGCTAAGGGCCGGCGCCTCCTCCGCAACCTCCGGACTCGGTCAGTACGATGCTCGAGTTTTCAGGACCTGGATGAACTCGCCGTAGGGGGAGAGGATCGCAGGCGATGACGCTGTCCAGGCCGACCAGGGAGGTAACAGGCAGTGCCGGACAATGGGATTCAGATGGGCTGGCACGGGATGACGGAAGCTCGGGGTGAGCAGCGCCAGACGGGCGACGGCGCGACCGATCCGTTCCGTGGTGAACCCTAGCCTTCCCGGCGATGAGCGGTGACCAGCAGGATCGGTGCTCCGAGGCGACCACGTGGCGGATCTTTTCGTCCCGGATGGGGATCCCGGCATCTACCGCCCGCATCAAGGCGTCGATGACGGTGTTGCCAGTGACAACGATGTCCTCGCTGCGGATACCTTCCCGCTCCAGGTTGTAGCGGCATTGCCGGGTCGGTGCCAGATGGAGGGAACTGGATCCGCGTCGCGATAAGCCTCGCTGGCCTCCCGGAAAGGGCGGCGATGTCGCCGCTGCGAAGTCCCGCCTCCAGATGGACGACGGGAAATGCGGCGGTTGAAGCTGGTCAGGCTGCTGGCGTGGCGACGCAGGCGGTGTCGCCCTGGACCACGACGGCGACCTGGGCGCTGCATCTCGAGAATCGGACCGAGCAGCGTGGATGATGTGGGCCATGATCCCCGTTGAGGGTCCGGCCCGTGCGAAAACGTTGAGGTCGTGCGCGTCGTGATTCCTGAGAACTTCACCACCTGATCCAGCATTCCGCGAGCCGTCAGCACCACCGAGATCGACTCGAAACGTGGATCCTCCTCAGGCGTCGGATGACGGGTGCCATCTTGATGCCCTCGGGACGAGTCCCGTACACGGTCATTACTTTTTTCATGATGTCCCCCAACCAACGACGATAGTCACGTCGCGAAATCAATGCGGGAAGCATAGGAGAGCTGGCCGGAAGTATGCAATACCCTTGGGAAGAGTTGCGCATCGGAGAGGCGCAGGTGCGTGCCGGGGCGGTAGTCCGATGTCCTGTGAGGTCTCATCCGTGGCGCGGCATTGGGGAATGTGCGTGCCCCTTGGTACGCTGCCTAGGTTGCCTGAGATGGGCGACGGGTAATTTGCTGAGCAACTGAAAGAGGGGCCGGATGCTCTCCGCCTTCGCTAGCGTTCAAGACGCCTGAGCTGCGCAAGAAGATCTTCTTTACGCTTGGGATCCTTTCTGTGTTCCGCCTCGGTTCCACCATCCCTGCCCCGAACGTGAACATGCAGGCGTTGAACGCATGTGTGGCAGATGCAACGACAGGTACGCAGGCCGGGCTCTACTCCCTGATCAATCTGTTCTCGGGCGGTGCCCTGCTCCACCTGACGATCTTCGCCCTGGGCGTGATGCCCACATCACGTCCTCGATCATCCTGCAGCCCTGGCTGTAGGTGATCCCGCGGCTGGAGGCTCTCCGCGAGGGCGCCGCCGGGCAGGCCACGATCACGCAGTCACGCGGTATCTCACCCTCGTCCTGGCGCTGCTCCAGGCGACGGCATTCGTCACCATGGCGCGCACGGGTCAGCTGTTGCAGTGCAGCCAGCCCATCCTCTACAACTAGAGAGCTCTTCCCTGCTGATCGCCGATGGTGCTCACCATGACCGCCGGGACCGTCGTGATCCGTGGCTGGGCGAGCCGATCACCGACCGCGGTGTCGGCAACGGCATGTCCGTGCTGATCTTCACCCAGATCGCCGCCCAGTCTCCGACTGGCCTGTGGTCCATCAGGAGAGCCACCCGGGATCCACCGGCTGGTTCCTTTTCCCTGGCCATCGTGCCATCGGTCTGCTCGTGATGCTCGGCATCTGTTCATGGAGCAGGAGCAGCGGCGTGTCCTCGTGCAGTACGCCAAACGCATGGTCGGACGCAGACTCGTGGGCGTTCGACTCACCACATCCCGTTGAAGGTCAATCAGTCCGGTGTCGTCATCCTGCTGATTTTCGCCAGCTCCATCCTCATCTACCGATTCTTTATGCCACCTTCCGGCCCGAGTCGAAACCGGCCAGTGGATAGCTGCCAATTTCCACACGAACAGTTGGGTCTACAGCACCCCGCAGTTCCTGCTCATCGTCGGTTTCTGCTACTTTCTACGTCGCGATCACCTTCAACCTGAGGAGGTGTCGGACAACATGAAGAAGTACGGCGGCTTTATTCCCGGTATCCGTGCGGGCAAAGCCCGACGGAGCGTTACCTGACCTACGTGCTAAAACCGTCTGACCGCGCCGGGGTCGTTGTGTCTGGCGGTCATCTCGATGATTCCGACCCTCGCGTTCACTCGCGGTCGGCGCGAACCAGAATTTCTCCCGTTCGGCGGGACCTCCATCCTCATCATCATCGGTGTGGCCCCTGACACGGTCAAGCGCATCGAGAGTCAGCTGCAACAACTGCAACCATGAAGGATTCCTGAGGTGAGAATGCTCTCATGGGTGCCCCGGAGCAGGCAAGGGCACCCAGGCCAGCGTTGGCCGACGCATATGCGATACCGGCCATTTCAACCGGCGACATCTTCCGGGGCCAACATCTCGTAACGGCACCGAGCTGGGCGTCAAGGTCAAGGCCTTGATCGACGCCGGAGAATATCGTGCCCGATGATGTCACGGAGGCCATCGTTGCCGATCGTCTGGGCCGAGGATGACTGCTCCTCCGGGTTTCTCCTCGACGGTTTCGCACGCACCCTGCACCGTGCACTTCCTGGACCGACACCTTTCCCATCAGCGGCAGCGCCTCAACGTCGTGGTCTCGTTGGTGGTGGAACCCGACGTGCTGGTCGCGCGCCTGCTGGACCGCGCCGAGAAGGAAGGGCGTACGGACGACAACGAAGACACCATCAGACGCCGCATGGAGGTCTATGCCGGCCAGACCGCACCGCTGCTCTTCCACTACGAGCGGCAGGGGGCTGCTCGTAGAGGTGGAGGAACCGGAACCGTCGAGGAAGTGCGGCAGCGCATGCTCGAGGCAGTGGCGGCGCACAAGGCCTGAGATGTCGATCGAGACCAAGACGCCGAACAGCTGCTGAAAATGCGCGCCGCGGGGACTGGTCGTGGCCGAGGGCTGCGCCGATGCGGGAGGCAACGGCGGTGGGCGTCACGACCGCCGAGATCGATGCGGTGGGTCGGGCGGTCTCGCGGAGCAGGCGCGACCTCAATTTCCTGGGATACGGGTGCCGAGTATGGCGCACCGTTTTTCCGGTGTCGCCTGCATCTCCGTGAACGACGAACTGGTTCACGGTGTCCTCCGGTGATCGCGTGATCAGTGACGGCGATCTCGTTTCCATCGATTTTGGCGCCGTGGTGGAGGGATGGCATGGTGATGCGGCCCGGAGTTTCGTGGTCGGTGAGGCCCGGGCGGAGGATCTCGAGATGCTGGAGGCCACCCGGCAGGCCATGTGGGCTGGCATCGCCGCTGTCCGTGACGGCGGTCGCGTCGGGGACGTGTCGCGGGCCATCGAACAGTGCGTCAAGTGCCAGCCGCGTCGGTACGTGGATCGCTGCGCGACTCACACGGGACACGGGATTGGCTCTCACATGCACATGGAGCCGGACGTTCCCGAATCAGTTCAGGTTCCGCCCCAACCCACGTCTCGGCGTGGGGATGGCCATCGCGGGTGGAACCGCATGCTGACCCTGAGATTTGCATCAGACGGTGGTCGCTGCCGATGAATGGACGGTGCGAAGCCGCGACGGGGAGCGCGAGGCCCATTGGGAGAACACCGTGGCCATCACGGAGCGCGGGCTCTGGGTGCTCACGGAACCTGATGGGGAGAAGCGGAACTGACCGCCGCGGTATCGCTTTTCGGGCCGCTCGGCGAGTGATGTCACAGCTTTCTACCATGGATCGCATGAGCAAGTTGCCACCATCTTCCCGGTATCTTCAACGCGCTGGCGAAGCGGTTGATGATGCGGAGCGGAGTCGCTGACGAAGCGGGTTTCGGACGCCTTCGCGGATGGTCGGCTGGACGCGGATTCTACCGGCAGTCCATGGATGTGATCTACGCGCAAGACCCTGAGGAACTGGTCCCGGTGGTGGAACAGCTCCCTGCGGCTGCGGTCGACACTCCTGCGATCGTCGGTGAGGAAAAACTACAGCGGACGAGACTCGGCGAAATCTACGCACCCGGCGCGAGTCAGCATGGGTTGCTGCGGGCAATCGCGGGTGCGCGACCCTGCGCCGTGTGGTGGCATCCTGCTGGCCGTTTGAGCGAAACCAGTCGTGTGAAACTCTCGGCGGGTGAGTGTCTCTGAGTCACGAACGAAGCCCGCTGCTCGTGATCAGCCTTCAGAATCACGTGAGCGCTGGTTTCGACTAGTGAGGAACCGGTCCCGCCCGTGCACAGCCCGGGTTTTCGCGATGGGACGGCACGGCGGTGGGGTGGTTTCAAACCGTCATCGCATCGCCGAGAAGGCGCATCCCGGCGCCGTTATGCTAGGCATTCCACGGGTTCGATAGTGGCGTGCCTAGCCATCGAGCTCACGATCCGCGTGCTGGCGTTCACGCCGAGAAATGCCACCCCCGAGTTGTCGGACGATGGACATGCACTGGCGTGGGTCGTCCAGGGTGCGGAACCCGAGTAAGCGCGCGAAATGCTCCGGCTGGTTGCCGGTCCTCATCAGCGGGCGGACAACGCGCATCCGTCCGGCAGCGAACATCGCATCTGCGCTGAACAATGAGGGGCAGAAACTACTCCGCGAAGACTCCGATCACCGGGGTCCAGTGGACTATACGGACATCGGCCAGCACATTGTTGATCCGGAACGGATCGTCGGCGAGCAGATCGGAGACGGCCTCGGCGTTCTCGGCCTTGACCACGAGGGAGGGCTGATGGGGTGTGGCTTCGGGGTAGGCGCCCACCCGCGATGAGTCCCTTGTCGGTCAGGCTCGACAGGAAGGCCCGGTGATCGGGGCGGTGGCGGGCGATGAGCTCAGTGTCGTTGACGTAGGGTGTAATGAACGGCGAAATACCATGGGTCAACGGTACGGCGCCGCGGCAGTGGTAACCCTTCCGGGGTGGATTTGGGGCGTCGCCACGTGCCGCGTAAACTGCCTCAGGTATTGCGGTTTCCCACCGCGCCCGGAAACCGGTTTCCATCGACGATTGAGAGCACATGGCGAAGAAAGAAGGAGCCCTCGAACTCGAGGGGACCGTGGTCGAGGCGTTGCCCAACGCAATGTTTCGCGTTGAGTTGCCCAACGGGCACAAGGTTCTGACCACCATCAGCGGAAAAGATGCGTCAGCATTACATCCGCATCCTGCCCGCTGACCGAGTGGTCGTCGAGCTTTCCCCCTACGACCTCACCCGCGGTCGTATCGTGTACCGGCACAAGTGATCAGCCGGGTCCTGAACACGTGTGAATTCTCAACGCCCGGCCATGGCCGAGCGTCTATTCTGCCGGCGGGTTGGCAAAAACGGCGATGTGACGTAGAGCTTTGTCGTCGGTCGTCCATGCCCGGATGCTGTCGTGTGCCTGCGATGGTCCGGATTTCCGGCGACCGGCTCATCCACCACAGATTGGGCAGGGAGACTGTCCAGTCGCCGATTGAAAAGGTTGCTCGAATGAAGGTTCAGCCGAGCGTCAAGAAGATCTGCGACAAGTGCAAGGTTATTCGCCGGCACGGTCGTGTGATGGTGATCTGCGACAACCCGCGCCACAAAGCAGCGTCAGGGCTGACAACCCGACGAGGGATCGCAGAACATCGCGGAACGGGGCAGGTCGCCCAGCCCGCCTGACAAGTGAACACAACGTGATCGCAAGGGCCGCCAGAAACGGTGACTCCCGACCCTTGGACGAAGGCCAAGGCCCCTCTGCGGCGACAGGAACCGCCGCGCGCCAGGGAGGGACGCGACACGCCACACACCTTCGCGGTCCCCGACCTGACCGGGCGGAAGCCCATAGGGACCGGAAACACTGAAAGGTAGAACATGGCACGCCTCGTTGGTGTCGACCTGCCGCGCGACAAGCGCCTGGAGGTCGCCCTCACCCTACATCTTCGGGATCGGTCGCACCCGCGCCGCCGAGACCCTCGCCGCCACCGGTGTCAGCGGCGATCTCCGTGTCCACCAGCTCACCGACGAGCAGCTCGTCGCGCTGCGTGACCACATCGAAGGCAACTACGAGATCGAGGGTGACCTCCGTCGTACCGTTGCCGCCGATATCCGCCGCAAGGTCGAGATCGGCTAACTACCAGGGGCCGTCGTCACCGCAGTGGCCTCCGGTCCGTGGTCAGCGCACCCGCACCAATGCGCGCACCCGCAAGGGCAAGAAGAAGGCCGTGGCCGGCAAGAAGAAGGCACGCTGACCCGCGCGGTGAGCTGAGACAGGAGATTTGACTACTGATGGCAACAAGCCGCAAGCAGGCCGCCAAGACCAAGGTGCGCCGCAAGGAGAAGAAGAACGTCCTCGCCGGACAGGCTCACATCAAGAGCACCTTCAACAACACGATCATCTCGATCACTGATCCCAACGGGGCAGTGATCTCCTGGGACCTCCGCCGGCACCGTCGGCTTCAAGGGCTCCCGCAAGTCGACCCCCTTCGCCGCCCAGATGGCAGCCGAGGCCGCTGGCCGTCGCGCCATGGAGCACGGCATGAAGCGCGTCGACGTGTTCGTCAAGGGCCCGGGCTCGGGCCGTGAGACCGCGATCCGCTCGCTGGGCGCCGTGGGCCTCGAGGTCGGAACCATCTCCGACGTCACGCCCGTGCCGCACAACGGCTGCCGTCCGCCGAAGCGTCGCCGCGTCTGAGCGCCCGAGAAGTAAAGGACTGAAGAGAAAATGGCTCGTTACACCGGCCCCATGACCAAGAAGTCCCGTCGCCTCGGGACCGACCTGGTTGGCAACGACAAGGCATTCGAACGCCGCCCGTACCCGCCCGGCGTCCACGGTCGCGGTCGCACCAAGGACTCCGAGTACTCGCTGCAGCTCAAGGAGAAGCAGAAGGCCCGTTTCGCCTACGGCGTCCTCGAGAAGCAGTTCAGCCGCTACTACGAGGAGGCGGACCGTCACCCCGGCAAAGACTGGTGACAACCTGCTGCAGATCCTCGAATCGCGTCTCGACAACGTTGTGTACCGCGCAGGTTTCGCTGCCACCCGCAGGCAGGCCCGCCAGCTCGTGGTGCACGGTCACTTCCTCGTCAATGGCAAGAAGGTGAACATCCCGTCGTACCGTGTCAAGGCTCACGACATCATCGACGTCGCCGAGAAGTCGATGAACATCCACCCGCTCGTGGTGGCTCGTGAAACCCACGGCGAGCGCTCCGTTCCCGCGTGGCTCGAGGCCCGCCCCAACCGGATGCGCATCCTCGTTCACCAGCTCCCCGTCCGCGAACAGATCGTGATCGATGTCCAGGAGCAGATGATCGTCGAGCTCTACTCCAAGTAGTAGACGCCACCGGGGTGATCGGCACCACAACTGCCGGTCACCCCAGCTCGGTTTTCCGGGCCCCGCAGCCGGAGCGGTTCCGGTCGCGGTATTCGCGCCATCAAATAGTGGGTGGCGCGGGAAGGAAGAAAATGCTCATCGCACAGCGTCCGACCCTGTCGGAAGAGACGGTTTCCGAACACCGGTCACGGTTCATCATCGAGCCCCTCGAACCCGGTTTCGGTTACACCTCGGCAACTCGATGCGTCGCACCCTGCTGTCGTCCATCCCGGGCGCGGCAGTGACTTCCATCAAGATCGAGGGCAACCAGCACGAGTTCTCCACCCTGGAGGGCGTCGTCGAGGACGTCACCGAGATCATCCTCAACCTCAAGGGCCTGGTCCTGTCCTCCGAGGAGGACGAACCTGTGGTCATGTACCTGCGTAGGGCGGGAGCCGGTGAGGGTCACCGCAGTCGACATCCAACCGCCGGCTGGGGTCGAGGTGCACAACCCCGAACTGCACATCGCCACCCTCAGCGAGGGCGGCAAACTTGAGATGGAGCTCGTGGTCGAACGCGGTCGTGGATACGTTTCCAGCGTCCTCAACAAGGATCCCGACGCGGAGATCGGACGGATCCCCGTCGACTCCATCTACTCTCCTGTGCTGAAGGTGAGCTACAAGGTGGAGGCCACCCGTGTGGCACCAGCGCACCGACTTCGACCGTCTCATCATTGACGTCGAGACCAAGCCTTCCATGGCTCCCCGCGACGCCGTCGCATCCGCTGGACGGACCCTGGTGGAACTCTTCGGCCTGGCTCGTGAACTCAACGTCAACGCAGAGGGCATCGAGATGGGCCCCTCGCCCGTGGATGAGCAGATCGCCGAGTCGCTGAACCTGCCCGTCGAGGACCTGAACCTGTCGGTTCGTTCCTACAACTGCCTCAAAGCGGGAAGGCATCCACACCGTCGGTGAGCTCGTCGCCCGCTCTGAGGAGGACCTCCTCGACATCCGTAATTTCGGCTCCAAGTCAATCCTCGAGGTCAAGGTCACCCTGCACACCTGGGGACTTTCGTTGCGTGACGCCGCCCCGGGGTTCGACCCGATCCAGGCCATCGAACGCTACGACCAGGAGCACGAGGGCGAGGATGACATCGACACCGAAGCGGACGAAGACTACGCCGAGACCGAGCAGTACTGAGAACCCATGCCGAGCGCTGCTCGGGACCAGACCGAAAAGAATTGAGACATGCCTAAGCCGACCAAGGGCCCCGCCTGTGGTAGCCCCACCGCATGAGCGCCTCATCCTGCGCAACCTGGCCACCCAGCTCATCGAGCACGGCCGTATCACCACCACCGAGACCAAGGCCCGCCGCGTCCAGCCGCTGGTCGAGAAGCTCGTCACCAAGGCCAAGCGCGGTGACCTTCACGCCCGTCGCCTGGTGCTGAAATCGGTGACCGACAGGGATGTGGTGGCGAAACTGTTCGAGGAGATCGCCCCACCCTTCAGGGCCGTGACGGTGGCTGCACCCGCATCACCAAGATTGGCATCCGCAAAGGGTGATTCCGCGCCTCTGGCGGTCCTGGAGTCGTCACCGACCCGGTGAAGAAGGCCCGAGGACGAAGACTGAGTCCGAAACAACGGGGAGGCATCCTGGCTCAGGATGCCTCCCATTCGTTATCCACGAAGTTTTTTCGGGAGGCATTGGTTGAGCCGGGTCCTGAGGAACGAGCGGTCTGGGACGAAAACCATCCACGGCGGCTCGCGGCTCGGTTCCAGTTCGCCGTGATGTCGCCTCGGTTCTGGTCGCGCCCAGGAGGCTATTCCTCGGTTCTCTGGCAGCAGGGCGTAGAAGGTGGCCTGATAGGCGTGGTAGAGGTCAGGTTTGCCCTCCCACGTGTGGGTGACGGGACGGTTCTGCACGTCGAGTTCCTGCCACCAGGAACCGTCCACGTGGTCGATGACGTGCTCATCGGCGTAGGCCAGAGGGTGCGGTAGGCGTCCTCGTAGCGCTGCTCACCGGTGGCGCGGAACAGTCCCTGCAGGCTGCGCCGATGCCCTCGGCGATCTCCCAGAAGAACCGCTCCGGAACCACTGGTTTCCCGTCCCAGTCGACGGTGTAGCAGAAACCGCCGTTGTCTGCCCAGGCGTCGTGGAATGCGCCGTCGAAGAGGTGCCGGGAGGCGTCCAGCAGCCAGGTCTCCCGAACGCCGAGGCCGCGGGCTGGAGCAGCAACTTTCGACCACTCGAGCCAGTGCCCGGGTTGGGAACCGTAGGGGTCGGAACGGATGCCGAGGGCTCGTCGCGGTTGTGGTCGGGGAGTTCCCGCCAGGTGGCGTCGAAGTGTTCCGGGGAGCCGCCAGGCCCTTCCGTGGCGTCTGCGGCCCGGCCCGCGATGCGGTGCGCGATTCTCGTGGCCCGTTCCAGGAGCCGCTCGTCGCCGGTCGTCTCGTAGGCCGCCAGACAGGCCTCCGTCAGGTGCATGTTGGCGTTCTGGCCGCGGTATGGCTCGGCCTGGTGGAATTCGTGGTCGAAGGCATCGATGCCCGCGCCGTCGGCCTCCACCCAGAACTTCTCGATGACCTCCAGGGGCCGCGGCCAGCAGCTCCTCGCCCCAGGAATCCCTAGCGGTGGTGGCGGAACTGGCGCCGAGCAGGATGTGGGCCTGCCCGTAGAGTTCCTTGCAGAGCTGGAATCGCCTCCACGGTCGGGAACCATCACCGTGCTCGGTGTCGCGACCGGCGCCGTTCAGGTAGAAACCGATGCCGTGCCGGGCCACGTCCTCGGCTCCGGGACGTCCCTGCATGGCCGCTATGGAGAAGCAGTGCAGCATGCGTGCACCCAGCCATAGTTGTGATCAGCCCAGCGGGCAGGGGCGTGGCCTCTGTGAATCAGGTAGGGCGTAGCCCGCCCGGGCAGCACCACCTCGGGTTGGAAGAAGTCCAGCAATGCTTTCCCGGTGCTGTGCGAGCCAGCTGCGATGCTCCATGCTGTCCAGCCAGCTGATCTGCTCGGGGTGCGGTTGATTCATCAGGTCTCCTTCGACTGTCGACGGCCCGCGTGACGGTGTCCTGTATCTGCGGCGGAAGGCCTCTGTGTGAGGGCCGCACGGTACCTCGGTCCGCGGGGTCGTGAACGTGTCAACATCGTAGCGGCGCGGATGATGTTTCGGGATCGTCACCGGGGTCCGCGAAGCGATCCCGTGTGGGGTCGGGGTGAATCTCCAACTCGATTTCACGGGCGGCTGTCGCCGCGGCTTCCGGGCCCGTGAGGTGACCGATCAACGCGGCTGTCATGTCCATGCCGGCTGCCACTCCGGAGGAGGTCCAACGGTTCCGGTCGTGTATCCACCGCGCCCTGCGTACCCACGTGACCTCGTCTCCGTGTCCTGACGCCCAGTCGAAGGCTCGTTTGTTGGATGTGGCCCGGTACCCATTCAACAAACCAGCGGCCGCCAGAACCGCTGAACCGGTGCACACCGAGACGACGATCGAAGCGGGGGCTGCCACATGGCTGAGCATCTGGAGGAATTGTTGGTCGCGGACCAGGCGGCGGGTGCCGGGCCGCCCGGCATGAGCTACGATGTCGGGTGTGCTGCGTCTTTCAAGGACACGGGAACCACGATTTCTGCTCCCCTGACTGCTGCGAACCGGCCCTGTGTCGGGTGCCACGTAGATGATCCGGTACTCCTCAGGCAGCCGGGCGAGGAGCTCGACCGGCCCGAACACGTCGAGCAGTTCGAAGCCTCGAACAACACCATCGAGACGTCGTGCACGATCCTCAGCCTACGGGCGTTTGCCATGTGGACGCTGGGCGGCCCGTGTCTGGTTCAGCGCCTCACCGTTGGTTTTCCTCGTTGGGCTGCTTCGCGTTGTTGTTCCAGGGGAAGGGCTTTGAAGGCTCCCATGGCGTTGGGGTCGTTGGGTGGGACACCGGCCTTTATGGCTCGGCGGTACCAGCAGGAAGAAGAATCGAAACCAGAAGAAAATGCCAAGCAGAGAGATCGTGATGCATGGTAACCAGACTAGGGCGACCACGTTCAGTGATGACTCCGAGGGGCTGGTTTGAAGGCCCGACTCCCATGCTCAAGAAGCCCGCCTATAGGGGAGGGAGAGGATGGTACTTGACCAGCCGTGGTAGTCGATGACGAAACGAGGGATGGGCCAGCGTAGACGATCCGGCTTTGTCTGATTCAAGAAGTCCCAAGAGGAAGGTCCGATGCCAATCGCGGCCTGAGGAAAGAGTCAAAAGCCTCTAATTCCAGCAACATGATTCCGCCCATCATCCACCGAACCTGCCTTCCACCGTGTTCCAGATGCAGCTCGCCAACATCTGCTGCTACATCTCCGATTGTTTTATCGCCTCTCGTGGAATGCTCATCGCAACTCCAACACCCACTGCCAGACCGACAGCGGTTCCTCCCGGGGAGGATCGAACCAACCAGAGCTCCTGCTCCTGCGGCTGCCGCCACCTGTGACCCTGTTCGCACGGTAGCGCTCTCGGCGACGCGTGATTGCCGTTCGCTGGCGGTGAGTTCCGGGTTTTGTTCACGCGGTATCGTTTGTCCGGCTTTCTCGTACTCACTGCTGTGGGTCAGTGACGACGCGAGAGCTGAAAGAGGCCGCGCGTCCTGCCGCGCGTCCGAGGTCGATAATGTGTCGGTGTGGGTCTGCTGGTTGTCTCTCCGTCTCGAGGGCGCTGTCATGGTGGTGGCGTCGAGGGGTGTCATCGTTTGTTTTTCTCCTCGTTGGGCTGCTTCGCGTTGTTGTTCTAGGGGAGGGCTTTGAAGGCGCCCATGGGTTGGGGATCGTTGCGTGGGACGCCACCTTTACGGCTCCGGCGATACCAGCGGGAAGAAGAAACCGGGAAACCAGAAGAGGCCATAGTAGAGGTCGACCCGCGGAATAGCCATGTCGGTCCGATCACTCCTCCTGGGATGCGGGACAGGGGGTGGTTTGAGTGCTCAAGGACATAAACGCATGGCCACACCCCGTGGAACATGGCGAGGGGTGGGCAGCTCCAGCCGTGATAGTTGACGACGAAGCGGGGAACAGGTTCCGTGTAGGCTACCAGCCTTGCCAGAGGCAGAGGACGCCGATGATAAGAAGAAGATTGCGGTGAAGATGTCGCCGGGGGCGAGACCTTCCATGAGGTGTGTGACCTATCATCTGCTGATATTCCTTTCGCACCAATTCCGGAACCCTTCGCCAACATCAGCAATGCGATCACCCAAGCTTTTGCCGTCGCCGGTATCGATGCTCATTACAAGTCAACTCCCGACGCCCACCTGCGAGGCCGACTGCAGTTCCTCCCACTGGAATCATGGAGCCAACTGCTGCACCTGCAGCCGCTGAAGCAGTACCTGCGAGCCTGTCCGGACCGCTGCGGTTTCCCGCACTCGTGATTGCCGTTCGCTTGCGGAAAGTTCAGGGTTTTGTTCTCGGTATCGTTTGTTGGCTTTCTCGTACACGCTGTTGTAGGTTAAGCCGACCCCGAGGACGAAGAGGCCGCGTCCTGCCGCGCGTCCGAGGGTCGATGTGTCGGTGTGGGTCTGCTGGTTGTGTCTCCGTCTCAAGGGCTGTTATTTGGTGGCGGCGAGGTGTCATCGTTGTTTTCCTCGTTGGGTTGCTTCGCGTTGTTGTTCTAGGGGAGGGCTTTGAAGGCGCCCATGGCGTTGGGGTCGTTGCGCGGGACGCCGGCCTTTCACGGCTCGGCGGTACCAGCGGGGAAGAAGGAATCGGGGAAACCAGAAGAAAAAACCGATCAAGAAGCTCAGTATGCAAAACGCCCATATCAGCCTGATTACTCCTGCCACGATCTTGGGAGGGCGGGTTTGAATGCCGGTACTGACATGAGCAGCATGGCCCACACCCCCGTAGAAACATGGCGAGGGGTGGGCAGGTCCAGCCGCAGTAGTTGATGACGAAGCGAGGGATGGGCTCGTATAGGCTACCCAGCCTTGCCGGAGTGAAAGCGAACCGATCAGGATGAGCACGATTGCGGCAAAGAGCTCGCCGGGAATGATGCCTTCCAAGAGAGTTAGCAAGAGTCATCATCAGCTGAACAACCCCTTAAGCCCGTTCCATACGCTTTCACCAAGATCTGCAAAAGCGATCCCCGAGACTTTTTGCCCTCGCCGGTGTCGATGCTCATTACAAGTCCAACCCCGACGCCTACCGCCAAGCCGACGGCGGTTCCTCCTACAGGGAGGATGGAGCCAACCCAGAGCTCCTGCTCCTGCGGCTGCCGCCACCTGTGAGGCTGTTCGCACCGCAGCGCTCTCTGCGACGCGTGCTTGCCGTTCGCTGCGGTGAGTTCCGGGTTTTGTTCTCGGTATCGTTTGTCGGCTTTCTCGTATTCACTGCTGTAGGTCAAGCCGACCCGAGGGACAGAAGAGGCCGCGTCCTGCCACGCGCCCGAGAGCGGACGTGCCGGTGCGGGTCTGCAAACTGTGTTCCCTCGAGCCCCCACGAGCCCGTGATGTTGGGGGACGGATCACGGTTGCCGGGCCGTATCGTCCTGGTGGAGGACCCGAAGAATGTTTCGGTCATTGCCACTTGCGAAAGCGGTCAGGAAGCTTCCCTGCTGATTGGGTTGGAAAAAGCCACGACTTCCAGTCCCAATACCGGGATTTAGCGTGGCTCATCCAGTAGGGCATTTTGAAATCGTGCCCGAAAACGCGGACGACGACGCGTCTGATGACACGCCTCGACGTCCACCTTCCTGCTCTCACCCACAGCGCCCAGAGCAGCTATCATGGTGTCCCCCGGGACTCCGGACCATGCAGGGACATTCGGTGTTGGCAGGCCGTCGTCCCCGATCGACGCCAGCTGTTCGAAGCAGGTGCTGATCGCGGTTTCGTACTTCTGGACGAGTACCACGATCTTTCCCTTGAGAGCCACGGCCTCATCCATGTAGCTCTGTCGGCCCTCCTCATCCTCAGGGGATTGATTTGGCATCAAAACTGGCGGCTTCTTTGACCAACTCATCGCGCTCCGGTTTGAGGGCGGAGACCTCATCGGTGAACAGCGTCATGGCCGCCTTTGACGCTGACGCACCCGTCCGAGGCGTGCTGGCTGGACTGCAGGGCCGGGTCCAGCGCCGAGTACAAGAGATCCTGGTGGGGAGTCTCGTAGCAAGCACCGAGGCCCTTCCACGTGCTGTGTGCTCCCTCCACGTGCTCCGCGAAGCTGGCGCCGTGCTCCATGAGGCTGGAAGCCGCGCTGAACAACGAGGCCGGATCCGGCCAGTCCTCAAGGCCGCTCGTGTCGATGATGCTCATGCTTTCTTCCCATCCGTGATGCGGACCTCGTCCACGATGTTGGCAGCTCGCTCGGTCTGGTCCGCCATCTCATGGTCCCCGCCTGAATGGCCGCAACGGCTGAGCGTCCTCCAGCCACGGCATCGGTGATCTGCTGCTCGGCCCCGGTCATCCCTGCCGTCAAGACCCGGTTGTAGACGGCATTCAAACGTGCCGCTAGCTTCGCACTCTTCCTGTGCACAGGGAACCGAGCGTGTCGATGTCACCCGACACCGATGTGTGAGCCGTCGACGCATTTGAACACTCCCCCTCGACCTTCGAGAAGATGCTGTTGCAGGCCGGGGCGTTCACTTTGTAGTAGGTCATGTGTTCCTCCTGTTTCCCGTTGCCGGGTCGAGACCCGCGATGGTCCCGACCAGACGCAGCCAGAACGGATCGTCGTGATCCTGCTGAATGGAAATGAGACGTCGGATGTTGCGCAGGGAAGGATTGACCCAGCTCACCGTCGCCTCGTGTGCGTGTGAACCCAGTTGAGGACCGGCTCATCAAAGCCGTCGCTCAAGGACATGTAGGTCCACCGCTGCTCCACGAACTCGCCCACACCGCCCACATGGAGCCCGGGCGTTACGTTCTGCTCGAGTTTGGCCTGTAGCTCTTTGCGGCTCAGCTCCAGGTGCATGTCGAACGGCCACGACGGGAACGCCTCCACCCAGGCCAGGAGGAGACGGAACAGGTCGTTTCGAGGGCAGTATCCCAGAATTTCCGACCCTCGAGCTCGGGGTGTGGGACCACGAACATCGTCGTGGAATCCGTTATCCCAGAACCTGAATTCGGTGGCCTTGGGAGCTGCCACCCGAGTCTTCCAGGCCTCGCCGCTCAGAACGTGGTCGACATACCAGAAACCGACGCTGGAAAGATTTCCGTCGTCATCCACAAGCTCCGCGGCAGCCAGCTCCTTCCTCACCTCGCCCGTGACCGGAGGAAACACCCGCGTCCTGGCGCTGTTCAGGAAGATCGTGCTCGCCTCATCGCTGAGCACAATCGGCTCGGCCTGCAACACGAGAACGGGAGGCGTGATCACGCTGAGATCCTCCCGGGGTGCCCCGTCATATGTCGTCGCCCACTCGTCCAACACGACCGGGGGCACGTTCGATTCCGTGGGCGGTGCGGTGCGCTCCGCGACCGGCATGGCCGCCAGCGATTCCGCGATCGTCTCGTGCTGATCGCCCGGCGACCATCCGACAAGAGGCAACGTCACAGTCAGCTCAGCGACCACGCCGTCGACGACGGTGAGTTCCTGAATGCTCAGAAGACAGAGGATGTTGCCGTGAATCTCCTCGTTCGTGACCGAGAGCGTCCAGATCCGGCGATGCTCCACCCGCGGCATCGCATCGCCTCGACCCGCATCACCAGCGTGCCCGGCGCCTCCTTCCCGAACGCACGAAGATTCGCCTGGCTGATGGCTGCCAACGTGTCGGGGTGCCCCTCGACCCGGGATTCCCTGAGAACCGCGTTGGGCGTGAAACCCAGCACGGAAGCCGGCGCCGTCGCTATCACACAGCCCGGCTCCCGTGCCTCGGCCCAACCGTCAGGGCACCTCGCAGAAGAAAGTCGATCCCAGCAGTTGCATGTCTCCATCCTTTCGGAGTCCTGCAAGTCCTCGCGAACCAGCGTGACGGTCATTATCACCTTCTGTTCAGGGTTAAGGTGAATGTCGGGTGTGTCGGCCACCTGAACGATGTAGGGCTGCTCCCCGCGGCGGATGTAACGTCCCCGACCGGGCGGCATGTGTTCCGGGGTGATTCGGGGCAAGATCTGACCCTCCGAGCGGTCGCCGGACATCAACAGCACCGCCCCGCCGGTGTCGCGGACGCTCTGCAGGGAACGAGCTGTAAAGCGCTCTCGTGGCGCCTGCGACGGGCCGGGTGACCACCACGTGCAACCCCAGGTCCCGCGCCGCGGGCAGGGTGGGAGATCAGCGGTGCGAGGGCTCGGAACCACCGGCGGAGATGATGTCGTGATCGTCGATGAGGAAGCACGATCTGCGGGGAGCGCAGCCTCTCTCAGGGGCTGCGGGTGGGGCAGGGCCTCCAATTCGCTGGCTATCGACCCTCGCAAGTCCGTCGCCTGCTGGAGGAACTCGCGTGGGCCGCGAGGTAGGCATCGAGGATGACGCCGGGAACGTGCCCGCGCGGATCGACGACGGCGATCGCCAGCTCATCCGGGCTGTAGCGAGCGATGAGCCCGCGGGCGATGGTGCGCAGCGTGGTGGATTTGCCACTTCGTATCCCCAGCACGAGCAGATGCTGATCTCCGTCGTCGAGGTCCCACAAGGCGGATTCCATGGTGTCTTGTCGGATTCCCAGCGGCACGGAGGACTCCTCGGCGGCATCGGGCAACGACTCGAGGTAGATGCTCGGGCAGCAACCGGATCGGTGCGGCGGCAGGACCGGACCACGACTCCGAGACCTGCTGGGCGAGACGTTCGAGAGCTTCCCCGACATCCTCGGAACCCGCGATCTCCAGGCTCGAGAGCGCCACCTGCGCCAAGGGTCTTGTTGTCGGTCAGCGCTCTGCCCGGGGACCCCGCCGGAATGGTCGGGGCCAGTTTGCGATCGATGATCGAGTCGGAGGGGTCGTTGAGGCGCAGCTCGACACGGGTACCGAACAAGGGTCTGGTGCGCCATCCGAGCTCTCCCCCACCGGCCCATCGAAATCACCAGGTGAAGACCGTAACTGGCGGCCTGAAGCATGAGCCGGGTGAAGGAATCGTCGAGCGGCTCAAAAATCGCTGCGAAAGCAAGCCGTAACCGTCCACCAGCAACACGATGTCGGCGCTGGCAAGCTGTGGCAACCGGCCAGCGGCGTGCATGCGCGCAGCTGCGACATCGAATCGATGCCACGGGTCTTGAACAGCTGTTCCCGGGAACGCAGCATGAGGCTGAGTTCCTCCACCAGCCGTCGCATCCGGTCGGTGTCTCCCGCGTCGCCACCCCGCCGACGTGCGGGAAACCCTCGATGCGTCGGAGACCACCACCGGTCAGGTCCATGCCGTAGATGGCCACCTGCTGGGGAGTGGCGTGCAGGGCGAGGGAGGTTGCGATCGTGCGCAGCAGCGTGGTGCGCCCGGTTTGTGGCCCGCCGATGATCGCGACATGGCCGCCACTGCGGGTCAGATCCAGCGTCCAGGGAAGTTGACGCTGATGCGCCGGATCGTCTTCCAGGCCGACGACCACTTTCAACGGATCGCCGTCCGACTGCTCCCTCACCCTGCCCGAGCGTCAGATGACTGGGCAGCGGAGGCAACCAGATCGGGGCGACGGCGGTGTCGTCGGCCCGCAACCCCGCGACGACCTCTTCGACGAGCGTGCGTCCCGTGTCCGGGTGGCGCAGCAGGGGAACCGACGGATCACGTTCGTCGACCTCGATGCCGTTGTAGACCGGGAGTTCGTAGATGCGCGGACCTGAGGCCACTGTTTCCTGACGAACCCGCTCGGCACCGGTCCGGAGACGTAGCCGGCGCGGAATCGCTGATACACCGAGGTGTCAACCTTCAAGTATCCGTACCCCGGCATGGGAGGCAGATGGAAAGCATCGGTGGAGCCGAGCACCACCTGGGATTCCGCCTCACTGAAGGTCCGCAAACCGAGCCGATAGGACAGATAGGGTGTCCAGGCCACGCAGTTTCCCACCTCGATCCGTTGGCTGGAGAGCAACAGATGGACCCCCGATGGAACGACCGATGCGCCCGATCTGCAGGAACAGGTCGATGAAATCCGGTTCCGCGGTGAGCAGCTCCCCGAATTCGTCGATGACCACGAACAGATGCGGCATCGGGGGCAGGTCGGGACGTTCCCGGCGCAATTCCCGGTAGTGGGTGATCGACGGCGAGGAATCGGCGTCCTTGAGCTGCTGCTGGCGACGCACGACCTCACCCTGCAACGACGCGCGGGCGCGCACGGTCAGTTGCGGATCGTCGGCGAGGTTGTCGATCAGACCCGCAAGATGGGGGAGCGGCACGAACGGGGGAAAAGGCGGCCCCGCCCTTGTAGTCGATGAGAATCATGGACAGATCCTCCGGTGAGTGCGCCGTCGCGAGCGACAGGATAGAGTCCGCAGCATCTCCGATTTGCCGGAGCCGGTTGCGCTGATGCAGATGCCGTGCGGTCCCATTCCCTGCTGGGCGCTTTCCTTCAGGTCCAGGTGCACGGTGCGACCGCTGTCGTCGACGCCGAACGCGACACGCAGGAAATCAGCCGGGGTGCGGGGTCGCCACAGCCGTGCCAGGTCGATGGGTTGGTGCAGATCGATGCCGAGCATGTCCTCGATGTCTGCCTGCTCGCCCTCGACCACCTCCCTGATGGAGGGCCGTGAAGGTGCGACGTGCCGCGAGGTCGCGGGCAACGGTTTCCAACTGCCAGGACTGCGCACCTCCGGGATGAAATGGGTGGTGTGAGGATCGGTGCCGCGTGCCCCGTGGGTGATGGTCGCCTCGTCACGCAGGTCGATGCGGATGTCGACGTCATCGGGTTCGTCGAGGCGGTCGTCCAGGAGGTGGATGACGGTCACTCCAGGTCACGGAGGTGCAGGGTCTGGTCGGGATGGCGCAGGCGTGATGCCGGATGACCGTGATCGTCGACGACCACAACCAGCCGGGACAGCTCCTCGGCTTTCCTCCCTGCGTCTGGCAGCCGTCGCCGCAGCGGATCGTGTGGCCATCTCGCCGGCGAGGATGTCGCTCAACGCATCGAGGGTGGGAGCGATGCGACGAGCCGGCACGGGGCCGTCGAACAGGTCCGGGTCGTGGACGTGCGGCAACAGGTCGAACCCCCGCCAGTCGCGTCGCGTGTTCGCTCCGGGAAAACCGCCGCCAGTTCAAGGTCCTCGGGCAGCTGGTGGGCGGACAACTGCATGATCAACGCGCGGATCATGGCAACGGTGCTTTCACGAGGCCCGATCACCGCCACCACAGCCGCATCCACCAGGTCGGCGGTGGCGGGCATCGCCTCAATGGAGGAATGGGAGCTGGTGAGCATCTCGGCCTCACGCAACAGGATCGGGTCGATCGGTTCCACGGGGGATTCGGAGGTAGGGACGTTTAACGTGAACCACGGCACGGTCGCGATTCCGATGCGGGCCTGGAGATGGTCGGCATCGGAACGTCGCCGCTCCCACAATCTCTCCGGATCGTGGATGAAACTGACGATTCCCAGCCGGGCTCGGGTGCAGCGCCAGGGCAGTGTTGCGCCTTCCTCGGCCTGTTCCCGTAGCTTGTCGCGGGTGCGTTCGAGGTAATCGAGATAGCGGCTGCGGTGAAGACGCAACTGCTTGCCCTGCGCGTCCCCGACTGGAAATGGCAAAACCGAGCCCGCTGACGAGGGCCACGGTGAAGACCACGGCGGCGATCAGCATGAACAACGGCTGGCCGTTGCGCATCACCACCATCATCACCACGGACGTGAGAGCCCCGACCACGGGAAGCAGGAACTGGAACGGGGTCGGACTGATCTCGGCACCGAGCGTGGGCGGTGACGGGATCTCGATCGGGTCCGGACGTTCGAGTGGCGTCGTGGTGCGAGTGGGGCGGTGGAGGCGTTTGTGTGCAGGGGAGGGCTGCAGCTCCTGGGTTTCTCAGGGAGGGCGATGTCATCCGTCATGAGATGCGTCCTCCGCAGGACGGGTGAGCACCCGATCAGACTCGCGGCCAGGCGATACATCTCGAAGGCATCAGGGTTCCCTGAGTTTCTTTCGTGTGTTCCGGCGACGGTCGTGCCGTTGCAGGATCGACGTCAGGGGAAGTCCGCGGACCAGCGCGCGGATCGACGGACCGACCTCGCCTCGCACGTCGGCAACCGCCAACAGCACAGGAAGACGTTCGCTCAGAGCCGTCGCGACATCATGGGTCGACTGGATCATCCCCCTGTCGGCTACGGTGACCAGACACAATGCATGGGAATCGGTGGCTATCAGGCTCAGCTGAGGAAGGGGAGCAGCTCCCCAGTCCGTGATCGTCAGGTCGTGATCGCGCTGGGCGTCGCCGACGACTTCGCCCCAGAAGGACAGCGGATCGCTCCAGTGGTCGGGGGTCAGTCGACGAACGGTGTGTGGGCTTCGCAACTGTGCGAAACGTGATCGTTCGGGATCGTCGGTCGTGATCGACGAGCAGACGATCCGGGCGCAGCAGCGCCAACATCAGCGCCAGCTCGGAGGCGATGGTCGGTGCCGCTGCGGCGCCCAATCGATGCGACGCCGATGCGTCGTCGCACAGGGAGTGGGGTGTTGATTCTGCGCGCCAGCTGCTCCAGGTCCCGGGCGCGGGCACCTCCCGAGGCACGAAACCACGCGCTGATCATCGGAAGGTCTCCAACAGGTCTGCGTAGATGCCGAGCGCGCCGAGCGCCAGGGGGATGGTGGTGATCACGAGCAGGAGTTCGACGACCTCGGCGGCGCGTCGCGGTTTGGCGCCGAAAACAGCGCTGGGACGGATCAACGCGATACCCAGCAACACGATCAACGCAACAGCCGCGATGATCATCCGGGACATAGAACTGAGCTGTGGACTCCCCACGAGCATCGCCAGCAGCGGCGTCAGTCCGGTGATCAGCAGTGCGATGCGTTGCGGTATGAGCGGCAGCACACGGGCGCGCAGCAGAAGAACCAGGCAGATTGCGGGAGTCAGACCTGTGGTCCACGGGCTTTCCTGCCCGGCCAGGAAGAACAGCGCAAGTGCGGTGGGCAGGCCGATCGCGATGACCGCCCAGGTCAGGGTGGCGAAACCCTCCTCGATGGCGCGATCGACGTCCTGACGACCGGATCGTTCCCCGCGCATCGAGCGGTCGTCGTATCTCGTCAGGCCACTCAGCGCCAGGGCCACTCCCGGCACCAGACCGGTCAGCATCATCCCGACCAGTGCGGTCACCAGCGCGACCAGGAGCTGGGGCCACGCCAGATGATCCCCACCGCGGTCAGAACGGCGGCCAGCACACCGATTCCGCTGCACACCAGGACCGGTCGCTGTTTTCGACCCGACTCCCGACAATCGCTCCGAGTGTCAGCCAGGCGGCACCAGCCAGGACGATGATGCGGGTGCCCAGGGACCAGGGGCTGAGGGGTCAGGGCGAGCGCAGGAACGATGATGCCGAGGGCGGCGGCCCCGAAGGCGGCGGCAGCCCCTGGCGCGGGATCGGTGGGCGAAGATCGTCGCCAGGGCGATCAGGAAGAAGAACGCCGCGGGAAACCAATAACCCGTGCTGGCCGGTCAGTCCGCCGACGTGGGCCTGCGCGCTGGTCGATGCGATCCCTGCGACGACCGCGGAAAGCGTCGCGACCGATGCGATGCCCGCTTTTTCGTTCCAGTGATCGCCGCGACGTCCTGCGGCGACAGCCACGGCATCCGTGATGTCGACGATCTCGGGCGGCTGTGGGGCGTCGTCGAGGGGAAGCAGACGCAGCATTGTGCCGTGGTCAACCCTCTGCTCCCCGAGCGTCTCATCGAGCTCGACGCGCACCCCCGTGAGTGTGGACTAGCGCGATCTCGCGCCCCCCGGGGATGCGCTCGTCCAGCACCTCCAGCAACTGCGGCAGCAGCGCCCGACGGGCTCGTCGTCGGGAAGCACCAGATCGGCCTTGCGTTTGCTGCCGATCACGGTGAGCCGTGTGTAGGTCATCACTGCTCCTTCTTGACGACCGTGAGGGTCTCAGGGTCGATGGTGAGTCCTGACGCCGGATCCGTGTAGGTCTTGGTTTCCGGGTCGTAGTACCAGCCGAGCCTGATGTCGATGGTGCGACCCTGCGGATCGGTGGCCAGCATGGTGTCGGGGTCGACACGGAAACCGGTTCGGGGATCGATGTACAGGCCCGTTTCTGAGTTGAACAACAAACCGGTTTTCTCGTCCTCGACGTACCCATTGCCCGGTTTGATGGGATTTGCCTTCATTGCGGCCATGAAAGCGTTGACCGCCTGCTCGTGGTGCTGGCGTTCCAGGAGGCCCAGCACGAAGCCGGTTCCCAGACAGGCGAATCCCACCACCGCTGCAAGAATCACTGAGCCGAGCAACCGGCCCAGATTTGTGTTGACCTTGTGGCGTTCCGTGAGTCTTCCATGGATGAAAGCGGAGGTGAGGCGTTCCCGTGGGTCTTGGTGGTCTCGATCAGGGTGCGGTCGAATTCGTTCATCGCGTTCCTGGCAGGTTGGGGATGGCTTCGATTCGGAGTTCACGCCGTCCCAGCCGGAGATGCGCCATCAGGCCCGGGGCCATGGGAAGGCTGACGGTCTGGTCTGCGGGCAGCGGATGATCTCCTCGGGGAGTGACGATGGCGGTACCACCCCGGCTACCCATGTCGCTGAGCGACAGCAAACCTGATTCGCTCCACAGCATCAGGTGGGTGCGTGAAAATAGTCCGGCTGATGTCGGTGACGGCCAAACAGTGATACGGAGGAGCCACCCGAGGGTCGCGTCCGATCACGCACGGCATGTCGAGGCGATAGCGGGATCCGTCGTCGAGGGAAGCGACCAACGTCACGTCGACAGGCGGGCGTTTGGGGACCGTGGTGTCCAGGGCGATGGAGCGGGGGCGCGGGCGCAAAGGGTCCTGGCCGCGCCTGATGTCGACCGCGCGGAAACCGGGCAGCCTACCGGGCAATCCAGTGACCGGATCGACTGCACGCAGTCCCCAGGAGAAGATGGCCTGGGGCTTAGCCCAGGCGCGTGCGAAACCGCCACCACGTGATCGTCACAACGATCGTGGTGAGGGTGCCCAACGATATCGTCAATGTCCTGGGCAGATCGCCGGCAGATGCCCACAGGGTGACGGCCGTGACGATCAAGGCGATGACGATGAAGTCCAGGACTGAGGAAATGATGAGCTGCCATGTTCTGGCAGGGGTGTCGGCGAAGGCCGGGCCGTTTCAGTCATGTGGCTGACCCTCCTCTCCCGCAATTGTGGTTGTTCGGGCCAGTCAATCACGACCTTCGGCGAGTCGCGTATACCGGGATTTATCGAGTTTTATGCGGGATTGATCGCGGTTATCGCGGGTTGTCATCCTTTTGGATGACTTGATTTCTCCGAGCTGTGTGGATCAGCAGAGCATTGCTGCTTGTCGGAGGCGTTTTTGGTGCGCGATAAAGTGATGCGCGGCCTGTATTTTGATGATTCAATAGTGTTTGTGAAATGAGGATGCGACAGGTATGACGCGGGAAACTGATTTTTCCTGCGTGAAGAAGCGCTTTCCGGGAAGCGGTCTTTTGTGGTGAAGTTCACGATGAAGAGCGCCGCCGTGGTGATGTTGGGCTGGTGTTCATCGACGGGGCTGAAGGACGCGGGGGATGACGGAGGAGTTTCCGTGCAGGAGCGAGACCACCGCTACCGAGAACATGAGGTTCGCATCTGAAGAGCTGAAGGTGATGGGGCAGACGGTTGAATTCCGAATGGGTTCGATTGTGGGAGCTGCGGAATGGTTTACCGGGGTCTGTAGCCCGGAGGTGACGCAGGGCCAATGAATCAACTGCATCGTGGTATCGCGATATTGAAACGTATGTGCAGGCAGCGCGTTTGGTGATAAAAACCCCTGCTCAAGGCGTGGTTTGAGGATGGATATGCATGAGCCTCAAAGGGAATCAGGTTGCTGTGGATCTAATGGGGAAAAGGGAGCGATCGCGTTTCGTGATGACGTGCTGGGCTGCGGAACGCGTGGAACAAAAAGCGCGGGGTTCCAGCCTGCGCAGGCTGGAACCCCGGCGCTTCAGATCAGGACGCGAAAGTCTGGGCCTTGGTGAAACGCTCGGCGACGTCGAGCCAGTTGACCACGTTCCACCAGGCGTTGACGTAGTCACCCTTCACGTTCTTGTACTGCAGGTAGAAGGCGTGTTCCCATGTCGAGCTGCAGCAACGGGATCTGCCCCTGCAGGGAGGTTGCCCTGCTGGTCGTACAGCTGGTTGATGTTGAGACGCCGCCCGAGGGTGTCGAAGACCAGCATGGACCAGCCGGAACCCTGGATGCCGTTGGCGGCGGCGTTGAACTGCTTCTGGAAGCCGTCGAAACCACCGAAGTACTCGTCGATGGCTGCGGCCAGCTCACCGTCAGGGGCGACCGCCGCCATCCGGCGACATGTTCTTCCAGAAGGTGGAATGGTTGATGTGCCCGCCCAAAGTGGAAAGGCCAGATCCTTCTCCAACTTTGTTGATGGCGCCGAAATTGCCCGAATCGCGGGCCTCTGCCAGCTGTTCCAGGGCAGCGTTCGCTCCCGCGACGTAGGTGGCGTGGTGCTTGCTGTGGTGCAGCTCCATGATCTCCGGGGCGATGTGCGGGGCCAGCGCGCCGTAGTCGTAGTCGAGATCGGGCAGGACGTAGGTCATCAGGGACTCCTCGGTTCGGGACACGCGGTCTGGCCGCGACGGTCTCCCCAATCCTATGCAGCCTTTGAGGGACCCGCGGGCCAGTCAGGCGGGCGAGTCGCCGTCACGCTGGACTTTCAACACCCGGAAACCCTTCGCCGAGGCCAGCTTTTCCGTCGGCCACCCTTGCTCGATGAGCCAGGTCGTGAGGGAATCCGCGCCGAGATTCTTGCTCACCACCAGATACGCGGCTCCACCAGGTTGCAGTCAGGGGCAGCCAGGTGAGCAGAAGGTCGTGCAGGGCCTTCTTCCCGATGCGGATCGGCGGGTTGGACCAGATCTCGTCGTAGACGGCGTCGTCGGGAGAGAAGGTCCGCACGCGGTCCGCCACCCGGGCGCGTTCCGCGTTCATCCGGGTCAGGGCCAGGGCGCGTTCGTTGACGTCGACCGCATCCACCCGCACCTCGGGGCTGGCCGCGGCGATTCCCTACCGCTATCGGCCCGAATCCACATCCCAGGTCGAGGATCCGCCCCTGTTCCGGCGGTGCGACGGTGCGCAACAGCACCGAGGTGCCCAGGTCCAGCCGGGAGCCGGAGAACACTCCGTTTGCTGTGGTGAAGACGAACTCGCGTCCGAACACCGTGGCGGTGATCTCGCGGGTGACCATAGGGGGAGGAGTCGTTGGTGAAGTAGTGGCTCATGTCTCCTCCAGACTTCGGCGGGCGCGGGCCTCGCGTGCCCGCAAGGCGAGCTGATCCTCGGCGGGGTAGCCGACCTCTTCCAGCACCAGGCCGTGGGCTGGGCATCAACGGCACCTCCCGCAGCGGCGGTCGCTGCGTGCGACCTCTTCCAGCCATGCGAGGTCCCGGCGTCCCGCGCCGACCACGGTCAGCGCGCCGACCAGGGCCCGCACCATTGAGTGGCAGAAGGCGTCGGCCAGCAGGTGCACCTCCACCACCCCGTCGCCGCGCCGCGTGACGGTGAACTCCCGCAGGTCGCGGATGGTGGTGGCGCCCTCACGGGCCTTGCAGAACGGGGCGAAATCCCGTAGCCCCGTCAAACAGCTGCGTCGCTTCCTGTGGCGTGTCCAGGCTACAGCGGGTGCCGCAGCTGGACCACGTGGTTGCGCAACAGGGGTCCGGCACCTGCGAGGAGTCGATCAGGCGATAGCAGTAGCGCCGCCAGACCGCGGAGAAGCGGGCGTCGAAAGCCGTCGGGGGCCTCGGTCACGTCGCGGATGGCGATGTCGTCAGGGGCAGATCGACGCAGCCTGCGCAGCAGGTCGGTGGGGACAGGGCCGGGTCCTCGACGTCGACGTGGCACACCTGGCCGCGGGCATGTACCCCGGCGTCGGTGCGGCCCGCGACGGTGAGCGCGGGGGCCGGGTTGAGGCGAAGCAGCCCTGCCCAGCGATCCTCCAGCACCCCTGCACCGTCCGCAACCCCGGCTGGGAGGCCCAGCCGTGGAAAAGCCCCGCCGTCGTAGGCCAGATCGATGCGTAGTCGGGTCACGGCAACCGCCGGTAGGTCAGGTCGTAGACCTTGCGGCCCTGCGCCAGGCCCTTGGCCTCGTATTTCGTGACCGGGCGCGCCTCGTACCGCGGCGCCCAATCGTCGTGGAGATTCTCGAACCGCGGATGGGCGTCGAGCGTCTCCTCTGCCAGAAGGCGTAGTCCTCCCAGTCCGTGGCGAGCCGCCACAGCCCACCGGGCCGGAGCTTTCAACGCCACCAGGTCGGCGAAATCCTTGCTGACCAGGCGGCGTTTGTGGTGCCGAGCCTTGCGCCACGGGTCTGCGAAGAAGGTCCACAGCTCCGTTAGGGAAGCGTCGTCGAACAGCACCGCTAACCCCTGCGCACCGTTTGCCGGCACGATGCGCACGTTGTTCACCCCCTCGCGACCCAGACGCCCCATGGTGGAGGCAATACCGGGTGGGAACACCTCGAAGGCGATGAAGTCATTCTCGGGCGGGCCGCGGCCATGGGCACCAGCGAATCCCCATTGCCCGAGCCGATCTCCACGATTCGCGGAGCCTTCCTGCCGAATACCGCGTCCCAGTCGACATGGGCGTCGTCGGCAATCGACGTTTCCATCTCCGCAGTGGGTACATCAATGAGGAAATGGTTCCGGTGGCGATCCCATGCAGCCCGCTGCGAATCATTCATCCGTGTGTTGCGACGCACGAAACTGACGATGGTGCGCTGGGGGCGGGGAGCTTTCACCCGGAGATGATAACCGGGTTGACGGAACCTGCTGTCGACGTGGCACATGTTTGACGGTAAGTTTTCTCATAGTCTCGTCGCGCAGGAATCCGGTGGAAATCCGGAACGGACGCGCCACTGTGACCCGTGATACCGGGAAGCCAGGAACTGCCGGCGAAGACCATTCCATAAGGACGCGACATCCAGGATTGGTGATCAACGTGGAACTCACCCGTACTCTCGCAGCCCTCGCCGCCGTCGCCCTGCTGTCGGTGACGGCATGCGCCCAGACATCACGCACAGAGGGGAGCGTCTCGGGCTCCCCGACCGGAATCGGGAGCGACGGCTGCATCACCCAGTACGACGCAAACGCCGACTATTTTCCCGAGAAAACAAGCTTTTCCCCACGCCACCGGGGTCACGGTGGAATACCACGGCTCCTACAAGACCGTGACGGTCAAGAGAGCCCCTGCAAGGTGCCTCGTCGGAGACCTACGTCCTCGTGCAGTGCGGCGCCAATCCCGAGCTGCCCTCCGAACTCGCCGACGCGCAACGCATCTCCATCCCGGTGCGCCGCGCCGCGACCTCGTCCACGACGCAATTGCCCGCCTTCGAGGCTGCTCGGGGTCACCGATTCCCTGGTGGCGGTGGAGTCCCCGGCCTTCGTCTGGTCCGAACCCGTCACACAGCTCATCGCCGACGGCAAGATCATCGGTTTTGGCAACGAATCCGGTGGCATCAATGTCGAGACCCTCGCAGCGGCCACCCCCGACCTGTTCTTCTCCAGCGGTACTCCCAACCCGGCCTATGACAAGATTCGGGAGCTGAAGATACCCGTGGTGGGCAATTCCGAATGGTTGGAGAACACGCCGCTCGGTCGGTCGGAGTGGTTGAAGTTCACGGCCCTGTTCACCAACACCGAAGGCACCGCCAATCAGGTCTTCCAGCAGATCGAGGCCGACTACACCGCGGTGAAGGACAAGGTCCAGCAGACCACCGACCGTCCCACCGCCATCACCGGCGCCCCCTTCAACGGGGAGTGGGCTCGTCCAGGAGGGCGCAGCTACATGGCGGCCTTCCTCGCCGATGCCGGCATGACGTACGTCTTCGCTGAGGATGAGTCCAACGGCAGTACACAGACTGCAATCGAGACGATGCTGGAGGCCGGCGCCCGGGCCGACATCTGGCTCAATGCCGACATGATGAAGAAATGGCCAACCATCTCCGCCATCGGTGCGGATGATCCCAACCTGGCGACGATCAAGGCGGCCCAGGACGGGCGGGTCTACAACCCCACCAAACGCATCAATGCCGCGGGCGGGAACGACTACTGGGAGCAGGGCGTGGTGCGCCCCGATCTGGTGCTGCGTGACCTCGCCAAGGCCGCCCATCCCGAGCTGTTCGCCGATCAGGACTACACCTTCTACGAGCAGCTGCCCGCCTGATGTGGCGCCCTCTCGGGTTTGCGGTCCTGGGCTGCGCGCTGATCGCGGCGGTAGTCACAGGGGCTGGTGCTCGGCCCCGCCCAGATCACCCTCGAGGAGGTCTGGGCGGTGCTGACGGGGCAGCCCACCCGACCCATCGCCCAGTTGATCGTCGGCTCCGTCCGGCTTCCCGCAGCTATCACGGCCTGTGTGGCGGGAGCTGCACTCGGGGTCACAGGGCTGGCCATGCAGACGCTGTTTCGTAATCCTTTAGCCGATCCGTTCATCCTCGGCATCTCCTCTGGTTCCTCGCTGGGCGTGGCGGCGGTGATCCTCGTCGTCGGGGGCGGTGGGGACCGCTGTCCTGACCGCAGGACTCGGGCTCAGGGTGACCTGGCGGTCGTCGTCGCATCCGCCATCGGCTCCGGGCTGGTGATGGCGCTGGTGCTGGTGTTGGGGCAGGCGGTGCGTTCCTCGGTGACTCTGTTGCTGATCGGGGTGATGATCGGCTACCTGGTCTCGGCTGGTGTGAGCATCATGATGTCCTTCTCCACCCCGCAGCTGATTGTCGCCTATTCCCGGTGGGGGTTCGGCAGCTACGGCGGGGTGACCTGGGCGAATCTTCCGCTGATTCTCGTGGTGATCGGATCGGGACTGGCGGCTTCCCTGCTGCTGGTGAAACCTCTCAACGCGCTGCTGTTGGGGGAGCGTTACGCGCAGAGCATGGGCCTGAACCTCAAGGCGGTGCGCATGGCTCTGATAGCGCTGACCTCGGTACTGGCGGGAACCGTGACCGCTTTCTGCGGCCCCATCCAGTTTCTGGGTATTGCGGTTCCGCACCTGGCCAGGGGCGCCTTCAACACGTCCGATCACCGCGTTTTGATTCCCGCCACCGCTCTGATGGGGGCGCTGCTCGCACTGACCGCCGACATCATCGCGGGGCTGCCGGGCGATTCGGTGCTGCCCCTGAACGCCATCAACGCGGCTTTCGGGGCGCCCGTGGTGATCTGGATCCTGCTGCAAGGTCGGAGGGTCGCGCTGTGAACGTCCTGGAGTTGACCGGGCTTGCCGTCGGGTACCGCGCTCGGCGACGCCGGAAGGTGGTTCTGGAGGGGCTCGATGCCAGCCTTGAGGAGGGGCGCCTCGTCGGCCTGGTAGGACCCAACGGGGCCGGTAAAGTCCACCCTACTGCGCACCGTCAGTGGGTTGCAGCCGCCATTGGCAGGGAGCGTGAGGCTGCTGGGCCGAGACCTCGAGCGGATGCGGCGCGATGACATGGCCCGGCAGGTCGCGGTGGTGTTCACCGACCGGGTCGACCCGGGACGCCTCACCGTTGCTGACGTCATTGCCCTCGGCAGGCATCCCCACACCCGGATGGTCGGGGCGGCTCGGGGTCTGGGATCGCAAGGCCGTTGCCGTCGCCCTCGAGGCCGTCGGGGCGGAAGAGCTGGCGGAACGGATGCTGGGGAGCTGTCCGACGGGCAGCGGCAGCGGGTGATGATCGCCCGCGCCATCGCGCAGGCCCCCCGGTTGCTTCTGCTCGACGAACCCACCGCTTTCCTTGACCCGCCCGGGCGGATCCGTGTCTTCGAGCTGCTGCAGGACCTGGCATGTAAGCGTGGGATCGCGGTGGTGGTGTGTACCCACGACGTGGAGGGTGGCGGCCCGGCACGCTGACCGGCTCTGGGTGGTTGGCCCGGGTGATGGAATGCGTGCCGGGGTTCCTCACGAACTGGCCCACGACGGCACCTTGGAGGCTGCGTTCGGCGGGGATGTCGGGTTTGATCCGGACAGTTACACCTTCGTCTCGAACCGGTCACAACCGGATCGGGGAGGGCGTCAGGGGAAAACCTGAAGCGCCGGGTGCGTGGAAAACCTATGCTGAATCCCATGCGTACCCTGCTGAATCTGATCTGGTTTCTCTTCGCCGGTATCTGGCTGGCGATCAGCTACACGATTGCGGGGGTCATCGCCTGCGTGCTCGTCATCACCATTCCGTTCGGTGTCGCCGCGTTCCGAATGGCCGCCTACGTCGCCTGGCCTTTCGGCAAAGCCGTGGTCAGGCGCCCGAACGCCGGAATGGGTTCCGGCATCATGAACCTCGTCTGGTTCGTCCTGTGTGGCTGGTGGCTGGCCCTCGGGCACGTCGTAGCCGCGATCGTCCAGACCGTGACCATCGTTGGCATCGTCAACGCGGTCGTGTCGCTGAAGATGATCCCCGTCACCTGCTCGCCCTTCGGTAAAGCAGATCGTGAACCGCAACAACCTGGCCCCTGGGGAGCGTCCCTTGCACTCCATCTGAGAAATCCTCGACAACGATCAACCGCCGCCAGGGACCCTGGCGGCGGTTGATCGTTGCGCCTGCTTTTGTCCTATTCCTCGGCCAGAGCTCGCGGCATCAGCTCATAGCTGTTGAACTCCCTGGTGAAGCTGCCCGTTCCCTGTGCCAGGCCACGCAGGTCGATGGGGTAGTTGATCAGCTCCAGCTGCGGCACCAGCGCATCGATGATGGCGTGGTGCTCGGTGTCGGCGTCACTGCCGAGCACCTGCCCGCGACGACCCGCGAGGTCCGTCAGGACCGCGCCCAGGAAGGCCTCCCCAACGGTGATCTGCACCCGGTCCACCGGTTCCAGTACGCCGATGTTGTTCTCCGTCGCGGCCTCACGCAGCGCCAGAGCACCCGCTGTCTGGAAGGCCATGTCGGAGGAGTCGACGGAGTGAGCTTTGCCGTCGTACAAAGTGACGGCGAAGTCCACCATCGGGAAACCGAACAAGGTGCCCTTGGCCATCTGGGACTGGATGCCCTTGTCCACCGACCCGATGAACTGGCGAGGAACGGCGCCGCCCACCACCTTGTCGATGAACTCGTAGCCCGCTCCGCGTTCGAGAGGCGTGATCTCGATCTCGCAGACCGCGTACTGACCGTGGCCGCCCTGATTGCTTCACGTGGCGACCCTGGGCCTTCGCCGGGACCGTGAAGGTTTCTCGCAGCGGCACCTTCACGGGCACCTCGTGGATGTTGAGGCCGTGTCGCTGCCGCAGTCGTGCTAGCAGCAGCTCCTTGTGGGCCTGGCCCATCGTCCACAGCAACCGTTGGTCGGTTTCTGCGTGACGCCCAGACGGACGGTGACGTCCTCAACGGCCAGCCGTTGCAGGGCCCCGCCGAGCTTGTCCTCGTCACCCCGGGTATCGGCCTCGATGGCGACGGGCAGCAGCGCTTGTGGAACCCGCCAGGGTCGGATCGCGCCCGGACGCTCCGGAGTGGACAGGGAATCTCCGGTCTCGGCCTTGGACAGGCGTGCGACGTAGACGATCTCGCCCGCGATGGCTTTGTCCTTGTTCACCAGTTCCAGGCCAATGGGTGCGGAGAGTTGACCTGCCTTATCGGTCTCGTCGTGATCGGGGTGGGACGGATCCTCGGTTTCACCGAACAGCTCGCGCTTGCCGGAGACGTGGACTGCATCGTCGGTGCGCAGTGTCCCGGAGAACACCCGAACCAGCGACAGGCGACCCGAATACTGGTCGCTGGTGGTGCGGATCACCTGCGCCACTAGCGGGCCTTCCGGGTCGCAGGTGGCGCGCGGAAGGGTTTCGCCCTCGAGGGTGACGATGTCGGGGAACGCTGGTGGTGTTGGCTGCGGGGAAACCCTCTCGATCCAACGCAGCAGTTCCTCGGTGCCGACATCGCTGGTGGTGTGGGCTGGCAGGACCCGGGAAGAACCGGGCGCTGATGATTGCCTTGTTCAGCACCTCGTAGACCTCGGCAACGGCGATTTCTCGCCCTCGAGGTAGCGCTCCATCAGGTCTTCGTCCTGGAGCTCGGTGATGATCGCCTCCAGCAGCGGGGCGCGTTGCTCGTCGATGTAGGCGTTCTCTTCTTCGTCGGCGTCACGGGAGACGCGGGTCCCGGAGGAGTAGTCGTGGATTCGTTTGTTCAGCAGAGAAATGTTGCCGGTGGAGCGGTCGCCTTCGCGGATCGGCAACAGTGCCGCGACGACACCTTCACCAAAGGCATCGCGGCAGACCTCGACCATGGCGAGGAAATCGGCGCGCCCCTGGTCCAGCTTCGTGATGGCGATGATGCGGGGAAGACCTGCTTTCTGGCACTCATCCCACAAAGCGATGGTGGCTGGCTGGATCTCCTCGCCGGCGGGGATCACGAACACCGCGGCGTCGGCTGCACGCAACCCGGCGCGCAGCTCCCCGACGTACTCGGGATGACCGGGGGCGTCCAGGAGGTTGATCTGCACATCTCTGGCGGGGATGGAGGCCAGGGTGAGGGAGGCCGCTCGCTCGGGGGTGTCCTTCTCGCCGCGATAGCCCTCCACCCTGGCACGCAGGAGGTGCTCGAAGAGGGTGGTCTTCCCCGAACCGCTGGCACCAACGAGGATGACATTGCGGATCTGCTCGGGAGAATTGATTGCTACGTGTGTACTCGACTTTGAGGCCATACAAGAACACTAGTGCCTTGTCGGATTGCGTCGTGGCCGGGGTCTTAAGATTTGTGCTGAGATGTCCTGATTCCGCCAGAGAATTTGATCAGAGATCCAGCAGACTTGTGTGACGTGAACACTCTTCCCCTCGACGAGGAGTCCTGTTACAGGGCGTGCGCTGGTCGCGAACATGCCTGGGATGGGCATTTCGTGCTCGCCGTGACATCGACAGGGAATTTACTGTCGTCCCTCCTGCCCCGCGCGGCTGCCCCGTCGCGAAAACTGTCGTTTCTTCGCGAGCGCCGCTGCTGCCGTGGCATCCGGATTCAGGGCGTGCAGAAGATGCCGTCCCCGACCGTCTTCCCGGTGACGTGGGCTGGAGTGACCGGCAGGACCTGGTGGGTCGCTATGCAGGCAATTCGTGATGGCGTGGTGGACGATATCGAGTTGCCGGGCTGGGGGAACGCTTTGGTGTTGGTGTGCGGCACCTGAACCGGATTTTCCGCGAGCAGGTGGGTGCGACGGTCCAGCAGGTCAATCGGACCCGAAGGGAGCTCACACCGCCAGGGCTCTCGCGGATCAGACCGACTGGCGGTTGGGTGACACTGCCTTTGCAGCAGGGTTCGGGAGCGTTCGTCAATTCAACGATGTCATGCGCGCCGAGTTCGGTACCAACCGAGAGAATTGCGACGCTGCCCCGAGACGGCACGAGGTGAGGGGCGGGCGAGTCCGGTTGACCGTGCGGTTGCCTGCCCCGGAAAAGCAGGCGGCCAGCGCCATGAGGGCAGCGCTTGCGACACACGCGGTGTCAGGGGTGGAGAAGGCAGAGCCTGGGATGGTGACGCGCCTGGTGAACACGCCGGTGGGTGCAGCGCTGGTGCGAACCGACGTGATGGGCAGGGTGGAGCTGGACCTGCCGGCGCTCGGCGCCCTGGCGCCCACCCTCGTCGCGGTGCGGCGCTGGCTAGCCGTGGATGCCGACACCTCGACCGCTGACGTCCTGCTTCGCCGCGACCCGCAGCTGGCCCCGCTGGTTGCCGAACGTCCCGGTCTTCGAGTGCCCGGGGTGATCGACGGAGCCGAGTTCGCCTTCTTCACCGTGCTGGGTCAGCAAATCTCGCTCGCCGCAGCCCGCACAGTGCAGGAACGTTTCATAACGTCATACGGCAAGCCCATCTCGGGGCTGGGGGAAGGATGGCGGCTACCACCCGATCCTGCAGAGGTGGCCGAGGTGGGACCGGATGGGCTCCGGGATTCGCTTGAGGCTGACCCGCTCCAAGGCCGCGACGCTGCACGCCTTGGCAGTTGAACTGGTGGGTGGGCTTCGTCTCGACCCGCAGGCCGACCGGATCGAGACTCGCAGCAGGTTGTTGGGTATCCGTGGGATCGGGGCATGGACCACCGAGTTCATCGCCATGCGTGGACTGGGTGATCCAGACGCCTGCCCGTCCGGGGACTTTGGTGCTTCAACGCGCCCTCGGTCTCGCGACCTCCCGTCAGGTGCTCGCACGAGCAGAGACCTGGCGGCCCCTATGCTCACGCGCCGTCATGCATCTGTGGACCAAGGAGAGCTACCTGTGAAACACGAAGCCATCATCACCCTGCCCGGAGGGAACTGGACAGTCATCATCGAGGACAATGAGTTGATCAGCTGTCGTCACGGCGTTTCCTCCCGCGGGTTGCCTGAAGCGCCCGGAGATCACCCGATCCTGTGCGCATTGAGGGCCTATGCCGGCGGTGATCTGCTGGCCCTGGATGAAATCCCGGTGGCCCAACCCGGTGGGGAGTTCCACACCGTGGTCAGGGAGGTGATGCGCAGGATCCCGCCGGGGTGTACCGTCTCCTACTCGGAGCTGGCGGCCATGGCCGGGCGTCCCGCCGCCGCGCGTGCCGCTGCGGGTGCCTGTGCCCATAACCAGGTGGCTGTCGTGGTTCCGTGCCATCGGGTGATTCGTGGCGACGGGGGTCTTGGTGGATATGCCTATGGGCTTGGTGTGAAGGAAACTCTGCTCGCCTTCGAGCGGGAAACATGCGGGAAAAAGGCCGGGATGGGGTGGTTTTTGACCGAACCCGTTTCCTGCACATAGACTAGGCAGCTGTTGCGCGCCGTGCCGTCGAGCCTTGCGATCGAGCGGCTGCGCGTGTGCGACCTCTCAAGTGTTTGATAACGAATGGAAGTTGCTGTGTCCACGTACACCCCAAAGCCTGGCGATCTCGCCCGGAACTGGCATGTGATCGATGCTGAAGACGTTGTCCTCGGTCGTCTGGCCTCCCAGGTCGCCACGCTGCTGCGTGGCAAGCACAAGCCGACCTACGCGCCGCACGTCGATGGTGGTGACTTCGTGGTCGTCGTCAACGCTTCCAAGATTGCCCTCACGGGTAACAAGCGCACCGATGACATGCGCTATTCCCATTCCGGACGTCCCGGTGGCCTCAAGGCCGTCTCCATCGGTGAATTGCTGGAGAAGGACCCCCGCAAGGCCGTGGAACGCGCCGTCTGGGGCATGTTGCCCAAGAACAAGCTGAGCCGCCGGCTCATCGGCAAGCTCAAGGTGTACTCCGGGCCGGAGCACCCGCATGCCGCGCAGAAGCCGCAGCCCTTTGAGATCACCCAGATTGCCCAGTGAGCCGAGGAAGTTCGATGACTGAGACCACCACCGCGGTCGAGGAGACCGCTGACGAGATCAAGCCGTTCGTCGACGAGCAGGACCGAGAGATCGCCTACCGCTCCGACTCCAACCCCGGGACCGCCGCCAGCGAGACTAGCCGGGCTGCGATCATCGCTCCGGGAGCCGCCACCGGTCGCCGCAAGGAGGCCGTCGCCCGCGTGCGCATCGTGCCGGGTTCCGGGCAGTGGGCCATCAACGGTCGCACTCTGAGGACTACTTCCCGAACAAGGTTCACCAGCAGCTGGTCTCCGATCCGTTCGCGACGGCAGGGAGTCACGGGTTCCTACGACGTCATCGCCCGCATCGACGGCGGTGGTGTCACCGGTCAGGCCGGTGCGCTGCGCCTCGGTATCGCCCTGGCGCTCAATGAGGTCGACGCCGAGGCCAGCCGCCCCGCCTTGAAGAAGGCTGGGATGTTGACCCGCGACGCCCGCGTCAAGGAACGCAAGAAGGCCGGCCTCAAGAAGGCCCGCAAGGCTCCGCAGTACTCAAGCGCTGATCCCATCCGGATCTGACGAAAACGCCCCCGCGGTTCGCGGGGGCGTTTTCGTCGCGTCCGATCACCGTGCAGCTGCTGGGCATGACTATCGCGACAGGGCCTAAGCTTGCCTGCATGGCTCGACTCTTCGGAACCGACGGCGTGCGCGGCGTCGCGAATCAGGAACTGACTGCTGAATCTGGCCCTCAACCCGTCGGTTGCGGCAGCCCACACCTCGGCGAGGCCGGGGTGTTCGGGCGGCGGCAACCGACCGCTTTTGGTGGCCCGCGACCCCCGCGCCTCTGGCGAGTTCCTGGAGGCCGCGGTCTGCGCGGGCTGGCCAGCGCCGGCGTCGATGTGCTGCGCGTCGGGGTGGTTCCCACGCCGGCGGCGGCCTACCTCGTGGGCGAGTACCGCACCGACCTCGGAGTGATGATCTCTGCATCCCACAACGACATGCCTGACAACGGAATCAAGTTCTTCGCCCGAGGTGGCGTGAAGCTCGATGACTCTCTGGAGGACGCCATCGAGGACCGGATGGGGGAGGAATGGCAGCGTCCTGTCGGGGACAAGGTGGGGCGCATCATCGACCAGCATCATGCCGTCGACTCCTACATCGCGCACCTGGTGAAGTCATTGCGGGCCGAGAAACCCTCTGGCAGGTCTGACCATCGTCCTCGACTGCGCCAATGGAGCTTCCTATGAGACCGCCATCGCTGCTTTCGAGGCAGCCGGAGCGTCGGTGACCGCCATCCATGCGTCCCCGGACGGCATCAACATCAACGCAGGCTGTGGCTCCACCCACCCTGAGGATCTGCAGAAGGCGGTGCTTTCGTCGTCGGCGGACCTCGGCCTGGCCTTCGACGGAGACGCCGACAGGTGCCTCGCGGTGGACCACGAGGGCAATCTCGTCGACGGCGACCAGATCCTCGCGATTCTCGCTCTGGCCCTGCAGGAAGATCACCGGCTGGCCTCCAACACGGTCGTCGCCACCGTGATGAGCAACCTCGGGTTGAAACTAGCCCTCGCTGAACACGGCATCCATATCGATCAGACCAAGGTCGGGGACCGCTACGTGCTGGAGTCGATGAGCGCCAACGGTTTCTCCCTCGGCGGGGAGCAGTCCGGGCATGTGATCATGAATGAGTTCGCGACCACCGGTGACGGTGTCCTGACCGGCCCTGCACCTGGCTAAGCGGGTCGCGACCACCGGTAAGTCCTTGAAGGAACTGGCCTCGGTGATGACGAAACTTCCCCAGGTGGTCATCAACGTCCGTGGTGTCGACAAGCTCCGTGCCGGGATTGACAACGAAATCACTGCTGCTGTTGCCGACGCCAGTCATGAGCCTCGGCACGTCGGGTCGGGTCCTGCTGCGACCCTCCGGTACTGAACCGGTGGTGCGGGGTCATGGTCGAGGCCCCGACCGACGCCCAGGCCCGCGAGGTAGCTGAAAAGGCTGGCGGTCCTCGTCAAGAAGCAGCTCGCTATCTGACCAGCTAGAGGATCAGACCTTCCGAATCGAAATGGTTTGCACTCAGTGATCCGGGCCCTGCGGAGAATCGCGGTGGCCCGGTCCCGAGTGGTTTTCGATGTTTTCACGCAGATTGGGCCCGTTGATGGTGTTCCAGATGTGACTGCCGAACTGCAGCGCCTCCGCGCGGCTCAGCTGGGTGAAGCGTTTGAAAAACTCCTCGGGTCGTGGAAAGCGGTGTCTCGCAGCACCATGAAAACGATCTAGGAACCAGCGTTTGATGTCGGTCTCGTCGGCGTCCACGTAGACCGAGAAGTCGAAGAAATCGCTCACCGTGGCGCCTGAGCGACCGTTCGTGTCCACGCGTGCCGGCTGCAGCACGTTGAGGCCCTCGACTATCAAGATGTCGGGGCGCTCTATCACCGTCTGTTCGTCCGGGACGATGTCGTAGATGATGTGGCTGTAGACAGGGGGCCGTCACCCGGGGCTCCCCGGATTTCACGTCGATCACGAACTGCAACAGCGCCCGGCGATCGTAGGATTCGGGGAATCCCTTGCGTTCCATCAGGCCCCGTCTCTCTAGTTCCGCGGTCGGAAGCAGGAAACCATCGGTGGTGATCAGGTCCACCTTCGGGTTTCCTGGGGCACGCCGCAGCAGTTCCTGCAGCAGACGTGCCGTCGTCGACTTCCCGACCGCCACGGAGCCCTGCGACCCCGATCACGAATGGGGTGCGGCGCACCTTCAGGTTCAAAAACCGGTTCGAGTTCTCGCGCAGCCGGCCCGCATTGGCGATGTAGAGATGCAGCAGCTGGGTCAGGGGACGGTAGATCTCGGCGATGTCCTCGGGAGAGGTCGGGTCGCCTCAGACCACGAAGCCGCTCGAGAGTTGCAGCATCGAGGTCGATCTCGGTGTTGTTTCGCCAGCGAGGCCCAGGCACCTCGTCGCAACACCACGTAGGGGTCGGGACACTTCTTCACTCCATCGGGATGGGCCGAGTCGCCAAAAAATGCTAGCAGGGTGTCGCCACGTTGGTCGGACCAAGGGGTCAGGCCGGCGGGACGTCACGAGCGATCTCTTCGAGCCAGATGCGAGGGCCGATGTCGGAGGGCATCCGCCAATCACCGCGCGGCGACAGGGAACCGCCGGGAACCACCTTCGGGCCGTTCGGGAGGGTGCTGCGCTTGAACTGGTTTGTTGCGAAACGCCGCACGAAAACCTCCAGCCAGTGACGGATTGCCGCCAGGTCGTAGGAGTGACGATCCTCCTCGGGAAGCCCGGCGGGCCAGCTACCGGTAGTCGCGTCACGCCAGGCGTGATGGGCTAGGAACGCGACCCGGCGAGGACGAAGACCGTGGCGCAGCAGGTGGTACAGGGTGAAGTCCTGTAGTTCGTAGGGGCCGATCGTCGCCTGGGTGGATTGCGGGACCTCGCCCGGTTTCGTGAGGATCAGTTCCGGGGTGATCTCGGTGTTCAGCACCGAGATCAGCACCCGGTTCACCTCGTCATCGAACTGTCCGGAGGAGACCACCCAGCGGATGAGGTGCTGGATCAGGGTTTTCGGGACCCCCGCGTTCACGTTGTAGTGGCTCATGTGATCGCCGACCCCGAAGGTGCACCAGCCGAGTGCCAGCTCCGACAGGTCGCCGGTGCCCACGACGATTCCGCCGTGGTGGTTCGCGGCGCGGAACAAGAAGTCGTAGCGGATGCCGGCCTCGACGTTTTCGAAGGTGATGTCGTAGGTTTCCTTGCCGTCCGAGTAGGGGTGTCCGAGATCTTCCAGCATCTGTTTCGCCATGGGGCGGATGTCGACGGTGGCGAAGCTTACCCCGAGGGCCTCCGAGAGCGCCTGGGCGTTGCTGCGGGTATGTTCGGTTGTTGCGAACCCGGGCATGGTCCAGGCCAGCACATGGGTGCGGGGCAGGCCCAGGCGATCACAGGCCTTGGCGGCGACGATCAGCGCGTGGGTGGAGTCCAGGCCCCCCGAGACCCCGATGCACAGGCGTGGCGCATGGGCTGGGTCGCCGCCGCCGATGGCCAGCATGCGCCGTTCCAGGCCTGAGACCTGGATGTTGTAGCCCTCGTAGCAGTCCTGCTCCAAACGGTCGGGATCGTTGGGCACGAACGGGAAGCGGTCTGCACGGGGCGCTCCAGCCCGAGATCTCCCGTCGGGGGAGTGAGGGTGAAACTGACCACCTCGTGGCGTAGGGGGCCGTCCAGACCCCGGAGGTTGTCGTCGAAGGACCCCTGGCGCAGTCTTTCCTGGCGGATGCGTTCCAGGTCGACGTCGGCGACGGTGAGTCGCGCTGAGTCGGGGAAACGTTCGCCTTCTGCGAGGAGGGAACCGAGTTCGTGGATGATCGTCTGTCCGTCCCACGACAGGTCTGTGGTGGACTCCCGAACATTGCCGCCGCGTAGACGTGGGCGGCCAGGCAGCGGTTCGACGTGGCGGCGGCGAGCGCTCGCCGGTCGGCTGCTTTCGCGATGGTGATGGGGGAGGCCGACAGGTTCAGCAACACGGTCGCTCCGGCCAGGGCGGCGAGGTGGCTGGGTGGCACCGGAACTCACATGTCCTCGCAGATCTCGACGTGGATCCGGAGGCTCGGGAACGTCGGAGGCTGCGAAGATCAGGTCGTTTCCTACAGGAATCAGCGTCCCCAGTCGGGGATGTCCACCGTGGGCGGCAGGTCGTTCGTGCCCGGGGCGAAGTGACGTTCTCGTAGAACTCCCGGTAATTGGGGAGATAGGACTTGGGGATGATTCCCTCGTATCTCGCCGCCGTGGATCACCACGGCGCAGTTGTACAGCCGGTTGCCCAGCGCCACGGGGGCGCCGACGGCGAACAGGGGCGGAGTTCCGCGCTCTACGGCGCAGCTGGGCCACGGCCTCGTGGACGGCATCCAGGAGTGAATCGTTGAGCAGCAGGTCGTCGATGGCATAGCCGCTGATGCCCAGCTCGGGGAAGGCCACCGCGGCCACGCCACGGGCGTGTGCCTCGCGCACCACCTCGAGGGTGCGGCTCGCGTTGGTGGCCGGATCGAAAGTCGGCGACGGGCAGTGTCGCGGCGGCCACCCGGGCGAAACCTTGGGCGTAGGCATTGAAGAAGTCCATGCGGGAAGCATAGTGAGGACTTGCGGTGTTCCAGTGCCGGACTGGCTGGCTTGTGCGGGCCTCCTAGGGCCCGGGCCAATAGTAATTGAAGGGTTGACAATAGTATTGCTTGTGGAGCCGAAGGTGAGGGTCAAGAAACGTGCATTTTTGATGTACAGTTTGCCAACGTGTGTGGAATCGTTGGATACCTCGGAAGCCGCGATGGGCGGCAGATCGTCATCGACGGACTTCGTCGACTCGAATACCGCGGCTACGACTCGGCGGGCATCGCCGTCGTCGCCGACGGTGAACTGTACACCCGCAAGAAGGCGGGCAAGATTGCAAACCTGGCGGCTGCCATCGAGGCCGACCCGCTGCCGGAGTCGGGAACGGCCATCGGTCACACCCGCTGGGCCACCCATGGGCGCCCACCGATGCGAACTCCCACCCGCACGTCGCGGGCCGGATCGCCATCGTGCACAACGGCATCATCGAGAATCACGCGGCGCTGAGGGAGGGCTTGGACGTCGAGTTCGCCTCCGAAACTGACTCCGAGGTGGCGGCTCACCTGCTGGCCCGCGAGGTCTCGGCAGGGGGCCGATCTGGTCTCTGCCATGCGGGCGGTCGTGACTCGTTTGGAGGGTGCGTTCACGCTGGTGGCGGTTGATGCCGCCGACCCCGATCGGATCGTCGCGGCCCGCCGCAACTCCCCGCTCGTGGTGGGTATCGGCGACGGCGAGTACTTCCTCGCTTCGGATGTCGCCGCCTTCATCGAACACACCCGTGATGCGATGGAGCTCGGGCAGGACCAGGTGGTCGAGCTGACCCGCGACGGTGTGGTCGTCACGAATTTCGACGCCACCCCCGCCGATACCCGCAGCTTCCACGTCGACTGGGGATCTCAGCGCCGCCCAGAAGCAGGGCTATGACTGGTTCATGCGAAAGGAGATCTTCGAGCAGCCCTCGCGCGGTGGCTGACACCCTGCTCGGACGCACCAATGATCTCGGCGAGATCGTCCTCGATGAGATCCGCATCAGCCCTGAGGAGCTGAGGAGCATCAACAAGATTGTCATCGTGGCCTGCGGTACCGCTTTCTACGCAGGCCTGGTGGCGAAGTATGCCATCGAGCACTGGACCCGTGTCCCCTGCGAGGTGGAACTGGCCAGCGAGTTCCGCTACCGCGATCCCATCATCGACCCCACCACCCTGGTGGTGACCATTTCCCAATCCGGGGAGACCGCCGACACCCTCATGGCGATCCGGCACGCCCGCGAACAACACGCGAAGGTGGTCGCGATCTGCAACACCAACGGTGCGACCATCCCGCGCGAGTCCGACGCGGTCATCTACACCCATGCCGGACCGGAGATCGGGGTGGCTTCCACCAGGGTTTCACCACCCAGCTCATCGCCTGCTATCTCCTCGGCCTCTACCTGGCGCAGGTGCGGGGCACGAAGTATGCCGACGAGATCGGCGGGGTGTTGAAGGAGCTGGAGCGGATGCCCGAGAGCTGCAGGAGCTCCTGGACGCCCAGGAAAAACGTCCTCAACCTGGCGGCCGAGCTGAAGGATGAGCCCTCGATCCTGTTCCTGGGACGCCACGTCGGCTATCCCGTCGCCCTCGAAGGTGCCCCTGAAGCTCAAGGAACTGGCCTACATCCATGCCGAAGGCTTCGCTGCTGGCGAGTTGAAGCACGGCCCGATCGCCCCTGATCAGCGAGGGCCTGCCGATGTTCGTGGTGGTGCCCCCGTACAGCCGGGACCAGCTGCGTGACAAGGTGATCTCCAACATCGCGGAGGTGCGCCCGGGGCGCCCGCACCATCGTGCTGGCGGAGGCCAACGACGCCGATGCCCGCGCTCACGCCGATCACTTCATCGAACTGCCGCGGGTGTCCACGCTGCTGCAGCCGCTGCCCGCCATCGTGCCGCTGCAGCTGTTCGCCTGTGAGGTCGCCACCCTCCGCGGCCACGACGTCGATCAGCCCCGTAACCCGCCAAGTCAGTGACGGTGGAATAACCCAGGGTGGGTTCATGATCGTCGGCATCGGCACGGACCTGTGCGTCGTCGAGCGGTTCGAGGCGATGCTGAGGCGTCGCCCCGGGGTCGCTGAGCGCCTCCTGACACCTGAGGAACGTGCGCTTCCTGTGCAGTCGCAGGCCGCACGGTTCGCGGCGAAGGAGGCCCTCGCCAAGGCGCTCGGCAGCCCCGGAGGCATGAGCTGGCTGGACGCGGAGGTGGTCAGGTCCGAGGCCGGGGCGCCGTCGTTCGTGGTGACCGGAACTGTTGCCGAGCGACTCGCGGAACTGGGAGTCGCCCGAATCCACCTCAGTGTCTCCCATGACGGTGGATTCGCAAGCGCCACGGTGGTGTGCGAGGCGTGACCGATGTCGTGACGACCGGGGAGATCGCGGCCTGGTGGCCGGTTCCGGGAGCTGCGAGCCACGAGTACACGCGCGGCGTGGTCGGAATCGACGCCGGTTCCCGGCAGTACCCGGGGGCTGCTCTGCTGGCGATCGCAGGTGCGCTCGGTGCCGGGCCCGGGATGGTGCGCTATCTCGGCTCTGCTCGCCGTGATCTCGTGGTGGGGCGTTTCCCGAGCGTCGTGCTCGCCGACGGGCAGGTCCAGGCCATGGTCGTCGGATCGGGCTGGGGAGCTCTGGACGACGCCACGGCCCGTTTCAAGAGGCGCTGGAACGACGGGTGCCGCTGGTGGTCGATGCGGATGCGCTCAGGCAGCTGCCCGCCGACCCTGCCCGCCGAGACCCTCCTGACCCCCATGCGGGTGAACTGGACCGGCTCCTCGGGGTGGAGCGCGGGGAGATCGAGGCCGACCCGGTGGCCGCCGCGGTCCTTGCCGCCGGACGATTCGGCGCGACGGTGCTCCTCAAGGGGCCGTCCAGCCGGTGGCCTCGCCCGACGGTTCCGTGCGACTGGCGCTGCCCGGCCCCGCATGGACGGCCCAGGCCGGCTCCGGCGACGTGCTGGCCGGGGCCTGCGGCACCCTTCTGGCTGCAGGACTGTCCGCTGGGCGGGCAGGCCTGATGGCAGCCAGTCTCCAGGCGCTCACCGCGTCGTGTTTCCCCGGGCCGTACCCGCCCGATGTGCAAGCGTCGCGTTTCCCCGAGGTGCTCTGTGGGCTCTGGCTCCCGATCGGCAATGACTGCTGACACTGGCTGAAACGTTCCGTGCGCTTGTGTGTGAGGGCTAGCGGGGTGCTCCACGGATGAGGAGCCAGCATCGACCGAGGGGGCGTTCGATAACGAGTTTGACTTTGCCAAAACCGACGATAACAGGGTGTTTAATCTCGGTGAAATCAATATCCTTGATGCCTGATGGGGGTTCATCATCTGGGTATTTTTCCAGGAAACTTCCATCAAAGCTGGTGTATGTGTCGAAGTGGTCTCTTATGGATTGCGGTTGGGCGTGGTAGGCGATGACGTATCCCCAACCTCCGGGGTAGGATTCGGCGAATTTGGTAGCCGGGGTGATTGTGATGTTGGCGGCACCTTCCGGGAGGGCGGTTTTCCCGAGGGTGAGGATGTCGTCAAGGTGTTCTAGGTCGGCGGGGTAGGGGGCGCCTTCTTGCTGAATTGACATGGAGGTTTCCTCAGGGTGGGGCTGGTTGGTTCGGTGGGTGTGCAAGCGCCGAGCAGTGTGACAGCCGCGACGGCTGTGGTCATGGTTCGTCGTAGTGGGTGGGTCATGGTCCGGTCCTGTTTGGTGAGTTGCTGCTCAGGCTGGAATATCGTATGGGGTTCAGCGTGGTGCGCCGCGGATGAGGAGCCAGCACCGACCGAGGGGCGTTCAATGACGAGCTGCGTCTTGCTCGAAACCAAGGATCAGGGGTGTTGAATATCAGTGAAATCAATATCTTTGATGTATATGTATGAATCACTGTCTCGGGTAGTGGTCTATTCCCTCGCTGGGATAGCTGGTGTATGTGTCGATGTGGTTTCGGATGGGTTGCGGGTCTGCGTGGTATGCGATGACGTATCCCCAGCCTCCGGGGTAGGATTCGGCGAATTTGATGGCCGGGGTGATTGTGATGGTGGTGGCACCTTCAGGAAGAGTGGTCTTACCAAGAGCAAGGATATCGTCGAGGTGTTCGAGGTCGGCGGGATAGGGGGCGTTTTCCATCCCGGTGGAGGTGATGGTTTCTTCTGGTGTGAACTGGATGCCGGGGAAAGGGATTGGTGCAGCCAGTTAGTGCGACGACGACCGCCGCTGTCGCGGCTGCGAGCATGGCTCGTCGTGGTGAGTGTGTCATGGGAGTGTGCTTATCGTGATGCATGAGCAGGGTTAGCGGAATCCGCCACGAATAATAAGCCAACACCTACCAAGAGGGACGTTCAATAACAAGCTGTGCATTTTCAAGCCCAGCGACCCACGGGTGATGAATAGTGTTTAAATCAATATCCTTGATATATGAAACCGGTCCAGAATCAGAAAAACGTCTACATATTTTTCCCGCATGACCTGTGTATTTTTCAACGTGGTCTCGGATGGGTTGCGGTTGGGCGTGGTATGTGATGACGTATCCCCAGGCTCCGGGTGAGGCTTCTGCAGTCTTGAGGGCTGGCGAGACCGTAATGTCAGTAGCACCTTCAGGAAGAGTGATTTTCCCGAGGGCGAGGATGTCGTCGAGGTGGTCGAGGTCGGCAGGGGTAGGGGGCGTTTGTCTGTTCGCTGGGGTGGTAGTTTCTTCTGGTGTGAACTGGATGCTGGGGAAGGGATTGACACAGCCGGTCAGTGCGACAGCTGTTGCAGCCGTGACCGCGATCACGATTCGCCGCTGAGGGCGTGGTGTGAAGTGTGCTTCTCATGGTGTCGTGGATGGGGGTTGGCGGGGTGCGCCGCGGATGAGGAGCCAGCAGCGGCCGAGGGGCGTTCGACAACGAGTTGCACTTTACCGAAACCTGTTACCCATGGGTGTTGAATGGCGGTGAAGTCAATATCCTTTATATATGCAAGATAATCAGTGTCTGGATAGTCTTCTATGTTGTCTCCCTGAGCGGCTGGTGTATGTGTCGATGTGGTTTCGGATGGGTTGCGGGTCTGCGTGGTATGCGATGACGTATCCCCAGCCTCCGGGGTAGGATTCAGCGAATTTGGTGGCTGGGGTGATTGTGATGTTGGTGGCGCCTTCTGGGAGGGTGGTTTTCCCGAGGGTGAGGATGTCGTCGAGATGGTCCAGGTCTGCGGGGTAGGGGGCGCCTTCTTGCTGAATTGACATGGAGGTTCCCTCAGGGGTGGGGGCTGGTTGGTTCGGTGGGTGTGCAAGCGCCGAGCAGTGTGACAGCCACGACGGCTGCGGTCATGGTTCGTCGTAGTGGGTGGGTCATGGTCCGGTCTTGTTTAGTAATGTGCTGCTCAGGCTGGAACATCGTATGGGGTTCAGCGGGGTGCGCCGCGGATGAGGAGCCAGCACCGACCGAGGGGGCGTTCAATGACGGGAGTTTTACTTTGCCGAAACCGGTGATTATCGGGTGGTGAATATCGTTGAAATCAATATCTTTGATGTATATGAAAGTTGTAGAGTCTGGGTAGCTCTCGAGATTTTTCCCTTGAGGTCGGTGTATGTGTCGATGTGGTTTCGGATGGGTTGCGGGTCTGCGTGGTATGCGATGACGTATCCCCAGCCTCCGGGGTAGGATTCGGCGAATTTGGTGGCTGGGGTGATTGTGATGTTGGTGGCGCCTTCTGGGAGGGTGGTTTTCCCGAGGGTGAGGATGTCGTCGAGATGGTCCAGGTCTGCGGGGTAGGGGCCCCCCGCTTGCTGAATTGACATGGAGGTTCCCTCAGGGGTGGGGCTGGTTGGTTCGGTGGGTGTGCAAGCGCCGAGCAGTGTGACAGCCATGACGGCTGCGGTCATGGCTCGTCGCGGGAGGTGGGTCATGGTCCGGTCCTAACCGAGGATTCGCCGACAAGATCGAATTCCTGGGCGATACCGGCGCGGTGCAACTCCTGCAGCTCGGTGTCGTGGATGGTGAGTGGCCCGATCCCAGTCTTCTTGTCCCCATCCCAGTTATACCGATCAGCGGTGTGCACTTGGTAAGCGTATTTTGTAGCTGCCGTCCGGATACACGGTAATGGTGCCCGCCGTGGCGTAATGATATCCGCCGGTGGCATAAAAACCAATTCTGATTTTCGCTCTTATCTGCGTAGCTCTCTGTCCAGTTGGTGACGAAAAGGATAGGTTACTGGTCCAGTGTAACCGGAGGCCTTGGCCTCAGTGGTTGCATCATTGATCTTCTGCTGTAAATCGGATTCTGTGTTATCTCGTAGTTCGGGGAGGTCGTTGAGCATGCCATTGGTGTTCATGTCGAGTGGTTTCCCAGAATTGTTGAGGAAGTGAAATAGGTTCCTTGAAGCGTCGGGCCAGAAGGGGGCCATTCCGTATGCGGCAGACGTCGCGGCTTCATGCTTGAGGTGATCGCCGAGGTTCGCTCCTCTCTGCGCGTGAGGGCCAGATCCTTCCCTTCACTGTCGCCTGGATACTGCCACGGATCGGGTCAGGGGCATAGGAGCCGACTCTCCGGGAACTGGGAGCGCCCAACCCCATGGCGCCGCTGCTCGTGGTGTTCCTCCTGGTTCGTTCCTGAGCGGAAACGACCATCGCGTGCCTGGCCGACATCCCAAAACCTGGGATCAGGTTCAATCGAATCAGCCCCGGTCCCCCGCCGGTCAGGGTCGCGACACCCCCGCCAACATGTGTGGCCCCTGCCTTGGGCAGCGTGGATTTTGCTGCTGCATTCCTGTTGTGCTTCCTCCAGGGCCTGAATGAACCTAGCGACCCGCCCCTCCAACGCAACAGCCTCCGAGCGCAACAGGTTCTGTTGATGTTGCTGGGCGGTTGGGTCATCGCTCTGGGTGGAGGCCTGGGAAGTCGCCGCAGCCTTGGCTTCATGGGCGGCGATGTCGGCGGTGAGTTGTTCTCGTAGCGTCTTCAACTCGTCAAGCCGGTCCGCGTATGTCAGCAGCGCCGCACATGCACCGTCGGCATCAGCCGCCAGAGTGCGGGCACACGTCCCCGGTTGGGTCATGGCGTCCAACACATCCGGCGCCTCGGGAGTCGAATACGCCGTGCTTAAACCGGCCCATGTGGAGGCGATCTCATCAGTGACGTCCACCACCCCCATGTACACGTTCAACAAGCTCCGAGCCCCGTCGCGAACAGGCCCGGACTCATCCACCACAGGAAGAGTCAACGACATACCGCACCTCCTTGAATCCCGTGCGCCACACCCCACAGGTGTGAACGGTGTTTCTCATGTCTAGCGTCTCCTGAACCGGGACGGGTCGTACGGGTTTCCATCGCCTCCGGGGAACTGTGGTGGGCTCTGCGTGAAGGAGGCCATGGTGTGCGCATTGTCTGCCATGGCGAGGTTCCCGTGGTGGTAGGGTGGCCAGCGCCTCACCAGTGGCCGTCACCGCAACCCCGACTCGCTCCATGAGCTCGACCAGACCCGGGAGGCCGCGGCCATCCATCCATCCTGCGACCGCGGCAGCAACAATTCCCGAGTTGCTCAGCGCATCCGACAAACTCCCCGCAGCTGTTGAGGCATCACCTCGGCTGGCGGCGTATTGCTGAGCACATGCCGCTGTCGACCGCAGAATCTGCCCCGTGGCCTGCTCATCAATCCTCCAGTGGGACACGTCAACCTCCTGCCAGTAGAGAAGGGAGCAACGGCAACAGGCTAGAACGGAAATCCATAACCACTCCAGACCTTTGCCAAAGCCAATTCAAACTCTGACCAAAAGTTAGGAACCGCCTGTCAGGTGGACCTGTGATCACCCTGGCGGGTGCGGGCGTCATGATCCTGCTGGGCGCGGGCAAGGTGAGAAATCAAATTATGGCGGTTAACATTCTAAAAGGTGTAGGTTGGGTCCATGCCCACCGGCGACGTTGCTCCAACAGGGACATCGAAGTCCCAGATCCCTCTGCTGCTCGGGACCGTTCTCATCGTGTATGTGGGTCAGATGACCCTCAGCCCGATCATCGCCCCTCTCTCCCGCAGATTTGACATGCCCGAGTGGCAGCTGGGCGTGACCATCTCTGCCGCTGCCGTCATGGTGGTGCTCACCTCTGGTTTCTGGGGGCGAAGAGCCCAGTCGAAGGGATTCAAACCTGTGCTTCTGGCGGCTCTGGCGCTCGCCATCGTGACCATGACTTTGTTTTCCGGGCTGGCGGCAGCCAGCATGCAGGGCCTGCTCGCGGGTACTGGTTTGTTCCTGCTGTTTGTGCTGCTGCGGGGAATTGGTTTCAGGGGCCGCGATCGCAGCCGTACCACCCACGGCCCAGGCCCTACATAGCCGAGTTCACGCCCTGAGGGGCCGGCCCGCGTCAAGGGAATGGCCGGGATAGGGTGCAGTGCAAGGGAATCGCCAGTATCCTCAGGGCGATCGTGGGTGGAGCCCTGGCCGGATTCGGCCTGCTGACCCCATCATCGTCGTGCCCGTGCTGATCGGGATCGCCATGCTGCTCGTGTTGGCCTGCCTGCACGGTGGGGCGGGCAGCCGGCTCGTGGAGAGCCCGATCCGGGTGAGCCCCATGGACAAGCGGATCCTGCCCTTCCTGGTGGCGGGTTTCGGTACCTTCACTGCCCTTGGTTTCATCCAGAATACGGCCAGCTTCATCATCATGGACAGGTTCCACCTGGATGAGGTCGCGGGCGGGCAGCTGTCCGGTGCCGTGATGCTGGCGATCGGGGTCGGCATGATCATCGCCCAGGCCGTCGTCGTGCCCGTCACCCAGTGGGCGCCGCCAATGCTGTTACGCGTCGGTGCGGTGGTCGGAACCGTCGGGTTCGTGGTGATGTTGCCCGAGGCGGAACTCTGGGTGATGTTCGTATCGGCCCTACTGATCGGTCTGGGAATCGGAATAGCGATGCCCGGCTACACATCCGGTCCCACCATGCTGGTCGAGCACGACGAGCAAGGTGGACTCGCCGGGGTGATCGGTGCCACCAACGGTCTCACCTACGTTCTCGCCCCGACGCTCAGCACCCTCTTCTATGGCTGGTGGAGTCCGCTTCCCGTTATCGTGTCCATTGTGGCTCTGGGGAATCGTTGCGGTATTCGTTCTCGTGCATCCCGCCTTTCGTGATGTCCGCCCCAATGCGGAGACCGCTGCGCGGGGGAGTGTCTGATGGGTACGCGAGCTCGTCGCGGTCGACCTCCGAGACTGGATCGGGAAGCGGTGGCCCGGGCCGTACTCGATGTGGGCTTCCCGACCCTGACCTTCGCCGCGGTCCGGAAACGCCTCGAGGTGGGGAGAGCACACTGTTCCGCTACGCCCCTGACCGCGATGAGCTTGTCCGGCTCGGACTCAGCCTGGCCCTGGAGTCCGTGGAATGGCCCGAGCTGAAGGGAACCTGGCGGCAAGTGCTCGCCGACTACGCCACCTGCGCGTGGCGCTTCTGGGAGGCTCACCCCGGCTCTGCTACCGAGGGCCTCACGAGAGTCATCACCCCGATGCTGGTGCGCCTGAACGACGAATTGTGCTCCTTTCTGATGGAACGTGGGTTCACGGCCCGCAATGCCCTGCTGGCCTGTGACCTCATCTTCGACATGGTGGTGGATCACCGTCGTGCGGTGGAACACGTGGACGGGTTGCTGGCCGAGGCAGGGGCCTGAGCGTGATGATCTACGAAGAACCTGGGCCCCGGAGGAGTCGATCGGGAGCCTGTCCCCGGGTGGGATGCGATCCGCCAGGCCAAACTGGAGGCCGTCGATTCTTCTCCTCGTGACTGGTTCATGAAAAACTGGAGTGATCCTCAACGGGGTGGCTGTCTCCCTGGCACCTCGGGAATGAGGCGTGAATTGATCAAATCAGATTTCACGGCATACAATGACAAGTCGGCCTGACTGGCCCTTCCCGGGGATGCTGCTGACCTTTCCCCAGGTTCCCCGACGCCGGATTTCCGGCTGTCAGCTGCGCACCGAGCGCACCAACGGCCGTCTTGTGTTCCGGATGTTTTTCGTATGTGACGAGACGCGCCGCCGCCCGCAGGGATTATCCGTCGGGCCCGAGACGAGCACCGTGAACAGGACCTGCCATGGCCATGCCCAGGAAGAAACCCAAGTCGTTCAAGTCGGACGGCACCCCCAAGAAGCGCTGGAGCGCTGCTGAACGCGCCGCTCGCGTCACAAACCCCGCCGATCAGGCGGGGTACGTAACCCGAAGCGCGCTCGGAGGTTTCGGTCGGGACGATCGTGCCCATGGGACGCGGCGGCTTCAGGGACTGACGATCGCGACTTCGACCGCGAGAGGAACCGCGACAGGCAACGCGGTCGCCGCGACGATCGAGGCTGGCGTGACGACCGCGAATCTGGGCAGCGATGGGGTGGGTCCCTGCTCCCGCTATGGGCGGCGTGACGACCGGAATGCATCGCGGAACCGTGACCGGTCGATTTGACAGCCGTCGTGAGCCTTCCGGCAGTGACGATTTCCGGCAGCGTGACGATTTCCGGCAGCGCGACGACTTCCGTGACCGCGATGGCGACCGCGCAGGAATGAGCGAAACGAGCGGAAACGTCGGGATCGCGATTTCGACCGGGACTTCCGTCGCGGTGAGCGTCCGAGAAGTTTCCGCTCTCCCCGGTGGGATCGGCAGGGAACATGCACACGGTCGCCGCGACCATGAACGTCGCAGCCGTCACGATCGCCGACCTGGGGAAGCGCGCGCCAGTTCCGCGAATCGCGTGACTTCGACCCCGTCGAACAAGATCAGATGAGCTGGGGAGGCCACCACCGTCGATGTGGAGGTCGCTGAGGACGACACGACCTCGGTTTCGCAGAACTCGGCGTGGCTGCTCCCCATGGTGGCGGCGCTGAAGCAGCAGGGCATCACGGAGCCATTCCCGATTCAGCGCGCCACCATCGCCGACGCCATCGCTGGTCGTGACGTGCTCGGTCGCGGTCGCACCGGGTCCGGCAAGACCCTGGCCTTCGGGCTCCCGCTGTTGACTCGCCTCGCAGTCGATGCTCCCCACCGGCACCCCGCGCGCCGTCATACTGACCCCCACCCGCGAGCTGGCCCTGCAGATCGCAGACAATCTCTCACCGTTGGCTGCGGTGATGGGACTTCACCTGTACCTGGTGGCGGGCGGCATGGCCTACGGTCCCCAGCTCAAGGCCTTCGAACGCGGCGTGGACGTGGTGGTGGCCACGCCCGGCAGGCTGATCGATCTCCTCGAACAAGGGGCAGTCGATCTCAGCCGGGTGGAGGTACTGGTGCTCGATGAAGCGGACCACATGAGCGACCTCGGGTTCCTGCCCGCCGTCACCACCATTCTCGAGGCTGTACCCGCGGACGGGCAGCGACTCCTGTTCTCAGCCACCCTTGACGGTGCAGTGGACGCGCTGGTCAGGAAGCACCTCGCCGATCCGGTCACCCATGAGGTGGACTCCGGCAAGGCATCGGTGACCACCATGACCCATCACGTGCTGCACATGGCTCCGCATCACAAGAACCAGGCCACTGCCGAGATCGCGAACCGGGAGGGCAGGACCGTGGTCTTCGCTCGCACCCAAATGGGAGCCGACCGCATCGCGCGGCAGCTGCGTGAGGCCGGGGTGATGGCTGGGGGCGCTGCACGGAGGCCTCACCCAGGGGGCCCGCGCCCGCATCCTCGCGGCCTTCAAACGAGGAGAGGTGCCCGTTCTGGTGGCCACTGACGTCGCCGCCCGCGGTATCCATGTCGACGACATTTCCCTGGTGCTCAGGTGGATCCCCCAAGACCAACAAGGACTACCTCCATCGCGCCGGACGCACCGCCCGTGCCGGCGAAGAGGAGTCGTGGCCAGTATCGTCCTGCCGCATCAGCGCAAACAGATGCGTCGGATCGTGGGGCAGGCCGGGGTCAAGACCGAGCCGATCGAGGTGACCCCGGGAAGCGACGAACTTGCCTCACTCACGGGCGCCCGCCCCTGCCTGGGAGCTCCGTAACGAGAGTGACTACCAGGCATTGATCGCGCCCAGGCCCCAGCAGCGACGTCGCCCCGGCGGCGGTCGTGGTCGCGGTCCCCTGGCGGCGTGGCGAGCGTCGGGATCGCGGCCACCGGGGGAGCAGGGGTTAGAATCTGCCCGCCATGACCGAGATCATCCAGGTGCGACTGGCCACCGCAGCAGACGTCCCCGGGATGCTGCGCGTCATTCGGACCGCTTTTCGCCGCCCGTCGCCCGCGTCGACCCGCCCGCCGATGCCCTCTCCGACACTCGTGCCGATGTGGAGGGCCCTGGCAGAGGGCTGGGGGTGTGCGCCTTCGACAGTGAACGCATGGTCGGCTGCTTGCTGGTCGCCCACGACGGAGAGGTCGCCATGTTGCGTCGGGTCTCCGTGTTGCCCACCGAGACCCGGCGAGGGATTGCGAGACCATGATCGGTGGGGGCCGTCTCGCTCGCGGTGGACGAGGGCCTGAAGCGGGTCGAGGTGCTGTGCCGTCATGAGTTCCCCGAACTCGCGGGTGGTGGGGCAAACACGGTTTCGGTCCGCTCCGCGAAAACACCTTCGGGATCGTGCTTGGCCGCGACCTGCCCGTGGCGGTCACCGTCCCCACCCCGCAGCGATGCATGCCCTGGGGGTGGAATTGGCGGGTCTGCTCCCGTGCGGGCGATGTGATCATCGCCACCGGGGGACCTCAGGGGCCGGCAAGACCACCCTGACCCGGGGGATCGGGGAGGGACTCGATGTCGAGGTCCCGTGATCTCACCCACCTTCGTGCTCTCGCGCATCCACTCTGCTCGTGGCGATGGGCCGGACCTGGTGCACGTGGATGCCTACCGCATGGCAGATGCCGATGAACTGGCTGACATCGACCTCGACGCGACGCTCTCCCGGTCGGTGACCCTCGTCGAATGGGGCGAAGGAATCGCCGAGTGGCTTTCCGACGAGCGGTTGGAGATCGATATCGACCGTGACGTCGGTGACGAGGCACGGCGTGTGATCCTGACCGGCATCGGTCCCCGCTGGGACGGCGCCCTGGAAGTCATCAGGAGGAAACCATGACCTGGACCTTGGGAATCGATACCTCCCACCACGTGGCAGTGGGTTTGGCCCGCGACGGGGAGCCCGTCGCGTCCGATGTGGTGATAGATACCCGCGCCCATGGCGAGACCCTGATTCCGCTGGTCCAGCGCGTATGCGCATCGGTCGGGATCACCGTGACCGAGATCGATGCCTACGCCGTCGGCATGGGGCCGGGGCCGTTCACGGGACTTCGCGTTGGGATCGTGACCGCCCGTACCCTGGCAGCAGTGGCGGGCAGGCCCCTGCACGGGGTGTGTTCCCTCGACGTGATCGCCGCCCAGTGGCAGGATGCTCCGGACGAGTTCGTGGTGGCCTCCGACGCTCGCCGCAAGGAGTTCTACTGGGCGCTTTACCGCGACGGAATTCGCGTCGGTGAACCCCGGGTGAGTGCCCCCGAGGTGATCCCGGACCTGCCTGCAGCTGGCCCGGTCCCAGACGACCCTGCCGGGCCGCGTTTCTGGACGCGGCGGTGTTGGCGGCGCGCTGGGCTGATCTACCAGTCGTCGATGGGGACCCTTCTACCTGCGGGCCGCGGATGCTGCGGTGCCGAGAACCCGCAAGTCGGCGCTGCCCCGCCTCAGGGCGCCCCGATGATCATCCGGACCGCCATGCCTGCCGACGCCCCCGCCCTGACCCAGCTGGAGCTGGCTTTCCCGGCTCGGCAACGCTGGTCGGAGACGTCGTGGCTGGAGGAGATCAGCGGTGATGACCGCCTCGTGGAGGTGGCCGTCGCTGCGGTGGACGGCGTGATCGCCTGTGCATCCTGGCGTCACGTGGGCGACACCGCCGACCTGGACCGGGTTGTCGTCGCGGGAAACATCGCCGCCTAGGGCATCGCGGGAAGGCTGCTGAGGCGCGGGATCGCCTGGGCTGCGGAACAGCGGGTCGGGAACGTGCTGCTGGAGGTGGCCTCCGACAACATCGCGGCCATCGAGTTGTACGCAGCGAACGGATTCGTCCCGGTGAATCGGCGCGGAAACTACTACGGGCGAGGCGTCGACGCCGTGGTCATGGAGAAGAGGATGAAGATGGAGGAGAGCCAATGAGCGAGCCGTTGATCCTGGGAATCGAGATCCTCCTGCGACGAGACGGGCGTCGGCATCGTCCGCGGCGATCAGCTCCTGGCCAACGAGGTCGCGAGCTCCGTCGATCTCCACGTGCGTTTCGGGGGAGTGGTGCCAGAGATCGCTTCCGGGCGCACCTGTCGGCTTTCGTGCCCACCCTGCAACGCGCCGTCGCCACAGCCGACGTCGACCTGGCCGAAGTCGACGCCATCGCCGTCACCGCCGGCCCCGGCCTGATGGGAGCTCTGTTGGTGGGGATCTCAGCCGCCAAGGCCCTCGCCGCGCATCTTGGCAAACCGTTGTACGGGGTGAACCACCTCGTCGGGCACATCGCCGTCGATCTCCTCGACCACGGTCCTCTCGATGCCCGCTCTGGCGTCTGCTGGTCTCCGGCGGCCACACATCCCTGCTGCACGTTCGCGACCTGGCCCGTGACATCGAGGAACTGGGTTCCACCATCGACGACGCAGCAGGGGAGGCCTACGACAAGGTGGCGCGGCTGTTGGACCTGCCCTACCCGGGCGGTCCCGTCATCGACCGTGCCGCAGCCGATGGCAATCCCACGGCCATCCGTTTCCCGCGCGGCCTCACGGCGCGCCACGACCTCGAGAAACATCGCTTCGACTTCTCCTTCTCCGGTTTGAAGACGGCGGTGGCGCGCTGGGTAGAGACCGCCCGGTTGGAGGGTCGGGAGGTTCCTGTGAGCGACGTGTGCGCCAGCTTCCAAGAGGCCGTCGCCGATGTGTTGGTCTCCAAAACCCTTGACGCTGCCCGGCATCTCGGGGTGGAGACGATCCTGCTCGGAGGGGGAGTGGCCGCCAACTCACGGCTGCGTGGTTTGCTCGAGGAACGGGCCGGCGGCGAGGGGCTTGCGGTGCGGCGTCCGAGGCCGGGGCTGTGCACCGACAACGGGGCCATGATCGCCGCCGTCGGCCTGACAGCCGTGCGCGCAGGATTGCCGTCGTCGCCGCTGAACTTCTCCGCTCAGACCGGGCTGCCGGTCACTCGGATCGTGGTCTGACTGTGGTCTGATAAAGGGGATCTCACGTATCAGATACGTAACAATATGTCTCACAACTGACCCCCGGGGTGCGTGAAGACTTCGACTACCACTAGGGGTCCGGTGCCAACCGGTCCTGTAGTAGGGACCGCATGTCGGCTCACGACAAGGAGAAAACATGAAGTTCAGGGGAACCAAGGCGGCCCTGGCTGTGCTGGTGAGCGGAGCGCTGGTGCTCAGTGCCTGTTCCAGTGGCGACGAGGCCGAAGACGGTGCCAAGCCCGCGGCGTCCGAGACCGCCATCGGAGGCGACAATCCCTGTGTCCGGGACGCGGGCATCAAGGAAACCGCCGACGGTCAGGTGGTCTACAGCCCCGGACCCGGCAAGTGGGATGGCTACAACACTCTGACATCGCGTACGAACTCGGTCTACAACTCAGTGGTCATGGAACAGGTGCTGGGTAATTTCTGGTACTTTCGGAACCGATGGCACCATCTGTGAGGACAAGGAATTCGGTTCTTTTTCGAGGTCGCTCAGCCAGGATCCCTTCGAGATGAAGTACACCATCTCTCGGACAAAGCGAAGTGGTCTGATGGCACCCGATCACCATCAACGACTTCCTGCTGGGCTGGGCTTCCCAGAACCCCGAGTTTGTGGTGCCGGGGTCTGATCAGCGGAGCGAATGAGGGAAGCTGAGGCGGTCTTCGACCACGTCTCCACGGCGTGGGCCAGAACAGGTCCCGGAGGGGCCGCAGGGTGAGATCAACGGCAAGACTTTCACCATGAAATTCAAGGGCGCATACCCGGACTACAAAATCACGGTGGATCCCCCGCTTCCGGCTCACGTGGCAGCCACGAAGTCCGGTCTGACCCCTGATCAGCTGGCCCAGGCGATCCAGAACCGCGATGGGGAAACCGTCAGGAAGGTCGCGGAATTCTGGAACAAGAGTGGATCTTCAACCCAGGTGAGTTGCCGGAATCCGACGTGATCCCGTCCTCGAACCGCTACCAGATCAAAGCGTGGAAGGACAACAACGTCACCCTGGAGGCGAACCCGAACTACTGGGGAACCCCAGCGGGGACGAAGAACCTCGTGTTCTCCTATGTGGACGACAACCAGATGGCGCAGTCGCTGCAGAACGGTGACCTGGACGTGATCCGCCCGCATGCCACGGTCGACACCGTCAATACCCTGAACAGCATCGGGTCCTCCGTTAACGTGGCCACCTACCCGGAACGAACCTACGAGCACTTGGACTTCAACTTCCCTTGATAAGAGCGTGTTCTCCGACTCCCAGGGCGGGCAGAAGCTGCGCGAGGCCTTCGCCTACTGCATTCCTCGCCAGACCATCGTCGACAACATCATCAAACCGATTGATCCCAATGCGACGGTGATGAACGTCCGGGAGGCGTTCCCAGGCGATGCCGATTACGAGACGCTCACGTCCGCTTCCTACGACGGTCGCTACGACACGGTCGATATCGAGAAGGCCAAGCAGCTGGTGGCAGAAAGCGGCGTTCAGACTCCCGTCAAGGTTCGGCTCGGATACAGAGCTGGCAACCAGAGGCGCACGGAGACCGTCCAGGCCATCCAGTCCTCCTGCAAGGACGCCGGCTTCAATGTGGAGGACGCAGCGAAGGAGGATTTCTTCGCGAAAGACCTCAAAAATGGCGACTACGAGGTGGCCTTGTACGCATGGTCGAGCGCCGGTCAGATCGCAACCGGGCAGAACATCATGAGTACCGGGAGGCAGCAGAACTACGGCAAGTACTCCAACCCGGTGGTGGACGAGGCGTGGGACAAGGTGACCAACACCCTTGACCGGGGGGAGCAGGTCGAGCAGCTCAAGGTCATCGAGAAAACAGGCCTGGGATACGCTGTTCAACATCCCGCTTTACGCCCACCCTGCCGTGGTCGCGTGGAAGAGCAAGGTCAAGAACGTCCGCCCACGGCCACCCAGGTCACGGTGTCCTGGAACGCCTACCAATGGCGGGTGAAGTGACATCTGACCTGAACTGAACTGAACTCTTTCGTGGGGTGGGCTGTCTTGGAGGCTCGCCCTCCCACGAACTGTTTCCCAAGGGACTACTCGTCTCAAAGGTGAAAGGTGGCCGGCACATTGTTGCCCGGAAGTGCTCTATCATCGGGCGCTATGGGTCAGCCAGGCGTTGGCCCTGACAGCCTCCTGGAATAGGAACTCTCGTGATCAAGTACATTGCCAAACGCTTGGGGATCTCTGTGGTGGTCCTCCTGCTGGGCCTCTCTGCTGATGTTTGTCCTGGCTATCAACGCAGGTGATCCGCTGGCGGATCTACGCGAATCGAACTCGCCCAACAGGGACAACCTGATGAGGCAGCGGATCGCTTTCATGGGGCTCGACAAGCCTTGGTATGAGCGGTACTTGGAGTGGCTCGGAGGCGCGGCGAAGTGTCTGTACGGCCAGTGTGACCTAGGGTACTGCCAGCAGCGGTCAGCCTGTTACCGTCCCTGCTCTCCTCGGCGGCCTCGGTCTCGGTCAGGCTGGTGATTTTCGCGATCTGCCTGGCCATTGTCACGGGTGTCATTCTGGGCATCCTGACCGCCATCAGGCAGTACAGCGGATTCGACTATGCCATCACTTTGATGGCTTTCGTGTTCTTCTCGCTTCCGGTGTTCTGGTTTGCGGTGCTGCTGAAGCAGTACGCGGCCATCGAGTTCAACAACTGGATAGAGAAGGCGCGTTTCACGCCCTTGACGATACTGGTGACAGCTGTGGTGCTCGCCTTCATCGTTGCCGCTATCGTCGGCGGTTCGTGGCTACGGCGCCTGATCACCTTCGGGTCCCTGGCCGTGAGTTTTGCCGGGATCATGTTCTACTTCGACGCCGTGCGCTGGCTCCGTAAACCCGTCTTCGGGATCCCCATGTACATCCTGGTGGTGATTGGCATCGGTGCCTTGATGGTCGTGCTCACCAGTGGTTTCGAGAACAAGAAGGTGCGCAACGCAGTGGGGGCAACGGTTCTTGGGGGATCATCGGCTATGTCGCTTTGCGTGGGGTGTTGATGACGAATCCTCCGTGCCGTTGCTGCTCGGTCTGCTGGCAGCCGCCATCGTGGTCGGCATCGCTGCGGGGCAGCTGCTGGGTGGGTTCTCCAAGCGTCAGGCGACCTTCGCCTCGGTGATCACCTCGCTGCTGGCCTCTCTGACTGCGATGGTCGATCTGCTGCTGAGCAACTGGGCCGCCTATCTGAAGGACGTCGATCACTCCCATCCCCACCATCGGAGCGTCCACGCGAACCTGGACACCAGCTGGTGGGGATACACCATCGATGGCCCTCACCCACATACTGCTTCCGACGATGGCGCTGACCCTGATCTCGATTGCCTCCTACACCCGGTACACACGAGCCTCCATGCTGGAGGTCCTCAACCAGGACTACATTCGCACGGCCCGTTCCAAAGGTGTTTCCGAACGCAAGGTCATCACCGTCACGCGCTGCGCAACGCTCTGATCCCGCTGGCCACGATCGTGGCATTCGACTTCGCCGGTCTCGTCGGTGGCGCGGTCATCACCGAAACCGTCTTCGGCTGGCGGGGCATGGGCATGCTCTTCAAGGAGGGACTGCTGGCCGCCGACCCCAACCGGATCATGGGCTTCTTCTTGGTGACGGGTACCGCCGCCGTCGTCATGAACATGGTGGCCGACATCGCCTACGCCTTCCTCGACCCGAGGATCTCCCGATGAGCCCCACAGAACCCGAGGAAAAGATGTCTGAGCAGAACAAACCGGAACAGCCGGAACAGAAAGACGCCAAGCAGGTCACCTCGGAGCAGGGGCAGGGCGTCCCTGAAACCAGCGAACCCGATCAGGTGAATCCGGATCCGGGAGAATACGAACTGGAAGAGACGATCGACGAGGCGGGACACAACTCCTACTCTCAGGGCGCCCTGGTGCGTCGTCGTTTCCTCCACCACAAGGGAGCGATGGCGGCGAGCATCATCCTGCTCCTGATCATTGTGCTCGCGTTCTCCTCCAGCCTCTGGTGGCCGAAAAACCACGTCGACCTGTACCCGCTGGCCAAAGCGAATGGGGCCCCCACCTTCCAGCTGTGGCCCTTCTCCTTGGGGGAGAACCCTTCGGGCAGAACACCATTGGCAAAGACTATTTCGCCCTGGTGATGCAGGGCACCCAGAAGTCCGTGATCATCGCCTTCGTCGTCGGTTTTTATCGCGACCGCGATCCAGGACCGTCGTCGGCTCCGCTGCCGGCTACTTCCGTGGGCGTGTCGAATCAGTCCTCATGCGGGCCACCGACCTCGTGATCATCATCCCGCTGCTCGTATTGGCCGCTGTGTTGGGGCGCATGGTCGACGGCGCGAACATCTACATCCTGGCCGGAGTGCTGGGGCTCGTGGTGTGGACCGGGATGGCACGCCTGGTGCGTGGCGAGGTGCTCTCGTTGCGGGAACGTGAGTTCGTGCACGCGGCCAAAGGCCATCGGTACATCGGATTGGCGCATCATCTTCCGGCACATCCTGCCGAACTGCATCGGCACCATCGTGGTGAACTCGACCCTGCTGATTGCCTCGGCCATTCTGTTGGAGACGGCGCTGTCCTACCTGGGATTCGAGTCAGGTCTCCCGAGACCTCGCTGGGTCTGTTGATTTCCGAGAACCAGGCTGCCATGGGCACTCGACCGTGGCTGTTCTGGTGGCCGGGCCTGTTCATCCTGGTCATTGCGCTGTGCGTCAACTTCATCGGCGACGGCCTGCGCGATGCCTTCGACCCGCGGCAGCAGATGGACTGAGGGGAAAGAAATGAGCACTGAAGTCAACGAGACCACTCCGTCCTCCGAAGAACTCGAGCCGGTGCTCCAGTTCAAGGAACTGGATGTCAGCTTCCGTACCGAGTTCGGGCGGGTTCAGGCCGTCAAGGCGTCAGCCTCGCGGTCAAGCCCGGCGAAGTGGTGGCCTTGGTCGGTGAATCGGGTTCGGGCAAGTCGGTGACAGCCACCACGCCCCTCGGCCTGCTTCCCAGGACCGCGCGCATCACCGGCGACACGATGGTTGCGGACAAGACAGTGGGGAGCCTCAGCCCGCGTGAAATGCGCGGTCTACGCGGCAATCGCGTCGCCATGGTTTTCCAGGAGCCGATGACCGCCCTGAACCCGGTCATCAAGATCGGCGAGCAACTCACCGAGTCGATGGAGGTGCACAACGTCGCACACGGTGAGGTCGCTTGGCGAAGGCGATCGACCTACTCAAAGCCGTCGGTATCCCGAATGCGGAGCGGCGCGTCAAAGCAGTACCCCACGAGCTATCGGGTGGTATGCGGCAACGTGTGGTGATCGCCATGGCCCTGCCTGCGACCCCGAGGTGATCATCGCCGACAGAGCCCACCACGGCCCTCGACGTGACCGTGCAGGCCGACATTCTCGACCTGCTGAGGTCGCTGAAGGAGAAACTGAACACCGGAATCCTGCTCATCACCCACAACATGGGCGTCGTGGCGGACATGGCCGACCGGGTCGCAGTGATGTTCAAGGGCAACATCGTCGAACGCGGTACGGCGGAGGGTCCTCCTCAGCCCGCAGCATCCCTACACCAAAAACTCCTGGACGCGGTTCGCACCTGGGGGAGCAGGGCATAGCCAGTTCGGTTCCGTACCGTCCGATGTCGCCGAGAACGCCACGTCGGCCCTCGAGGTCAATGAACTGGTCGTGGAGTACAAACGCACCGGGAAAAAGACCGTTCCGTGCGGTCGACGGCGTCACCTTCGACGTGAAACGTGGTGAGATCGTCGGCCTGGTGGGGGAGTCGGGCTCCGGGAAATCCACCATCGGCAGGGGGCGCTGCTGGGGCTGATCCCAGCCGCCGGGGGCGATGTGAAGGTGCTCGGCCAGGAACTGGTCCGAGGGAGCCGGTTCGAAGAGGGCCCGCAGGACCCGAAACCTGAAGGAGCTGCGGCGCCGTGTCGGGGTGATCTTCAGGACCCGGCTGCATCCCTCAACCCGCGCCTTCCCATTGGTGATGTGATCTCCGAGCCGCTGGAGGTACACAGGTCGGGGACAAGGCGTCGCGGCAGAAGCGGGTCTATGGGCTGCTGGAGGCCGTCGAGCTTCCGAGGAGTGCCTTCAACCGCTATCCGCACGAACTCTCCGGTGGTCAGCGGCAGCGTGTCTCGATCGCACGCGCTCTCACTGAACCCGGACCTGCTGATCGCCGACGAGCCCACATCGGCCCTTGACGTGTCGGTGCAGGCCCAGGTGCTGGGAATGCTGACCGACCTGCAACGCGATTTCGGGTTCGCCTGCCTGTTCATCAGCCATGACCTGGCCGTCATCGACTCCCTCGCCCACCGTGTCGTCGTGATGCAGCACGGCAAGATCGTTGAGAAGGGGGATCGTGCACAGGTGCTGCTCGATCCGCAGGAGAGTACACCAAACGGCTCCCTGGCAGCTGCCCCCCGTTCCAAATCCCATCGAGCAGCGCGAACGTCGTGAAGAGCGCCACCGCCTGCTGGCGGCGTTGGGTGACGAGGTCGTGGAGCTGACACCCGCGAACTGGACCAGTAGGGTCCTCGGCGCGAGCCGGTCGACTCGAGGGATTTCAGTCTCCCGAGCCCCTCAGCTTGTCGATGGCCCTGCGGTCCTTCTTCGTTGGGCGACCTGCACCGCGATCGCGTTTGCCACCGGCACGTTGAGGAACGCGGGGCGTTCGGGGAATGGTCACGTAGGCCTTCCGTGCGATGGGTGCCCCGACCCGTTTGCTCAGCAGTTCCACCACCTCGAATTCCCGCGTCCAGCCGGGTTCCTTGACGGTGACGCGATCCCCAGGCCCTGACTGCGTGTGCCGGTTTGACGGGGTCGCCGTTGAGTCGGATGTGCCCTCCGGTGACGGCCTTCGTCGCCAGTGAACGGGTCTTGAACAGCCGAACGCTCCACAGCCACACGTCTAGTCGCGTCATGAGCTGAAGTCATGACCATCCCCGGCCTCGCTCTGCCGTGATCAGGAATCTCGGGTAGACGCCGTTTCACTGTCGGGTGGTGATGCTGAACCGGTTCGGAGCCAGGGAGAGAGTTCCTGAAGCGGCCCTTGTGCCGTGGGGGGGATGAGTCACGGTTATGGACATTCTGGGGAGCGGAAAGGGTGTTGAGCGTGCAGCCACCGAGGGATAGGCTGAGCAGATCGACGTTCTTTTCGGGTAGGAGCTTTCTTGACCCTGCCTGTCACACGGTGCGTGGCCGCGCCTGAGAACGTCTTGTCTTCCAGCACACTCCACTCTGGTTGTTGGCCGAGTACCACCTGAATGTAGCTAGAGGACTAGGACTGCGGTGAAGCTTGGCCTCGGGCAGCCGACGGGCCTTATCCCAGATTCGACTGCAGCCATCTGGATCTCGGCGGACAAGTGATACAGTGATGTTGTGAAGGGCTCGTTATTATCTTCAGAATATACTGAACAACCCTCCCGATCTTCTGGTCGACTCCTCTGGGCAAATAAATGGCTATATTCGCAGGCTCCACAGGGCTGCCATAGCGGCAATAATAGCAAGTCCGATGAATCCCAAACTAAAAGGTCTGGAGCCAGGAGGCTTATTCACAGACGGCGTGGCAGCCAGTGAAACCCCTAGTCGAGGCGCACTTGAGGAAGGCTGTGAATAAGCCTCCAGATGTGAAAAAAGAGGCGGCGTTAACCAAACTTCCAAAAATAGCCACGCCTAGAGTACCTCCCACCTGGCAGAGTTGCCTGTATGGCAGCAGAGGCTGAGCCGAAATTTCTCGAGTCTACTTCTTTAAGGGATAAATCCATCGCTAATGGTAAAAAGTATTCCAAGTCCCTAGGCCCAGCGGAAAACTCCAGGTTGTCAATACCGCCCAGTTCGGCGCATCTCCCATTAGACTAAATAGTAAACATCCCGTAAAGATAAGAACAAATCCAAGTGTGAATATAATGCGTGTCTTCAAAAGATTATTTAGAGGTACTGCTAGTCGCGTTCCGATCACCAAAGAAATTATCGCTGGGGTTAATCCCAAAGCGATCTGTAATAACCTCAGGCCCATATAAAAAGCGAAGTATTGGGGGCTATAAATATTACGGCGATCATTATCATCGCCGTAACAAATATAACCATGGCGCCATGGCGAAAACTGGATAGTTTTAAAACACTCTGAGGCAAAACAGTCGTCTTGCCTCTCAGTGCGACTAAAAATTCCCAGCACAATAATTCCAGTGCCGGCAAGAATAGCTGATCCTGATAGAAAATTCAATTCACGGCCAGCTTTCACGGTACCCCAGGTCAGCGCTAGCAAGCCAAAACCGAAAAACGTATGGGAACATGCCCGTCCTTAGCGGTCTGCAGTCATGATCATAGGGTCAGAAAAAGAACACCAAAAAGTGCCGCTATAGCGAAAGGGATATTAACAACAAAAACCCAGCGGAAATCCAAGAAAGCAATGATCGTGCCGCCAAGAAATGGACCTAACGGAATTCCTATAGTAGAAGTCAAAGCAGCAAGAGAAAGTGCTTTGGTTCTATCGTTTCCTTGGAATGTTCGTGCCACCAGAGACAATTGCGAGAGCCAGAATAAAAAAGCAGAAAATTCCTGGAATACGCGAAGTATAATGAGATGCCAAGAGGTTGAAATAAGTAGGACGCTGGCATTCGCGATAGTAAATCCTCCATGACAGAGATAAGACTCGCTTAGAATGACCATGATCTCCGATCAGGCCAGCCAGAGAGCAAAAGTAGCGGCTACGGCCAGGGTATAAGCTCCTGCAAACCATTGAGGCTTTATTTACAGCCATCCTCAAACGCGCTCTGACTAGGGGTTTCACTGGTTGACACGTCGCCTGTGAATAAGCCTCATTGAGTCTCTTCAGGAGAAGCATTAAGAACGCTGGCGACCGTGGGTAAGAAGAATTAAGCAAGGGTAACGTCCAGGCCAAAAAGTAAGTAATGCTAACCCAATGAACCACAGCAAGGCCCAAGGATGTTGTGCCGAGCTTTGAACTTCTGAGGGTCCGGCCGAGTCGCCCGTAGGGCTGATTTTCTGAGTTCCAAAAGCAAATTTCCTTCCATGGAGGCTTATTCACAGACGGCGTGGCGCAGTGAAACCCTAGTCGGGGCTCACTTGAGGAAGGCTGTGAATAAGCCTCATGATACCTTAGATACTTAACTTAAGTGAATGCGTGCAAGCAGAACCGTAGCTTCGTAGAAAAATCAAGATCCTGATGAATCCGGAAAATTTGGTTACAAGGGTTGACTTCGCTCCATGCCGCAGTGTATGCTACAACGCAAGGTTCGCAAAAAACCGGAGCCAGCGGGCGAAAACGCTTTGCCTAATCCTTAAATTCGATATGGTGCAAGCAGGACAATCGGAGGGACTTCATGAAAAGCCAAGGGCCAAATGGTTTTAATTTCAATGATCTCAAGGCGTGCACGCGCACTTGCCAGACCCCTAACTTGTACAATCCATGTAGTTGTAGACGGTGTAGAAAACGGAATTGCCATGGGTGGAATGAGAATCATTCCAGAGGCTTCAGTTCAGGAAACTGCCGAGTTAGCACGGGCTATGATACAAAAACTTAAACTATTTGGTGTGCCTGTTGGAGGGGCGAAAGCGCTTGTGGCTCGCGGCGCGGATACAGTTTTGCAGATATGCGCGAAGGTATAACAGAAATTATGCAGCCCTTCCTGGAGTCCGGTTTTCTGTTAGGTGAAGATGTTGGAACAACGTATTAGAACTCATTTAGATGCGCTTGAGATTGTCACTCAACCGCTACATGAATATCTCGAAGATCAACCGACAGGAACCTATTCTGCTTTTTCGCTCTCTGATGTTTTTCAGGTTGGATGAGCCATGACGATCTCATTCGGCTTCTGCAGAGGGTTTGCCACAGTGCGAGTCCTGCGGCTCGCGTAGTATTTCAGGGATCTCTTTTCAGAAACAGACCTCTCTCTTGTGGAGGAGCAAACCGTTCTCGAGTATAAGGCTGAGTTATCGCGAGAATTAACTATGCATGATAGAGCGCTAGTATTCACTGTTCAGGCTTTTGAGGTTGTCAAATGAGCAAAAATTCACCACAGGGATTCGGTTTTTGGGAGAAAGAATAATTCCTCGATCAGCTGTGGGGAAACCAAAAGTGATTCCGTTATTGGCGGTTTCTTGACAATGGATAATTTTATCGCTGGGCAGAGGGTTCCTTCGGGCGATATATCCACACAGTCCATGCGGACGCTCTATTAACAGATGCATTCACCTGGCTTGCTCGCAAAAGGAATTTAGACCGTGGAACTATTACCATGGGGGCAGATGATAGCGCTATAGTCGGTCGTACCGCTTTAGCAACGTCTGAAGATCTGGAAAATGCAATTATCGCTGGACGCAGAGCAGCTTTGGATTGGGCAGCTCGGCCGAGTTCTGATCATCGCGAGTTCTTACGACGAGCTAACCGTGCTCTTCAAGAAAACAGCAAATATATTGAAGAGCTGCTTGTAGCTGAGGGGCATCCACGTAAACTTGCGCAATGGGAGATCGATGGTATACTTAAGGGGACTTCGCTATCCACTCATGATTTCTGCAATACTTTGAATGGAAATCCCCCATAAAAATTGATGGAAGCGTTGTCGCTCTTCGACGACGACCGAGTGGTCTGGTAGGTTTAATTCCTTCGCAGAATGCTGTGCTGCTACATCTCTCCTCGGGTTAATGGCGGTTGCTTCTGGAAATACAATAATAGTCAAACCACCTCGGAGCAGTCCTCTCGCAACTTCTTGGATATGGCAGGAAGTTATCTATCCTCAGTTAGTATCGCTGGATGCTCCGTCAGGTACGCTCTCAGTACTCTGTGCACCTCCCAGTCCACTATCGAAAGATGGATAGATAATGATGGAGTTGATTGTCTATTTTATGTTGGTCAATCGAAACGTGGGATACAAATTGGCCAAAGTTGTATTGAACGAGGAGTACGTCCAGTGCTTGAACTATCAGGGAATGATTCGCTGATAGTCTGGAAGGACACTGATATCGAAGCCGCAGCGAATGCAGCAGCAGAGTGCTTCTATGGGTCAGCACAGATTTGCATGGTACCTAAACGAATAGCGGTTCATCCTGATATCGCTGACTATTTTCTAGAGCTACTTGTAGAGAAGGCCCAAAGCGATCCGTCCGGGCTTGCCTAGTGACCCTGACGTTTTACTTTCACCAGTCCTAAATCCTCAATTATTTCGTGAAATCTTAGAAGAAGCTGTCAACGCAGGAGGAAAAAACTCTAACAGGTGGTCGTTCTCTTGACCATGAGGGAAGAGGATATAGCAGGAGCTTTTCATAGAGCCTACAATAGTTCTATTTCAGGCTGGCCAAGATGGTTTTCCAGTTTTGCGTGCGATAGAGGAGGAAACTTTTTCCCCCTTCTTCCCGTTATCAGTTGGAGGCCCGAAGAAGAAACTGTTATTCTGGAGGAAATGATTCATTTTGTTAATTCGAATAAATATGGATTGCGAAATTCCCTATGGACACGTTCTTCGGTGATTGCACAGTATTGGTTAGATCGTGTCAGTAACGGTGGAATTCTTAAGGTCAACTGCAGTCACATAGGTTTCTCGAAATTCTCCCCACACATGGTGGGACAGGGCTGGTCAGGGGACCTTTCGGCGAGGCCAACTATCCCGCTGTGACGACAACTCGGTTGCAAACAGTGCAGATTAATCATGACTACTGGGAAGGTTAACATATCGCGATGGTAAATGAAGGAAGGGCCGCTGATGCTTTTGTCGCAGATATTCGCGGAATAGGAATAGAGCGAGCTGAGCAGGAAGCAGCGGAAATTTTTCAAAGCTATAAGGACTATAAGCTTTGTGGTCTACTCGTTCCACATGATTTAGGGGGTGCTGATTGGTCGGCGTCTTGTGCGGCGAAATTCATAATGGAGCTGGGAGAAGTTGGGCCATCTGTTGCGCTGGGGGCAGTCATGCACAACTTTTCTATCGCGGGTCTTTCTGCCTCCTGGCGATACGGTGGCGGTGCCTAGCACCGTTCCTGCAGCTCTGTAGAAGATCAACAACTCTTGTATCCAGCGGTTTTTGCAGAACTTGGTTTGAGCTCTTCTCTCATTAAACCAAGTATGACGGCAAAACGCGATGGTTCTGGCTGGAAAATTAATGGAGTTAAAAGACCATGCTCACTCAGTTTATCTATGGATTTGCTTACTGCTAGTGTCTGGCTTGATGGTGATGAACAGGAGCATGACTCTGGGTATGCGGTAGCATTAATTGATGCTCGGACTCCCGGAATTCGAGTAGAGAAACTATGGAGGAACCATGTTCTTGAAGGAGCTCAGAGTGATGCTGTTATCCTTGAGAATGTTTTACGTTCGAGATCATCAGATAATCCGTCCCAATCAGGACATGGCTGCAGAAACGGCGGTGTTGCAGGTAGTTGGAATGAATTGGTTTCTAATAATGGTTCTTTCGGCTTATGTCGGAATGGCCAGACGTCTCGTTGATGAGCTTGCTGGCGGTTCCACAAGTAATGACTTTTTCCCTAGGAGCTCAGGGAGCTGTTCAGCGCCTACATCTGCAGTTCGTGGATGTCAAATAATTTTTAGACATGCTTTCTCGCGATATGGATCGGGGTGAACTGGATCCTCATGAAATGCAACGCCGATTGTTAGATGCTAGAACTTCTATTGAATGTATTTTCAAGGTGATCGCTGCAGAGACACCTGATATCATGCGTGGTGAACAGTTCATAACTAATGGGGTCATTAGCCGACTACGTGAATCCCTTAGCGGTTTGCTGTTTCATCCTCCGCACGTAATCAACGATACACGTTATTTGAGGCTGTCGAATGAATATGATAGCTCGGGATCTAGGCAGTAATATTCGACTTTGGAATAGCAGACATCTCAGTTCAAGAGAGCTGCAATCAACTCGATGTTTGGTGATGAGTTTGAGGTCGCGAGCCTAGGGAAACACAGTGACCACAGATTGTGGTCGTGAGTTGCTGAATCTTGCTGGTTACGGAGTAACTCTTTTTGGGAGCACGACACCCAAGTGTGGTAGCGGCAGTGCACGATCAGTTGGATATGGGTGGCATGACCGAGTCGAGTACTTGGTGATTGGCTTGCTCCTGTTGTGGCTCATGAACTTTTGCAACACTTTTTCTAATAAGAAACTAAGCAAAGTACATTTTTGCTAATTCAGGAGCTGAGGCTGTAGAGGCAGCGATCAAACTAGTTCGGGCTCATGGTGTGCGTCGGATTATTACTACGGCTGGTAGTTTCCACGGTAAGACGGTAGGGGCTCTTACTCTGACGGCCAATCCTGTCTTTCAGCTTCCTTTTTGCCATTGCTTGAAGGTGTCGTTACTATTCCTTATGGCGATAGTAATTCACTGCGTGCTAAGCTTGGAGAATCAACGGAGCCCACAGCTGTTTTTGTCGAGCCTATACAGGGTGAGAGCGGCGTACGTTTTTCCACCTGAAGGTTATCTCGGCAGAAATTTCCATGCTCTGTTCCCAGTTTGAAGCGATTTTAGTAATGGACGAGATCCAGACTGGATTGGGAAGAACAGGTCGAATGTGGGCTCATGAAAGAGAAGCTGAGTGTCGTCCTGATATCGTTCTCTCCGGAAGGTTTTTGTCCGGAGGGGTAATTCCAGTGTCAGCCATGATAGCTACACCTGATGTTTTATGCACCATTTGATCAGGGATCCTTTCCTGCATACTTCTACCTACGCGGGCAACCCATTAGCTATGAGGGCCGCCTTGGCGACTTTGAAAGTGATTGAAGAAGAGGACTTGATTGCTAGAATTAATGTGGTTGGAACTGCCTTAGGTAGGCGTCTGCAGATCTCTTCGTAGAGTTTCCAGAAATCATCTTGGATGTGCGTGGGGAAGGGTGCCTATGGGGAATAGAATTCCATAATGAAGTTTTTGCTGCTGAAACCCTTCTGGGAATGCTAGAGCGCTGAATAATTGTCAATCATTCTTTGAATGGTGGATCTGTTATTCGCTTGACGCCTCCTGCTTTCATTAATGAGGAAGAAATTGAACGATCGCATCAGGCTTTAAGGGTGGTTATGAAAGAGTTATTCAGGGAACCTTGGGGGAACCGCATGAAGACTGTAGTTGTCGAAATAACTACTAGTTTATCTCCTGATGATGCTTTCAAACTAGCGACAAACATGGAGGAGTTTTCCGAAACACTCTGCGATTGTGAATTCAGTATCCAGAAAAGGGTGGTGAATCTATCGCAGAAACTAGCTGGGAAGTTACTTTCCGGCAGAGAAACTTAGGTGGACTGAGCGTGACGTTCGGGATTTCGGTAGGCGTTGCTGTTCGTTCGTCCTGCTAGAAGGTGACTTTGATATTTTCGAAGGGGAATGGGAGATCGCAGAGAGTTTATCTTTTGGGTCGCATTTATCTTTTAGATGTAGCTTCGACTTTTGGTATTCCTAGTATGCAGGCAATGTTAGAGTCGCTCGCCGCTAGAACGCTTGCAACTTGTATCTGTGAGATACTTTCAAGCCTTTTGGCGGATGTTCAAGTGGTTAAAATTCAACAGTGACTAAGGAGTCTAGTCTATGGATATAGCAAGCGTTCAAGCGGACTATGAGGAGGAATGTAATGTATGAAAGTACAATTGAAACTGCGATAGGTTATTTGAAGGTGGTGACTACTGGAGTTGGTCCGGAAGTTATTTTTTTCTTCATGGATTGATGACTAATGGTGCTATTTGGAATAAGGTGACTCAAGAACTGCCTGGGTTTCAATGTATTCGAGTGGATCTCCCTCTAGGGGCGCATCGCATTCCGGCAGAGTCAGATGCTGATTTATCTATCCCTAGCATAGCAAATGCTATTGCCCCGGCGTTAATGGAGCTTTGTCCCGAAGGGTACTGGTTAGTTGGTAGCGATACCGGTGGGGTGCTGGCTCAACAACTGGTGTGTTATAAGCCGGAAGGCATACGTGGTCTATTGCTTCTTCCGTGCGACCTGTATGATAATTTTTGCCACTTCCCTACGCTATCTTCAGTATCTGGCTCGAATCCCTGGTGCTATGTGGGCCACTCGGTGGGCGCTTGAGATCCCATTAATCAGAAAGGCGCCGATAGCATTCGGCTGGTTGGCGCGACGAGAGTTGGCTCCAGGTCTTGTTCGTCAGAGTATCGACCCATTGCGATCCGGCTTAATAAGGCGGGACTTGGCTAAGTTCCTGCGAGGAATAGATCCGGCTATCACCCTTGCTACTGCTGCAAAGCTCCCAACTACAGCTGTTGGTACATTTTTCTTTGGGCAACTGATGACAGGCTTTTCCCGGTACTGAAAAGCCAGGCAACTTGCAGAATCTATGCCGGAGGGAACCTATTGGAGGGAGGTGAGTGACGCCTATTCCTTTATTCAGATTGACCGTCCTCAGGCGGTTGTAGATGCTGTTCAAAGGTTAGCAGGATAGGTTGGCAAGGTGTTCAATAAAAAATGTCAATGTTATGCGCAGATTTATCTAGTAAACGTCACGGGTGAGTCGAACTATATCCCAACAAATTAAAACCTAATGGCGCGTCCACAACCACTGGCTCCCCACTTTTTCGAGGCTTGAAAGGATTTTGTTTAAGGGGGGGGGAGCATGTTCCGTAGCGAAGGAATCGATATTTTATGAAATCAAACGTTTTGCCATCCCTCTACCTGTCCGAGCCTGCTATCTTTACAGGTGAAGCTGAACATAGTATTGATGAGCTTTCCTTTGACCTCCAGCAGTGTAATGCTCTGAGAGAGGTTAGGGGTGTCTCGTTACCGTAGCTCTAATCTCGATGCAGTTGAGATGGTGCGTCGAGCTCTTCCTAAAGGGTTGGGTGATTTGGCCATCTCCCACGTGCTGCTACTTACTAGTCGACTACGTTGGCCAGATGGCGTCGAGGCCTTTTCAACTGGTCGTTTCATAGAGGAGATCGGGTTAGGCTCAGCAGAGGTGTGGGGGCTCGGACTTACTCAGTGTAGCGGCCTACATTCCGCAGTCCAGCTCGCCTCTGCTCTTGTGCAAGGAGGGCGGGCTGAGGCTGTGCTAGTGGCCTGCGTAGAGACCGCGGGTCCTCAGGACAATCGTCTGGTCTTCGCTGGCACTTCGGTGCACAGCGATGCCCCCGCTACTTTCATTCTCAGTTCTGAGCCGGTAGGGGCCACCTCGTTGAAGGTACTCGCCAGCGAGTCGTTTACCGCACCGGCTCTCAGTCGGATCGACCCGATCCGACAACTCAACCGTTACATGGCCGACTATAGTGATGGCTGCAGCCAAGTGGCTCGTGCCTGCGCTCGTGCGGCAGGGCGGGACCTAGATGAGTTCCGATGGTTGGTGCTGAACAATTACAACAACCGGGTGAACAGGGGGTTGCCGAGCTGCTTGGGTTCTCTTGGACAGACGTAGGGCCCGTGATGGCCGCGACACAGGGACTTGGGCCATGCCCTCTCGGTGGATAACCTTATCAACTTAGCCGCACTGCTCAATTTTGGTCACACCAGTCGGGGCGACGGCATCCTCATGTTGGGAACTGGCCCCAATCGATGGGGTGCAACTGCACTAGAGGTAATGTAGGCATGAAGCCACAGTTTATCCACGAGTTTCTCCTTGCCCATGCCGACGGACGTGGGCTACAGACAGCGATCATCTCTGCTGACGGTGTCGTCACTCACCGGGAGCTGGCTGAGGCTGCGGTCATGATGGCTAATGACCTACGCGCACTTGGCCTTCAGCCGGGGCAAGCAGTAGTCGTGTTGGCTGATCCCAGCATTGAGGCTGTCGCCCTGGTATGTGCTTGCTCGATAGTGGGTGCCGTGTATGTCCCCGTAGATGCCGATGCCCCTCGAGATCGGCAGAGTGGAATTATTTGCGATGTTGACGCTGCGTTGGTCGTATCCGGGGCGAACCGTCCCTATTGCGGACTGGACTGAGAGATGCTGTGCCGTGCTTGGTCCCGGGTTTGTGCTGACTGAAGCGTCTGAAGCGAAGGTTGTTCCTGCGCCAGCGGACCTCAGACCCGAGGTGCGCGGGCCGAATGACGCCTGCTACATGCTGTTCACCTCGGGTACTACAGGCAAAACCTAAGGGCATAGTGATGTCGCACCGCCTCAGTTCTGGTCTTCTGGGAGTCACTAATTCGCCACGTAGACCCAACCCGAGATCCAGGGCTGCGGGTTGGAAGATTTCTCTTCGCTTCATTTCGACTTTTCTTTGCTGGACTGGGGGCTTGGCCTTGGGAGCGGTGGGTCGGTTGCCCTCATCGACCGTGTGCTATTCCACCAGCCTCGTGCCTTTTTGACTGCGCTCCATGATCTGCGGGTCGTCTTGATGAGTGGTGTACCGTCGTTGTGGGCTAATGTTCTTAAATTCGAACCGGGCCGAGTGGCGTCGCTGCGTGGAACCTTGAGAGCGCTGTTGTTCGCAGGCGAGGCGTTCCCCGTGCCCTGGCTTCACAGCTTGCGGGATCAGCTTCCCGGGCTGCGGCTTATCAACTGCTTTGGGCATTCCGGAGTCTATCGCATGTACTTTCTACGATCTCCCGGATCCCTTACCTGTCGATTGGACAGATCTGCCGATCTCTTGGCGAAGTACCTCTGGAGAGTTGTTCCTGCTGAATAAGGAAGGTGCTGTAGGCGAGATTGCTGTCCGATCTCGGGCGTTGTTTGACGGATATTTCCGAGACCCGGAAGCGACGGCTGCTGCACTGATTGAAGATCCAGTCAACTCTCTAGCACCTCCTGTTTTCCTTTCGGGTGACCTCGGAGAGGTTGGTCCAGAACAGGCTGCTAAGGTTTCGGGGGCGCCGAGACAATCAGGTCAAAGTACTCGGGAATCGAGGTCGAGCTGGAAGAGATCGACGCTCATGCGATGAGTGTGCGTGGCGTTCAGGCTGCAGTCGCGGTTAAGAGCGGAGAAGAGATCTGGCTCGCGGTGGAGCCATCGCCCAGCAGTGAGCCTGACCTTGTTGACTCTGTGGCCAACCACCTACGCCTTAACGTTCCGCGCTATATGGTGCCTAGTCGGATCCACCTCGTGGTCGGCATTCACCGCAACGTGAACGGGAAAGCCGACCGCAGACGAATGCTTGAGGAGATGATGTGATGACTATAAATCATAGAATCAGCAAGCTGGACGAACGCGCTGTGTACGGTCGTGACCTGTGCGTGGTCCGCGCTGAGAATGCCACCGTGTGGTTGCGCGACGACACCGGTAACGTGAGGGAGTACATAGACTTGATGAGCGCCTATGGAGCAGTCAACTTCGGGCACATGAACCCTGAAATCTGCGCCATGGTCCAAGGCGGCGCTGACATTGTCGCCGCGAGCTATCCCCCGGAGGCCTATGAGGTTGCTACTTGGCTCACCGACCGGCTAAGCCGCCCCTGAGCACAGGGTGTTGTTCCAAACAGGAGGATCCCACGCGGTTGGTGCTGCCTTGGCGCTATGTTTGCAAGCACGTCCCGGCCGGGTGGCCTGCATCCGGGGCAGCTTCCACGGCCTCGGACTGGAAGCCCTGAGCATCACCGATGTTCAACGCGGCAGTGCCATCCAAGCGAGCCTGCTGCCAATGTGCACTACTTCCGCTGTCGAGTGGATCGAAGTCGGAGGCGTCGCACCTGACTGGTCAGAGATCTCCTGTGTCATCTACGAGCCGGTGCAAGGCGCCAACGGGTATGTCCCGTTGCCCGAGGAGTGGCTCCGTGAGGTCCTTGAAGAGGCGCGTAGAGCGGGAGCTCTGGTGGTCGCCGACGAGATCCAAGCAAGGTTTTACCGCCACGGTCTTCTGGCGGCGTCCGAGCGCATTTGTGGTGCTGCAGATGTATTACTTTTTAGTAAGTCACTGACCAACGGGCTCTACCCTCTGTCGGCCGTCGTTTTCCCCGCAGCTCTGGAAGATAATCTACCTGTGGGCCCGTATGGCTCGCACACATTCCAGACCGGCTGTCTCGGCTATCGTGCGGCCCGTGCCGTCGAGCGTTGGATCGACACTCACCCGGTAGCTGACTTAGCCGATGTTGTTCGTGACCGCTTAGCGCAGACTGCCGACCTTCTTGAAGCAATGTCAGGGGTCGTAGAAGTTCACGTTACAGGCCCTACCCTCTCGTTCGCTACCCCTCATGCGCGTGAGATTGTTGAGACCTGTGCGCAGAGGGCGTTCTCCTTTTTACGGGCAGCCGTGATGGAGGGCGCGTTCGTATCGCCCGCCCTCACGTCCCCTCATGAACAACTGGACTGGGCACTGGCCATGGTTCAGGACATTACCGAGAGTACAGCTAATTGAAATGAAAGGAAAGTAAGATGACTAAGCAAGAGTTCGAGGAACGCTTTGTCGAGATCCTTCGTCGTGTTAAGAATGACCCAGAGATGTCTGCTCCTAGCAGTGCGGAGAGCTTGTGGGATGGTGGGTACCTTACGTCGTTCACCATGGTCGAGGTGATCTCTAGGCTTGAGACACTTCTGGGGCGCGAGTTGGTGCTCTCCGCCGACGCACTGAGGAGCTTCTATTCCGTCGACCGGATCTTCGAGACTTACGTTGCGGATTCATGATGATGAGGGTAAGTTTGCCCGAGTTGCGCGCTGTCCCCGAGCGGATGCGTGAGCAGTTCGAAAATTTGTGCACAGCTCAACTGAGGATGCTGCGCCTGAACGGGTTGCAGTGTCTTCTTGGCGGCTGGTTCGTCGTGGTTGTCCGGAGAAACTAGTTGGCCCGGTCTTCCCGGTCCAGACGGCCAATGACATGCTTCCTGTCCTGCAGGGGTCTGCAGGCTTGCCCTTCGGGTTGGGTGCTGGTACTGGAAAACACTTCAGATGCGAGTGATGCACTCGCTGGAGAGATCGTTGCCACTGCGGCCATCCAGCAGGGATTGGGAGGAGCTTGTGGTCAAGGGCGCCCTGCGTGACACGTCCGAGGTCGCGGCCACTGGGTTACCTGTGTGGTCGACCGAAGTCAATATCGTATCGGCTAAGACAGCAATTTGTCCGGCGCCATCCGTGCCAGGTACATGGCCGATGGGACTTGGCATCATAGATCTGTCCCTTTTAAAGTGGGGGACTGGCTCTTCATCGACCATGATGCAGCTGTCACTGTGCGTGACGAGGATCTCTCAGCAGTCCTCGGGGCAGCGACCCTGCTCTCTGAACGTGAAGGCATGCTGTTGAAGGCTTTGCAGGCAGGCCGCCGACTTGACGAAATTGTGGGTCTAGAGGCCTACATGCGAGGCGATGGCCCTCTAGCCTTGGAAGTGTGACACATGCAAAACATCACCACCTCTAACCAAGTTGATGTTAGTTTCCATCCGGAAGCTTTTGAGGAGGCGCTCTGGGAGTATTATGCTTCGCTGCGCGTCCACGGGGAAGTATTCTGGGCTGCTGCGCAGCGCAGTTTTATTGTGCAGTCACACACTTTGGCTGAAGCTGTTCTGCGAAGCCGCGATTTTCGTTCTGATCATCCTTTCCGTCGGTCACGGCTGGCCTTTGGTCAGACACTGATCGATACCGATGGCCCCCAGCACAGGATGCAGCGGCAGTTCGTCACCGCCGAACTGGGAGGTCGTGCGTTACGCGGGGTTATCGAGGATACGGTGGTTCCGGCAGTGGACGAACTCGTGCAGGCCTGCGTCGGAAGAGGGGTGGTCGATATTCACCAAGAATATGCCGTTCCCCTTCCTTGGAGGGTGGCATGCCGACTCGTCGGCGTGGAGGAGTCGGCCGTTGATTTTCTAGAGCCTTCCGTAGTTACCCTCACGCGATTTTTGGACGACACGAGACTGTCTGTCGAACAACTCCTCAAAAGACCGAGAGATCATTGAGGGGCAACACGCGGGAGCGCCTTCAGGATGCCACCACGGGATTGCTCGGAAGGGCTCGGGAAGCGCTCGCATCTGGAACATGGGATGAGGAGACGCTCGTGCGTGCTACCACACTCATGCTTTCGGCAACGACACAGAGCACTGTGGGTGCCATCGGTATCATGATGCACACGCTAGTTACCCAGTCTAGGTGGCAGGCGGCTCTGCGTGCCGGTCGAGTTTCTGTGGCTGACTTTGTGCGAGAGGTACTGCGTTGGGAACCACCTCTTCACCTAGTTCTTCGTTTCGCGAATGGGCGAATGCAACTTGGGGGTCAAAACGTCCCGTCTGGGTCGGCTATCCAGGTTAACGGCCGCCGCGAACCGTGACCCAGATGTTTTCTTACTCCCCGATATCTTTGACCCCACCCGACAATCTCGGGACGACTTGTCATTCGGCCGAGGGTACACACTTGTCCAGGGTCTCGAATGGCGACAGCTGAACTGGAGCTGACGCTCCAAGGTTTCCTTGATGCAACAGACTGGATCGAAGCTGAGTCAGTCCAGCCCATCGCAGGCAGAAATTTCCGCGTCGCCAAAGGGACTGATAATCCGATGCCACGAGAGGAAGAGTTGATGAACTACGAGAAAAATCAGACACCAGTTGGAAGGAACGGCGAATGAAGCAGGCTTTGTTCAGTCTTCCGAAGCGCTGGTGGGTCGCTTGTTGCGCTTGCTCGTCGCCATCCGTCCTGGAGGCCGATACCTTGAGCTGGGCACCGGGATGGGGGTGGGTCTGACCTGGCTGCTGAGTGCTTTGGGTGCCGACGGTGAGATCGTGACAGTTGAGCTGAAGGCTGAAGAGCAAGCTGTGGCACGTGGGGAGCTCGGCGGCGATGACCGGATCACCTGGGTCGTGGGGGATGGGTCGGTGTGGCTACGTGACGCGGTGGTCGAGCTAGAGGCTGACTTTTTGATGGTGTCTTCGCTGACACATGGCCCGGCAAATACCACGACCGGGACCTCGCGATGCGCTTGGTGAAGCCCGGAGGATGGTATGTAGTCGATGATCTCTACCCTCAACCCGGCTGGCCCGAGGGCCACCAAGCGAGTGTGGACCGCTGGTGGCGGACCTGACCGCTCTGGAAGCGTGGACGACAGAGCTCCTTGAAGTTGGTTCTGGCATCATCGTCTGCGTTCGTGGTGAGTGCCGAAAACCGGGGAACAGGTTATGCCCGGGAGCCTATAGATCTATAAGGTGCGGGCGTGGAGATCTTCGGTGAGGAGGGCAGGCGGGCTCTTGAACAGGCAGCGAGGGAACCCGACCCGGACTCGTTGGGGGCGGGGGGCGACGCGACGCAGCTTCCCACCGGAGCTGGCGGCCGCGACCCTGACGCAGGTTGCGCTGCGGAGACGGGCGCGCGGCAAGGTGCCCTACGCGGACCGCATGTTCCTCACCCGCAGGGCCTGGAGCAGGCTACCCGGTGGGTGGTGGCACGGTGGCGCGCAGCTCAGTTCGCCGAGGCCGGAGTGCGTGAGGTCTGGGACCTCGGCTGCGGTCTCGGTGATGGACGCGATGGCGTGCGCGGGAGGCGGGTCTTGGGGTGCATGCGGTCGAGGGCTGACCCTGTGACTGCCGCATTCGCCCGGGAGAACCTGGCCCTGACCGGGGAGGGAGGTCGCCGTCAGGGGCGGCCGAGGACGTCTCGGTGCCCGAGGGCTCCGGGGTGTTCCTGGACCCTGCCCGCCGCACCTCGCGGGGACGCAGCTGGGACGTGGCAGATCTCACCCCCACCCTGGCAGCTCGTCGAACGCTATCTGACCGGGTCTTGGTGCACCGTCGTCAAGCTGGGTCCCGGTCTGCCGAAACCGCTGATCCCGGAAGGCATCAGCGCCAGTTAGCTGTCTGTGCGCGGTGATGCGGTGGAGGTCATGCTGACGAACCTACGGCCCGCGGGACCAAGAGCCGTCCTCTTCCCCGTGGACGGCTGTGAGCCGCACATCCTTGAGGCCGGGGCTGAGCCGCTGCCGGTCGGAGACGCGGGGACGTTCATTCACGAGCCGGACAATGCCGTGATCCGGGCTGGGCTTGTCGCCGAGGCGGCAGGGGAAGCATGGCTGCTGGCCTCGGGGGTGGCGTACCTCACCTCGGATGCCCCCCTGAGCAGCCCTTCGTCACCGACTACCGCATCCGGGAGGTTCTCGACCTCGACGTGGCAGGGACTGCGGCGGTGGGTCAAAAGCAACCCGGATCGGTACCTTGGAGATCAAGTGCCGTGCCATCGACATCGATCCGCGACGCTGCGACGCCAGCTGAGGCCCAGGGGACCGGGGACGGCCACGCTGATCCTGGCCCGCACCACTCGGGGAGCCAAGGCCTTCATCGTGGAGCGGCTTCCCGGTGATGGGTTCTGTGGATCGCTGATGCTTAGAGTGTTCGCGGGCACCTGGGTTCCAACGCCCCGACGGCGGATCTCAATGTCTGGCTGCCGGCTCTCCGGCTGTTCGCTGCTGCCCCAGACGGTGTAGCCGCCGTCGGCGAGCATCTCCAGGTCTGCCCGACCCAGCTGGCCCTCGGAGGTGAGGTAATCACCCAGGAACAGGGAGTTGCAGATTTCCATGCTGAGCGGCTGCAGGGTCCGCAGATGCTGCTCACGACCCGCTGCCACCCGCACGTCTGCGGGACCATGCACGAAGCGGACCATTGCCAGGATGCGAAGACACATGTGCGGGGTCAGGTGTGCGTGCCCGGCCAGGGGAGTGCCGTCGAAGGGTATCAGAAAGTTGACGGGGACGGAATCTGCGCCCACCCGTTTCAACTGGAAGGCCACCTCCACCAACTGCTCGTCGGTCTCACCCGTGCCGGCGATCAGCCCAGAAACAGGCCGACAGCCCGTGCTCGCGGGCATGCTGGACAGTTTCGCGGCGGTCCTCGTAGTCATGGGTGGTGCAGATGTTGTCGTAGTGCGACTTGGCGGTGTTCAGGTTGTGGTTGTGAGGCATCGGCGCCGCAGGCTGCCAGAGCGCTCAGCCTGTCCGTCCCTTGAGGATCCCGAGGCAGGCGCAGACCTCCACATCAGGGGTTGTCGTCTTTTCAGGAGGTGATGATCCTCCCGACGCGATCCACGTCCCGGTCCGTCGGGCCGCGACCCGAGGCGACGAGGCAGACGCGCTTGGCCCCGGCCTCAATTCCAGCCTGAGCGGCGGCCAGCGCATCGTCGTGGGTGAGCCAGGTGTAGCGGAGGATGTCGGCGGCGGAGCCAAGACGCTGGGAGCAGTAGAAACAGTCCTCAGGGGCACTTGCCCGACTTCAGGTTGACCAGGTAGTTGACCTTCATGGAAGCGCCATGGAAGTGGCGATGGACACGTCCGGCGGCGGCAACCAGTTCGTAGGGTGCGCTCATCGGGCAGACGTAGAACGTCGAGGGCTTCGTCAGGGTGTGATGCCTTGTCCTGTGATCACGCGGTCGGCAAGTGCGTTTGAGGGCCCACGGTCTCTCCTTCTCGTGGTGGTGCTCGGGCTTTTTGAACAATGTTCAGGAGCGTGGCAGGCGCCTTCTGGAACGTGGGCTCTTTGGGAAAAGTCTCGAAGCCTGCCCGGATCGTTGGCACTCGGCTTGATTGAGTGCTAATCGAGGGTATAGCTTTGGACTTGGCACTCGGCATGTTCGGGTGCCAGCCCGGATGGCACCGCGACGACGCCCGGACCGGAAAAAGACAGTCATACCGGCTCAGCCGGGAGAAAACAGAAAGGGGTTTGTCGTGGCAACCACGATCAAGCCGCTCGAGGACCGCGTCCTCGTCCAGCCGCTCGAGGCCGAGCAGACCACCGCTTCCGGGCTGGTCATCCCCGACACCGCCAAGGAGAAGCCGCAGGAGGGCCGCGTCGTTGCCACCGGCCCCGGTCGCATCGACGACAAGGGAAATCGCGTCCCGCTCGACGTCGCCGAGGGTGATGTCGTCATCTTCAGCAAGTACGGGGGCACCGAAGTCAAGTACGACGGCTCCGACTACCTGCTGCTCAACGCGCGCGACATCCTCGCCGTCGTCTCCCGCTGAATCGAGGCGTGACCCATGGCAAAGACTCTGCAGTTCGACGAGGAGGCGCGGCGTTCGCTTGAGCGCGGCGTCGACACTCTCGCCAACACCGTCAAGGTGACCCTCGGCCCCAGGGCCGCTACGTCGTGCTCGACAAGAGTGGGGCGCCCCACCATCACCAACGACGGCGTGACCGTCGCCAAGGAGGTCGAGCTGGAGGATCCCTACGAGGATCTCGGCGCCCAGCTCGCCAAGGAGGTCGCTACCAAGACCAACGACGTCGCCGGCGATGGCACCACCACCGCCACCGTGCTGGCCCAGGCGCTGGTCCACGAGGGGCCTGCGCGCCGTGGCCTCCGGAGCCAACCCTGTCGGGTTGAAGCGCGGAATCGACAAGGCCGTTGAGGCCGTCGTCGAGCAGCTTCACGAGAACTCCCGTTCCGTTGACACCACCGCCGACATGGCCAACGTCGCCACCATCTCCTCGCGTGATGAGCAGATCGGTGAGCTGATCGCCGAGGCCTTCGACAAGGTCGGCGAGGATGGCGTCATCACCGTCGACGAGTCCCAGACCTTCGGCACTGAGCTGGAGTTTACCGAGGGTATACGGTTCGACAAGGGCTACCTGTCGCCGTACTTCGTCACGGACGCCGACCGCATGGAGGCCGTCCTGGAGGACCCCTACATCCTCATCAACTCCGGCAAAGATCTCCTCCATGAACGACCTGCTCCGCTGCTGGAGAAGGTCATCGCTGCCAAGGGCACCCTGTTCGTGGTGGCGGAGGACGTCGACGGTGAGGCTCTGTCCACGCTGGTGGTCAACAAGATCCGTGGCACCTTCACCTCCGTGGCCGTCAAGGCCCCCGCCTTCGGTGACCGCCGCAAGGCCATGCTCGAGGACATCGCCATCCCTCACCGGCGGCCAGGTCGTCGCCCCCGAGGTGGGCCTCAAGCTGGATCAGGTCGGCCTCGAGGGTGCTCGGTCGCGCCCGCCGCATCGTCGTCACCAAGGACAACACCACCATCGTCGACGGCGCTGGTGAGCAGTCCGAGGTCGCGGGCCGCGTCGCCCAGCTTCGCGCCGAGATCGAGCGCACCGACTCGACTGGGATCTGAGAAGCTCCAGGAGCGCGTCGCGAAGCTGGCCGGTGGCGTGTGCGTCATCAGGTCGGTGCCGCCACCGAGGTGGAGCTGAAGAGAAGAAGCACCGCATCGAGGACGCCGTCTCGGCCACCCGTGCGGCCATCGAGGAGGGCATCGTCGCCGGTGGCGGGATCTGCCCTCATCCATGCCGCCAAGGTGCTCGACGGTGACCTCGGCCTGGCCGGTGACGAGCGCGCGGTGTGGCCATCGTCCGCAAGTCGGTGGTGGAGCCGTTGCGCTGGATCGCCGAAAAACGGCGGCGAGGCGGGCTACGTCATCACCTCCAAGGTCGCTGACCTGGAGCCGGGACACGGCTACAACGCCCGCACCGGTGTCTACGAGAACCTCATCGAGGCCGGCGTCATCGACCCGGTGAAGGTCACCCGTTCCGCGCTGGCCAACGCCGCATCCATCGCCTCCTGCTGCTCACCACTGCGAAACCCTCGTGGTGGAGAAGAAGGAAGACGAAGAGGACAAGTGAGCTGACTCACACGAGGGAGCCCCGGACACACGGTTCCGGGGCTCCTCAGCATGTCTAGGAAGCGAGGAGGCGGCCCTGGAACAGATGGGGTGATGACATCCGGGAAAACCCGTCGGCCATTCGGACGACTTTGTGGCCGCGGGAAGTGCTCGTAGGTTTGCAGTGACTCATCGATGCGCACCCCCATCGCAGGTCGGCAACATTTTTCTTTCTTCAACTGAGCGGAGCATAGAATGTCCATCAGTCGTCGTGCCGTCCTCGCCACGGCCGCCGCAGCCCTTCCCGCAGTGACACTCCTGGGGAGTGTCCACGACGCCGTCGCCGCCCCGGGAACGACCTACTACATCGCCGAGGAGGGCGATGACCAGGCCACCGGGACCTGAGAGCACACCCTGGCGGTCCGTCAGCAAGGTCGTCGCAGCCATCAACGCCGGACAGATCGTCCGGGGGACACCATCGTGTTCAAGCGTGGCCAGACCTTCTACGGGCAATTCACCGACCTGTCGGGTCTGCAGGGTGAAGGCCGGATCACCTTCGGCGCCTACGGGAGTGGGGAGAAACCCAGGATCATGGGATACAAGGTCCTCAACAAGCCCGAGGCCTGGAAGAACATTGGCGGTAACCAGTGGCAGATCAAATTGGTCGAGGGAAACTACGCCGGGAACACATCCACGGAGGACGCGAACGTCGGATTCCTTCTTCTCGACAGTGCATTCCATGGGGTGAAGAAGTTCTCGGTCGATGAACTGCGCAATGACCTAGAGTTCCATTCAGATGAGCGGAGCAGGGTGCTCACCGTCTGGAGCGAGGCAAACCCGTCCACTCGTGGTGATCTGCGGATGGCCGTGAACGGACGGATCTTTCAGGCCGTCTCGAACATGACCATCCAGGACCTCGATCTCATCGGCTGCGGTGGACACGGTATCCAGGTCCGCGACGTCACTGGTGTGGAGGTACTCCGTAATCGCATCCGCCACATCGGGGGTAGCGTCCTCTACGGAACCACCCGTTATGGCAATGGCGTCGAGGTGTATCTCGGTGGCAGCGACGTGCTGGTGGAGGACAACATCATCCACGACGTCTACGATGTGGCGACCACCATCCAGGGACATCAGATCCTGAAAACCGGCAGGGAAGCCCCGGTCCTTCGCCTCGGCAGCAGCAATGTGCATTTCCGGAAGAACTACATCACCCGCTGCAGCCAGTCCTTCGAGATCTGTGGCGGGCCCCGAGGATAGGAGCCAGGCCGATACCACCAGCGCTAATGCTGGGATCCGCACTTGCTCCTTCACCGACAACCATTGCGAGGACGCCGGCATCGGCAGCTGGGGTCAGGAGGTGCGCCCCAACCCGGAGGAGGGAGGCGTGCACCTGCTGTCCTACGCCGAGAACCTGCCCATTGAACTGTCCATCACCGGTAATCGCTTCATCAAAGCGAAGAACGCCTACATGTACCGTTCCCCGGAGCACAGGTCCTCGATCTCGATCGATCGGAACGTGATTCAGCTCGCCGCGGGCCAGAAGCTCCAGCAGCAGCGTTCCGAGACCATCGAGCAGCACGCGGCATGGTCGCAGGCCACCGGGTTTCGACGCGAACAGCACCTTCACCGTCGCCGGCTGACCAGTTCCCTGGAATCGACTCCTGGGCGGGACGCGATCGCCAGCGCCAGCTCGCAGAACATCGCGTTCGCCCAGGAGAACCAGGGGCGGGTGAAACACGACGGATCATCGGCATCGACGCCCTCGTGCATCCAGCCCGGTACCTCCGGTGCTGTTCATCAGCATGCGCAGGCAGGCCAGTTGCTCATCCTCAGTCGGGATGCGGTCAGGCCAGCGACCGCGATCGCGATCGGCCAGACGTGACCGGGTGGGGTGTGTGGGGAACCGATGCCGCGCAGCCGGGTACCGTCGACGAAGCACGGGTTCTCGGGGACAGGAGTCTGCGGCGGGTGGCTAGGGTACACGGGGATCGTCGACCGCCAACACCCCCAGATAGGGCAGTCCGAGCAGAGACGGCAGATTCGCATCGTCCATGAACAGCTGTCCTCCCCAACCGTCGACTTCGTAGGCCAGGTGGGGTTCCGGGTTCTGGATCATCCCGAAACAGCGGATGCCCTCCTCGATCGCTGCCGCTAGGCGCTCCACCCGGGCACGCCGGTCTCTATCCAGGATGGGTGCCAAACGCCGCAGGGTGCTAGCCAGGAAGGCGTTTCCGGGAATGTTGAAACCGAGCTGACAGGCGTCGTCGCTGGGCCGGAAGGCCTGGAAAGACCAGCCCGCACTCCCGGGTCCTGGGTCCACGGCCCGCGCGTGTGAGGGTGTCGGAGGCGGGAGCCCCGTGACGGGTGAAGCGATACGGGCTTGCTGCCTCGTGGCGTTGTTCGGTCTCGGTGATGGAGAGGATGACGTCGAGGGCGTCGTAGAAATCGGCATTCAACCACTCACGGCAGCCGAACCCGTCCAGGCGAAGCGCCAGGTCGAGAGGGAAGGTCAGCGAGTCGAGCTCCCACTTGCGTTCCCACACCCACGGTCCCCTGCCGCGGTCGGTCATCATCCCAGCGGTTTCCGTTCGGTCGCCGGTTGAAGGCGTTGGCGTAGGGATCGATCAGGATCATCCGCCAGTGACGCCGGAGCAGGCCGGCGGCCACCCCAGCCAGTTCCGGATGGCGCGGGGCGAGACGAAGCAGCGGGGACAGCTGCAGACAGGAATCCCGCAACCACATGGCGGGGATGTCGCCGGTGATCACCCAGGTCTCTTCGCCATCCTCGCCCAGATCGATCGTGGTGGTGGCGATGTTGGTCAGTAGCCGGGCGGTCATCTCGCCTGCGCGGTCGTCGCCTGTCACATCCGATACCTGCTCTCGGACATCGGCGAGCAGCCGCCCGGGGCAACACCAGCGGATATCGTGTCGGTTCCCCGATGGGTGCGCCCCAGGTCACCACTCGAAGGTCAGATTTCCTCGTAGGACCCGCTGAGGGGATGTCGACGGCGAGCCCCACCTCATGTTCCGGCTGCCATGAACCGCCGGTCACGCCCAGCAAGTCCAGCAGCAGCGGTGTCACCTCGTGGCTGTACAGAGCCTTGGGGAGCCCGTCTTCCAGGAGCCGGTCCGGTAGTTTCACCGGGGCGCCGAAAAGAGTGCAGGATCAGGAACGAGCGCCGCACGTCGACCTCGTCCTCGCCGTGCCCACCCTCCGGTTTGTGTCCGTGGTCGGTGGTCACCGCCACCAACCACTGTTCCCCGAGCGCCTCGTGGCGTTCCGCGACGGCTTTGACTAGCGCGCGGACGTGCTCGTCCACCTCTCCGATGGCGGTGCGATATCCGGGGAAGCTGCGCCGTGCCCGGTGTCCGGCCTCGTCGACCCCCTCGAAGTAGACGAAAGCCGCATCCGGGCCCTCGTGGTTGAGCACCTGACAGGGCGTGGCTTCGCACCTCGATGTCGGCGCTGACACAGCCGCGGGTGAAGTCGTGGGGGATGAACAACGTGTGCTGTCCCGGTGCGCTGCTGATCGATGCGACGCTGGATAACCGGGCCGAAGCTTCCCAGCAGCGCCTCCCACGTGGCTGCGGCGTAGGTGCGGGCCTTCGGGTTGGCGAAGAAGATCCGAGACAGCACGTCGGGGCATTCCGCCAGCCTGTGCCCGACGAACTCGTTCCACCACACGTTGTTCTGCTCGTGGGTGGTGCCTGTCAGCAGGTTGGACCAGCCCGGCCCGGAGTCGGTGGGTGGGGTCATCCACACCGGCGAGATCACCCCGCCCGCGATGAGCCGGGCAAGCGTCGGCGCGGCGGGCGAGGGTTTCGTGTGGCATCTCGGGGCGATCCGCGGGCGCGGGTTCCGCGGCGAATCGTGGGTCGGCGGGGTGGTGGGGTTCGGCGAATGCCGGATTCTCGGAGATCGCCGAGGGCACGGCAACGTCGATCCGCACCCCGATCCAGGCCGATCAGCAGCAGTTTCATGATTCTCCTCCCACCGGTGTGATGCGCAGGGTCAGGATTGTGAACGCGGTCAGGGTGATCGGAACCTCCCGGGTGGCGGTCACGTCGACGCGGGGCGGCCACATGTCAGCGGTGAGGTCCTCCTCCAGCGGGTCGACCTCCCACCCGGGTCGCGTCGAAGGCCAGGTGCAGCATCCCAGCGGTGGGTTTCCCGGATCCCTCGTGGATGCGCATGATCACGTCACCGGATCCGTCCTCGGCGGGCAGCACCGCCGCGACGTGCGCACCCTGGCACGTCGAGGGTGGCCAGCCTGGCCTCGGCGGCCTCCACCAAGCGGGGCGGCAGGGTTCAACTCCTCCCCGGCGTGGGTGGCGGTCTCCGGATCGGCGTCGAGCAGTAGTGAGAACTGGACCGTGCGGTGCGACCGGTCCGCCCGCGGGTCTGGGAAGACGGGGGCGCGCATCAGCGACAGTGATACCCGGGTGCCAATTCCTCCGTGTCCCGAGGTGCCGGTACGCAGCGGGGTGACGGAATGGCCGTGGTTGGAGTCATTGACCACGGCGATCCCGTAGCCGGGTTCGTCCACCAGCAACCAGCGTCCCAGCTGGCACCTCGAATCGGGAATAGTCCCAGCTGGTGTTCTCGTGCACGGGACGCCTGATGTGTCCGAACTGCACCTCGGCGGCGTGCTCACGGGCCCGCACCGCCAGTGGGAAACTCATCTTCAGGAGGGTTTCGCGTTCCTGCCAGTCGGCCTCCAAAGAGAAGTCCAGGTGTGGGGCGTCGGCGTCGAGGGAGATCGTCTGGACGAGTCGGGAAGCGCCCAGGACTCGCGTGATCCGCACCTCTGCGCGCAGTCCCCGGACGGTCACGATTTCCACCGACTCCTGCCTCGGGTACGGGAAGTTCGTTGCCGGGGTTGAGGTGGTGTCGCTCGATATCCCACGCATCGAAGGCGTTCGGCACGTCCTCGAAGGCGCGCAGTCTCGCGCCACCGGCCCCGGTCAACAGCGCATCCCGGCCACGGGCCAGGTCGGTCACCGATGCGATGCTCCCGTCGGACTCGATGACCGCCCGCACCCGGGAGTTCTCCATCACCACCGAAGTGCCTTTGCGGTGGGCCTGGCCGGGGCCGACGGTTCGCGCAACGCCTCTGTCAGGGGTGTGACGGCCAACGGCGGTGCTGCGACCATGCGGAGAGTCCCGTCGCCGATTGTCAGCACCTGTCTCACTCGTGGTCGAGCGCGTTGAGCACCGCGGGCTCACCTCCATCCGATGGGCCGCTACGGCGGCGTCGGACAGAGCCACGTAGCTCGACCAGAATCTGCGCGTACTCCTCGCGCGCCACCCGGTGCACCCAGGCGATGGAGCTGCCGGGCGGGATGTCGTGGAACTGGTTTCAGCAGCACCATCCGCCACAATCGCTCCAGGTCTGCCGCGGGAAAACGATCCCGCGGAACCCCCGCGAGCAGCGCCAGCGTCCACAGGAACTCGGCCTCGCGCAGGGCGTGCTCGCTGCGGCGGTTGCCCTGTTTCATCTCCAGCTGGGAGGTGAAGATACCGCGATGGAACTCCAGATAGAGCTCCCTCGACATGCACCGGGGCATCCTTCCCGTACTCGGCGCGCGCCGCCTCGAAGAACGAGTCAGGGGTCGCCCATGCGCATCCGGGGAGCCCCTTCCAGGTCAGCCAGGCGCCGGGCCCGTTCCACCATCTCGGCGGTCGGGCCGCCACCGCCGTCGCCGTAACCCGAACGGGATCACCTGATGTGTGGCGACCCCTTCTCCGCGTAGTTGTCGACGGCTCGCAGGTATTCCTCGGCGGATAGCTCCGAGTCATAGCAGTTGACCGGCGGGAAAGTGCGTGAGGATGCGGGTGCCGTCGATGCCTTCCCACCACATGGTGGAGTGGGGCAGCTGGTTGTGCTGGTTCCACGACAGTTTCTGGGTGAGGAAACCCGTCATTCCGCACTGGGCGGCGATCTGCGGCAGGGTTTCGCCGGGTAGCCGAAGGAGTCCGGCAACCAGAGGGTGCGGCTGCACCCCCAGTTCCCGCCGGAAGTAGCGGGTGCCGAAGGTGAACTGGCGGATTAGGGCTTCCCCGCCGGGCATGTTCACGTCCGATTCCACCCACATGCCACCTGACGGGAACCACTGCCCGGCCTCAACCGCGGCCCTCACACGGGCGAACACCTCCGGATGATGTTCCTGGAGCCAGGCATATTGCTGGGCGCTGGTCGCGGTGAAACGGAAATCAGGGATACTCGTTGGCCAGTGCGACCACGTTGGAAAACGTCGGGCCACCTTTCCGGACGGTCTCGCGCACGGGCCACAGCCACGCCGAGTCGATGTGGGCGTGACCCGATGGCCGTTACGTTCAACGCGGAGGCGACGGCGGGCGCGGCCAGCGCCGGGGCCAGCGCTGCCCGTGCCCTGTGCCGCCGAACCGGGCCACGTCGTGCAGGTCCAGCGCGTCAAGCGCACGTTCCAGGCCCTTGACGATCACTGCCCGGCGGGTGCATCCCTCCGGGAGGTGACGCGCCAGGTCCCAGGCGACGTCGAGGTCGTGAAACAGGCCCCACAGCTGTTCGTCGCGGATCTGCAACTCGACCGAACGCAGCTCGTAGAGCGCATTCTGGGGGGCGGTCAGGTGATCGCCGAGCTCGGTCGGTGTGCAGCCGTTCGCGAACAGGTCGGGGTTGGCGGCGGCCTCCACCAGGAACTTCAGCGCCGCTCCGGCCTCTGCCCGTTCAGCGATCACCGTCGAACGGTTCCGGGAGTTGACGGCTTTCAACACCCGCAATCCGGCGTCGAACAGCAGCCCCTCGCACTGGTTGCCTGGCCAGGCATCAGCGAACCCGAGATCCACCGATAGGCGCAGCCTCCGACCTGCCGCCTCCGCCGGCACCTCGCCGGTCAGCTGGAACCACCAGGTGCTCCACGCGGCCCCCCAGCGATGCGGCAACGAGACGGGACGGTAGCTCTGCTCCCAGCGCCTCGGCAGGGTGGAACCGGTTCACCCGGGACCTGCCAGGGCAGCGACCTCCAGGCGTCCCCACGGTTCCGGTCGATCGAGGGGACGCACGCGGTCGTCCTTGACGCGTTCGACGCGTTCCAGGATGACGGAGTCAAAGTGATGCATGTCGACCTCAGGACAGGTACCCGAGCTCCGGGAATTCTGCCCGGGCGCGTTCCAGAAGTTCCCGGGCCACACCCACACCATCGATCAACGGGTGGTGGGCGAAGGCCGCGACCGCCAGATTCAGGCTGCCTTCCAGCGCCGCCCGGATGATGGTACGTTCCGAGTACTTGACCGACTGCACCAACCCGACGGCGTGCTCGGGCAGCGGTGAGATGGGTAGCGGAACCGGTCCGGTCGCGCCGATCCGGCAGGGTGCCTCGATGACGGCGTCCCGGGGCAGCTGTGGCAACCGGTCGCCGTTGCGGAGGTTGACGATCAGATCAGTGGTTTCGTCGAAGGCGATCGCCTTCATCACCGCCAGCGCCACCCGGTCGTAGCCACCGGATGCGAGATCCTGCGCGTCACGTTCCACGCCACCCGCGGCCAACCGGTTGGAGGCCATGTAGGTTTCTTCGCGACGCAACCGGGTGGCTTCCCACAGTGCATACGCCTCCGGGCCGGGAAGAGCAGCGGCGCGGGCGTAGAAGTCGCGTTGCTGGGCGGCCAGGAATACCCCCCGAGTGGCCTCCACGGCGTCGTCGGCCTTCCGGGTTTCGCGGGCGAAGTAGTAGTAGTGCAGGTACTCGTTCGGCACCGATCCGAGCTGTTGCAGCCACTGAGCGCCGAACAGGCGACCCTCCTCGAAGGATTCGATCAGGTCGGGACGTTCCAGCAGCAGTGGGCAGCATGTCGTCGCCGTCCACCAGCAGCCGCTGCAACCAGCCCAGGTGATTGAGGCCGGCGTAGTCGAGCCGGACCCGGTCGTCGCCCAGCGATCACCAGGGAGGCGGTTCCCGCGGTCACCAGCTCCCGCTCCCTTCGAGGGTTTCGAGCATGCGCCGGGCCAGGCCGACGGGGAGTCGCAGATTCCGATCACCCGGTCGCCCAGGATCCGGGAGCTCACTCGGTGATGATCCCGGCTGGGTTGGTGAAAGTTGATCAGATGAGCCCCTGGGGGCCAGGCGGGCGACTGTTTCGGCGATCCGGATGGCGGTGGGGATGCCGCGCAACGCGTAGTTCAGGCCTCCGAAGCCGGTGGTCTCCCTGCCCGAGGACCTCGCAGCAGTGGGCGATGGTCTCCTCGGTGGCGCGGCCCTCGGTGCCGCCGACCCGGATGGCGCTGAAGACGAAAGTCGGTTCCGGCCACGGCCTCGTCCAGGTTCTGCGACACCTCCACCTTCGGGGCCTTCGGATGTCCCTGGGTCATCGCCTGCAGGATGGAGCGGATCACGGCCAGGCGTCCTGCATCGGTGTCCCAGAGTCTCAGCTCGGTGACCCGGCGGTCGCTCTGGTCGGCAAGCAGGGTGCGAAACATCAACGGCACGCGGAAACCACCGCCACCTAGAAGGGGTCAGTTTCACGGGTGCAGCACCTCCGTGGGCAGAGTGGGGAAAGCAGTGGGCAGGGGATGGTCGGTGATCAACAGATCCACGTCTCCGACGCTAATGGCGTTGTAGGCGCCAATTCCCGGGAACTTGTCGTGGCCGGCGACGAGGAGCACGCGGGAGGCGTGCCGGCGGGCAGTGAGCTTTGATCTCGCGACCCCTCGGGTCGGTGTCGCGTACGACGGCGCGTTCGCCGACGCCGGAGCAGCCGAGCACCGCGACGTCGATCTGAAGGGTTGGCGATCTCGGCTGTCGTGGTGGCTCCCTGGACGGACATGTACTCGCGATTGACGTGCCCGCCCAGCATGATCAGTTCAGTTCCAGGGTTGGTGACCAGCGGGTCGGCGATACGCAATGAGTTCGTCACCACGGTCAGGGTCGTGCTCCAACAGTTTCTCTGCTACGCGGTAGGGTGGTGGTTCCGGCCTCCAGGAAAAACGGTGCTGCCCGGCGTGATCTGCTGAGCGACCAGTCCGGCTATCGCGCGTTTGCTCTCGTCGCCGCGGGCGAGCACCTCGTCGAAAGGGATCGTCCACTTTCTCCGTGAGTGGGGTTCTCGGAAGCCAGCCGGGCTCCTCCGAAGACCCGCACGATCAAGCCCAGTGCGCTCAGTTCGTCGAGGTCCCGGCGCACGGTGGTGGTCGAGGCCTTGAGGGCCTCGGACAGAGTGGCGGTGCTGGCCACCTGGTGTTCGCGCAGCTGCTCCAGGAGGCGCGCTGACGAGCCTCTTTGATCACGACACCAAACCTACAAGCCACCTCAGCCAGCTGCAACAAATTCGATCACCAATGATCTTTTGGCGATCATTGACACACATTCGTGTGCGCCCTAGCCTTGCCTGCGTCCGAGCCTCAAAGACGCGGGCGAGGACAGAGTTCACCTCATTTCTAGGAGACTGACATGCTCACCGAACCAATCACACGACGCGGTGTGATCGCCTTGGGCGGTATCGCACCGCTGGCTGCTTTCCTGGGCGGCTGTTCCACTGCTCCGGCTGGTTCGGAGGGGCGCATCCAGCGAGGGACAGTTCACAGATGGTGTTGTGGACCTGGCCTGAGGGTTTTCTCTACCGCGGTGCTCGATTCCGTGACCAAGGGCCTTCCCGGGCGTGTCCCTGCGACAGGACGTCATTGGCGGTGACTTCAAACAGAAACTCACCACGACCTTCCAGGCCGGCTCCGGTTTGCCGGCGATCACGGGTGTCAAGGGGGAGGACATCGCTTTTTTCGCTTCCCAGCCCGACTTCTTCATCGACCTCAACACGCTGGGCGCCGAATCCCACAAGGGTGAGTTCCTGGACTGGAAATGGGTCCAAGCCACGGCAGCCGACGGCAGGCAGCTGGGTATCCCGATCGATATCGGGCCCACCGCTTTGTTCTATCGCTTTGATGTCTTTCGAGAAGCTGGGTCTGCCCCATGAGCCCGAGGCGCTGGCGGCGGCCATCCGCACCTGGGACGAATACTTCAACCTGGGTGTCGAGATGGTGGGGAAGGAAGCGGGCACCTTCCTGGTACGAAACCTCTCCACTGTCTTTGAGACCGCGGTGAAAACAGACGGGTAAGAATTTCGTGGACTCGTCCGGGAAGTTCATCGGTGCCGAGGAACACATCCACTCCGCCTGGAACACCGCGGTCAAAGCTCACACGCTGGGCATCAGCGCCGGGGCCAAGTCCGACAGCCCCGACACCCAGGCCGCGGTCGCAGCCGGGAAATTGCCTGCCGACATCGGGTGCCTCCTGGCATTTGTCCGACCTGAAGGTGGATGCCCCTGATACCGCCGGCATGTGGCACGTGTGCGCATCCCGGTGATGCCACCAACAATGGCGGCTCCTTCCTGACTATCCCGAAGGGCACCGCTGATGCGGCGAAGGCCTTCGAGGTGATCATGCACATCCTGAACGCCGACAATCAGATCGTCGAGTACGAAGACAAGGGGAACTTCCCGGCGAATTCGACGGCCTTTACTTCCGAGGCGCTTCACGCACCGACGGAGTTCCTGGGTGGCCAGGTGGGTGCCGAGGTGTTCGCGAAGGCCGCCGAGACGGTGCGTCCCCTGTACGAACACAAGTTCAACAACACCGTCAGTGGACCTTTCAGTGCGGAACTGGAATTGGTGGAGGCCAGCAACAAGGATCCCGAGCAGGCCTGGAACGATGCCGTTGAGCAGGCCAAACGGCTCGCCGAGCAGAACGGTTTGACCCTCTGATGTCCCGCCGGCCCCGCACGAAGGCACCCGACCTCGGAACGCTCAAGGTGCGGGGCCGGCGCGCGCTGCCGCTCTACGCGGCGGTCTCCCCGTACTACCTGCTATTTGCGCTTTTCTCGGCTGCTCCCATCCTGTTCACCGCATTCATCTCGGTGACGAACTGGAGTGGCCTGGGTGATTTTCAGATCATCGGTCTGAAGAACTTCGAATACCTTCTGACGGACAAACTGTTCTGGAAGTCCTTCGGCAACACCCTTGATCCTGTGGGTGATGTCCACCGTGCCGTGCCTCACCCCTGGCCACCCTCGTCGCTTTGGCCCTCAACAGCACCACGCGTTTCTCCAACACCTACCGGGTGGCGTATCTGCTGCCGAACGTGACCTCGATGGTGGCGATGGGTATCCTGTTCAGCTCGATTTTCTCCAGTAACTTTGGCCTGGCGAATGCGCTGCTCAACGTGATCGGAGCAGGGCAAGATTCCGTGGCTCCAGACTGAATGGGGTATCAAAATCGCGATCTCGACGCTGTCGGCGTGGAGTTTCGTCGGCTACAACGCCCTGATCATCCTGGCGGGTCTGCAGGCGATCCCGAAAGACATCTATGAGGCCGCGTCCCTGGAGGAGCGGGCCCGGTGCGGCAGTTTCTTTCCACATCACCCTGCCACTGCTGCGACCGATCGTGATGTTCGTGACGATCATGTCCACAATCGGATCGCTCCAGTCGTTTACCGAATCCCAGGTGCTCACCAGCTCCAAGGCGGGAAGCGCCGCCGCCAGTGGGGAGTAGGGAATTCCGGTCTCACCATGGTCATGTATTTCTATTCGGTGGCTTTCCAGGAGAACCGCTACGGCTACGGTGCCGCCATTGCCTGGGGCATCGTCGTGATCGTGATGGTGTTTCGCGATCATCAACTTTCTTCGCGACGAGGGAGCGCCGGGCATGAGCGAGCAGAGAATCCGTCCCATCAGGCCGTGGGGTCTGATGCGGCACCTCTTCCTGATAGCGGGAGCGCTGATCGCGTTCTTTCCGTTCTACTGGATGTTTGTGCTGTCCACCCACAGGTCCAGCGCCATTCACGAGTTTCCGCCGCCGCTGATTCCCGGTGATCGGTTCTGGGAGAATTTCCAGAAAGGTGACTGGCACCGTGAACGTGTGGGCCGCGATGATGAACACCCTCATCGTCGCATCGGTGGTCACCTTCGTTGTGCTCTTCCTCGATTCGGTGGCTGCCTTCGCCTTCTCAAGTTTCTCGTTTCGTGGGCGGGGAATCCTGTTCGGGATCATCATGTTCACGTTCCTGCTGCCCGGGCAGCTGTCGACCATCCCGTTGTTCCTGGTGATGAGCCAGGTTGGCTGGGTGGGAAAGCTGCAGGCGGTGATGTTTCCGGCTTTCGCGAACGCCTTTGGGATCTTCTGGCTGCGGCAGTACTTCACCAGTGCGGTGCATGTCGAGCTGATTGAGGCCGCAACCATGGATGGGTGTGGATTCTTTCGCCAGTATTTCCATGTCGCGTTGCCCGCGGCCCGTCCCGCCCTGGCTTTCCTCGGGATCTTTCACGTTCATCGGTTCCTGGAACGACTTCCTGTGGCCGCTGATCGTGTTGAACAACCCCAACCAGCTCACCCTCCAGGTGGTGCTGTCGCAGCTCCAGACCGCCCACGGCACCGATTATGGAATGGTGATGATGGGCGCGTTCATTGCGGTTGCGCCGCTGCTGCTCATTTTCGTCGTGGGTAGTCGCCAGTTCCTGAGCGGCCTGACCGAAGGCGCAGTCAAGATGTGAGTGGACTGGCCCGGCGGTGCGAGGAGCGGAGGATTTCCCCGATAGGGTGTCGCCATGACCATGCCGCAGCCAGGAATTTTCGCCCAGGGAAACACGGAGAACGCATACCTGGAGTTCGATCTCGACCGTCCTGAGGTGCTGGAAGATGCGCTTCGGGCGCTGTTTAGAATTCCGGCTGCCTACACGGAAGGCAGCACCAACATGGTCGTGGGGGTCCGGCCCAGCCTGTGGCGCGCTGCCCGGCCCGCGGACACCCCCGAAGATGCTGCCGACTGGGATGAGCCGATCCGTGGAACCGATGGCTTCACGATGCCCGCCACTCCGCACGACCTGTGGGTGTGGCTCTCCGCTGAGGGAACGCTCCATCCTGTTCGATCGGACAACGGAGCTGCGCGACGCCCTCGCCGGCGTCGCCACCGTCGCCACGGAACTGGCCGGCTGGCACTACAAGCAGTCGCGTGACCTGACGGGATTCATCGATGGCAGCGAGAATCCACCGCTGATCGAGGCTCCCACAGCGGCCTGTGTCGCTCCGGGCAGGCCCGGAGCAGGGGCGAGCATCCTGCTCTTTCAGCAGTGGCGGCACGAGAAGTCCTGGCAAAACCTCAGCGAACAGGACCAGGAACTCGTCATCGGTCGTACGAAATCCGATTCCGTCGAGCTTGCCGACGACGTCAAACCGGCCTCTTCGCATGTCGCCCGGACCGTGGTCGATGTTGACGGTAACGAACTCGACATCTTCCGGCACAACGTCTCGTACGGCTGCACCGGGGATCATGGCACGCTATTCGTCGGTTTCAGCCAGGACCAGTGGCGGCAGTTCGAGATGCTGCGCCGCATGGCCGGTGTCGATGGGACCCGTGACGCGCTGACCCGTTTCACCACCCCACTCAGCGGAGCTATCTATGTCATCCCATCGGTGCAGGCCCTGGTCGACTACCTTCCGCAGGAAGACGACTGAACTCGCGCTCAGACGATGCGGTGCATCCAGCCGTAGGGGTCGGGGCGCCGTCCCGTACTGGATCTCGGTGAGCTGCCGGCGCAGGTCGAGTGTCGTCCTGCCCGGCTGCCCCTCCGCCACGACGTGGGTGCCGTCCGGGTCGGTGAAGCTGGCCACCGGGGTGATGATGGCCGCGGTGCCGCAGGCGAAGACTTCACGGATGCTTCCGTCGTCGATGCCGCAGAAGAGTTCCTGCTGTGAGAGGCGACGTTCCTCGACGGCCAGTCCCGCATCGGCCGCCAGGCGCAGGACCGCGGAGCGGGTCACGCCCTCCAGGATCGAGTCCGTGAGCGCTGGGGTGATCACGTGGCCGTTTGCGGTGACCGCGAACAGGTTCATGCCGCCCAGCTCCTCGAGGTAGCGGTGCTCCACCGCGTCGAGGAAAGCGACCTGGCTGCACCCGGCTGCTTCGGCCTCCTGCTGGGCCACCATCGATGCGGCGTAGTTTTCCGCCGCACTTTCGCGAAGCCCGTTCCGCCGGAAGCGGCTCGGCTGAAATCGCGGGAGACCCAGATCCTGACCGGTTGCACCCCGGATCCGCCGAAGTAGGCCCCGGATGGGCTCGCGATGACAGCGTAGGTGACCGAGGTTGACGGCTTGACCGCCAGGAAGGCCGAGCGGGCGAACATGAAAGGCCTCAGGTACAGGCTCTGCTCTGCTCCGCGCGGCACCCAGTCCCGGTCCACATCCACGAGATTGTCGATGCCTGTCAGGAAAATCGTCGACGCTGAGTTCGGGCAGCGCCAGGCGACGTGCCGAACGCTGGAAACCGGGTGGCGTTGACGTCGGCGCGGAACCGCCAGATCGAACCGTCCTCGTGGGCGTAGGCTTTCAACCCCTCGAACGCTTCTTGGGCGTAGTGGAGCACCGCTGAGGCCGGGTCGAGGGACGAATGGGGCGTAGCCGACGATCCGGTGGTCGTGCCAGCCACGTTCCGGGGTCCAGTCGATCAGGACCATGTGGTCGCTGAAGTTCGATCCCGAACCCGGGGTCGGCTAGGATTGCCTCACGTTCGGCCTGCGATCTGCGGGTCGCGGTGTCCAGACGGAAATCAGTCATTGTTGCTTCCTTCAGGGTTCAGGCGTAGCGCCCCATGCCGCCGGCGACATCGATGCTGGCGCCCGTGATGTAACTCGCCCGGTCGCCTGCCAGGAAGGCCACGATTCCCGAGACCTCGTCCGGTGTGCCGAAAACGGGCAAGGGATCTCATCGGCGGCCAAGTCCGCGAAGAACTCCTCCGCTGATTTCTCTGGTGCCCGTTTTGCGTGGATGTTCGCCCACTGTGGGGTCTCGACGCAGCCGATGTTCACGGAATTGACCAGAATTCCGTCGCCTGCCAGCTCCTGGGCCAGGGCCTTGGTCAGGTTGAGTCCCGGCCGCGCGGTTCACCGTTGTGGAGAAGAACCGGAAATCGGGCATCCGGGCGTAGACCGACCCGATGTTGATCACCCTGGGGGGCAGGGGCTTTGTCGCAGCCACGGTAGGGGCGGCCTTCACGGCCCGGAACCAGGTGTGCACCTTGATGTTGAAATCGGCCAGCAGTGACTCGTCCGAGAGAGCTTCGAAGGAGCCCGGATGTGCTCCGCCGGCGTTGTTGACCAGGACGTCGATGCCTCCCATCGACTCCGCCGACCAGGCCACGAAGTCATTCAGCTGCCCGGCATCACGCACGTCGACGACACGGCCATCCGCGCCTTCACCGAGCCCTCTCAATGGCAGCCTCCACCTCGCTGGCGTTGCGGGCACAGATCCGCACCGTGGCCCCTTCGGAGATGAGTTCTCGTGCGATGGCGAACCCGAGGCCCTTGGAACCCCGGTGACGATCGTTCGCCTGTCGTTCAGACCCAGATCCATGGATGCCCTCCTTTCTGCTGAATCTAGGCGAAAACCTCGTCGATGGGCACCTGGAGCCCGATCGCAAGGCGGTTGGTCTTGTTGGCGGCCGCGACGATGGACTGCAGCTCAGCGATCTGCGCGTCGCTGGCGCCCTTGGCGCGGGCCGCGGCAGTGTGGGAACGCACGCAGTAGGTGCAGTTGTTGACGGTGGAGACCGCCACGTAGATCAGTTCCTTTGATCACCGGATCCAGTTCCGTGCCGGGGCCCATGAGTTTCCTTGAGCTCCTGCCAGGTGCGTTCCAGATTTGCGGGATCGTTGGCCAGCGCTCGCCAGAAATTATTGATGAAATCGGTTTGGCGGGTGGCGCGGATGTCGTCGAAGACAGCCTTGACGCGGGGGTTGGCGGACTCATCGTCGACGAGAGGGAGAGTGGACGTGTATTCCATTGCGGCTCTTTCACCTGCTCACTGTTTGGGGACAAAGGCGAACACACGGGTGGGAAAACCGGTTCCGCCCGTGATCCGTGGCACCCCGACCACGATGACGCCGCCCGTGGCCGGGAGCTGTTCGAGGTTTATCAGGTTCTCCAGGTGCCACAACCCTGCGGGGTGGGAGACGGTTCTGTGCACCGGAAAATCGGGTTTGTCGCCAGGGTCGATGCCGAGGGTGTCGACACCCAGGCCGACGACTCCGCGATCCACGAGCATGTGGGCGGCCTCGACGCCGAAACCGGGGAACTTGAGGTCGGTGGTGCTCTCAGAGCCGATGTAGCTGAGCGCGTTGGACTTCCTCCGTGCCCACCCGGAGAGCATCAGTACCGCGCTGCCGGCGGGAATGGCGCCGTGCTCCTTTCTCGAAAGCAACCACGTCATCGGGTTCGACGACCGTGTTCGGGTTCGTTTCCGCTTTCTCGGAGATGTCGATGACCACGGCCGGTACCACGAGGTCATCGATCGAGATGCTCGCGGTGTCAGCACCTCCTGGGACGAAGTGTTCGGGCGCGTCGAGTGCGTTCCCGCGTGCTCGAAGGTGGTCAGGACGCGGGCGTGATAGCCGTGCGTGTCGTGGGTGACCGCATCGACGATCTCCAGGGGTGGGGCCCCGGGCCACAGGGATGGTCTCAGGCCCGAGGGGCGTCGGTCAGGTCGATGAGTCGGAAACCCTCGCTCATTGCTGCGAATGCGGCGTCACGGGCAGCTATTACGGTGCTGGTTCTCTGGGCCATCCGGCCTCCTTAGGTGCAGGACGTGGTTGTTTCCGTTGCTTCTCCCGCGGGGAGCCTACACCTGGCTGTTTTGGCCAGGTGAGTATGTCCATGCACGGAATTCAGGGGTTGTTCCTTTAGACTTTCTGATCGTGGTGTGGGATCTGGAGATGCTGGCCCGGTGGGGGATATCTGTATCGGGAGTGGTCGCGTTTGCGGCTTCCGGGGCGCTTGAGGCGAGACGACGGGACCTAGACGGTATCGGAGTCATCACGCTCGCCTGCTGCACCGCGGTTGGCGGTGGCATTCTCCGGGACCTTCTGATCGGTGCAGTGCCCGTGGCTGCCCTTGGTTGATCTCTGGATGATCGGCCTGTCGATCGCAACCGCGGTGGTCGTGATGCCGCTGGTGCACACAGGAGACGGCTTCGGATACCGCTGCTGGTGTGCGACGCGGTGGGGCTCGGTCTGTTCACCGTCGATGGAGCGCTGAAGGGCCTGGCCTTCGGGCTGCATCCCGCAGCAGCCGTACTGGCCGGAGTGGTCACCGGTGTCGGGGGCGGCATCCTCCGAGACGTCTTTGGCCAGTGAGGTGCCACTTGTCTTCCGTCGTCGTTCTCCTTTCTACGTGGTGGCAGCGCTCCTGGGCAGTGGATTGATCGTCTGGCTCGCGTCCATGGGAGTCGCCGGGGGTATCGGGATGTTTGGCACCGCGACGCTGATCTTCCTTCATTCGGATGGCGGGGCTTCGATACGGGTGGCACATACCCCAACGGTCGCAACAGAAGCAGAAGCGTGCCGGATTCCCGAGGGCCGCAGGAAAAACGTGTCGTGAATAAACCGTGGTGATGATGTTGCAGGGGGCTTCGGGGGAGACAGCTCCTCAGGGGGCGTGGAGGATCGGCTGATTGCGCGGGTGCGCGATAGACTCGCCGTCTGAGATCAATTGGGAGGAACAATCTCGTGGCGAATCTGACCCCCTCCGGCGTTCCGGCCCCCTTCGAGACCTTGGGACTGACCTTCGATGACGTGTTGCTCCAACCCAACGAATCGGACGTCATCCCTCAGAGGCGGCGACCGATACCTGGTTCAGCCGCAACATCCGGCTGAACGTTCCCTCTGTCCTCGGCTGCCATGGACACCGTCACGGAGACCCGCATGGCCATCGCCATGGCTCGTGAGAGGCGGCATCGGGATCCTGCACCGCAACCTGTCCATCGATGACCAGGCGCACATGGTGGATCAGGTGAAGCGCTCGGAGGCCGGGATGGTCACCCAACCCGTGACGATCGGGCCCGGGGCGAGCCTTCAGGAGGTGGACGATGCCTGTGCCCAGTACCGCGTCTCCGGGTTGCCCGTGGTGGACGACGACGGGATGCTGCTCGGAATCATCACCAACCGCGACCTGCGCTTCGAGGATGACGGTACCCGTCCGGTGAGCGAGGTCATGACAAGGATGCCCCTGGTCACCGCACCCGTCGGTATCTCCAACGACGACGCCCTGGCGTTGCTGGCGAAGAACAAGATCGAGAAGCTGCCCATCGTCGACTCGCGGGGCAAAACTCAAGGGCCTGATCACTCTCAAGGACTTCGTGAAAGGCCGACAAATACCCCAATGCTGCCAAGGACGATGCCGGCAGGCTCCGGGTGGGCTGCGGCCGTTGGTTTCTTCGGTGACGCCTGGGAGCGGGCCATGGCTCTGGTGGAGCAGGGGTGGACTGTGTCATCGTCGACACCGCTCACGGTCACTCCCGTGGCGTGGTCGACATGATCCGGCGCATCAAGGCCGACTCGGCTGCCGCTGGGGTGGATGTCATCGGCGGTAATCGTCGCCACCTATGCCGGAGCCCGGGCGCTCGTTGATGCGGGGGCCGACGGGGTGAAGGTCGGCGTCGGGCCGGGTTCGATCTGCACCACCCGGGTGGTGGCGGGGGTCGGGGTGCCGCAGGTCACCGCCATTCATGACGCGGCCCGTGCCGCCAGGCCTCACGGCGTTCCGGTGATCGGCGATGGTGGCCTCCAGTACTCCGGTGATATCGCCAAGGCCATCGTTGCGGGTGCCAACTCGGTGATGCTTGGTTCGCTGCTGGCCGGTTGCGAGGAGAGCCCCGGCGACCTGGTGTTCATCAACGGCAAACAGTTCAAGACCTATCGGGGCATGGGCCCCTGGGGTGCGATGGCCGCGCGCGGTCGCAAGGCCTCCTACTCGAAGGACCGCTACTTCCAGGGTGACGTCACCAGCGATGACAAGCTCATCCCTGAGGGCATCGAGGGGCAGGTGGCCTACCGCGGTCCCTTGGCGGCGGTCGCCTATCAGCTGGTCGGCGGGCTTCGGCAGTCGATGTTCTACTCCGGTGCTCGCACGATCGATGAGCTGCAGGAACGCGGACGGTTCGTGCGAATCACCGCAGCAGGGTCTGCGAGAATCACATCCACACGACATCCAGCTCACCGCTGAGGGCACCCAACTACTGGTCACGCTGACAGGAAAACGATGTACGAATTTGGCCGCTCCAAGAACGCCACCCGCGGGTACTCCTTCGACGATGTCGCCATCGCTCCCGCGCGGCGCACCCTGCTCCGAGTCGGAGGTGGACCTCCACTGGCGCATCGACGCTGTCACCTTCGATGCCCCCATTGTCGCCGCTCCCATGGACTCGGTGATGTCTCCCGCCACCGCCATCGAGATGGGACGCCTGGGCGGGCTGGGGGTGCTCAACCTGGAGGGCCTGTGGACCCGCTACGAGGACCCCTCCCGGCCTACGAACAGCTCACCGAACCCGCCGACCAGGGTGACCACCACCCGCCGCCTGCAGCAGCTCTACGCCGAGCCCATCAAGGCGGAACTGATCGAGGCTCGGCTGGCCGAGATCCGCGCTGCCGGGAGTGCCGGTGGCGGGCGCGCTCTCGCCTGCCAGGACCCAGCAGTTCGCGGATGTCATCGAGCGGGCCGGGTTGATTTCTTCGTGATCCGCGGCACGACGGTCTCCGCCGAGCACGTCGACGAGGCCGAGAACACCCTCAATCTGAAAGATTTCATCTACCGCTTTCGACGTGCCGGTGCTGGTAGGGGTGCGCCACCTACCGGATGGCCCTGCACCTGATGCGTGCGGGTGCCGCCGGGGTGCTCGTCGGGTTCGGCGGCGGCGCCACCCACACCACCGCGTCGGTGCTGGGCATCGAGGTGCCGATGGCCTCCGCCGTCGCTGATGTCGCGGAGGCGCGTCGTGACTACCTGGAGGAGTCGGGCGGGCGCTACGTGCACTCTGATCGCCGACGGCGCGGTCGGGAGATCCGGTGACATCGCCAAGGCCATCGCGTGTGGGGCCGATGCGGTGATGGTCGGTTCCCCGCTGGCGCGCGCCACGGAGGCCCCCGGTCGCGGCTGGCACTGGGGACCGGAGGCGTGGCATGCGACTCTGCCGCGGGGCGAGCGGGTGTTCTTCGAGCAGGTCGGTTCCCTGGCCGAGGTGGTCAATGGTCCCCTCCCACCTTCCCGACGGCACCATGAACCTCGTCGGTGGGCTACGCAAGGCCATGGCCTTCACCGGTTACACCGACATCAAGTCCTTCCAGCGCATCGACGTGATGGTGCATTGATGGACACCGAGGACGCCCGCCGGGAACTGCTGAGGCTGCGGGGCAGCATCGACAACATGGACTCGATGCTGGTGCACCTGCTAGCCGAACGTTTCAAGATCACCCAGCAGGTGGGAAGGCTGAAGGCCACCGCGGGTCTTCCGCCGGCGGACCCGGACCGGGAGGCCCAGCAGATCCAGCGGCTGCGTGCCCTGGCCGTCGAATCCGAATTGGACCCGGAGTTCGCGGAGAAGTTCATCACCTTCATCGTTCGTGAGGTGGTGCGGCACCACGAGCAGATCGCCGCGGGGGAAACCTCTTGATACCAGGGGGAGTGATTGATAGCCTTCTGGCGCATGATGAGGTTATCTTTAAAATTCCTCTGGATTGCATCTGTTCTGGCCTCTTTCTTCCTGCTTGCAGCAGCTCCCGCAGGCGCGACTGATGGCGTTCGAGTCCGGGAGGACGACTCGCAGGCGGTCCCCTCGACTCTCTCGGATGATGAGCGGATTCGTGTGGATGAGTCGGAAGCAAAAGCTCTCGAGCGCGGTGACGACTCGGTGATGGATAAATATTACGAGCAGCAAGATGGACAGGAGGCCGCGGGTGAAGCCGTGCCTCAAACAGTGGTGAAGAATCCTGACGGCTGCAGACTGAGGGTCGATGATGTCCACAGGCGAGATTCCACCGATAATGTCGGGTACAAGGTGCATGTGAGGTGTCTCAAACAGCCTGTCGGGATCTCCTTGTCCAACGAACTTCAGAAGCACATAGTGGCATTCTGGTGGAATACCGAATTCACCAAAAACTATATTCTCACCGAGGTGGACTTGCGTCATTCAACTCGTCGGAAGGGCTTCATGTACACGGATATCGACATGGTGTGCGGGAATCAAAACCCCGTCTCGCTGGCGAGGGCAGACTTCCTCCACCATCAAAAGCAAGTGATGGCTACACCTACTACGCCCGACAGCTCACCCGGGAGAAAGAGCTCGAAGACTGTGGGACGTGAGCGTTTCCCCCACCCGGTCCTCGCCATGCTTGCGGCCGAGGCGGCCGAGGAGGAGGTCCTCCACACCACGGGGCTGCGTGACTGGCAGTGCGTGCTGGGAGAATTCGTGATGGATGACCTCCCGCCGATGGGACCGGAGCCCTTCGACCCGTGGGCATGGCCGTCCCTCCAGGTCCGTGATGTGGTCCCCGAGGACGTGATTCAGGCATGGTCCCGCCCTTTTTCGGGTCGATGCCCAGGTGGAGATGATGACCGGGCGGGGCCAGTTTCGGCCGCCGCAGCGCTACCCCGTGGGACAGGACAGACCTCATGGCGAGGTGGTGGACCTTACCCTCTGGGGCGCGTCTGAAGACCACGAGCGGACCATGGTTGGATGCGCCATCGGTGGAGCTGTGGGGTGCCGAGGACGCGTTCTTCGCTCCGTGGCATTTCCTGGAGCGGGAAGTGCTGTGGCGGCCGGTCGTTCCGAGGTTCACCCGCGCGTCGCCGAGGTGACCTCCGCGCAGGACTGGGCTGCCCTCGTCGAGGCCTGGCCGTCGCATTTCCCGTCGAATGCCGGACGACAACAGAGCTTCCTGGGAGACTGGTTCACAGGGTCACCAGATCTTCGAGCCCGACTGGGCAGAAGTCGCGCAGCGGTACGACGTGGTCCACGTCACCCAGGTGGGGTACCTCGAGTGCGCCTACGCACCCATCCCGTGCCTGGGCGGGGTGACAACCATGACCGGGTGGGGTCCCGATGTCGCGCTGTGGTTGAAGGACCCCCGCTGACGCCTCGGACTCACGTGGCTGCAGTGTCTCAATACGTATTCGGTTCACCGGCTCTGAGCGATGTGTTCCTGGCCCAGCAGAGACAGCGCTCCTCGCGCTGTGGCCCGGATGGACCATTCGAAACGTTCTCGAGGGCTCAGCGTCGCGATTGACTCCGCCCCTGCGCGAACCGTCGGGGCGTCTGTGGGCAGGGGAGTGTGCCGGGCCTCGTCATCGTGGGACAAAGGATTGATCTCGGCCAGGGCGATCGCGTTTTCCGCAACCGTCGAGACCAGCAGGCTGGCCTCTGTCGGCGGGTAGCCGAAGCACGATGCGAAAGCCGCCTGTTGTTCCTCCGCCAGCCTGATCGTGAAGTCATGTCTGGGTGCGGCGAGCTTGGCCAGGTGCTGTCCGATGCCCGGATTGGCCATCACGAAGGCGCGGAGCGTGTGCGCCAGTTCGACGAGCGCGTTTTCCGGGTCCGTGGCTGTTGGTTCGGGGAAGACGTGCCCTGGCGACGATGCCCTCGGCCACCACGGCCCTCAGCCCCTCGAGATCCCCGACGATCCGGTAGATCGACATCTCGCTGACGCCGAGTTCTTTCGCCACCCCCTGATCGACAGGTGCGGAAGGGTGATGCGTTTGCCTGCCCTCGATGATGCGATCGGTGGTGATGAGGCGAGGCCGTCCGGGTGAGACCATGCACCCAATTCTTGCGTCTTTTCGATGAGGTTGAACGCTCAGAGGTCCGGAGGAACCGTTTCGGAGGGCGTGTGAGACACCTCTGGTCACTCGCCACATAATAAGTTAGTGTATCTAACATAAATGTTCCGCCAGCCGCTGGCCAAGTGGCCCCGAAGCGGCTCTGAGCGAAGGTGTCGCCCAATATGTCCTTCCGGTTTCCTCTGCTGAGCCGTCTGAGTGGCGTCCTGCTGGCCTTCTGCGCCCTCGCCGCCACATCGTGTTCATCGGCATCCAACGGGGCTTCTGTGTCCTCACCAGCATCCGAAACGGCCGGTGCTCTCCTGCCGGCTGCCGAGGGAAAAACCGAGTACCCGCTGACACTTACCTCTCCCTACGGCGAATCGGTCATCGGCAAGCAGCTGACCCGTGTCGCCACCGTCGGCGCGAACGCCGTGGACACGGAACTCCTGCTGTCATTGGGAGGGGTCCCCGTGACCACCAATGGTCTCGGATTCAACAAGGCTCCCTGGCTGAAGGAGGCAGCGGCGGGTCGTATAGAACTGGTCTTCGAGACCGAGAGCTGGGACCAGTACCCCTACGAATCCATTGCGGCGGCCAAGCCCGACGTGATCGTGGTGTTCGGCTACGACCTGACCAACTCCTTTGCGAAACTCTCCGAGATCGCCCCAGTGGTCACAAGTGACAAGCCGTGGACCGGGTATTTCAGCAACCCCTGGCAGGGACAACATCCGTATCCTCGGCAAGGCGCTCGACCTGTCCGGCGCAGCCGAAAAGGTGATCTCCGACTACGACTCCTACATCGCTGGCATCAAACAGGCCAACCCGGGTTTCGCGGGCAAGAGTCTCAGCTATACGGTCTGGTTCGGGACCCAGCGAGGTCTCAGCTACCAGAGCCTTCCCGGTTCGATCATCACCGAGGTGTTCACATCCATCGGTTTCACGCAGGCCCAGAATGCGGGTTCCTTCTCGGAGACCCAGACCGTCAGCCCCGAACTGATGGGATCGATCGACGCCGACGTGCTGATCGTCTCGGGCGGTGAGGGCGCCACCACGGTGACGCCTGATGCGATTCCCGGTCTGACCGACTCCACCGTCTTCCAAGGCCTCGAGGCGTGGAAGAACGGGCACACGGTTATCACCGAGAAGAAATCTCCCGCAGGATGGGCGATGTCCACGTACCGGACCGATGGGCACCAAAGGTGGCGCTTGACATCCTGGTGCCCCGGATCGCCGAGGCGATCGGGATGACCCCGGACCCCTCCCGGGATCCGCTGACACCGCTGCGCGGAATCCATCATGATCCGCTCGTCCGTCCTGTACCGGGGTCCTGACGGGGCTCCCCCGACGGTACCGGGTAACCGTGTTTGCCGGACTGGTCGTGATTCTCCTGCTGTCGGTCCTGGCCAGCACGATGACGGGGCCAGGTTCCTCAGCCCCTCCGAGTGGTGGCGGGCGCTCGTCGCTCCCAGGGGCCGACCCCAGTCACCGCGATCGTGTGGGACATGCGGATCCCACGCACGGCCGTCGGCCTGGTGGTCGGGAGCCGCCTACGGCGTGGCGGGTGCCCTGATGCAGGGCGCTGACCCGCAATCCTCTGGCGGATCCGGGGAATCCTGGGTGTCAACTCCGGCGCTGGGCTCGCGGTGACGGTCGGCATCGGTCTGTTCAGCATCACGGGGGTGGAGAGCTACCAGTGGTTCGCCTTCGTGGGTGCCGCCGGGGTCACGGCCCTGGTCCTGCTTCTGGGGGCCACGGGCCGGGGACCCCACAGCGCCAGTCCAGCTGGTTCTCGGCGGGGTGGCCATGTCGGCCGTGCTGAGCGGGGTGAGCCAGTTCCCTGTCCCTGCTGGATCCTGACACCTTCGCGGCGGTCCGCAACTGGGCGGTGGGGTCGATCGGTCGCACCCGGATCGGGGAACTTCTCCCTGTCCTGCCCCTCGTTGGCGTGGCCCTGATGCTCGCGTTCGCCCTGGGGCGTTCGCTGGATGCCATGGCCCTGGGTGATGACGTCGCATCCGGGCTGGGGGTCCGGGCCGGACGGATCCGGTTTCTGGCCGTGATCGCCATCACGCTCCTGGCGGGTCCCGCCACCGCGATCACGGGTGGAATCGCCTTCGTCGGGACTGATGGTCCCGCACGTGGTGCGGTGGGAGTGTCGGATCCGGCCAGCGGGTGATCCTCGCCGGATCCCTGCTGGTGGGTCCGGCCCTCGTGCTGGCGGCCGATGTGCTCGGCCGTGTGATCGCCGTTCCCGGGGAGATCGAAGCGGGAATCCTCACCGCCGTGCTCGGTGCGCCCCTGCTGGTGCTACTGGCCCGCAGAGCGAGCACCACATGAGGCAACGAGTCGTCTTCGCGCACCGGATGCTCTGCCTGAGTGGGACCCGGTTCGGCATTCGTATCGCTCTGCGCCCGCTGCTTCTCCAAGCGCTTCTGGGTCTCCTGGCGTTGGTCCTCGCAGGGGCCTGTCTCCTGGTCGGTGACTATCCCTTGACCCCGGGGCAGGTGTTCGACGTGTTCCTGGGCGGGCGATCTTTCGCCCGGGTGGTTGTTCTCGAATGGCGTCTGCCCGCCGCGGCTTCCGCGGTGGTTTTCGGCGCCCTGCTGGGGATCGGTGGTGGAATCTTCCAGTCGTTGACCCGTAATCCCCTGGGATCGCCGGACATCATCGGTTTCGACGCTGGGGCACACACCGCCGTCGTGGTGGGAATCCTGCTGTTCGGCGCCCGCGCGCAGGGAATCATCGCGGTGGCCGCCGTGGCCGGGGGACTGCTGGCCGCCTTCGTGGTGCACCTGCTCTCGGGGCGGACCACGACGGGGTTTCCGTCTGATCGTGGTCGGCCTGGCCGTCTCCGCCGCGTTGGGTGCCGTCAACGCGTACCTGGTCACCCGCGCTCGTGTCGAGGACGCCATGCTGGTCGGATTCTGGGGAGCTGGTTCCCTGACGCGCATCGAGGCGGGGTCGCTTCCGATGTGGCTGGGGGCAGCTGCCGTGCTCCTCGTGTCCGCGGGTTCTGCTGGCCCCGTCCCTCAGGGCTCATCGAGCTGGGTGACCAGACCGCTGGCGCGCTCGGGATCCCACTGGAACCCCGCAGGGCAATCCTCGTCGTCGTCGGGGGTGGCGGCCTCCGCCGTCGTGACGGCTGCGGCCGGGCCCATCGGTTTTGTCGCGCTTGCGGCCCCTCAGGTCGCGAGGCGACTCATGAGGGACCCCGGAACCTCCATCGCGGGGGGCGGCGGTGACGGGAGCGGTGCTGCTGTCAGCCGCCCAGCTCTGCTCCGTGTTGGCCAGCAGCAGCAACCGTCCCGTGCCCGTGGGCCTGATCACGGTGTCCGTCGGCGGTCTGTACCTGATGTACCTCCTGGTACGTGAGGGAAGGAGATCCGCATGACACCCACCAGCCGACTGCGGACCGACGGGGCGAGGCTCGGCTACGGCAACCGCATCATCTCCAGCCGCCTGGACCTCACGATTCTCGATGCAGAATTCACCGCGGTGGTGGGGCCGAACGGCTGCGGAAAGTCGACGCTGCTGAAGGCACTGGCCCGGCTCCTGAAACCAACTGCCGGACGGGTGATCCTCGACGGCCGCGACATCCACGACCAGCCCACGAGACAGGTCGCCAGAAGAATCGGCATCCTGCGCAGAGCTCGATGGTCCCTGATGGCATCACGGTCTCCGAGCTGGTGGCCCGGGGCAGGTTCCCCCACCAGGGGCTTCGCCCGCCGGTGGACCCAGCGCGACGAGGAACTGGTCGCCCGTGCCATGGACGAGGCGAACGTTACCGCCCTGGCGACCAGGCGGGTCGATGAACTGTCGGGTGGGCAGCGCCAACGGGCCTGGATCGCGATGGCGCTCGCCCAGGACACCCCCATACTGCTGCTCGACGAACCCACCACCTTCCTCGACATCCGTCACCAGGTGGAGCTGATGGAACTCCTGGTGGACCTGAATCGGAGGGGACGCTGCCTGGTGGCCGTGCTGCACGACCTCAACCAGGCAGCACGTTTCTCCACTCATCTGATAGCGATGCGGGCCGGCGAGATCGTCGCCCAGGGACCACCGGGTGAGGTGGTCACCCCCGGCCTCGTCGAAGAGGTCTTCGGACTGTCCTGCGTCGTGACTCCCGATCCCGTCACCGGATCCCCCCAGGTGACACCAATCGGGCGCACCGCGCCCCTGAACCACGAAGGACCGACATGACCCTCAGCACAGGAATCGCACTTTCCCCGATCTGGCTGCGCGGAGAAGCCTGGAGACGCGACGACAGCCGCGTCGAGGAGATGTTCTCCTGAGCCCCTACGCCGAGCTCGCGCGGAAGGCCGAGGCCGCTGCGCTCGACTTCCTCTTCTGCCCCGAGGCGGGCTATCTCAGACCAGATTCCGTCGGCGGTGCACCGGGATTCACCACCCTCGACTCGTTCACCCTCGTCACGGCTCTGACGCCTCTCACGACGAGGATCGGCATGGTCCCGACCGTCCAGACGGCCTACGCGCACCCGTTCCCCATCGCCCGGGCGCTGGCATCCCTGCAGCAGATCAGCGGGGGACGTGCCGGCTGGAACGTGGTCACCGCCCTGGGGGGTGAGGAGAACTACGGACTGGACACACCCCTGGATCCGAGGGAGCGATACGCCCGGGCCGGCGAGTTCGTCGAAGTCGTGAACGCGCTCTGGGACTCGTTCCCCGCCGAGGCATTCGTCGCGGACCGGGCCTCCGGGATTTTCGCCGATCCCGGGAAGGTGAAGGCCATCGACTTCGAGGGCGAACACTTCCGGGTGGCCGGACCGATGGCCCTCCCATCGCATCCCGCAGGGCGACTGCCCGTCGTCCAGGCCGGGGCATCACCCACCGGGATCGCCTTCGCGGGTGCCGTGGCCGATGTCGTGTTCGGGGCGGTCCCTGACCTGGAGGACGCAGTCGCACAACGGGCTGCTCTGCGTGATGCGGCCGTCGCGGCGGGTCGCGAGGCCGACGACATCCGGTTTCTGCCCGGGCTCAACATGGTGTTGGCGGACAGTCGCGAGGAGGCCCAATGCGGTGGCCGAGTCCAGCGGGGTGGATGCAACCCTGCACTGGACCGTCATCGGTACCCCGGAGGACGTGGCCGATGCGGTCGAGGCTCGGGCGGAGGCGAGGGCGATCGACGGTTTCATCGCGCTGCCCGGTGGGTCGCGGAACTCCGTCGACCTGTTCCTGGATCAGGTGGTGCAGATACTCGCACGACGCGGACTGTGCCGGGACGGGTATCGAGGAAACACGCTCCGTGAACACCTGGGATTGAAGTTGAGGGCGCACCCACAAGCCAGTTGGCCCGGGGGCTGGTTAAGGGGCGGTCGCGTCGAGCCTCTCGAAGTCGGTTGGGCCGGGCTGCGACGAGGGGCGTTTCGTGCCGGAACCTCCATCGGTGGTCGGGGGAAAACCCGCACCCCGTACACGACCCGACCCTCTCCCCGTGCACGCATCGCGGAGGGTTCGACGGTTCAACGTCGCCACACGACGTTGAACCGTTCTTTTTCCAGTTTCGTGAACAGGGCAGGGAGGGAAGAGTGTCCCTGTATTTCTTGTCAAGGGCGAGGGGCGAGTGCGGGATGGGTTCTGACTCGACCAGTTCTGGGTTTCTCGATGAAGCGTTCTCTAGGATCGTCGGATGCGTTGTTTCATCGCCGTGACACCTCCCGCTGATGTCGTTTCCGACATCGACCGCTTCCTGGAACCGCGCCGCACCGCTATCGAGAACTCGCCGTGGCGCTGGAGCCGACCGACGACCTACCACCACGCTGGCTTTCGTGGCCGACCACCCAGGCCACCGCGTCGAGGAACTGATCAGGCGCTCGACGAATGGGCCGGGCGTCATGCCCCGCTGGCGATGAGCATCGCAGGGGCGGGTGGGTTTCGTGGCCCGGAGTGCGCCAGGTGCTGTACCTCGGCGTGCCGGGGGACCGCTGCAGGTGGAACTGGGGGAGTGGTCCGGGCAGCTGCGAGGCCCTCGTCGCCCACCACGGCGGCAGCCCCGACGGGACGGGTTTCAGGCCCCACCTCACCATCGCCAGGGCCCAGCGCGCCCAGAACGCAGGGCGTCTCCTCCAGGCCCTCGACACCTACGAGGTCCCGGGAGTTCGTCGTCCCCGAGGTCGTCCTGGTGGAATCCCGTCTGGCCAGCCGGACCTACGAGGTGTTGCACTGCGCGACCCTGCGAGGGTGACCCGCGACACTCCAAATCTGTACATCTGTACATGTACGGATGTACATTAGTGCTGTGGCGAAACGGACGAGGGACCCTGAGGGACGCAGGAAGAAGATCCTGCAGGCTGCCGGGGAGCTGATCAAGGAGATCGGGGATCAGTGCCGTCACTCACCGAAAAGGTGGCCGAACGCGCGCGGGTGCCGCTCGGGTCGACCACCCAGTACTTCAAGTCCCTCACCGACATGCTGGCGGAGGCGCTCACGGGGCTGGAGGAGGAACGCGAGGAGAAACTGGCCGAGTTCGCTTCCGAACTCAACGAGGTCGATGATCCCGTGGGTTTGGTTGCGGACATGGTGATGGAATCCCTCTCCGACCTGAAACGGACCCGCAACGAGATGTCCTTCGCTCTGCTCTACACGACCCACCCGAAGCTTCGGCGTTTCATCGTTCCCCAACGACGCTGCCCTGGTGGAGCGGTTGCCGCGCAACATTCCGGAGGCGACGGGGCGTGCCGTGCTCGCCTACTGCTACGGGGTCCTGTTTCAGTCCGTCGTCCAGGAAACCGTTCCCCCGCGCGAGGAGATCGAGGCGGTGCTGCGCCGCCTCGTCGGTGCATCCGCGGAGCGGGGATCCATGAAAACGAGAGTGCCGCGATCCGTAGGTGTGTTGGAACGCGGCACTCCCGGGCAGAGAGTCGTTGCAGCGACTCTCGCCCGATTCCACACCACGAGAAAGGGGAATCCATGACCTTCATCACGGCGCAGGAACTGCGTAAAACGTATCAAACCAAGACCGGGCCGGTGCGCGCTCTCGACGGGCTCAATCTCTCCGTCGAGCAGGGAACCATCCGGGGGCTGCTGGGTCCCAATGGTGCCGGGAAGACCACTGCTGTGAAGGTGCTGACCACGCTGCTGCGCCCGGGAATCCGGCAGGGTGAGTGTCGCCGGGATCGACGTGCTCGCTGATCCCGCGAAGGTGCGTCCGCTGATCGGCACATCCGGTCAGTACGCAGCCGTGGACGAGTGCTGACCGCCCGAGAGAACCTGGTGTTGGTGGGCAGGCTGTATCGGCTCGGAACCCGTCAGGCGAAACGGCGCGCGGAGGGAGCTGCTGGAGGCCTTCGACCTGACCGAAGCCGCCGATCGGCCGTTGAAGGGATTTCTCCGGCGGGATGCGGAGGCGCGTCGACCTAGCCGGGGCGCTCGTGATCAATCCTCCGGTGCTGTTCCTCGACGAACCGACCACCGGCCTCGATCCCGCAGGCCCGACTGGGGGCTCTGGGAGGTCATCCGGGAGCGTGTGGGAGAGGGAACCACGGTTCTGCTCACCACCCAATACCTGGAGGAGGCCGACCAGCTGGCCGACTCCATTTCCGTGATCGACCACGGACACGTCATCGCGGAAGGGGACCGCCGACGAACTCAAAGGCATCGGTGGGGGGCAAAGCGCATCGAACTGACCCTCGTCGACGAGGCGGACGCCGACCGGGCGCGGAGAATCGTCGCCTCCACTGCCGGAGCCGAGGTCGCGGCCACGGGGACGGGTGCTCACGGCACAGGTGAGTGACCCCACCGCAGCGCTGATCGCGGTGCTGACGGCCCTGGGTGGAGATGGCATCGAACTGCACGACGCCGGCATCCGCCGCCCGACCCTGGACGATGTCTTCCTGACCCTGACGGGTCACGCGGCCGAGGAGCAGGAGGTGGCGGCATGAGCCCGGTTCAGGCCCTGGGACGCGGGACCGGTGGCTGGCTGGTTGGGTGACGTCCACGCCGTTCTGGTGCGCAATCTGCTCCAGTTGCGGCGCAGCTCCCGAGATCATGGTCTTCTCCGTCATGCAGCCGGTCATGTTCGTGCTGTTGTTCACCCAGGTCTACGGCGGCGCCGTACACGTCCAGGGCAGCGACTACACGCAGTTCCTGATGGCCGGTGTCTTCGGGCAGACGATCGTGTTTGGGACGATGATTTCCGGCATCTACATGGCCGAGGACCTCAAGGAGGGGATCATCGACCGGTTCCGCACCCTTCCCATGGCGCCCAGCGCGATCCTGATGGCTCGCACTCTCGCGGACCTGGCCGTTGCCGCCTGCTCCGTGTTTGTGATGCTTATTGCCGGTTTCATCGTCGGGTGGCGTTTCCAGGCCGGGGTGGGGAACTTCCTCCTCGGGGGTGCTGCTCCTGCTGGTCACCGCGTGGTGCTTCAGCTGGGTGATGCTGCTGCTGGGGGTGGCGGTTTCCAAACCCCAGTCCGTCAACAGCGCCGGCATGATCGTGCTGTTCCCGGCCTCCTTCGTCAGCAACGCCTTCGTACCCTCGGAGACCCTGCCCGACTGGCTGCGCGGGATTGCTGAGTGGAACCCGCTGTCGTCGCTGGTGCAGGCGGTGCGGACGCTGTTCGGAAACCTCGGCACGGCGGCGGTGCCCGAGGTGTGGTCGCTGCAGAATCCCGTGGCGGCCACCGCAATCGCGTGGGTGGTACTGCTGGCGATCTTCCCAGCGCTGACCGCCGTGGTTTTCCGCAGGCGCGTCGCGCGTTGAAACTGCAGACTCCCCCACCACTCGATGGGTGGTGGGGGAGTCTTATGTGCTGGTTGAGGTGGTTGCGTGGGTCCGCTTCTTCTCCACCCCGGCGCTCAGGCGTCGATGAGACCCTCGAACAGGACGGTGGACAGGGTAGCGTTCACCGAAGTCGGGCAGTACTGCGACGATCGTCTTGCCGGCGTTCTCGGGGCGGTTGGCGACCTCGACGGCCGCGGAGAGGGCGGCGCCGGAGGAGATACCGACCAGCAGACCCTCCTGGGTGGCGGCTGCCCGGGCGAACTCGAGGGACTGGTCGATGTTGCGGGTGATGACCTCGTCGATCGCGTCGCGGTCCAGGATCTCCGGGACGAAGTTCGCACCGAGGCCCTGGATCTTGTGCGGGCCGGGCTGGCCGCCGGACAGGGATCGGTGACTCGGCGGGCTCGACGGCTATGACCTTCACCTCGGGTTTACGCTCCTTGAGCACCTGTCCGACGCCGGAGACTGTGCCGCCGGTACCGACACCGGCCACGAAGATGTCGACCTTGCCGTCGGTGTCGGCCCAGATCTCCTCGGCGGTAGTGCGGCGGTGCACGGCGAGGTTGGCCGGGATTGGTGAACTGACGGGCCAGAACACCGCCACGCTCTTCGGCGATCTCCTCGGCCTTCGCGACGGCCCCTTTCATGCCCAGTGGACCGGGGTGTCAGCACCACCTCGGCGCCGTAGGCGCTGTAACAGAGCCCGGCGCTCTAGGGGACATGGTCTCGGGCATCGCCAAAACTACGTTGTGCCCCTTTGCCGCACCAACCATCGCCAGTGCGATACCGGTGTTGCCGGATGTGCCCTCAACGATGGTGCCGCCCGGCTTCAGCTCACCGGAGGCCCTCGGCAGCCTCGATGATGGCGGCTCCGATGCGGTCCTTGACGGAATTGGCTGGGTTGTAGAACTCGAGTTTCGCAGCGACGGTCGCGTTGTCCCCGGCGATGCGGTTCAGCTTGACCAGCGGGGTACGTCCGATGAGCTCTGTGACATTGGAGTAAACGGTCATGCAAGGGACAACGAGGTCTGGATCGTCGCTATTCCCACTACGTCCCGTCGTATCACATGCTGGACACCTGGTGCAGGTGCCTCGTGTTCTGGCTCAACAGGAACGGCTGGGCCTAGACTCTCGCTCATGACTTCCCAGCACGATCTGGTACTCGTGGTCGACTTCGGCGCCCAGTACGCGCAGCTCATCGCCAGGCGGGTCCGTGAGGCCCACGTCTACTCGAGATCATCGGTTCCGAGGCCTCCGTGGAGGAGATCCTGGCCAGGCGGCCGTCGGCCATCATCCTCTCGGGCGGGCCGTCGTCGGTCTACGCAGATGATGCCCCGCAGGTCAATCCGGCGCTGTTCGAGGTCGGGATCCCGGTTTTCGGTATCTGCTACGGCTTCCAGGCCATGGCCCAGGCCTTGGGAGGGGCGGTGGCCAAGACAGGGGCAGCGCGAGTACGGGCGCACGCCCCTGTCCATCCAGAACAGTGGCAAACTCCTGGCGACCCTCCCGAACACGCTCAATGTGTGGATGAGCCACGGGGATTCCGTTTCCCGTGCCCCGGAGGGTTTCCATGTGCTGGCGCGCACGGCGGGCGCTCCCGTTGCAGCCTTCGAGTGCCGGATGCGGAAATTGGCGGGGTGCAGTGGCACCCGGAGGTCGCTACACCCAGTGGGGGCAGCAGGGTGCTGGAACACTTCTTGTTCCACATTGCAGGGACTGGCCCCGACTGGACCCCCGAGAACATGGTCAGCGAGGCCATCGCGGACATCCGTGCCCAGGTGGGGGACAGCCGGGTGCTCTGCGCGCTGTCCGGAGGTGTGGACTCTGCCGTCGCCGCGGCGCTGGTGCAGCGAGCCATCGGATCGCAGCTGACCTGTGTTTTCGTCGACCACGGCCTCCTGCGTGAGGGGGAGGCCAAACAGGTCAAGGAGGATTTCGTCGAGATCACCGGAGTGGACCTGGTGGTGGCTGACGAGTCCGAGCGTTTCCTCGGTGCTCTGGCCGGGGTCACGGAACCGGAAGAGAAACGCAAAGATCATCGGTCGCGAGTTCATCCGCACCTTCGAGACGATGGCTGCCCGACTGGCGGGGGAACGCGGCATCGATTTCCTGGTGCAGGGAACCCTCTATCCCGACGTGGTGGAGTCCGGCGGGGGAGTGGGGACCGCCAAACATCAAGTCGCACCACAACGTGGGCGGTCTGCCCTGAGGACCTGCAGTTCACGCTGATCGAGCCTCTGCGCACCATGTTCAAGGACGAGGTGCGGGCCGTCGGCCTGCAGCTCGGGACTGCCCGATTCGCTCGTGTGGCGGCATCCGTTCCCCGGCCCCGGCCTGGGGATCCGCATCATCGGTGAAGTGACCGCCGAGAGGCTGACCGTGCTGCGTCGCGCCGATGCCATCGCCCGTCAGGAGCTGGCGAACGCCCGGAAGGAGCGGGAGATTTGGCAGTTCCCGGTGGTGTTGCTTGCTGATGTCACTCCGTTGGAGTGCAGGGAGACGGACGAACCTATGGGACACCCCATCGTGCTGCGTCCCGTCACGTCCGACGACGCCATGACTGCGGACTGGGCAAAGCTGCCGTGGGAGCTGTTGGAGAAGATCTCCACCCGGATCACCAACGAGTGCTCCGAGGTCAACCGCGTGGTCCTGGACATCACCAGCAAGCCGCCGGCCACCATCGAATGGGAGTAGCGGTCAGCGTCGGGCTGAGGATCGACGTCACTGATATATCGCCGGCATGCTCGAGCTGTTCGACCAGCGCGACGCCGAGGATGCCAGTGATCGTTGAGACCAACGCCTTGTTCTAAGCCGTTGATGAGCAGTCCCACTTCCATACCTCCGTGCAGATGTGGCTGGAGAAACGATGAACGGGGTCGAATGTGGGACTGCCGTGGGTATCCTGATGACGTTCAACGTGTCATCACCCACCTACGGGTAAGCGCGACCCAGCTGAAGCCTGCGGTCGCGTGGCGGTCATCTCTGAGCGGGTGAAGCCGATCAGGCCTGGGTCTCCAACCCGGGGAATCGCCACCACGACATCCGCAGACGACTTTTTCATCGACAGCGATGTTGCGGGGTATCGGTGGCTTCGATGATGTGCCTCATCGTCTGGGTATGGGCGAGACGACGATGGTTGATGAACGGCTGCGCACCGGTACTCACGCCACGTCTGCGGGTTCACCAGGGGCTCTTTCGTGGGGGCATCGATGATTGCTTTCTGGCGTGACGCGTCAACCGGATCGGGTTGGACGGAATGGTTGCGGTATGTCTGTTCGGTGTCGTGTTGGAGAGCCTGACCGGGGTGGGGATGGCGTTCTGGCTGTCTCTGGAGCTGGGGTGATGCTGATCAGCGCGGCGGGCCTATATGCTATGGTGATTTCTTGGCGTTGCATTGGCAGGGTGGCGGTCGCCCCGGAGATGAGAGCACCGCTGATGAGGCCCTGGCTCTGGCCCGGCAACTCTGAAAGCCGGAATACTCCTCCCCACCCGTTTCACAGACAAGGCTCCGGTCGATCGGATGTGCGGGAGGGTCAGCGGTGACGTTCTTGGCGCCACCTGTTGATCTCTTGCAACCCATCCTCGGCCAGGGAACCGCCCGTGGGGCGTGGCATGATGGCCCACAAAATGCAATAGATCAGGAGCCCGGAACCGGCACACATCATGAGCAGCGCGAGCACCAGACGTACGGTCCTGGAGTCGTAGCCTGTCGCCTCGGCGATGCCTCCGGCGACGCCCGCGATCCATTTGTCAGAGTCTGAACGAACTACTGCCATCATTTTTTCCTTTCGTTGGGTTTCCTGTTTCTAGGGGAACGTCCGAGGATGATCATCAACCCCAGAGACCCTGCCACCAGCAGCACGCCGGCGAACAACATTTTCATGGGGATGAAAAACCCGTGGCCGAGGGCGGCCCACGCGGAGATCGCCGCGAAACCGATGACGATCACTCCCGTGACCATGGTCGGAACATCCAGCCGTTTCATGAGGGGTACTCCACTTCACGTTGGACAAATACCCGTCTATGAGCAACTGGATTCCCCGGGCCTCGGGATCGCGATCCCGGGAGCTGCGCCCTCGGGCCAGGACACGTCGATTGCCCAGGCCCGCACGTAGCGGTGGACCGGTGGCCTCGGCAGGATGATGCGGACCTGGCTCATGGCGGTCCGCACGTGAACGAACGCGGAGCTGTCCGCGGGCAGGTGCCGGAGATCCACCACTGCTTCATCGGTCATCGTGAACTGATAGTCGAAAACGCTCCTGACCGGAACGGATATCAACAGAGTGCGCGGCCATTTCCACCTCGACGGTGGCAAAGAGCAGCGGTAGTGCCGGCGAACATGATCGCAAGCAGCAGCAAAAGCCACAGGGGAGGCGACGGCTGCGCACCAGTAGTCCCCCAGCCGAGGATCATGACCCCCGACGACACCGAGGACGATGGAGAAACCCAGGAGGGGATTGTCCAGCAGATCAAACACGACGACACCGGTGGCCGTGAGGTATCCGATGAACAGCACCAGCCCCGCGCCGAGCCAGGAACACTGTCTCGCGTTCGGGGGCTGGGGGTTCAGGGATCTCGGGGGCGTAGAGATCCACGACGGGGAGCTGGGGATCGAGCCTCGGCGGCGGGCTGCTCTCGATCGGAGAGGGGATGGTAGGGGAAACCGGGATGTTTGCGGGGCTCCCGCCAGCGCGCGATACATCACCAGGGCTAGCAACGGAAGCAACAGCACGGAGAGACAGCGAGGACAGCATCTGGGAGACCGCGGCCACCACCAGGGTGGAACTCAGGACGATGATGGTCCACTGGGTCCGGAGGCTCCAGGTGCTGAACGCGGGAAGCAGCCGATGGATGAAAGCCTGACGACCCGGTGCGCGGGGTGAGCAGGACGCCCCAGCCGTATGCGATCACACCCACTCCGCTCAGCGCGGAGGTCAGGATGAAGAGGATGCGTATCAGCAGCGGATCGATCCCGAAACGAGAACCGATGGCCCGGCAGAACCCGGGGAGTGAAACCGCCAACCGGGCGGTCCAGATGAGCGAGCCGTGGGTGCAGCGCCCCCAGATCCACCAGTTCGTTCATGTCTCCAGTCTTACCCCTGAAACGGTGAGCGGCCATCAGGACTTCCCCTGAGGTTGTCCTTGAGGAGCCCTGAAACCCGGTTAGCGGGGTGGCGTGGTGATCCCCGGCGTGTCAACCTTGAAGGGTCATGACTTCCGACCCGTCCATCACGAACGATCCCCACAGCTGCAACGTGACCTTTCCCAGAAGGCGATAGCCGGAGTGGCGAGCGGGATCGCTGCGCATCTGCGGTTGCCCGTGCTCTGGTTCCGGGGTGCTTTTGTGCTGCTGGTGTTCTTCAACGGCCTGGGGATGTTTTCTGTATGGGGTGTTGTGGGCCCTGGTACCTGCGGGCGAGCGTGAGGAGGCGCCCGGACTCGCGGGGGCGACCCGGGCCAGTATGCGACCGCAGCGTGTCGGAAGGCGGATCGATGCAGGAATGCTCTTCTCCGCAGGGGCGTTGATAGCCGGGGTGTTGTGGGGGATGATCCCCGGTGACTGACACCGACACTGGTCGGGGGATGTCCCTGTTCTGGCCGTTTCTGCTTGCGGGCGTTGGCGTGGTCCTGATCTGGGTTCAGGCTGACGGGGGCGGTTTGAAGACAGGCTCCCTGGGTAAGCGATCCGGATCGCGAGTCAGGACGATTGCCAGCGTCGCACGGCTCGTCGGTGGATTGATTCTGGTGGGTTTCGGGACCAGCTGGCTTCTCGCCTCCCAGTTTCGGCTGGGAGGGCCTCCAGACGGTGGTTGCTGCAGCCGTCGCGCTTCTCGCGGGGGTGGCCGTCGTCATGGCTCCCTGGCTGCTTCGTCTCTGGTCGCGGGTCAGGACCGCGGATCGGGAGAGGTTGCGTGCCGAAGCACGGGCCGACATGGCCGCCCATCTGCACGACTCCGTGTTGCAGACCTTGGCTCTGATCCAGCGCCAGGCCGATGATCCCGTCAGGGTGGCCTCGCTGGCGCGTCGTCAAGAACGGGAGTTGCGCACCTGGCTCTATGGGGAGGAGACCCGGTCGCAGACCCTCAAGGGCGCCCTCGAGCAGCTGCGCATCGATGTCGAGGAGCGGTTTCCGATCGCGGTTGAGGTGATCTGCGTGAGCGACATGGATCTTGATGAGGCATCCATGGCGCTGGTGCAGGCCGCGCGGGAAGCCGTCATGAACGCTGCCAAACACTCTGGCGCATCCCGGGTCGACGTATTCGCCGAGGTCGAACCTGACAAAGGTCGAGCTGTTCATCCGGGATCGTGGCTGCGGATTTGATGAGGCGATGATCCGCCCGGACCGCCGAGGCGTGAAAGAATCAATCAGGGCGCGAATGGAGCGTCATGGAGGGACGGCCCGGATCCGAACGGCGCCGGGTGAAGGTACCGAGGTCAGGTTGGAGCTGATTCGATGAACCAGGAGCAGAGCAAAGCGCTGGAAGAATTGCGTGTGGTGCTCGTGGATGATCACGCCATGTTTCGCGCCGGGGTGCGCCACGAGATCGGGAAAACTGTGCCAGGTGGTGGGAGAGGGCCACGACGTGGCGTCGTCGGTTGCCTCGATCCTGGAGACGAAACCCGATGTGGTGCTGCTTGATGTTCACCTGCCAGGTGGCGGCGGAGCCGAGGTGATCAAGCAGGTCACAGCGAAGGCACCCGAAGTGAAATTCTTGGCACTGTCGGTCTCCGATGCCGCGGAGGATGTGATCGGCGTGATCCGGGCCGGTGCACGAGGATACGTGACGAAGTCGATCTCATCGGAGGAACTTGTCGAGGGGATCCAGCGGGTAGCTTCTGGGGACGCGGTGTTCTCGCCGCGACTTGCAGGATTCGTGCTCGATGCTTTCTCCGGAGCCGTCGACATCTCCAGCATTGATGAGGAACTGGACCGACTCAGTTCTCGGGAACGTGAGGTGCTGAAACTGATTGCCCGTGGCTATTCGTACCGTGAGGTGGCGCGGGAGCTGTTTCATCTCCATAAAGACCGTGGAAACCCACGTGTCCTCAGTGCTGCGGAAAGCTTCAGTTGAGCAACCGGCATCAACTCACCAAAGTGGGCTACGGACCGGCATCTGGTGTGAATCGGGAATCTGCGACTTTGCGAGACGCGGTGCGCGAGATCACCCTGAGGGGTGACTCGCGCCCAGCCGCAGTCGGGGTATCAGGCCTTGCGTTTCTTGAGCCAGCCCCTGTACCGCCAGGATGATGACGGCTCCAACCACGGAGAAGATCAGACCGCGGATGGAGAAGATCCCGTGGTAGGGAGGAATCGAAGATCAGCTGGCCGAGCCAGCCGGCAAGCAGCGCACCGAAAGGCGCCGAGGGGCAGCGGTGGCGACCCAGCCGCCGCCTTCCTCGCCGGGCATGATCGCCTTGGCGATGGTGCCGCCGATCAGACCGATGAAGATGTATGCGATGAAGGTGAACATGTATCAAGCATGCCTTGTTGCAACGTCGGAGACCATCAGGTGATCCCCTGGTTCGTCCCCGCGTGTCGTTCAGAACAGCGGACGCCAGGGGCTGAGCAGGGACTCTGCGAGTTTCTTCCACCAGGGCGGCGGTGCCAGGCGTCGGCTGTCAATTCCACGGTGTTGTCCCTCGTCGACGGCGAAAGACGTGTTCCATGTGGGAGGCCACGTCGCGGTCGGTGATCTCGAGGTTCGCCTCGTAGTTTGCCCCACAGGCTCAGGCGGTCCAGGTTCGCGGTTCCGATGGTGGACCACGCGCCGTCGATCACCGCGGTTTTCAGAATGCACCATCGCGCCCTGATAGAGGAACAAGCGGATACCAGAGTTCAACAAGTCGGTGTAGAAAACCCCGCGACAGCCAATCCGCTACGGCGTGATTGGAACGGTCGGGAACGATGATCCGGACGTCCACCCGCGTTTCACGGCGTCCCGGAGCGCAGCCACCAGATCGTCATCAGGGGATGAGGTAGGCGTGGGTCAACCAGATGCGTTCGGTGGCGCGATCGATGGCTTCGAGGTACATGTTTCGGATCGGGTAGACCTGAATCCGTGGGTACGTTCCGGTGCACCTTTCAACGGAGAATTCCAGCGACGCTGCTGCTCGTTGGGGAAGGGCTGGTAGTCCCTGCCTGTCGGCGTTCTGGTTCCAGAAATCAACGAAGGCGTTCTCCAGTTCAGCAGCTCCGGGGCCGATCACGCGAGCGTGGGTATCGCGCCACTGCTGCGCGTACAGCTTGCCGATGTTGTAGCCGCCGATGAATCCCTTTCTCGTGGTCGACGATCAGGAGCTTGCGGTGGTCGCGTCCCCATGTTCTCGGCGACCAGGGCTTCGGGGAAAAGCAGGATGCCGGAGCGCGAGCACCCCCTCAGGCATGGTGAAGAAACGACGCGGCACCACAAGATTCGCGAAATCATCCCAGATGACGTTCACCTCGACGCCACGGGCAGCTGCTCTGCCGAGCGCATCCTTTGAAAGCCTCTCCCACCTCGTCGGACTTTCCAGATGTAGGTTTCGAAGTTCACCACCTCCCGGGCGCCCATCAATGGCGGCGAGCATGTCTCGGTAGAGTTCTTCACCGAAGGTGTAGACGGTGATCTCATCCTGACCGACGGTCACCGGTGTGGCAGGAGAATAAGGAAAAACGTCGCAGCTTTCCGGTGCTTCTTTCGCAACGACTCCCGACCGGTGATACCGATCATGAAGGCGATCTGCGCCAACAGCAGGCCGGCACTGATCCGTGGGAATCGCGACACGGAGGAATCTCAGGACTCGCCTCATGACGGCCAAGCCTATTACGGTGATGACACGATGTCTGACTCCCTCTTCCCCGATCTTGCCACCGTTTTTCGCGCCCTGATGAGGCGACCGCCGCTCACACCTTCTCCGCGGGGTGCTGCGCGGGCTGTTGACGAGAAGGAACTGCTGGCGGGTTTGAATGAACAACAGCGGGCGGCTGTCGTTCACGCCGGTTCCCCGGTGCTGGTCGTGGCTGGGTGCAGGTTCCGGTAAAACAAGGGTGCTGACCCGGCGGATCGCCCATCTGGTGGGGATCGGGGGTGCATCCCGGTGCGGTGTTGGCCATCACCTTCACCAACAAGGCAGCTGCCGAGATGCGGGAGCGGGTGGCGGAGCTGGTGGGCAACCGGGCCACGTTGATGTGGGTCTCGACCTTCCACTCTGCTTGCGTGCGTATCCTGCGTGCCGAGATCGACCGCTTCGGCATCACCAAGTCCTTCTCCATCTATGACGACACCGACTCCAAGCGTCTGCTGTCTTTGGTGATGCAGGGATCAACAACTTGATCCGAAACGATTCCCAGTGCGCGCGGTGATGAATGCCATCAGCGGTTGGAAGAACGAGCTGGTGGACTTTGAAACCGCGAAGGAGCAGGCCGCCAGTCCGGTGGAGAAGACCAACGCCGAAGTCTATGAGGACTACCAGTCGCGGCTGCGGGCCGCCAACGCCCTCGACTTCGATGACCTGATCATGACCACCGTGCACCTGTTCCAGGCGTTCCCTGAGGTTCGGGAGAAATACCGCCGAAGGTTTCGTCATGTGCTAGTGGACGAGTACCAAGACACCAACCACGCCCAATATGCGCTGATCCGTGAACTCTGTGGACACACCACCTTGTCGGCCACGGGAGCTTCGACGGTGGATCCGGCCGAGCTGATGGTGGTGGGCGACTCGGACCAGTCCATCTACGCCTTCCGGGGGCCACGATCCGCAACATCCTCGATTTCGAGAATGATTTTTCGGGTGCCAGGACGATTGTGTTGGACCAGAATTACCGCTCCACCAACACTGTGCTGCAGGCCGCGAACGCGGTGATCGCCAGAAACCGAGGGCGCCGGGAGAAGGCGTTGTGGAGTGACCTGGGGGAGGGCGCCCCGATCGTTGGATGGGTGGCTGACACCGAACACGATGAGGCACAGTTCGTGGCGGGGAGATTGACCGGCTCGTCGATGATGGCCGTGCGCGCTACGGGCGATGTCGCGGTGTTCTACCGGACCAATGCCCAATCGCGTGCGCTTGAGGAGGTTTTTATCCGCGTTGGGATGCCTTACCGGGTGGTCGGTGGGGTGCGGTTCTACGAGCGCAGGGAGATCCGCGACGCCATCGCCTACCTTCGAGCTATCGCCAACCCCGCCGACGACGTGTCGGTGCGGCGAATCCTCAACGTTCCCAAAGCGTGGCATTGGTGACCGGGCCGTGGCGGCGATCTCGTCGCTGGCCGGCGCGGAACGCATTGGCTTCTTCGAGGCGCTTTCGCGCAGCGAGATGCGCCAGGCCTTGCAACCCGTTCGATAAAACAGATCCGTGGTTTCGTGAGCCTGATCGAACGGCACCGTGTGAAAATGGCCCAGGGCGATCCTGCCGATGAGATCCTCACCTCGGTGCTCACCGACTCCGGGTACCTCGCAGAGTTGCAGAATTCCACTGATCCCCAGGACGAGACGCGTCTGGAGAATCTGGAGGAGCTGGTCAACGTTGCGGCAGAGTTCGTGGCGGCTGCGACCGCCGTCGATCTCGACGAGGAGAGTGGCTCCGGGCTGGCGGCGGAATGCCCGAACCCGACGCCTCGTTGCCCTGCCTTCCTGGAACGGATTGCCCTGGTGGCGGACCTCGACCAGGTGCCGGATGGGAGCAGGGGCAGGGAGTGGTGACCCCATGACCCTGCACACCGCGAAAGGCCTGGAGTTCGACACCGTGTTCCTCACTCGGTATGGAGGAGGGCGTATTCCCCCCACATGCGTGCTATGGAATCGCAGGACGAGCTGGAGGAGGAGCGCCGACTGGCCTATGTCGGCATCACGCGGGCTCGCACACTGTTGCACCTGTCTCGTTCCACGGTGCGGGTCACCTTCGGACAACCGAGCTACAACCCACCCTCCCGTTTCCTGGAAGAGATCCCAGCAGGGCTGATGGACTGGCGTCGTCTCGGCGAGCCCCCGACCACGTGGGCCGCCAGCAACGCGGAACGGCAGGTCACGCACCAGAGAAACAATGAGTTTCGGGACCGGGGGTCGGGGAACGCCCGGCAGTCAGCGACCTGGCGGTCGGAGACCGTGTAGCCCACACCGCTTTCGGGCTCGGAACGGTGCTGGCCGTCCATGGGACCGGTCCAAAGCAGCAGGTGGATGTGGATTTCGGGTCGGCGGGGAAGAAACGTCTCGCCATCAGTCACGCGCCCATGGAGAAACTGTAGAAAATCGAACAACGGGGTTCCGAGCGGATGCGCGGAACCCCGTGAACTCGAGAAAAGAACGTCAGAACTGTCAGCGGATGGTGACGCCTTGGCTGCGAAGGAACTCCATGGGATCGGTGGCCTTTGTAGACGTCACCAGGGGTGGTGCCTGCCGGGTAGTACTCGAAGTGCAGGTGAGGGCCGAAAGAACGACCCGTCTGGCCAACGTACCCGATCAGGTCGCCGGCCTTGACCGCCTGCCCTGGCTTCACCACAACCTGCGATTGGTGTGCGTACAGGGTCATGCCGCATTCAGGTGCATGATCACCACGTTGTTACCGGCCCAGGAAGCAGCGGTGGGGCTCAGCACGATGCCGGATGCGGCGGCATAGATGGGGGTTCCCACCGGCGCCGGGAAGTCCTGCCCCGTGTGGTACCGTGCCCAAGCGCCGGTTTGCCCGAAGGTGGAGCCGATGGAGTAGTTCTCCTTGAGCGGCATGGACCCGCCCCCGGCGGAGGCCGCTCGCCAGATCTTCGGCGGAGATCTGAGACGTGTCGACCCCGGCCTTCTTCAGCGACTCGCGCGCCGCGCTGAGACGTTCCTCGGCCTGTTTCTTCTCAGCCTCGATCTTCTCTGCCTGCGCGGCAACGAGTTTGAGGTCGGACTCGATCAGCTGCTCGCGTTCAGCCGCGGTCTCATCCGCGCTGGTCTCCAAAGCGTCGTCAGCGAGGATGACTTGAGAGGGCGTCGTGTTCCTTGGCGTTCTCATCCGCGACGGCTGAATCTAGGTTGCTGCGCACCCCGGAACGGGAGGAAGCGCCGGAGTTGCCAAAAGCCTTGTTCCACGGCCCGTGCTGCGGCCTCTGGAACGGCGGCGTCGCTGGCCACGTGATCGGAGACGGACTCGTTCCCCGATGTGCGGGAATACCACGCCCATGTGAACAGGGTTCCCGACTGCGAGCAAACCGGCAAGACCGGAGGCGATTGAGACCCTCCCGAAACGCCGACGCCGCCTCGTCGGGGAGGTCGTGGAGCTCTCCATGACGTCGTTTTGTGTCCGACTGCTCACCGGGAAAGGTCGAAAGGGATCGACCTCGACCATGGCCCTTTTCGGCGTACTGGCCTTTTCCGTGTGATTCAAGGCTGTGTCTCCGCTCTCGATGGACATCCGATACAAACCTTAGCAATTCTCAGTATGCTCTCAAAAATCAAGTTTCGAGTCGGGTCAACGGACGACGCGACCGCGCCGCGATCGTGCGCCCGCATCCTGCGTTTCCAGTCCGGTTCGTTTACCCTGCGCGGTGCGCTGGCCGAGTCGCAGTCGCCAGGTTTCGTGAGCTGCTCCGCAGTGAACTGGGTTTTCGACGCCGGTGAACAGCAGATAGCTGACGGCTGTGCCGGATCTAGCGACTATCAACTGATACGGTCGCTGGGTGCCGTCGTCGGCTATCTGTTGTCTTTTCACGTCGAAGAGCCGGGCCGTCACGACCGGACCATTGCTGCCGTCAGTGGTCACGGGGCTCAGCTCTCGTGACCTTGGCTGCCGCGACCCTCTTGGCGCAGGAGGCCAGGTTCTCCGAGAGCAGGTCCCTGAAAGGCGGTGGCCGCTGCCTCGTCAGCGAAGGTGAAAGCGGTACTGGGTGATGCCGAAAATCTTGAAGGCCTCGTCGGAGGAACTGACCGTGTAGGAGCGTTGCTTGCGATCGGTGGGGTCCCCTGCTCGCTGGTCAGATTCACGCCCTCGCAGCCCATCCCGGAGAGCTCCACCTCCCTCGGGCCTTCCTCCGTTTCCAGTCCAGGTGTCCCGGGGCGATGATCGGGATGTCGTTGGAGATCAGCCAGCCCTGTGGGTTTCGCGGCGGGCGGAGCAGTCGGCGTGACTGTGGGGCAGTGGTGGGGCAGCTACCGGCAGCGGCCCTCGCAGGTGGCGGTCAGGGGGCGCTGCAGGGCGACTCACGCCGCAGCCTGTGGGGTCGACGGCACTGTTGTTGCGTGACACGTCGAGCAGGCTGATCACCTTGCCCTGTGCGTACCAGCAGAATCGTGTGGTGTTGGGCGTTGCTCTCCTGGAGGACGCTGAGCTGAAGCATCTCGTCGCCGAGCCCGGTCACAGTGGAGGGAGCCAGTGATCAAAGCAGGAGTTGCGGAGCAGGAGGTCAAGGAGGTGGTGCGCTGCTCATAGATTTTCTTGGCGGTCTCTTCGTTGGCGTACGCGTCGATCTGGTGGATGAGGGCCAGCTTGTCATCGTGCTGGGTCCCAATGGCGCGTTGAAGGGTTGCCGTCGTGTTGATCTCCGTCGGGTCGGGCGCCAGGCAGCTCACCTTGCGGAGCGTCTCTTTGCCCTTCTCCGTGACGGTCTGGGTGATGCTCCAGCTAGCGGTCGGTTCGATGAGGCCTGCGTCCGAGGTGTCGAGAAGCGAGGCCTCCGTGAGTTGTACCGGGGTGCTGTGGTTTCCGAGGAGCTGGGGTTGGCGTTGCTGGCGGCTGGGCTGGGGGGCATTCAAAGCGCGACAGCACGAAGATCCCGCCTGCCAGTAGGACAGCCGCGGCGACGACCGTCACCACCCAGGTGGTGAGCATGCGCCTGTGATGTGCGATCCCAACCGTGTGAAGTAGCGGAGTCCTCGCGTCGTTTCTTCTGGGAGTTTGCCTGCCAGGGCTTGTCCGTTTCCGGCTCGGATCTGCGGCCCGGCCGGGCGAACGATGCGTCGTGGTACGGGGTTGATCGGCTGCCCGGGTCGGCGTGGAGGGTGATCGGGCCAGCTTCCCCAGGAGGACGTCGGTTGTTGGGTCCGGTGTTGTGGATCCGGTTGGGAGGGCGCGTACCGGGTGGGTGGGGTCGTGGCATGCACTGTGGTTTCGGATACCGATTCCTGTCCTGCAGGGAGTGGTTTTCGTCATCGAGCCCATCCCAGCGCATCGCTCTTCTGCCGGCTCCCGAACCCGGCATGGCGAGTCGTTCCGTTCCTGGGAGAACCGGTGCAGGGACAGCGCTTTCCTCGAAGGATGAGGCGGGGCGGGCAAACGGCGAGTCGATGTCGTCAGCGGCGCCGCGTCGGGCCCGACCTGCGTGTCCGCTACGTGTATCGTCGACGCCGTCCGGCTGGGCGTCATCCGCCGAGAAGCCCTGCGGGGACGTTGCTTGCCGAGTCAGTCATGTTCACCTCCACGCGGATGACGAACCGCCACCAGGGCGGTATCTCACTGGTACAGGGTTACCCATGACTTCGATGATCTGTTGGATCAAGGAAGGAGGCTGGTGTGGCGGAACGCGGTTCTCGGCATCGGATGATAGCCGTGGATGTGGACGAAGCCGCACGCGTGGCGAGGCCCCAGGTGACCATTCCGTGGTTCGTGTTGGCCCCGGTAGGGGCGCTTGCGGTGGCGGCCGCGGGGTGGTTGCTGATGGCGGGTCCTGCCGCGCTCGGTTGGCTGACCTCCCCTGAATCGCAGCTGGCCGATGCGCTCGGGCTGGCTTCCCGAGTGCTGTTGCTCGCCAATGGGGCGGTAACCACGATCGGAGGACAGCCGGTCAGCATCGCGCCGCTCGGTCTAACCCTGGCGCTTATCCTGCTTGGGGTCCCGGTCGCAGGGTTGGCGGCCCGTGCTGCCATCGACGAGACCGATGACCTGCGAGGACTGGTGCTGCGGGTCGGCGGCACCTATGCGGGAACCTACGTCGTCTTCATCACCCTGATTGCGTTCTTCGTCCCGGAGACCTCAGCTATCCGGGCCTTCCTGGGAAGCGTGCTGATCGGGGGCTCTCCGGGTTTCTGGGGGTGATGCGTGCTGTCGGGTACGACCCCTGTGAACGATGGCCTCGTGCCAGCGCGGTCATTTCCGCGGGGGATCGGGGTGGCCGCCCTCATCTGTGTGGGAACCGGGGCGGCGCTGCTTTCGGTTGTACTCATCCTGGGACGCGAGCGTATCGCCGCGATCGCTGACGGGCTTGGCGGCGATGGCACGGCGGGGATCCTGCTGATCGTCATCCAGCTGGCATGGCTCCCGAACCTGGTCATCTGGGCCATGGCCTGGGCTCTGGGGGCAGGGGGTCACCCTTGGGGGAGGGACGCTGCTCGACATGAACAGGGACCAGTCTGGGGTTTCTGCCCATCGATTCCCGTACTGGGAGCTGTTCCAGATCCGGGACCGGTGCCCTGAGGTGGCCTGGTTGTGGCTGCTAGGGCGGAGTGCTCGCCAGTGTCCTGGCGACCCTCGTCATCACACTCAACCGCTCCTCCGAGCGGTTCTATGAGACCTCCACGGCCGGTGGGATCGCGGGAATCCTCACAGGGGACGCTGCTGTTCGTGCTCGCATGGTTCGCTTCTGGTGGATTGGGGACACAGCGTCTTGCCCACGTGGGGGTCCGACTTGGCGGCCTGGCGATCACCGCTCCCCTGCATTCTCGGACTGGTCGGGCTGGTGACAGGGGCTCGTGGTGGGGCTTGCCCGACGGGAGTGGCCGACCTGGCGCCGACACCGTGCCGAGGCCGACCAGGACAGTTCCGTGCAGCGGGGTGGGGAAGAGGAACAGACGCTACGCCGGTAGCTCTTCGTGAGGGCGCCGCGGCTCAGTGGGAGCAGAAGGGCTCTTCCGCCAGAAAATCACCCGTCATCGCATAGGCGCGGGCTCGTGAGCCGCCGCAGAAGGAACGAGTACGAACAGATGCCGCACTTGCCCTCGAGCTGGCTGCGGTCACGCAGCGTCGTGAAACAGCGGAGAGTAGCGGTAGACCTCCTCGATGTCGTCGGTTCGGACGTTGCCCGCCTTGATGGGCAGGAAGCCCGAAGGGTAGATGTCTCCGACGTGGGAGATGAACATGAAGCCGTCACCGTCGTTGACGTTGCGGGCACGACCGATGCCATCCTGCTGCGAGTAGTGCATCCCGGAGGTCAGCACGTCCAGGTCGGTGTCCGCCCGGCCCGCGCCTCGGCTCGTTTGCGCTGCATGACGACCCGCGAGTACTGGGGAGCAGCGGTCGCCTTGATGTCGAAGGAAGCGGTCTTGGACAAAATCGTAGAGCTGGTTGAAAACGGCCTCGAATCCTTCTGCCGAGGCGACGTCCTCCTTCTGGCGCGCCCCATCGGGAACCAGGAAGAAAAACTTCCCAGAAGACGATTCCCAACTCCGTCATGAGCCGGCACATGTCCTCCATGTCGTTGAGGTTGGCCTTGCGGACCACCGTGTTCACCTGGGTGGTCAGGCCGATCTCCTGGGCTTCGCGGAGGATGCGCAGGCCGTGCGCGAAACTGCCCTTTCACGCGGCGGAACTCGTCGTGAATGGTCGCGTTTCGACCCGTCGAGGCTGACAGCCAGCCGGCTCAGGCCCTGCGTCCTGAGAGCCTGGAGCTGCTCGCGTGAGGCGAGCGACGTGGTGGCAGGGGTGATGGCCATGCGCAGCCCGATGTCGGCGCCGTGCCGCACCAGGTCGATGATGTCCGGGCGTTTGAAGGCGTCCCGCCGGAGAAAAACGAACACCACGCGCCCGAACTTTCCGCACGTCGTCGAGGAGCTTTCAACGCCCTCCGCGGTGGTCAGCTCGTTCGGGTTGCGCAGTGGCTGTGCGGAGGCGCGGCAGTGACGGCAGGCCAGGTCGCAGGCCTGGGTGGTCTCCCCAGATCACGATGAACGGGGCCCGGTCGAAGTCCAGGGTTCGGGCGGGCGCCCGAAGGGTTTCCCGTGCGGATGCCCGGGCCGGTGCGAATGGGGGATGCGGCATGCCTCGACGCTAGCGGATATTGCGGTGACGTGTTTGCAGGGATCGTGTGTCGCCAACCAGTCGACGGGTCTTGTGCGGGGTGTGGCCTCAGCCTGCGAGAAGAAGTCTGGTGAAACTCTTCTGGCCGGTTCTGGGCGGCGTGAGACTCGGCGCTACGGTTGTCCGGTGACGACTCGTGTAGTGGTGCTGGTGTCTGGCTCAGGGAACCCTGCTGCAGGCTCTGCTCGACGCCGTGTCGGCGGGGATGTGGATGCCCTGGGTCGTGGCGGTGGTCTCCGACCAGCCCGCTGCCCACGCCCTGGAACGAGCCCGAGCCGCGGGGGTGCCCTGCCGTCGCCCATCCTCTCGTCAAGGGGCTTGGATCGCGACCAGTGGGATGCCGAGCTGACCGGGATTGTCGCAGGCTTTCAGCCCGACCTGGTGGCCTCTGCGGGATTCATGAAGCTGCTGGGGAAGAATTTCCTCGCTCGTTTCTGGGGGACGCACCATCAACACCCATCCCTGCGCTTTTTGCCCAGCTTTCCCGGGATGCACGGGCCCGAGGGACGCCCTGAACCACGGGTGAAGGTCTCCGGTGCAACGATCTTCCTCGTCGACCTCGGGATGGACACCGGTAGGATCCTGGCCCAAGGGGCCGTCGACGTGTTGCCCGACGACACCGTCGAAACCCTTCACGAACGTATCAAGGTGGTGGAGCGCCGCCTTCTGGTGGAGACCGTGCGTGCCTGGAATGAAGGAGAGCGATGACCGACCGGATTCAGCTGCGCCGCGCGCTGCTCAGCGTCTACGACAAGGAGGGCCTGGAGGAGCTGGCCACCGCCCTCCACGCCGCCGGGGTGGAACTGGTGTCCACCGGATCTACCGCGACCCGGATCGCCGCAGCGGGGATTCCCGTGACCCCGTCGAGCAGTTGACGGGATTCCCCGAATGCCCTCGACGGTCGCGTCAAGACTCCATCCGCGCGTCCATGCCGGTATCCTCGCTGACCGTCGCCTACCCGCCCACGTCTCCCAGCTGGAGGAACTCGATGTCGCTCCCTTCGACCTGGTGGCGGTGAACCTCTACCCGTTCGAGGCCACCGTCGCATCCGGTGCCGGGACCGACGAATGCGTTGAACAGATCGACATCGGCGGGCCCTCGATGGTGCGTGCCGCCGCGAAGAACCACCCGAGTGTCGCGGTGGTCACCTCCACATCGCAGTACCCCGCCGTCCTGGCCGCCCTCACCGAGGGTGGTTTCACCCTCCAACAGCGCCGCGACCTGGCCACCGAGGCCTTCCGTCACACCGCCTCCTACGACATCGCCGTGGCATCCTGGATGGGGGCCACCGTGGCCGCACCCGGCTGGGGATGGGTTCCCGGACTGGCTGGGTGCGGCCTGGGTGAAGAAACAGAACCTACGGTACGGCGAAAACTCCCACCAGGAAGCGGCCCTCTACATCTATCCGCCTGGACCGGAGGGAATCGCCCAGGCCGAGCTGCTGCACGGCAAACCCATGAGCTACAACAACTACACCGACGGCGAGGCTGCCTACCGCGCTGCGAGCGACTTCACTGAGCCGTGTCGCGATCATCAAACACGCCAATCCGTGCGGGATCGCGGTGGGTTCTGACATCGCGGAGGCCCACCGCAGGGCCCATGCCTGCGATCCGGTCTCCGCGTTTGGTGGGGTGATCGCCGCCAACCGCCCCGTTACCGCCGAACTGGCCGAACAGATCAAGGACATCTTCACCGAGGTCGTGATCGCCCCAGGGTTCGAGCCCGGAGGCGCTGGCCATCCTCACCACGAAGAAGAACCTGCGACTGCTGAAGGCCGTCCCTACACGCACCGGGAACGCGTCCTCCATCCCATCTCCGGAGGTGCCCTGCTTCAGCGACCCGACCGCATCGACGCTCCCGGCGACGACCCCGCGAATTGGGGAACTCAAAGCGGGCGTGGCGGCAGACGATGCGATCCTGGCCGACCTGGCCTTCGCATGGCGGGCCTGCCGCGCCGTGAAGTCCAACGCCATTCTCCTGGCCCACGACGGCGCCTCCGTTGGCGTTGGCATGGGCCAGGTGAACCGCGTCGACTCGTGCCGTCTGGCGATTGAACGCGCGGGGAGCGGGCAGCCGGGTCGGTGGCCGCCTCCGATGCCTTCTTCCCCTTCGCCGACGGACCGCAGATCCTGATCGACGGCGGTGTCCGGGCCATCGTCCAGCCGGGCGGCTCCCTCGCGCGACCGGGAAACCATCGATATGTGTGCCGAACACGGCGTCGCGCTGTATTTCACCGGCACCCGTCACTTCTTCCACTGAGGCAGGGACAATGACCACAGGAATCCTTGACGGTACAGGCCACTACTGCCACCATCAAGACGGAACTGAAGCAGCGGGTGGGTCGACTCCGTGATGTGGGAGTGATACCCGGGCTGGCGACGGTGCTCGTCGGCGATGACCCGGCTAGCCAGAACTACGTGCGTATGAAGCACCGCGACTGCGAGCAGGTGGGAATCGCCTCCATCCGGGTAGAGCTGCCCGCTGACGCCACTGCCGTGCAGCTGGAGGAGACCATCGCGGCGCTGAACGCGGACCCCGCCTGCACCGGCTACATCGTGCAGCTTCCACTGCCGGGACATCTCGACGAGAACCGGGCGCTGGGGTTGATCGGCCCGGACAAGGACGCCGACGGACTGCACCCGATCAACCTGGGGCGGCTCGTGCTGAACGAACCCGCCCCCTGCCCTGCACCCCGTGGCATCGTGGAACTGGTGCGCCGCCACGGCATCGAGTGGCGAGGGGCGGATGTGTGCGTGGTGGGTCGCGGCACCACGGTGGGGCGTCCTCGGGCTGATCCTGACCCGTCGCAGCGAGAACGCCACGGTGACCCTGTGCCACACCGGCACCTGCAACCTGGCCGGACACACCCGGCGGGCCGACATCGTGGTGGCGCTGCGGGGGTGCCGGGCATGATCACCGCCGACATGATCCGTCAGGACGCGGTGTGCATCGATGTCGGCGTCAGCCGGGTCGAGGGCAGGACCACCGGGGACCTGGCCCCGGACGTGTGGGACAAGGCGGCCTGGGTCACCCCTGAATCCCGGCGGGGTGGGTCCCATGACCCGCGCCATGCTGCTCAGCAATGTCGTCGACCGTGCCGAGGTGCTTCATGCCAACCCCAACGGTTAACCGGCTCCCCGACGAACCCGATGGCCGCTGGCAGCGATGCTTGGCGTGTTCGCAATCGGCGTGTTGATCGCGGGTTTCGGGAACTGGCGTTACAGGGGCGGTGGTGATGGCCGCGGCGACCCTGCTCGCGGGGGTCGCCCGGATGCTCCTGCCGCGCCACGTCTCGGGTCTGCTGGTGGTCCGGCGCCGCTGGATGGACATCGCCATCCTCTTCAGCTTAGGTACCGCGATCGGTGTGCTGGCGCTGGTGGTTCCCCCCGGCACATGAGATGCGGAGATGGGCGATAGGCTCGGAGGTGGACATCACCGTCGAAAGAAAGGTCCGCACGATGAGCACTGAGGCTCCCGTCAAGATCGCAGTGACCGGCGCAGCCGGCCAGATCTGCTACAGCCTGCTGTTCCGGATAGCCAGTGGCTCCCTGCTGGGTGATCGGCCCATCGAGCTGCGTCTGCTGGAGATCACCCGGCCCTGAAGGCACTGGAGGGTGTCGTCATGGAACTCGACGACTGCGCCTTCCCGAACCTGAAGAATGTCGTCATCGGCGATGATCCGAAGAAGGTCTTCGACGGCGTCAACCTGGCGATGCTGGTCGGCGCCATGCCCCGTAAGGCGGGCATGGAACGCGGCGACCTGCTGAGCGCCAACGGCGCCATCTTCACCGCCCAGGGCAAGGCCTTGAACGAGGTGGCGGCGGACGACGTCCGTGTGTTGGTGACCGGTAACCCGGCCAACACCAATGCGCTGATCGCTTCCAGCAACGCTCCCGACATCCCGAAGGAACGTTTCAACGCCCTCACCCGTCTGGATCACAACCGTGCGAAGTCCCAGCTCGCCCAGAAACTCGGTCGTCCGATCGAGGACATCAAGAAGATGACCATCTGGGGTAACCACTCCTCCACCCAGTACCCCGACATCTTCCACGCAGAGGTGGGCGGGAAGAACGCCGCCGAGCTGGTGAACGATGAGGGCCTGGATTGAATCCACCTTCATCCCGACGGTCGCCAAGCGTGGAGCTGCCATCATCGAGGCCCGTGGCCTGTCGTCCGCTGCCTCCGCTGCGAACGCGACTGTCGAGCACATGCGTGACTGGGTACTTGGCACTCTGACGGCGACTGGGTTTCCATGGCGGTTCCCTCCGACGGCTCCTACGGGGTTGCTGAGGGCGTCATCTCCTCCTTCCCGTGTGTCGTCAAGAACGGTGTGTACGAGATCGTTCAGGGCCTCGAGATCGATTCGTTCTCCCGCGCCAAGATTGACGCATCCGTCGCTGAGCTGCTCGATGAGCGCAAGGCGGTCAAGGAACTCCGGTTTGATCTGATCCGGTAGGAAACGCACAGGTGCCCGGCGGTTCTCCGCCGGGCACCCTTTTGTTGTCCTGATGAGTATTGGCCCGGATCGCGACGAAAGCGACCCGGGCCAATTCAGTTGCGGGATCAGAGCCCCAGTTCTCCGGCGAAGTCACCAGCTTCCAGCCGTGCCTTGATCAGGCTGAGGAAGCGGGCGGCCTTTGGCGCCATCAATGAGTCGGTGATCGTAGGTGAGCGACAGGTACATCATGTCCCGGATGGCGATGGTGTCGCCGCCCAGGGCGTCGGTGACCACCACGGGCCGCTTCACCAGTGCACCGGTACCGAGGATCGCCACCTGCGGCAGGTTGATGATCAGGGGTGTCGAAAAGGGTCCCCGCCGAGCCGTAGTTGGTGATGGTGAAGGTGCCGCCGCTCAGTTCGTCGGGGCCGACCTTTCCAGCGCGGGTGCGAGCCGCCAGGTCACCGATGCGCTTGGCAAGCCCGGCCAGGTTCAGGTCCCCAGCGTCATGAATCACAGGCACCATCAGACCGCGATCGGTGTCCACGGCAATGCCGATGTTCTCCCTGCGATGCATAGGTCACGGTACCCGTTTCGAAATCGGGTGAGGCGTTGAGCATGGGCATCGCCTTCAGGAGCCCTCGATCGTGGCTTTCGTGATGAACGGCAGATAGGACAGGGAGGCGCCCTCGCGTTTCTTGAACTCGTCCTTCGCCGCCTTGCGCAGCTTCGAGATGGCGGTCACGTCCACCTCGACCGTGGCGGTGAGCTGCGAGGCCACTCGCAGCGACTCCGTCATCCGCTCCGCGATCACCTTTGCGCATCCGCGACAGCTTCTCCGTGGTGCCGCGCAGCTTCGCTGCTTCCTCCGAGACAGCGGCAACCTGGGGGGCCGCGGCGGCAGGCGCGCTCACCTCGGCAGCAGCGCTGGGAGCGGGCGCGGAAGAGGCCTTCTTGGCAGCTTCGGCGGCATCGAGGATGTCCTGTTTGCGGATGCGACCTCCGACGCCGGTACCCCGGACGGAGTTCAGGGCGATGCCGTGCTCGGCAGCGAGTTTGCGAACCAGAGGCGTGACGTAGACCCCTTCCTCGGAGGAAGCCCGGCGAGCGGTGGCCGGCGCGGCAGGGAGCCGGGGAAGGGGCGCGTGCCGGCGCGGCAGGAGCGGTGCGGCGGCAGAGGGTTGCGGAGCGGGCTCAGGGGCCGGTGCTGGCGTGGCAGCGGCGGCATCTCCGACCAACGCCAGAACGGCGCCAACTGCTGCGGTTTCGTCCTCTGCGACACGGATCTCCAGGAGGGTTCCCGCGGCGGGGAGGGGATTTCGGTGTCTACCTTGTCCGTGGAGACCTCGAGGAGGGGCTCGTCCACCTCGACGGTCTCTCCGACGGCCTTCAGCCAGCGGGAGATGGTGCCTTCGGTCACCGACTCACCGAGCGCAGGCAGAAACCACCTCGGTGGCGTCTCCGGTGGATGCGGGCCTGCGGCGTTGCGGGCTCAGGTGTTGATGCGGGGGCAGGCTCCGCGACGGGCGTTGGCGCGGTTTCTGCAACGGGCTGGGGTTCTGGTGCTGCTGGCGGTGTAGGAGTTTCACTGGCTTCGCCGATCACCGCCAGGACGGCACCGACCTCCGCCACGTCGTCCTCGTTGAACCTGATCTCCAGTAGGGTCCCAGCCACAGGGAGGGAATCTCGGTGTCTACCTTGTCCGTGGAGACCTCGAGGAGGGGCTCGTCCACCTCGACGGTCTCTCCGACGGCCTTCAGCCAGCGGGAGATGGTGCCTTCGGTGACCGACTCGCCCAGTACCGGGAGTTTTACTTCAGTTGACATGTGAACATTGGCTCCTTTTTGTGTCTGGCGCGTCGCTATCCGTCCCAAGCCTATCCTTCAATCAGGTGTGCATGTGCAGGGCCGACCCGGCGAGGGCGAGGTTTACCTCCGCCAGTGCCTCACTGAGGCTCGGATGCGGGTGTATCAGGTCCTTTACGTCGTCAGGGGTGGCCTGCCAGCCCACCATCAGTGTTCCTTCGGCTATCAGCTCAGCGATCTCATCGCCGACGACATGCACACCTACGACCGGGCCGCCCGGACGTCGGACCACTCGCACCAGTCCCGCGTCGCGGTCCCCGGGAGCCAGCATCAGGGGCGCGGGCATTGCCGCGCAGGTCGAAATCTGAGAACTCGCAGCCTCGGTCGCTGCTGCCTGCTCCCGGGTCATACCTACCGATGCGAACTGCGGACTCGAATAGGGTGATCCGCGGGATGTCACGGTCCTCGGGAGGACGAGGACGGATGGGACGCCCGCCCATCAGATGGGCCAGGTGCTCTGCCAGGAAGATACCGTGCGCGTAGCCGCGGTGCGCCAGCTGCGGGCCCATGACCAGATCCCCAACCGCGAATACTTTCGCGATAGTGGTGGCGAGCTCCAGGGTGGTGCTCACATGCCCCGTGGACGTGAGGGCGACGCCTGCTTCCTCCAAGCCCAGGCCATTGGTGAGGGGCGGCGGCCCACCGCGATCAGTGCGACATCCGCGGTGATGATCTCCTCGGGCAGCTGCAGGCGCACCTGGTCGCCGTCACGGACGATCCCCTCGGCTTTCTCCCCGAGTCGCAGCTCGACGCCCCGGGCCCCTCAGGCGTCGCTCCAGCACGGCGACGAGGTCCGGATCCTCGTTCGGGAGTAGGTGTGGCGCCGCCTCCACCAGGACCACATCGACTCCCTAGGTCGTGCCAGAGAGATGCGAACTCAGCCCCGATGACGCCGCCGCCCAGGATGACGGCCCGTCCGGGAAGCTGTTCCAGGCGCAGCGCATGCTCGCTGGTGAGGATGCGTTCCCCATCGGTCGGCAGGCCCAGCGTCACGGGGGCCGATCCGGTTGCCAGGACGATGTTGTGGGCGCGCAGTACTTCTCCGTCGACGTCGAGGGCGGGTCCTTCGGCATCGACCACCAGTCGACCATGTCCCGGAATCACCCGGATGCCGCGGGAACGGATCAAACCGGTCAGCCCACGGTGCAGCCCGAGACCACGGAGTCCGCGAAACTTCGCACCTGGCGGCGTCCACCCCGGTGAGGATGGCGCCGATTCCCACCCTGTCGGCCTTGGTGACGGTGGCGCGGATCTTCGCGGCCTGCAGCCACGCCTTGGTGGGTACGCACCCCGGTGCAGGCAGGTGCCGCCCACATCTTTTCCTCCACCAGCGCCACGTCCAGGCCGAGCTGCGTGGCCCGCAGCGCAGTCGCGTAGCCGGCGGGACCACCGCCCAGAATGGCCAGGTCGTGAACTTGCATCATGCGGGACAGTCTTCCATCCTCCCGGCATAATGTTCGGGTGGGTTGGTTCTCGAAGCGCAAGGTTGCTGCAAAGGTCGCCAAGGAGCAGAAGGAAGTGGACGGTGTGCTCCTCGACCATCTCGATAGCTTTGTGACCACCCGCCGGGGCATCGAGAGCCTGGGTTGGAGCAACCCACCAGCTTCAACAAGCCATCGATCCTGCTGGTGGCCGCCGATGGGGAATCAACCCGGCGTGCTATCCCTTCGATCGCTTTCGGCTATCGACTTCGCCTCCCACCACGACATTCCAGCCTATGACGCTGGAGTGGTGCCGTATCCGCAACGCATGCGCGAATATGGGGCGAGGAACAAGAAGATCTCTGGATAAAGTCGGCTCTACCACAGAGCCCGCGACTCAACTCAGCTAGGAATATGCTCCTCTAGTGCATCGCTGTCAGCGATTTTCTCGTCTGGGGAGCGGGCTGATTGTGCTGCAGATCAGGGCACCGGAATGCCGAGGGGGCGACTCGGGCGCTGCTGATTCCCAGTTGCTCTTTCCCAGGCGGAAACGTGCTCGTCCCTTCAGCACCGTTCCTGACGTAGCCTTTCCAGCCACCAAGGGCTCTGCAGGGAAAAGGGTGAACGTCCAAACGTCGTTGTAATCGCTGTCGAGGTATCACCCCACGGGTGATTGAAGCAGACGATGCTCCCCACAGCTGGCGGGTCATGGCGTCACGGGTGTCGTGTCCCAGAACCTCGAAACGTCGCCGCTCCGCAGCCCGGACATCCATGTGGCTTCCTGCCGAGATGCCCTGGAGGCCGACGACCGAGAGACGAACGGTGTCCACGGGACTTCGGGGAGGGTGAGGTCAACGCCTTGTCCCAGCGCAGGGTCCACGAAATCCTCGCTGAGATCCGAATTCTGCTGTTCCCGAACTACAGGTGGAAGGCGGGAACGGGTATCGATTTTCTCCGGGATGGGATCAGCAGCAAGCGAAATCCGTCATCTCCGAAACGGAATGTCGCACAATGTTCCCGGAGCGCTGCTGCCGTGCGTTCGGCACGTTTCCACCAGTCGACGTCCTGGATGGCTTCGAGATGTTCTACTGGGTGGGCATCCCGCGGTCTGCGAGCAATTCCCGGACAGCGGGGCCATCCACCCCGACCGGGCCATACGGTCGAGTTCGGTTTCCCGGAATGTCGTGGCATGCGGGCTCCTGGATTTCGCCTCGACGAGATCGGCGCCTTCTCGAGTTGCTGGGATGGCGCCGGGTCTCGTGTCAAATTATCAGTCACGGGAGCCTTTTCGTGGGGACGAGGTGGCGATGCCCAGGGGTTTTTTTGCGTAGCGCCCTGAGTGCATGCCTGGGAATCAGCATCGATCATCGAGGGAAGCGAAGAATGACCTCGGCGCAGCGCCCTGCCCCGTCGATATCTTGCGTCAGGGTAGCCAGCTCTCGTGCGCGTCGCCGCAGGGATGGGGTCGGTGAGCAGCCGCTCAACCAGGGAGGGGATCTTGTTTCGGTGGATGTCGCGCATGGTGAAGGCCAGCGCGTTGCCGAAGTTCACGCATTCTTCGATGTTGAGCTTCTGTTCCATCTGCATACCGATGCCTGCGAAAGGGGCACCGAGGTGCAGGCCGTCTGTACCGTCCCTCGCCCCCGTGGATGAGCGATGCGTCAATGAGTCCGCTCAGCTTGTGGGCGGGGAGGAAATCGAAGACCAGAACCGAAGCGGGCAACCCACTGCGATCCTGTGGGGTGAGGTAGCGGCCCGCCGTGGAGATGACGTCCACATCGAGGCTCCCCGAGGGCGGTGAGCAGCGGAAGTGCCACCTCGCGGCGGGCGGAGGAACCCAGGCCCACGTGGATGAGCGGACGGCTGTGTTCCTGGGCGAGTTCCTCCACTTCCGGGGGTAGGGCCCCGGCGGCGTGCGCGTAGATGGGGCCGACGGCTACTTCACCGGATACCAGAGGCCGCCCGTCCAGCAGAGGGAACAAGGGATGCGATCGGTGCCAAGTCGGCGTCGAGCATTGCCGTGGTGCGTCTGGGAAGCCGGAGACCGTGTTCGCGGGCCACCGGCGGAAAAGCTGCTGGTTTCCACCGGAGATGTCTGGCGAGTTTCCCGGCCAGGAATCCTGCGAGGTGGTTGATGCAGCGAGAAGTGAGACCTGCGCGCACGCACAGCGGGAGGCTGGAGACCGAGGCCAGATGGCTTGAACTCAAGGGGTAGGGGCGTAGGTATATCAACGGCACTCCGGCGATCCTGGCCGACAACAGGAGGGTGAGAGTCGTCCCGATGATCACTGCGTCGGGGTGCCAGCGTGCGATCAGGTCCAGCTCGTTGCGCACGCGGGTGTGCACCATGTTGCGTTGTGAACGGAAAATGTGGCGAACGCCCCTGCTCGAAGGCGAAGAACCTGGCGGCCAGGGCATCGTCCACTTCGGGGGTGAGGAGGTCGAGTTCGAAACCTGCCTCCCGGATGTAGGAGGCGTACGTGCGGGAATACCCCATGAAACGCACATCGTGCCCAGCCTCGGTGAGTGCTCGGGCTACCTCGACCCCGCGAGAGGTCTCACCCAGATTGAAGGTCTCGGGGGCGAGAGAGGAAAACGTCGCTTAGGGTGTTCTAGTGCTCATGGGTTCCCCATGGGTGAGGGCACGATGTGCCCCGACCCTGCTGAGTGAAGAACTCATTGATCTTCTGGCTCTCAGCCCATTCCTCTCTGCGGCCCGCAGCATGCCGTGATCGATCTTTGGCGGATCGGTTTCCGGCGACCGCGCCGGTGCAGTTTCGTGATGAGGCGGCCTTCCAGATCCCCGGTGGTGTCCAGCGGGGAGGGCATCTGGGGACTCACCGGTCCGCCGCCCTTGAGCATCCGGGCCAGGAGTACGCCGGTGATCCGGGCGCTGTCGTCCATGTGTTCCGGGTGGGTGGCGAACCAGCGGTCCAGTGCCACCATCATGTTCCACGTGAGTTCCACGTGAAGGTCAGCCAGGGAGATCCCTGCTCGGAAAGCTGTCCGAGGGCGCGACCGTGTTCCATCGCGAGCGTGCACCACTGGTGAGCTGCTCGTTCGAACCGGTCCGCGTTTCTGACTGCGGAGCGTCGCGCGAAGTGGAAGATCAGGGGAACGGGCAGCCAGGTCCTCGTCGCGGCAGGCTTCGCTGAGGGTATTCACGAGGTCGAGAACTGTGGGCCAGTAATTCTCGGTGGTGAGGGTGCAGGGTCGGCCACCTCGATGGGTCGCCAGCAGGGGCCAGGCCGTCGGCGAGCGCAGCGATCGAACAGCGCTTCCTTCCTCGTGGAAGAAGTGATGAAGGAGCTGCGAGGGAAGTCGGCCTCCGAGAGGATTTGCTGCAGGGAAGCGCCGCGGTAACCGTGGCGGGCGAAGTGGGCGCGGGCGGCGCGCATCAAGCGGGCGCGGCGCTCGGGGGCAATGGGTTTCCGGGGACGCGGCATCCTCGCTGCTCCTTCACGTTGGCCAGGGGATGGTGCGACGGTACCTGTTTCTGAACCGAATTGTCCAGATATTTTGGCGCCGTGACATCAGTGAAACCACAGTCACTGGATTCCCTGAAGTCCCTGCTGGGTGTCGCCGATCCGGAAGCGGCGGTCCCTGTGCTTAGCGCCGCCTCCGTGGCCGCGTTGGCTGGGCGGTGAAACCGATGGATGAGGCCACCGCAAAGCTGATGGAGCCGACCTGCGACTCGCCAGGAAGTCGTGTCGAGGCAGCTCACGCATGTCCCGGGGCTCTCGGTCAGCCCTCCCGCCGGGACCAGATGCGGTTCCGACGCGAACTGTCCGCCCACGAGGCTACGGTCCGGCTACCAGCTTGTGGAGAGGCTCCCCAACCGTTCCCGCAGGCTCGGGTGGTGGGTGTGATGGTCGTGGGGCGCCGGGATGTAGTCCGGCGCCCCACGAACTCAGCTGGCCAGCTGGGTTGCCAGAGCCACCAACGTGCGCACCGCGGCACCTGTGCCGCCCAGCGGTGTGCAGCCGTACGGGGATTCGTCGTTCCATGCCGGGCCCGCGATGTCCAGGTGTGCCCAGGAAATTCCCTCCGGGATGAGAGTGCTGCAGGAAGGCAGCTGCGGTCAGGGCCCCTCCGTAGCGATTCTTGCCGCCGGAACGCAGATCTGCGATGTCCGACTTCAGGCCCTCACGGATGTCGTCGGTGATCGGCAGGGTGCCAGAAACCCTCCCGGCGACTTCGGCTGCGTCGAGTAGGCGATCAGCGGTGGCATCGTCGCTGGCCATGAGCCCGGCGGTGCGTTTCCCGAGGGCCACCATGCAGGCACCCGTCAATGTGGCAACGTCCACGATGAGGTTCGGTGAGTCAGTACCGGCTCTTCCCAGTGCGTCGGCCATCACGAGCCGGCCCTCGGCGTCGGTGTTGATCGTTCTCGACGGTGGTTCCATCAACATGGTGAGCACGTCACCGGAGCGATAGGGCAGTACCGGAGGGCAGGTTCTCGGCCATGGCGGCGTAGGCGGTGACCTTGACCGACAACCCGAGCGCCGCGATGGCCCGGGTGGCGGCGATCACGGCGGCGGCCCCCGACATGTCGCAGGTCATGGAGGCCATCTGCCCGGCGGGTTTGATGTCCAGGCCACCGGAGTCGAAGGTGATGCCCTGCCCACCAGCGCCAGGTGGAACTTCGCGCCGCGCGGGGCCCAGGTGAGACGGAGCAGGCGTGGAGACCTTGACGAGCCGCCTCCCACCGCGAGGATGCCGCCGTAGCCGCCTTTGGCAAGGGCTTTCTCGTCGAGGATCTCGGTCCCGATTTTGAGATCGGAGACGTGAGCCTTGGCGGATTCTGCGAAAGGTCTCGGGGTAGAGCAGGTTCGGAGGGGTGTTGATCCAGTCGCGTGCTTTCACCACGGCGGCTGCGATGACTCCGGCCTCCTCGACAGATTCCTTGAGCTGGGCGCGCCCCCGTCACGAGCGTAATGGTGGACACGGAGCTCTTCTTGGGCTTCTGAGTGATGCAGGGGAACGCGGTAGGCGCCCAGCACGGCGCCCTCTGCGGCGGCCCGCGCCAGCTCAGGGTCGTGTAGTTCGAGGGAGATGGTGACTTTCAGGGTTCTCAGCGTCCTTCGTGCCACTGATCTTCCGCAGGGCGGCCCCACACGCGTGCCTGAGGGGCCGACGGGGTGACGTCGACGTCACCCAGACCGACCACGACGAGTTTCTGCGGAACGGGGGCAGGGTGGCCAATGTGCCGGAGCTCGCTGCGGGCGCCAATGCGATAGCGACCTCCAGTAGTGGTGACGGGAGCTGCTTTGCTCCAGGCCTTCTCCAGATCCGCCGGCACCCCGACGAGGGTCGGGGTCCCGCCGACGCTGGTGAGGCCGACCACGATGACGTCGGCGTCCCGGTCGATGCTCTTTTGCGGTCTTCAGGGGCGGGAATGTTGGTGCTCACCGGGCCAGCTAGAGGCTTTCCGGCAGGAGTCAGGAAGCGAGTGGGGCTCATGCCTGATCCGGATGGGAACAAAGTATTTCGTGGCGACCTGTTTTCATGGCTACCAGGTCGCCTAGCATCGTCACCATGAAACTGACTCTCATCGGAGCCCCCCACTGACATTGGTGCCAGTGTCGCGGGCTGTCGCCTCGGACCAGGGGCCTTGCGCGTCGCTGGCGTGAGAGGCCTTGCGGGCCTTCGGAGTGGACGTTCGCGACGCTGGCGACGTCATCGGGCCCTCGAATCCCCAGAGCCCGCCGGTCGACGGTTACCGCCACCCTGCCGGGAAGTAATCGAGTGGAACCGGGCGGTGCGCGATGCGGTCGCCGCAGAACTGGCGGATGGGCGGATGCCGGTGCTGATGGGTGGCGACCACAGCCTGGCTATCGGCAGCATCAGTGCCATCGCCGCGCACTGTCGCAAGGTTGGCAAGAAGCTGCGTGTCATCTGGGTGGACGCCCACGCCGACATCAACACCAATGAGCTCACCCCTCTGGAAATATCCACGGTATGCCGGTGGCCTGCCTACTCGGTGACGGACCGGAGGAACTGACCGGCATGTCGGATCGGAAACCCGCCATCGACGTGGGACAACATCCGCCAGGGTCGGGTTGCGTAGCGTCGATCCAGGTGAGAAACGGGTGCTCGTGGACAAGGGCCTCGAGGTGTTTGATATGCGTTTCCTCGACGAGGGCTGGCATGCGTCACGCCATGGAGCGCGCCCTCCATGACATCGATGGGGACACTCACATTCATCTCAGCCTCGACCTCGATTTCGTGGATCCGCAGGTCGCACCCGGAGTGGGGACCCCTGTCGTCGGGGACCGACCTACCGAGAGGCGCAGCTGGCCATGGAGATGATCGCTGATACCGGGAGACTGGGCTCCATCGACCTGGTGGAGATCAACCCGGCACTTGACATTCGCAACACCACCGCTGAACTTGCCGTTGATCTCGTCGAGAGTTTGTTCGGAAAGTCCACCCTGCTTCGTCTTCACCGAAGCCTGAAAGCCCGTGCCTCGGGGCAGGCGGGACGTGAAGCGCAGCCGTCCCACTGTGTTCGTGATGAAGAACCCTCGTCACGAACACAGTGGGAGGGTGTATGAAATGTGCCCTTGAGTGGATCGTTGAGCGGGAACGGTGGGGAAGTCGGGCGGCTCAGGATGACAAGGGCATTGGCGGTTGGATCTGCTGGCCGTCGTTCCAGAGGGCTACCTCGGCCACACGCGGCTTCCAACAGATCGGACCAGTACAACCCCGAGCCAGTCCTCGGCCTCCGGTTGGCTGCTGAATTCGGGCAACAGATCCTGCGACCTGAGATCATCCATGTCATAAGCGCCCGCGGTCAGGGTGCCACTGGTAGGTCATATCGTTTCCCCACGATTGATCCGTGGGCGTCACTGCCGGAGCGGCGGATCATCAACGACCGGTTGAACATGCTACATCAACAACCCCCGGAGATTCGCTCTGGGGACACGCTGCAGCAGGAGGCGTTTGAAACCCCGCCACATGAACCACGTGTTGATGAAACTCAGGATGAGCATCACCCACAGTCCGAGACCGATGGAGACGCTGATCAGCGGCCACTGTGCTGTGGCCATCGTTCCGCCATCGATCAGGATCATTGCGGGAACATGAACTCGGTGATCGTCCACCGGGTGTCGACATAGTCGCGTGCCAGAACGCGTTCCGGTGATGCCTCCACCTTGTCCCAGGCATCTATCCGGGACGCTTTGAGCCTGGGCCTCTCGCGGTCGGCCTTGCGTTGTTCCTTCGGGGTCAGGTTCGGATGCAGGGCGCTGCATCCTTGCGGCCTCGGCCTGTTTGCGGGTGAGGGTTGGTTCGGATTGCGTACTGGCTGGCGTCGGGGGCACCTTCACCTTGCCGGAACCGTGTGAAGACGTGTGGTGCGTCTCGGTCTCGAGGGATCGACGCTTCCTGTGCTTCCTGAGACTTCTTCTCTTCTTCCGTGAGGGGCAGCGGCACTGGTCTTTTTCCGGTTTCCGGTCACCAAGCGGGTGCGCTGGTGAGACTCGCGTCCCGATTGTTCGGTCTTGCGCCTCATAGGGGCGGAACAGTGCCACGGAATCTACCTTCAGGTGGAGGTGAGATCGAGTGGTCATTCTAACGGTCTGTCAACATCAGGGGCGGAATCAGGGTGGTACCGTCTCCACGCAGCCCTCCGGGACGGTACGGTTGACAGGTAGACCAGCAGCGGAAGGACCCCAATGGCAGGCATCTTTGAGCGGATCGCCTTGATGTTCAAGACCAAGGCTCACAGAAACACTAGACAAGTACGAGGACCCGCGCGAGACCTGGACTACTCCTACGAACGCCAGCTCGAGTTGCTCCGCAAGGTGCGCAGAGGAGTGGCAGACGTGGCCACCAGTCGCAAACGTGTTGAGCTCCAGGCCCAGAAGATGAGCTCCGAGATCGATCGTTACACGGTCACCGCGCAGCGTGCCCTTGAGTCCAATCGTGAGGATCTCGCCCGAGAGGCCCCTGACACGAAAAGCCGGTCTCACCACCCAGCTTCAGGACCTCCAGGACCAGCACTCGGCCCTTCAAGCGGAAGAGGAGGAAAGCTGGTGCGGGCCAGCACCCGGCTCAGGCAAAGTCGGATGCTTTCCGCACCCGGAGGAAACCATCAAAGCCACCTACTCGGCGGTACGGCGCAGACGCGGATCAACGAGGCCTTCACCGGCATCTCCGAGGAGATGAGCGATGTGGGCATGGCCATCCAGCGCGCCGAGGACAAGACCATGCAGCTGCAGGCCCGTGCCTCCGCCGTCGACGAACTGCTGGCCTCCGGTGCTCTTGAGGATGCCACTGGTTCCGTCGGGGTGATCTCGACCGCGAGCTTGATGCCTCCGGCCTCCGGTTCCTCGGTCGACGAACGAACTGGCAGCCATGAGGCGAGCTCAGCGGTGGGTCCGCCACCACGCACTCCCAGATCTCCTCTGCTCCCGCCACATCCAGCATGCCGATGATTGAGAACACCAGGACCGCCAACACCGAGGGGCAAAGCATGATTGTTCGTATCTTGGGGCTCGGGCAGTGGACCATGGAACCCGAGCAGCTTCTCGAACTCAACGACATCGACGAGGGCGGTCGAGAAAGCGGTCGCGGAAGGGTGACCGGAAACAGCTTCGAAAAGAACTGCAGCGTCTCGTCGATGCTGTCCGAGCAACGGCCAGGAGGTTCCCGACGACCTGATCGTCGAGTCTGATCTCGTGTTGCCTGACGTAGATGCCACACTCGACGGGTGAAGAAACTGCTCGAAAGCACCTCGGAGTACTACGGCCTCGTTCCGGACACGGAGGTGGATCTCGAATCCATCAGAACGAGTGAGAGTTCTAGGTTTCCTGCGACGGCATCGGACGTCTCGACCCGGTCGAGACGTCCGATGCCATCGCACAGGGCTGATTCGCGGCGAGGGGCGCAGGTTGCTGTTGCGCCCGTGAGTGCTGAGGAGGAAGGGTTTGCCGAGATCGTGAGGTGTTTTTCTCCGGACGCACGTATTGACTGCTCACACTCTGTCCCAAGCATGTGACCCTGCTGGCCGAAGGGGCCGATTACCTGGACGTCACGCCGTCCCGCTCCCGGGCTGGAGGAGCTACTGGCGTTGCCGGTATCGCCCGTCCATGCGGGGAACCACCGTGGTGGTGCCGCACCGAGAGCGGGACGTACCCTGACGCGGGGCTGATGGGATCATTGGCAGAACGAGGCAGGGAAACCGGGGCCGACATCGCGGCGACGCTCGCAGAGGATTCACGTGCCACCGCGTGGCTGGAGCGACTCAAAGTCGTCGATGAGGCGCCCGCGGGAGCGCCTCTGTGGACTGGGCGCGTGGGCGCTGGGTTGTGGTGCTCGGGTGGTCTCGGGAATCGAGGCTCTGTGTCGACGGCTATCGGATGCAGACCTTGGCTGCCAAGGCTGATATGATCGTGACGGGAGCGGGTGAGCTGGACTTTCATCATCGCGGCGGGGACGTTGTGGTTGAACTGACGCGCCTGGGAGTCGAGGCGCTGAGGCCGGTGGTCGTGGTTGCCGGTCGGAACTTCATTTCCCCGGGAACTGCGTCTGGCCGGAATCGAGGAGGCGCACGCCGTGGCCCCACCGGGAGTGGTGGAAATTGACATCACCGCTGAGCAGTTGGGGCCGTATGGCGCGACGGGTCGGCCGTCACCTGGACTTGGTGAGGTCGCGAAGAGAAGTAGACTCAGGTTTTGTGAGTGAAACCCAGACTGTTCCCCAGGGCGTCGTGCTGACCGACGTCGCCGTCTCCAAGGTGCGTTCCTGCTGGAGGCCGAGGGCCGCACTGACCTGAGCCTGCGCATCGCGGTGCAACCGGGTGGTTGTTCCGGGCTGCGTTACCAGCTATGTTCGATGACCGCGAACTCGATGGAATATCGCCACCGAGTACGGAGACGTGAGGTCGTCACCGACAAGATGAGCGCCCTTACCTCGGTGGGGCCTCCATCGACTTCGTTGACACGATCGAGAAGCAGGCTTCACGATCGACAACCCGAATGCCACAGGTGCCTGCGCCTGCGGGATTCCTTCCACTGAGTACCCATACCCAGGGGTGGGGCCCGGTCACCAGCTCGTGGTGACCGGGCGCCCTCCTCAAAGCCGGACCTGGACTGCACCCCGACTACGGCACGGTCAGCGAATTCCATGAGCGTGCGGGCACCCGCATAGGTTGCTGAGCTGCGCACCCCGGAAGTGATCCAATCAAGCAGGGTCCTCGACCCCGGGGCGCTGCGGATCCAGGTACATCCGCGACGACGAGATACCCTCCTCGAACAGGGCGGCGCGGGCCCGGTCGAAGGCCGACTGCTCCCGCGTGCGCTGCCTGACTGCGCGGGCTGATGCCATTCGAAACTCTCTTTGTATGGCCCGGCCTCGTGATCGAACAGCTGATCACCGGTCGATTCGTGGGTGCCCGCGAACCAGGAACCGATCATCACGGAACCAGCTCCTGCGGCCAGCGCCAGTGCGACGTCGCGGGGATGCCTCACCCCGCCGTCGGCCCACACCGCACAGCCGCTGCGGCGGGCCTGTTCCGGAACATTCGAGGACAGCTGAGAATTGTGGCCTGCCGACACCGGTCTGCATGCGTGTGGTACACATCGCACCTGGCCCGACGCCCACCTTGATGATGTCCGCCCCGGCGTCGGCGAGTCACGCACCCCGTCGGTGGTCACGACGTTTCCCGCTACGATCGGCACCCGCCGCCCGGTGTGTTCGGCAAACCGGTCACGTTCCCTGCGCGCCATGCCCAGTGCGGAGATCATCTTCTCCTGGTGGCCGTGGGCGGTATCGACCACCAGCACATCGGCCTGCACCTCCAACACCGCCCGCACCTTGGCGATCACGTCTCCGTTGACTCCGATCGCGACTCCGCGCGCAGTCGACCCTGCTCGTCGAGTGCGGGGGTGTAGAGACTGAGCGCAGAGGCCCCCTGCTGGTCATGATTCCCACCAGCAGCCTCCGGGTCTACGGCCAGGGCCACCTTCTGGTGGCGCTCCGCGAGGGAGTCGAAAACCTGTTTCGGCGCTGTGTCCGGCGAGACGGCGATGATGTCGTTGGTCATCACGTCACGGGCCTGGGCGAAACGGTCGGCAGCTGCCGCATCCTGTGGGTGAACCAGCCCTGCGACCCGACCGGACTCCACCACCACGGCAACACCATGCGACCGTTTGGCCCATCAGGCCGATGGTCTCCCCGACAGTGGTGTCGGGGAGACCGTCACTGCGGTGTCAAAGATGGGGTGGGATTGCTTCACCTTCGTGATGGAACGTGCCACCACCTCCACTGGTATGTCCTGGGGAAAAATCGCGAGGCCGCCGCGGCGAGGCCATGGTCTCGGCCATGCGCCTGCCCGAGACCGCCGTCATGTTCGCCGCCACCAGAGGCAGCGGCGTTGCCAGTCCGTCGGTGGAGGTCAGGTCGACATCCAACCGGGATGTGACGTCGGAGCGGTTCGGCACCATGAACACATCGGAATAGGTGAGGTCCGTGGTGGGCCTCTCATTCCAGGAAACGCACACGTGAAGCCTACGACTCGCTCACCCACGGGCATCACGGGAGGGGCTACGATATTGCGAAGTCACGTGGCTAAGGAGAGACTATGAGCGACGAAACCCTCAAGGTGCTGCTGTTTTCCAGTGACCGCACGGTGCGGAGCAGGTGCGGTTCGCCCTCGGACGCAAGGTGGCCTCCGATCTGCCTCCCATCGAGGTGGAGGAGGTGGCTACTGGGCAGGCCTTGCTGAAACGCTTTGGATGCGGATCCTGGTTGCGCTCTCCTCATCCTGGACGGTGAGGCCCAGCCCGAGGGGTGGTATCGGCCTGGCGCATCAGGTCAAGGAGGAATATGACCCGTGCCCACCGGTGCTGCTGCTGGTGGCCCGCGTGGCCGACGCATGGCTTGGAACGTGGTCGCGCGCCGAGGCGATCTCCGCCTACCCGATCGACCCGGTTAGGTGCCCGCCCAGGTGGCCGAGCTGCTGAGGGAGAAAGTCGCATGACCTATACCTGGCCGGATATCCTGACCGGCCTGGTGCGCAGGGAGGGCCTGGAGACCGAGGCTGCGCAGTGGGCGCTCAACGAGATTCTCTCGGGCCGTGCCAGCGATGTGCAGCTTGCTGCGCTGCTGGTGGCGCTTCGGGCGAAGGGCGAGACGGCTGAGGAGATTGAGGGACTCAGCTCCGCAATGCTCGACAACGCGGTGCAGGTTACCCTCGATCGTGAGGCCGTGGACGTCGTGGGCACGGGAGGCGACCGGGCTAACACCGTCAACATCTCCACCATGGCAGCGCTGGTGGCCGCGGCAGCTGGCGCGAAGGTGGTCAAGCACGGTTCACGGGCGGCATCCTCGCAGGCCGGCACCGCCACCGACACCTTGGAGGCGCTCGGCGTGAACATCATGCTGGAACCGACAAGGCATGCCGCTGTCCTGGCGGAGGTGGGTATCACCTTTTGTTCGCGCAGCTTCACCATCCCGCGATGAAACACGTCGCGGGAGTACGGAAGCAATTGGCCATTCAGACCACGTTCAATTTCCTCGGTCCCCTGTCCAATCCAGCCCGTCCCCAGGCGATGGCATTGGGGGTGGCCAACGACGACATCGCTCCCGTCGTGGCACGGGTGCTGGCGGGACGTGGAGCACGAGGCCTGGTATTCCGGGGCTTCGACGGGCTCGATGAACTAACCACCACATCCCCCTCGGACGTGTGGATGCTGGCTGACGGACGGGTGCACCGCACCACCCTGGATCCGGCGGAACTCGGGCTGCCGCCCGCAGCCCCCTCGGACCTCACAGGAGGGAACGCGCAGCACAACGCCCAGGTGGTGCGGGATCTAGTGGCGGGCAGGACCGGTCCGGTCCGCGACATCGTGGTCTTGAACGCGGCGGTAGCTCTTCTTGCCTACCGCGGGGTCAGTTCCGTGGTGCCGCTCGCTGAGCAGCTGGCGACGACCCTGTCCGATGCCAACCGGGCCCTGGACGATGGCAGCGCCCAGCAGAAACTCGATGCCTGGATCGAGGCCACCGGGGCCTGAGACTCAGCCGCCCGTCAATGCGGCAGCGATGGGGCCCAGCCACAGTGCCGGGCCGTAGGGGAAATGGCTCTGAGGGTCCGCCCCGCAGCATGTGGAGGATTGCCCAGCACCGCCCCGATGAGGGGTTCCCGCCAGCAATGCTGTTGTCCATCCTTGGAGCCCCATCGACCCAGACACCACACCCACCAGTAAACCGAGCCTGACATCACCGAAACCGAAGCTGCGGGAGAACCGCCACACCAACCACAACAGGCCTGAAGTCGCACACGCCCCTACCAAGGCCGGTGCGAGCACGTCCGGGGACTGGAAGGCGACCACCGCCAAGCCCGCCGCAACTTGGGCGGTGGCGATCCAATGCAGGCGTTTCGGCAGCCACGTGGTTCTGAAATCAACCCATACCAGCGCTCCGCCCGCGCCAAGATGACCAAACCACAGCAGCAACTGCGCGACGGGCACTTTCCAGAGGCACAGGTACGCGAGAACCACCAGGCCTAGGTGATGGCTTCCGAGGTCTTGCCAGGATCGGTAGTCAGGGCGGGGGATCGTCCGGGTCAGAGCGCAACACGAGGCAGCCGCAGCACCACCCAGATGAGGTGGGCCGCGGCTGCTGACTGCTGGCGCAGGCCAGTAGGAGCAGGGGCAGGGTCAGCGTTGTGCCTTTGTGAACCCGGTACGCCTCGGCGGCCTCCTCCGGAGTTGAACCAGACTTCGGCGATTGTCAGCTCAGTAGCCGCGGGTGCCGGGGAACGTGGTACTTCTTCGAACGTTCGTTGCCCTTGAAAATGCTAGCCCTCCGGTGGGTTGGGGCCCACGTAGGATCCCTTGCCGAGCTCTCCTTCGGAGCCTCCGGAGCGAGGCGCGGCATGGGGTGGGCGCGGCTGGCTCGTTGAACTTCGCTGCAGTGGCGAAGGTGTCATTGTTGTTGACGTAGGCGCGTGACGGCTCGCGGGCGGTCCAGCCGTCGTCCTTGGGCGTCAGGAAGTGCCTCACGGCTGCGACGGCGCCTGCGACGAGGGAACCGATGAACACGAATTTCGCGAGAACTTCTTGAACTTGCCGCCCTTGCGCTTCTTCTCTCACCGGTGCGGGCTTGTGACCAGCAGCCTTGTGCAGGAGCCTGTTGCAGGTTGGGCAGCAACGTGGCTGTGACCTTGTTGTGAGCCGCATCGACGGCAGGGGAACCCGGTCGAGTGCGCCACGGATGTGTGGTTCCCAGGTGTCGAGGCGTTTCGAGGCGAAAATCTGCCGTGCGTTTCCCCGCCTCGCGTGCGAAAGGAGCGGCTCTGCGCTGGGCTTCCAGCAGGATCGCGGCGGCCCTTCTCGGTGGCGTCTTCCCAAATGGTGCGACAGCTTCTGCTGCGGCGGCGGCGGATTCCGCGGCGGCCTTGGTCAGTCGTGACTTCTTCACTGCATTCCTCCAATGATTGGCTCGTGGTCGAGCACATCCAACGCTACCTGGTTCCGAGCGCAGGGAGGGTGAAATCTGGAAGAACGCTCCGGCTCTGGTGACACGACACGTCAGAATGCGCTCCGACGCTGCGAGGTCGTCGCCTGTGGGTTTGGGTCCATGAGCACTGCTACCCTCCACACCACCAAGGGCGACATCGTCATTGAGCTCTTCGATGACGCGGCCCCACCACGGTGGCGAACTTCGTTGGACTCGCGGGTGGGACCAAGGAATACCGCGACCCACCACGGGCGAGAGCAAGACCGGAAAGTTCTATGACGGTCTCGGTTTCGCATCGCGTCATCGACGGGTTCACTGATCCAGGGCGGTTTGTCCGCTGGGCACCGGAACCGGCGGGCCCGGGTACCGTTTCGCCGACGAATTCCACCCAGAACTTTCCTTCAACCGCCCCTACCTGCTGGCCATGGCCAACGCCGGGCCCGGCACCAACGGCTCGCAGTTTTTCATCACGGTGGTTCCCTACCCTCACCTGAACCGCCGCCACACCATCTTCGGTGAGGTCAGGATCCTGCCAGCCAGGCCGTCGTGGATGCCATCGCCACCACTGAGCCGATCACCGGGACCGTCCCACCGTCCCTGTGGTGATCAACCTCGGTGACCCTTTCCTGATCCAGCGCACAGTGCGCGGGCCAGGGCCCAGTCGCCGACGGTCTCCACGAACCTGACCCCGGGCGACTCCAGCCAGTCCGCGATGCGTTCGGCCTCCTCGAAGCTCCCGGCGGGAAGCCCGCCGGGAGCTTCTTGTACCGTCTCGGACAGGTCGCGGGTGGTCTCGGCGATCTCCGGGACCTGTGCGGTGCGGGACCGGGCTGCCCCGGCAGAGTTTCCCGAAGCGGATCACGTGAACGGCCCACTCGTCGTGCTCCGCGACCGCCACCAGTCAGGGGCAACCGGCCGGGGACCGCACCCGGTGGAAACGTCTGGAGGTCTGGTGGGCGGCGAGAAGGCGATCAGTGAGCTCCCCGGCCTCCTCGAAACGTTCCTGCGCCACCAGCTCTGCCAATCGGGGGGAGGCCGAGCCCAGCAAGTCCCTGACATCACCGAGCCAGGTGTTGCGCAGGCGCTCCACTGACGTTTCATATCCCTCCGGCTCTGGAGCAGCCCACGATTCGCGCACTGAGGCGGTGGTGTCTGTGTTCCAACATTCCGAAGACGTCACGGAACACACGTGACGATTCCCGGGCAGCGGTCAGGCCAGGGAAAGGTCCCCAGAACAGATCATCCGGGGACGGGGTTCTCGTGGCGACCAGCCGGGGAAGGGAACCACCAGTGAGTTTCAGCCACCACAGGCGGTCCTGATTTCTGGAACGCCGGTTGTACCGTGGGGAGCGGGCGGCGATCATCCGTAGCTCCCGCACCTGTGCCTCCAGGTCCGTGGCGCACTCGATTCCCTGACTCCGGTGGCCACCCTGCACCATCTCGTGGATTCGAGTGCGCTGTTCGAGGCGGGAAGTAGGAGGCGACCCTCTTGCGCGGGTTACGTGACGTGCCGACGTGAGAGCACCTCCGTGTGCGGAGTCCCGTTCGAGTCCCGGCCTTCGTGTTCGAGACCAGTAGATTCCCGGGCCTCCGGTAGCTGCTTGGCCCAGACTCTCTTGGCGCGGCGCTCCGAGGAGACGGGGAGAGCAGCGCTCGCAGGTCTTCGACGGTGTCGATGCCGAGTCGCCCGGTTTCGCTCCAGAAGGGCGTGCAGCACGTCGACGGTGGCGTGTCATCACTCAGGGCACGATGGTCGGGTCGGGTGGTGGCGTGGAAATGGGCGGCGAGGGTTCCCAGCTTGCAGTTGCGCACCTCGCTTTGGGCAGAACCCGCCGGGCCAGGGACCGCTGTGTCCACCACGACGGGTTGGGCCACCGGATGCCAGAGATGCCTGCAGATACGTTTGAGGAAACCGACGCTCGAACGGGGCGTTGTGGGCAACCAGCACACATCCGTTAGCGAACCGCATGAACTCTGGAACCACGTCCGTGGGGGGAGGGGCTGCGGCCACCATGGCGTCCGTGATCCCCGTGAGTACCTGGATCATTGCCGGAATGGGACCCGAGGGGCGCACTAGGGGTCTGGAACTCGCCGAGCGGTTCGCCGCCGCACGCCTTGACCGCTCCGATCTCGGTGATCTCTGACTCGGGGCCAGCGCCCGTGGTCTCCAGGTCCACGACGCAGAAGGTGGTCGCGTGCAGGTGGCGTCCCAGGTCCTCGAAGCTGGGTTGAAGCGATTCGGGGGCGTGGCGGGAGGTCACTGTCGGGGACGTTACTCGACGGCGACGACAAAATGACCATGGCCGAAGCGGGGTGCACGTCCTGCATGATGGGTGAACTTTGGGAAAGGGCCTGAAGGTCGTTTAGGATTCTCTCAGCCTCGTCCCCGAGCGTCTGGAGTTTCGAGTGAAGTTGTTCCGCACAGGTTTGGTTGGCCTTCTCGTCGCAGCCAGTGTCGTTTTTCGTGCCCACGGCATCCGCTGACCCCGATGCCGTCGCAGCCGCGAAGGACAAGTTGGACCGCATTCACGAGGAAGCCGCACAGCTGGATGCTCAGCTCATTGAGGCGATCACTCGTGCCGAGGAGTCGAGAGCAAGCTCGAGGTCCTCAAACAGGATCTGTCGCCCAGGAGGTGAAGGTTTTCCCAGCTGGGAACCAACCTCGGTGACCTGGCGATGATGCAGCTCAACGGCGGCGGTCTCGGTGGTGGCGTGGACATCACCGGTCAGCTGCTCGAAGCACCGATGACACCACCTTCCTGTCCGGGCTGAGCACCATCCAGAATGAGACCGACCGGGCGTGGCCGATCTGCAGACCCTGCAGGTGGAGCAGGCTCGGTTGGATACGCTCCGCGGTGAGCAGGAAACCATCGACGCGTCGCTCAAGGCGGACCGAGCAGCCAAGGAGAAGCTCTCCAAGGAGTACGAAGTCAAGGAGGCGGAGGCCCAGCAGGTGTACGACCGCCTGAGCGCGGAGGGAGCAGGAGCGTCTCAAGAAGCTGGAGGAACAGCGCCAGCAGGAGGAGGCCGCACGGGAGCAGGGCAGCCCGCGAGAGCGCCAGCCCCAACCCCGCTCCGTCCACCGGAGCGGGCGACAGTCGATCCTCCCGCCACCTCCTCGGGCGGCGGTTCCGGACGTGCCCAGCAGGCCATCAGCTACGCCCTCGCTCAAGTCGGCAAGGGGCTACGTCATGGGCACTGCCGGACCATCGACCTTCGGACTGCTCCGGGCTGATGTACGCCGCCTACAAGCAGGGTCGGCATCTCCTGCCACGCACATCCCAGACCCAGATCTCGGCGGGCACCTCCGTTTCAAAGGGGATCTGCAACCCGGAGACCTGGTCTTCTACTACAGTGGCATCACGCATGTCGGCATGTACATCGGCAATGGCCAGATCGTGCACGCTGCCAATCCGCGCAGCGGCGTGGTGACTCGCTTCGGTGAATTTACATGCCCTTCGCAGGGAGCGCGGCGCGTGGCCTGAGACCGCCCTGCAGTGGTACAGATTCTTCAAAATTTTTCATCTTTCGTCCGCTGGTCGGGTTCGGGTTTCTCGCGCCCGTATCCACGGTGCCGAGAACGTCCCCACGCATGGTGGGGCGATACTGGTGAGCAATCACATCGCGACGATGGATCCCGTGATCATCCCCGCGATGCTGCCTCGGAAGGTCACCTTCCCGCGAAGGCAGAACTGTTCGACGGGAGCAAGAACCTCGGTCGCGCCATCGTGGCCTGGTTCCTGAAGGCCATCGGAATGGTTCCCATGGACCGCGGCGGTGGTCGGGCCTCAGCGCCTCGCTGCGTGCCATCTCTGACGATGCTCGACGCAGGCAAGGTGATCGGGAATCTTCCCCGAGGGAACCCGCTCACCGGACGGCAGGCTCTACAAGGGCAAGACCGGGATGGCGCGCATGGTGCTTGCATCCGGGGCTCCGGTATTGCCCGTAGGGGCTGATCGGCACCCAGACCGTCCGGGGTTTCCTCGGCATTCCCTGGGTGCGACGCCCCGTCGTCGTTGTCGGTGAACCGCTTGACTTCTCAGATCTGAAAGGGCGTGAATCCGAGACCCGTACCCTGCGCTGGGTCACCGAAGAGGTGCTGGCCGCCATCCAGTGCCTCACTGGCAGGAATACGCCGATGTCTACGCTACGCGGGTCAAGTACGGCGACCTCAAGGACAAGGGTTCTGATGAATTCCTGCGTCCCCGTCCCGGCAGTGGCCCCAAACCGGTGGCGAGTGAAGGGTGATTCCCGGGACACCCCCGACATCGGCGCGCCTGGGGTGGGTTCAGGCCGCTTCCTCTTGGTTCCGCAAGGACTATGACGTTCTGGGGCGGGTCTTCGTCGTTACCGCCACGGTGCGTGTGGTGCTGGCGATCCACACGGTGGTCGTCTCCTTCTGGTTCGTGTACCCGACTGCGAGGAACCGGGTCGGTCTGCTGCTATCCATGGCCGCGGTCCTGCTGTGGACGTTCTTTGTGACTTTCCTGCTGCGTCGCCCCAGCGACCGGAACCTGTGGGTGCATACTGGCCGACGGGGCCGTGACGTGTTCCCTGATCTTCGCCACCCCGCTGGTGACGAATCAGCCGTATGGGCAGACCTCCCTGGCCGGGTATTGGATGGCGGGGTGCTGCCTGTACGCGGCGGTGCTTCGGGGAACAGCAGCCGGGATCACAGCCACCCTGGCCACAGCGATGGCCTTGCTGATGATTCCGCCGCGGCTCACGATCTCTCGGATAGACGTCGTGCTCGCCATTTTGCTCGCGAGCATCTGCGTCGGGGTGCTCATCACTCAGTTCAAGCACACCATCACGGAGCAGGGAACGGGCTCGAGATTCGTTCCGTTGCGCTGGGGGAGCGGAACGTCTGGCGCGGATCGTGCACGATGGGGCCCTGCGGGTGTTGGCCCCTCGTCGAGCGGGAGGGACCTGAGCTGGGACCACGCAGGGCTGCGCCTGGCAGAACTGGCCCATGAATCCGAGACCCAGCTGCGCAACCTCATCCGTGACAAGGAGATCCTCAACGAGAACGCCACCAGGCAGGTGGACCTGGCCGCTGCCCTCGACCGATTCCAGAGCACCAAGGTGGTCGTATCCACCATAGCCGGTCAAGTACTTGTTCCCAGGCTCATCGCGGAGGAGGTGGAGGCTGCGCTCGTTGAGGCGCTGAAGAACGTCGACAAACATGCGGGGCCGAGTGCGAAGGCCTGGGTATTGTTGGATCAGGAGGACGATTCCGAAGTAATCCTGTGGGTGCGAGACAATGGGGTCAGGATGGATCTTTCCGAGGCTGCGTCCGCCGGTGAACGGGGGCGGCTCGGTATCAGGGATTGATCGTGGGCAGGATGGCGGCTCTTGGAGGAACCGCCGTGGTCAAGTCCACTCTGGGAGAAGGCACCGAATGGGAACTGCGTTTTTCCGGTGAAGGTGGGAGAGGCGTGAATGACATCAGTCGAAACCGTGTGATGTTGGTGGATGACCACCCCATGTGGATCGAAGCCTTGAGTGAGGACCTCTCGGAGGAGGGTTTCGAGATAGTCGCGGTCGCCAAGAATGGGACGGAGTGCCCTGCAGCGGGCGCGCGCCACCCGTCCCGACGTGGTGGTGATGGACCTGCAGATTCCCGCCCCGGACGGAGCGACCTGCACCGAATTGTTGGTGCAGGAATTTCCGGATATTCAGGTGCTGGTGATGTCGGCCAGCGGTGAACGCGAGGATGTGTTGTGGGCTATGAAGTCCGGTGCCCGAGGGGTACTTGGTGAAATCGGCTTCGAAGACCGAGTTGCTCGAGGGCGTGCGTCGCACTGCGGCGGGGGACGCGGTGTTCACTCCCGGCCTGGCTGGATTGGTTCTGGGAGAGTTCCGGCGCATGGTCAATCGTTGCTCACAGCCACGATGATGACGGCCCGGTGTTGACCACTCGTGAGGTGGAGGTGCTGCGTCAGGGTGGCGAAAGGGCTGGCCTACCGGGAGATCGCGGAGGCATTGTTCGTTTCCCCATCGCACGGTTCAAAAACCATGTACAGAACGTGTTGCGCAAGCTTCAACTTCACAATCGCGTGGAGCTGACCCTCTATGCCATCGACCAGGGATTGCATGATCCGAACGAGTGATGTGGGCAAGTGGAGTAATCTTCCCGCCATGTCGATCATGTCCCGGGCCGAGCTGAGATCCTGCCGATGCTTCAACAGCCCAGCTATCCGGATGAGGTCGCGCTGGACCGCGTCATCGACGCGGTGGAGAGCTGCCACCGTTGGTGTTTGCGGGGAGTGTGATGATCTTCGCACCAAGCTCGCGGAGGTCGCAGAGGGCCGGGCCTTCTGCTTCAGGGCGGGATTGCGCTGAGTCTTTGACGCGGTCACGGCGCAGCACATCAAGCGACAAGCTGCTGGTGCAGCTGTCGATGGCCGTCGTGATGACCTACGCCGCCCAGGTCCCGGTGGTGAAGGTTGGGCGGATCGCTGGGCAGTACGCCAAACCTCGTAGCAAACCGACCGGACCCGGGGAGAAACCACCCCTGCCCAGCTATCGCGGGTGATGCCATCAACGGCTTCGAGTTCACCGAACAATCCAGGGTCCACGACCCGGAACGCCTGGTTCGCCTCTCACAACGCCTCCGCGGCCACCCCTCAATCTGGTGCGTGCATTCGTGACGGGTGGTTTCGCGGATCTGCGCGGGGTGCACACCTGGAAACCGTGATTTTCGTCAGCAACCCTGAGGTGGAGGCGGCATATGAGGAATTGGCCGCGGAAATCGACCGGGCGCTGACGTTCATGGTTGCCTGCAGGGGTGGATGACCGGGCGCTGTCGGTCATCGATTTCTACGCCTCGCACGAAGCACTGCTGCTGGAGTATGAGCGGGCCATGACTCGAGTCGACTCCCGTTCGCAGCAGGTCTACGGCCGCTCAGGGGCACATGCTGCTGGATCGAGAACGCACCCGCCAGCTCGACGGCGCTCATGTGGAGTTGCTGCGGCGAGTCCGCAACCCGTTGGGGTCAAACTGGGTCCCACCACAACACGGCAGGGCCATCGAACTGGCCGATCGCCCTCGACCCCGACCGGGAACCGGGCCGGATAACCTTCATCACCCCGGATGGGCGCCGACCGGGTGCGCGAAGTGCTTTCCACGGGTGATCGAAGGGTGGAGGAGACCGGGCGCAAGGTCGCGTGGTGTGTGACCCGATGCACGGCAACGCTTTTGAGGGCTGCCAACGGCTACAAGACCTGTTCCTTCAACGACGTGGTGGAGGTCCGTGGTTTCTTTGATGTCCACGATTCCCTCGGTACCTGGGCCGGAGGCTTGCACGTCGAGCGACTGGCGACGATGTCACTGAGAATGCGTCGGTGGCGCCCTGAAACTCGAGGAAACTGACCTGGCCGACCGCTACGAGACGGTGATGTGCGATCCCAGGCTGAACGCAACCAGAGCCTGGGCTGGCGCTCTCACCGTCGCCACCAGGCTCCGCAAGGACGCCGGAACCGGGGCAATCCGGTGCTGGATTTCCGGGCAGAGCTGTGACGGATCCCCAGCGCATTCTGTCACGCCGCCCCGGTGGTGAGGGCGTCGATCTCCAGAACTGGCCTGGGAGCTAGATGCCGAGTTCGCGCCAGACGAAGTCCCGTATCCGACCGAAGAAAGCGTGGAGGAGAAACAGGCGTCATCTCCACCCGCTCCAGCGGCCACTCGGGGTCGTGGGCGGTGATCACCCCTGTCTCGATCGATGCCGAACGGGGGTAGGTTCAGCCCAGCCGTGATGCTTTAAGGTCGGGCTTGTCGTTCCAGAACCAGCCGAGTCGTTGGAGGGCGCTGTGACAAGGTACCGGGGAACCAGGATGAGGCCTGCGATGGCTGCGCCGATGAGCAGACAACAGAAAAAGGAACAACGGCACCCCTCCAGTGTGGCAGGAATGGTGTTAATCGTCCGGTGAAATTATCCCCGCCGACCGCCGGAAAAACGTCGTTCTGTATTACCCCGCGCCTAGTCCCAGCGCGGGGTTCTTCAGTCTTCTTTGTTTCGGGATCGGGCGCCAGACCCCTAGTTCCTTCCATACGAAATCCGGGACCTGGCCGAAGAACTCGTGGAAGAAACCGAGCATCACTGATCTGTGCCGGCAGCCATCTCCGCTCTGCGACTTGAATGGTGCCTCCTGAGTGATCGCGAAACCCTTCAGGAGAGGCGCTCAGTAGGTGTTCGTGAGTTGGCGCTGGTGGAACACGTCGAGGCGAAAACCGTGGTTCGGGCAGCGTACCTTTTGAAACGTTTGTTGAACTCGATGGATTCAAATTTCTGGGGCTTTCCGCGCCCCATGTTCACGGATATGGGGACGAACCTGAAATTGATCCCGAAGCCGCAGAAATGTTCGGTGTGTTCCCTTGACGCCGCTCCACTCGTTCTTCGCGTTCCGGGTCTTCCACTTGTGGGTGACGCGGATGAAGGAGATGTTGTTCCCGGTGGACTGTACGACATTGACTACCTCGTGGTCGTAGCCGCTCGGCTCGAGAGGTAGACGGCTCAGTAACGAGTTGTCACGGTCCACGTACTCCCAATCGGATGAGTGGTGAAAGGAGACGCAGGGGCGAACTTTCCCCCTGTGTTCCATCGCAGGGGCGATGATCGCCTTGCGGATCCGGGCCAGAAGTTCCACCGTTGCTTCCAGGGATTTTCAGGTCCTTCTTGACGTTGAACATCACCAGCTGATCATGGTCAATGGTGAGTTGACGCCGAGTTCTGATAGGAGGAGCGAGGGCAGCTGACACCGCCCGGCCAAGGTTTCTCCTCTGGGAAGATCATCGTGCGTGTCGGTGGACAGGGACAGGCCACTGATCGCGGGTATGGAGATTGCGTGGGGAAACAGGTAGAAGGGTGCATCGGTGAAGAGCATGCATACGATGCGCCGGCGGTCGCTCCAGGATTCGCTGCCGTAACGAAAAGTCTGAAAAGGCGTTCCTTCGTGTGACTTGCCCACCAGCTGGTCCTTGACACACCTGTTCAGTCCGAGGCCAAAAGGCGGGCGGTGGTTCAGGCCGATCGTGATCCGGAGATCAGGATGCTTCACCCATTTCCAGTCGAGGCGTTTCAAGGTGAGATGACGAAGAATCGAAGTGTCACGACGAAAACCCAGGGACGCCCACGACGACCAGCACCAGGAACAGGATCTGCAATTCCATAGGGAAAGTCTGCAGCAGAAGCGGTTCAGCTTCCACGACGGGCGCGTCGTGAGCGTAGTCTTCGACTTGAGCGCATCCACAACATGACGACTGACGCCCGGGCCACGCTGTCAGAAAGAGCGCCACCACCACGAGGCCGCCACCCGTGAGCACCTGCCGGGTCAGCTCCTCCATGCCGGCCCAGATCGCGAATACGGCGGCCCGCCATCGGTTCCGAGCACGCGATCACCGCCGATGCGGTGGCGGGCACGTGCCTCGCGCCCAACTCTGGAGGAACGGCGTGACGGCACCGCAGAAGGATACCGAGGCAGAGCACCGGCACGGTCCCAGACGGAGGGCAGCTGATGGTCCGCGACGCGAGTGAGGCTACAGCATCTACTGCTCCGGGTCGCCTGCAGCCAGGGTGAGTGACTGCACCGTCTCGCGTCTCACCCAGCGTCCCAGGAAACACGATGTGGAGGGCGAAGAGCACAGCTCAGCGGTGTGATAGCGGCGCTGAATCCGGATCCGACATCTCCCTCCGCCATTCCCCGAGGAGCCAGGACGCCGATTCACCAGCGTCAGGGCCACCGCGATCCAGGTGCGCCCTGAGGTGGGTTGTTTTCATGATCAAGTGCAGGATCGCGGTGAAGACGTACGCTCGCCGGGATGAACCCTGAGAGAAGGCAGGGTGTGTTCCAGTCCCACCATCACGAAGCACGCACCTGTGTTGAAGAATCAGACCCAAGATGATGCGCACACGCAGGTTTCGCGTTTCCATCCTGAGATGGGGTAGGAAAGCGGGCAGCAGGCACAAAGGCGGTCGGGAGTGAGCCGGAGATCAGAAGGTGGGCGGGCGTCATGGAGGATTCCGTAAGGCGCCCTTGAGCGACTACGACCGTCGACCCCAGGCGGTGGCCGCCGCCACCAGCAGGGCGGAGACGGAGGGCAGAAACTGACGACCTCGAAGTCCCGCATAGGCAGCCTATGCGTGAGGGCCTCCGGCAATCATGTCACATAGAGGATGACGGTGCTTCCTCTGAGCCGCTGAACCAGCTGCGTTGGTTTCTGAGGCGAACTAATGGTGCAGGAAGAAGGACTTGTTCTGAACCTCCACCTTGGAACCCAGCAAACGCTCAGATCTCTTTGAGCATCATCGGTGCGCTTTGTTTCCTGGCCGCCTGGAACGGTCACCATTTCCGATCAAGTGATTTGACTCAGCTTTCACGGTGTCACCGCGATGTCCGGTGCCATCGGCGTCTGGAGATCACCGCCCTGCGGGAATGGCACGTCCGAGTGCGCCCCAGAAAATGTCGACCGTGAAGCTTCCTGCTTCTTGAGTTCACTGCTGGCCTGGTCGGCGTCGGTTCCCACGTAGTTCAGGATGGTGAGGGCTGACGGCCCTGCTCGCTCACCAGATCGATGCCGCCTGTCCGGGTGGCAGGAGGGCGCCGGCCGAGATCTCGCTGGCTGAGATGATCGTGTCGGCTCTCGACGGACTCTGGACCAGTTCCTCCTTGACCCGACCGACTGTCAGGTGTGTGTCGATTCGATGGCGGAACGGGCCTGCGAGAGTTTCTGCCACCACCGTCGGGCATCATGTAACGCTCAGGTCCCTTGGAGATGACGACAGTGACTCTGGTTCCTCGAAGCGTCACAAAGGGCGTTTCCGCAGTCGGTGCTGATGGACCGATCCGACCGCGACGCATCCTCGGAGAACGCCTCCTGGGTGGTGTACCTCGAGATCGCTGGGCTTTGAGGCTCTGGGCGCTTGTTCCTGGGGGATGTTGGTCACCTCGAGTGGTGGTGAACCGTCCCGGCCCACCACCACGAGACGGAGACGTGATTATTGCCGTGACCAAGCAGCACGCATATCGATCAGCATGCATGCGGCGGCGTCGGTACGCGGTTCCTGGGAGGGCTGTGGGAACAGTGGCGTGCGGTGTGAACTCGGGGTCCTCCTTTGCTGGAGCGAAGCGTGGCGGGGAGGGTTCTCCCGCTCGAAAGAAGCGGACCTGACCGAGGAAACCGGGTGCGGTGAGGCGTTGGGAGTTCGGAGACTTGAGGGACTGAGGCTCGACGATGGCGAGGTCACCGCGTCAGAGACGGCCTCGGTCGGGGAGCGAGGTCCGCGGACCGAGCGAGCGGGAGCGAGCGGGAGGAAGTTCCTTCAGCGGGCGGTGGCCGTGGCTCGCGTGATGTACTGCCGGTGACGGCATTGCCGTCGCCGCAGCCGCAGCTGAGCGGCGAGTGTGGGATGCGCAGGCCCGGGAACTCCAGCAGCCCGGAGCGGACCCGGCAGCAGCATCCATGAGTTCGCGACCACTCGGGCAGATGCGGGCCTCTGGGTCAGCGTGCGGTGCAGGCCGCCACCAGAGCATCGAGGTGAGTCCGGGATGGAAACCGAGCCCAGGTTCGCGAAGTTTCGTGGAAGGAGCAGCGACATCGACGTTCACGCGCGTAGGCGACTGCAGTTGTTCTCGCCGACGTGTGCTTTGCCGCGAGCAGCTCGAATAAGACGATGCCTGTCCGCGTGCGATGTCGCTGCGTGAAACCGGGCGGGCATGGGTTACCAGCTCGAAGATATGGAGGCAGCACCGACCAGGACCCCGGTCGCGGTCATCTGCGGGGATTCGGGTCTGGCGAGCCGGGCCGAAAGTCCGCGATGCTTGACGTCGCCGCGGGTCGGAGATCGCGCGGCGTTCACGGGTCTTTGATGTGCCCGGTGGACGATCTCAACCGCATCGTCGTAACTGAGGTCACCAAAACCACACACCCACCCACCAACCACCTCTAATAACCCAGACGATTTACGGCTGTCCCGGACGCCCCCCCACCACCCCAAACCACACCCCCACACTGATCAAGCCCGTCCTCGCCAGGCTGGTTCGCATGATCAGGCGGTCACGCTGAGACGAGCATCACGGGCCCGGTAGACTGCGTCGCCATTCCGCTCAGTGCGATCTCTCGCCGAATTTCGTAGCGACCATCCAGCACGCGCTTCCGACCATGGGGTCTGTGGGTACTGGCTTGTTCACCGCGGTCGGGGGAAGATGGGGATCTGGGCTGGGCGATGAGCCTCTGCCAGGTATCGAGTGTGAGGCCGATCCCGGAACGGGAGAGTTCCGGCGCGCCGCTTATGAGCTTCTCGTATGACGGTAGTGCGCAGTCTACGTGCCCGGATACTACTAGCACGCGTGGCGGTGCAGCGCTTCCTCTCACTGGAGGCCAGGGACCGATTGCCAGGGTTAGCCACGCGGGGGATCGACATATGGCAGTGCTCACCACGGGATCGGCGGAGCGTGCAGCGGGTCCGATGATCCGCTGATAGCAAGAACGTCATTTTCGGCCTCGGCGGGTGCGCACTGGCGGTCGACACCCGGAGAATCGCGTAGGACGTTCGGGTCCTTTTCCGCGAGCGGGACCGATCGCGTTCCACAGTCGGGCAATTTCCTCGGACAGGGTGGTCCGCGACCAGGGGCAGATCTGTCACACCGGACGAGCCTTCCAGTTCTTGATTTCGGTTCCCGGAACACCTCCCGCCAGCGCCGCCGCTGCAGGCAGCGATGGCGAACCACCCTCCGTTGCGGCAAGATTCGTGCCCTTTGGTCTACGCTGGCCGGGACTCGACGCTGGAGCGGTTCAGGTCCTGGTGAACTCAGCGTTCGGCGCGTCTGGCCTACTCGGGAATGCTGGACCGATGGAGGAATCCAGAACGGATCGTGAGATCCTGCGGCGGCGCATGGCGTGAAGACTCGGACTACGGCACTACCTGCTTTCGCCGTCCAGGATGAAACACCTCCAGGTCGATCAGCTGCGAATTCGTACTGTGAGGCACTGCCTATCCTTACAGGTAAAGATATTTCATCACGCGACAAAGAATCCACTTCTCAACCCGATATCCGGGCGAACGTTCTCCGTTGGTCGGTCCGTCGACACTGCTCACCCGTTGCGGATCGCGGGAACACCCACGGGGAGGGGACGCCTCGTTCCCGCGACGCGTACCGTTACACACGACCTCGGCGAGACCGTCACCAACGGCACCCCCGTAAAACGGATCGTGTCCACATCGGTGAGTGTTGACCGGAACCCTCCTGGCCCTGGATGCGCCCGTGGTCGGTTCCGCATCGAAGCCGGAGCGCCGAGGGTCTCGACGACATCGGTTTCTTCTCTCACTGGTCGGCCACCGCCAAGGAACGCGGTGTAAAGCCCTGTACGCGAACAGCAAACCTCGACATTGAGGCCGTGACCGCAGAAAACCGGACAACCTGATCATCGGCTGCATCCACCGGAGGGAGACAGCACCAAGGACGACCATGACTCACTGGCACGGGATCGCTCCCTGACCGTGCGCCATCAACTACAACCTCCGAGCTGGCAAGACCGTCACCCGGGAGGTGGCCGAGCCACCGGCACGCAGACGAAAGGCCGACGAGCTGTTCAAACTCCTTCGACTCAAAGATCTCGGAGACTCAAGGCAGGACATGCTGATGTTCCCACCGACCAGGTGCAGGCCATCGTCTACACTCAAAGGGCCTCTGTCCTTCGCGAAACCCGGCGGTCTCGACTGATGACCTTTCTCGGCGCTGGGCTTCAGCTCGCCGCACCTGCCAGCGGTGGTGAGGGAAGGTGCAGAACCGCAAGGACTTCGTGTATCGCGACGGTGAGCAGAGCGTGCAGGCCCTGACCTCGAGACCCTTCTGCTCGTCTCTGCGACAAAACGTCCGAACAGCTGAAGGCAGACTCAACCACAACACCACACCCAAACCGTGAGCATCGGCAAGCTGGGTGCCGCTGGGGGTCTCCACGTCAAACTGGACTACACAGCGCGCGCGCCATAGCCGAGACCTTGGCGTACCTACTCGGAAGCGAACAGGTCTGCCTGTGCAGCTCGGGTTGGTGATCACCCTGCCACCACATGGCATCTGTTCTGTCCGGGACGAGGTGCCCACCGAACAGGTGATGGCGGTGCTCTCGGCGGCGGTACCGCAGCAGCGCCTCATCGCTCTCGATGCGTGGCCTCCGGACCCTGATAGCGCTGGATCGCCGCGCCGCTCTCGGGATCGCTGTGCTGGTGCAGGCGCTGACCCGCAGCCGCGGCGGGCCGGGCCTGTCAAACGCGAGCGCTGCCTGCCGTCGCGCAGCACCGGCCTCCGGTCTCGGTCCCGGTCTGCCGTCGCGATGATGATGCTGGTCTCCTTGACCGGTGCGCTTGCAGCGCACTGGTGGCGTGACCGCAGCAGGGGCCTGGCGAGGACGTCACCACCCGATTCGTATCCGTGCTGCGGGCTGCCTGGAGCGCGAGGTCGTCCCGGCCTCACCACGGTCATGCACGCTCAGCGACAAGGATCTGCGCAGAGTTCCGTTTCACCAGGATGCAGCAATGATGCCGCCACTATCGACCTCGCGGTGATCGCGCGGGCAGCGCACGGGTTGCTGGCCGCAGCTTCTGCTGGCGGATCCGCGGATGCCCTGGCCTGCGGGAGAATTCGCCAAGGACTCGGCCTCGCGACAAGGCGGGCCCGGATGCTGCGGCCTCACGCGCAATTGCTCTGCGCAGCGATTTCGACGCTAATTGGAGTCGTCTCGGTCCTCCGGGTCGATCGCGCCCTTCGCAGCACGGCGTCGTCGGCCCGAGGCAGCATCGCCGATCTGGTTCTCGGCGGCACACTGGGCAGGGCGACGTTTGCTGGCCGCCGATGCTTGCAGGGCGAACCGTTGAACCCGCCCGCCGAGGTGTGAGCCGCCCTCATGTGCGCGCCTTGGCGCCGTTGTTGTTTATCGGGCTGGCGCGGGCGCGACGGGAGTGGCGCGAGCCTGCAGGTGCGTTCAGTGCCCGGCTCCGGGCTCAGTTTCCGTGCCCGCCCACGAACCTGGCTGCCCGCGACCCTGGCCTGACGTGCCCTGCGGGAGGGCGATCGCAGCGCTGTTCTCCGGTCCCGCGAACGCGAGCCCTGAACGGTTCTGGAAGGCGGCCTTGGCCGTGGAGAGAACGCCGACATGCTCCTGCTGTGGGAGTTCCGGATGCCCAGGGCAGTCACCGAAGCCTGGGTGGTCGCACGTCTGGGCACCGTAAGCTCACCTGTTTCAGGCGTTGTCGGCGCAACGCTCTGGGGATCCCCAGAGATCATCGGTCTGACTGGTGGCGCCGCGCTGGGGGCTATGGCCTCCGTCATAGTTTTCAGGTCCTTCGGGTGGGGGCACGGCGGTCAGGGGCGATCATCAGTCGCCTGGGGGCGGCCCTGCTCACCTGGGTGCTGCGCCAGGGGGATTCCGGCGGCGGTAATCGTCCTCATCCCTCATCGGTCTTGGGGTTTGCGTCCTGATCCAACCGGTGACAGTGCTGCTGCTCACCCGGGCCGACAGCGACTCCGCTACCTCGGCCCGGCTGTGGCTGACCGGTACCCTCAACGCCTGCAACTGGAGTCACGCCGTGGTCGCGCCGTGCTGTTCGTAGGTGATCCTGCCGTTCGCTCTGCTGATTTCGCGGCACCTCGGACGCCGCCGCCCGGGAGGACCTAGGCCGGGCTGGGGGTCTCCGCCCACTTCACGCAGTGGACGGCGACCGGCGTCGGGGTCGCGCTGACCGCGGCTGCGGTCGCGGTTTGCCGGACCCATCTCGTTTATCGCGCTCGCTGGGTCGCACGTGACCCGCCGGCTCCTCAGGACCAACCGCTCCCTGCGGGTGTCGCGGCGGGCACGGGGGCAGCGCTGCTGGTGGCGGCGGACCTGGTGGGGGCGAACCTGCCGGGTGGTCTGCAGCTTCCGGTGGGGTGACAGTACAGTTTGCTGGGCGGCGCCTATCTGCTGCTGCTCCTGAATGGACAGGAAAGGAAGAAGCCGGCCAAACCGCTCAGGAGTTCCCATGAAGGCCTCGTCGGTGGCTCGAGCTACGACCGGAAGATCGTGATCGAGGGATATCGCTGAGGTGCCCGAGGGGGAGCGGCAGATGCCTCATCGGACCCAACGGATGCGGCAAGTCGACGCTGCTGAGGCCCTGGCGGGTGCTCCCGCTCCCAGGCCGCATACGTGTACCTGGGGAACCGACATCCACCAGCTGCGGACCACCGCCGTCGCCCGCAGGCTCGGGTTCCTGCCGCAGCGCCAGTCGGTGCCGCCGGGCATCAGGTGCTGGATATGGTGAGTCAGGGGACGGTTCGCCCATCAGAGGTTCTGGTCCAGGTGGTCGCAGGAGGACGAGAAGGCGGTGGCCCGTGGCGCTCGAGGTCACCGGACTGACTGATCTGCAGCGGGCCGACGTCGACGAGACTCTCCGGCGGGCAGGTCGTGCAGGTGTGGCTGGCGACGGTGCTGGCCCAGGACACACCGCTGCTGCTGCTCGACGAACCCACCACCTTCCCTGGACATCACGCCCATCAGTACGAGGTCCTGAAACTGGTGCGCGGGTTCCGTGACGCAGGACGCACCGTCGTCGTGGTGGTGCACGATCTGAACCAGGCCGCCCGGTTCGCCACCAACCTGGTGGTCATCAGAAGGACAGGGGCGGTCGTGGCCGCAGGGCCGCCCGCCGAGGATGCTGACCGCGGAACTGGTCGAGAAAGCGTCTTCGGACTCCCGGTGCTCGTACGTACCGGATCTCCAGTCACCGGGACGATGGTGGTGCCGCGACGACCACATGCACCTGCCACCCGCCCCTGTCCGCCACGGGCGCTCGCACCCTGCGGATCGTGCTGCCGGACCAGCTGGACCACTCCCCGATCATGGGAAACGGTGTATGATCGATGGCGTGGCGATGGTGGAGGTCACCTTCGTCGCCCACGAACCCCGCGGGAGGTGCTGGTTCACCTCAACAGCCTCACCGATGCGATCCGCACCCGGCTGGACGCCGTCATGAACCCGGTCGGGGCACTGCGTTCAGGCCCTGTCCTGGTGGCTGCCCGCCGACGGCTGCTACTCCCACGCCTCGCGCGACGAAATCACCGCGATATCGGTGCAAACCCGCGAGGGCTGGCTGGGCGCACCGAGGCAACCGATCGTCAACCCCGAGACCCGCCCTCCTTCGACCTGTGAGCAGATCGTGGCGCGGACCCGACTCCACCCGCCCAGTGGCGGCTGGCGGTCGGCGCGTGGCGTGCCGCACGACGGCGAAGATCTGCGGTGCTGCCTGGGGACGACCGGAACCCTGGTCCTGTTCGACGGGCTTCGCTGGCGCCTGGCGGTGGCCTGCGTTGCGGGCCGCAGGGTCGGGCACCGTCGTCGCCGCCGATGACCGGGGAGGGGAACTGCGGTCGTGGCCGACCACGGCGCGGGGCGCACTCCGCTGGAGCGCGCCTGAGAACTGCCCGGAACGGGCGCGGGGTGATCGCCGCAGCAGTGTTCGGGGGCCTGGCGTGCGGAACTCGCGACCCACCGGCCCAGATCTGGTCACCGCGGTGATCGCCCAGTCGGCGTCGCTGTGGTTCGCGGGGCGATCCCGTTCCGGAGCCGGAGGCGGAGGGCACCCTGCTGCTGCAATCTCACCGCAGGGCACAGGGACGCTGGGGGCGCCGGTGGTGGTGCAGGCCGGAAGCGACAGACGCGGCCTGATCCGGCGCCCGGCGACTGGCCGGGATCGCGGAAGAACCGGCAGCTTGGATGTCAGCAGAGGGAGTTCCGTGGTGGCCACGACCTTCCCTGGTGGCGCACGGCCTGTTGTCGGGCTTGTCAGCCCTCGTCTGAACTCCGCCAGATCCGTGCCGGCTCGCCTTCTGTGCTTGGCGGTCAACCACCACACAGTTCCACCAGCCCGGCTCGACCAGCCCGGCCACGACCCGAATAGGATCGTCGACGGATTGTCCAGATTCAGCGGCAGCTGGCCGCAGCCACGCCCACGGAATCAGGAACACTGCCGGGTAGAAGGCGTGAGGACGACCACCCAGGCCAAGCCGCCACCACACCCCACGGGCGCGCACCACGGCCAGCACCCAGACGGAGTGATGATCAGGGCCGCCAGGGTTGCCCGTCGAGGCCTGCGCCTGCACGACAGCGAGACACTGCCCCAGAGCCGCGGGTGACCACGTAGGTGATGGTGGAGACCGCCCCGATGATCACACCCGAGGCACCGCCAGCGACAATACGCGGCGCACGAAACCCGGCCTGGCGCGTTCCCTTGTTGGGGGCAGCGACAGCGGGAGGCGGGAATGCCGATGGTAGAACCAATCGACCACGGTCATCTGGAGTGGGATGAATGGGTTGCAGCCCATCAGCATCCCGATCGCCCAGGAAGGGAGACCGCGTAGACCGTTTTGCTGAGGGAATGGTTTCGCGACCCGCTCGATGTTGCCGATCTTGGCGGCCCTCGCCACCACGTGCGGGAGGGTAGCGAACCGGTCGTCGAGCACGATCTGTGCGACCGTGCTGTGGCGGGGAACTGAGCCCATCGCGACGGCGAGGTCGGCGTCCTTCAGGGCGAGTACGTCGTTGACGCCGTCACCGGTCAGCTGGCGACAGTGTGACCCCGGGACTGCAGGGCCGCGACCATGGCGCGTGTTTCTGCTGCGGGGTGACGCGCCCGAACACATCGGCTACGGCGATTCTCTCCGTGAACTCCCTCGCCCCGGCGGGCAGGTACGGGCATCCACGGCCTCGGCCATGGGACACCCAGGGGACGGGTGACGGCACCCACGGAGGCAGCATTGTCACCCGAGGATCACCTTCACGGCCACGTGCTGATCGTTGAAGTAAGGCGAGGGGTGTCGGCTGCGTCGGGACGGACGAGCTGATCCAGCACCCAGCAACGCGACCGGCGTGACCGACGCCCGGCGCGCCGGGGAGTCGACAGGTTCGGATGCGGCCCAGCAGCAGCACCCGGCGGCCCGTGGAGCCGATCTTCTCTCCGCGCGCGCGGCCACGTCGCGGTGCCAGTACGTCGGGCGCGCCCAGCGCAGTCGCCGTGCGCCTCGAAGACCCCCGACCGCTTCTTGGCCCGGGGTGAACGGTGCGGGCGGTGACCTCCACGGTGAAGCAGCGCGGGGTGGCCTCGGCGATCGCCGACATCGATGCGTTGGGTGCCGGGTCGGCGGCGACAAGCTGGGCCAGCACTCGGTGACCTCGTCCGCGTCTCCTGCCAGGGGTGATTACCTCGCCGAGGGCTCATGGCGTTCTGGGTCAGGGTGCCGGTCTTGTCCCGCACATTTCACGCTCACCCGGGCCCAGAGCCCTCAATGGCCGGCAGCTCCTGCACCGCAGGCACTTGCGGCGCCCCAGCCGGATCACACCCAGCGCAAAGCCATCGAGGTCAGCGGCACCAGACCTCGGGGATCATTTGGCACCAGGGCGCCCACCATCCGCAGCGCTGACTCCTGCCAGGTGGTGCCCGGGTTGGCGGAACTGCACCCAGATGGGTGAGCAAACCGGCGGGGATCAGCAGCTGGTCAGCGATTTCAGGATGCGGTCGATGAACGCCCGCAGCTCCGAGTTGACCGGCGTAACGTGGCACCGCGGTCAGCTGCGCCGCGTAGGCTTCGGCGCCGACCTTCGTGGCGGTAGACGCCGGGAACCGGAGACGACGAAGGCGCCCGACGCGGGCTCATCGCCCACCGATTTGGCCCACTGGATCGGCCTCGCCGGTCGAGCATCGATTCGTCGACCTCCGTGATGGCGGCCACCACTTCGCCGTCGACAGCGCTGGTCGCCGGGACAGCGCGATGGGGTCGTCGGCACCACCTGGTCACGAGGAGGAGACCCGCTGCCCGTCGCGCAGGACGACGGGATGGGCCTCCCGATCACGGCCAGGTTGTCGAGGGTGCGTTTGCGCGTAGCTCCTGCACCATGCCGATGATCAGAGTTGGCGACGATCAGGATCGAAAAGCCCCCTGTGCGAACTGCATGGTTGCGGCGACGATCACGAACAGCATCCGCCAGCATCGCGTTCACGCGGGTGAACACGTTGTCGCGGACGATCTGCCGGGTGGTGCGCCCGAGCGTTCCGGCAGCGTGTTGATCTTTCCTCTTTGGCTCGCTCCGCCACCTGGTTCGGCGGTCAGGCCCCTGCATCTCACCGATCACGATTGGTGGCCAGTCCTACGAGTGCTGATGAGGGGCTGAGCGTCCCTCTATGTCCATGTCGACTCCTTCCAGAGCGGTCAGGGCATCCGCGGTAGAACGTGATGAGTTCCCTCGCATGGTCCCGTGCCCCAGTGGTCTCGAGATCTCCCGGGCGGTCGTGAGATCCTCTGCAGTGAGCCCAGGAGCGCAGGAGGAAGCCAAGGTGTCGTGCTGGTGGGCATCGCCCTTCCTCCAGGGCTGTCAGCACCAGCACCGTGCGTTTGCCCTCGCGGATGTCGTCTCCCTGCGGGTTTTCCCGTGACACTGGGATCCCCGAAGACCCCGAGGGAGATCGTCGCGCAGCTGGAGCTCTCTCCCACCCAGAGAACCGTAGCGTGCCCAGAGCCGCGAGCAGCAGGGCCCTCGCCGAGCGTCGCGCCAAGCTCGGCTGGGCGCCGCACCGAGTAGCGGGCGGACTTGAACTCCAGCACTTTCTCGGCGGTGTTCATCTCAGCCTACTGTCGAGGTGGAACGGTCAGTGGCCCCAGCATGACCGCCCGTCGAGGTACTGACGACACAGCACCTCGCTTCGCATCGTCGCGAGCACCGGTGCAGCGTGGCGAATGGCCTCTGGGGAAAGGCCTGCGCTTTCGAACATCTCCACGCTCCAGGAGAACAGGACATCGCCCAGGCAGGATCGCAGCTGCCTCTCCCGAGCACAGGCAGCATGGGGGCCGGGAGGAGAGCTTCGAAACGACGATGAGCCGATGGCGCGCCCCGCCGGGTGTCGGATCCGTCCAACGGGTCGTCGTAGACCAGAGGAGGCGGTGGCAGGTCCAGGAAGCGGCGCGCGCAGCGGTGGGTCCGGGTCGGTGGGGTGTCCGGCAGCTGCGACATAGCCCCAGTAGCAGAAGGCAGGACGCAGCCGTTTTCCGCCGGCGATGCGTGCCTGCGCCGCCTCCAGCAGGGGGAGTGCGCCGATGTGGTTCGCGCGTTCGCTCAATCCACCGAGGAAATCCATGAGTGCCTTCCCCACCGCCAGAGACGAAAGCTGGGTTTCGTCGGGTCGTGGGCGGGGAATCGGCATGCGATCCAGCTAGAGGTCTCGTCAACAGATGCCGGCTCAATCAATTTGTTGGTTCGGTTCGCGTCGTCTGATTTCTCGTATCCTTGTCCCCATGTCTCCGACCGTTGCCGAGCTTCTCCGCGACACCACGTCCCTGACGTTGAGCTTTGAGTTTTTCCTCCCGCAGTCGAGGGCAGCCGCGCCTGACACATCCGTCGCTATAGATGGAGCCGGTTCCACCCGGCTTTCCCTGTCGGTCACCTATGGGGCTTCCGGTTCCACCCGTGACCGTACGGTGGCCGCGACCGCTGCTCTGGGGGCTGCCCAGCACGCCACCATCGTCGGTCACCTGACCTGCGTTTCCCAGTCCACTGATGATCTGCTGCGCACCCTGGATGCCTTCGCCGAGGCCGGGGTACGCGACATTCTGCCATCCGCGGAGACATGCCCGGCGGGCCGCAGCAACCCTGGGAACACACCCCGAAGGCTCGCAACGCCACGGAACTGGTGCAGTCATCAAGGGACACGGTGATTTCTGCGTTAGCGTGGCTGCCGCTTCGAACGATCCACAACCGACAGACGATCCTGAACTGGACGCCCCGGATCGTCGTGAGAAGGCGGCAGGTGCGGACACGCCATCACGCAGCTGTTCTTCGAATCGCACCCGCTACGTGGAGTTGAGTAACCGGGTCCGTGATCGCGGCAGCCAGATTCCCATCATCCCCGGATCGCTCCGCGGCGTGTGATCACCCAGATCGAAAGGTTCCGCATCGCTGGCGGATTGTCCCCTTCCGAGGACCTCGTTGCCGCGCTCCGGGCCGCCCGGAATCCCGCCGAGGTCCGTAGCATCGGACCGTCCCGCGCCGTCAATCTGTGCCGGGAACTCCTGGCTGCCGGGGCTCCGGGCTCCAGTTCTTCACCCAGAACCGGTGCAGGCCACCTCGGAGGTCCTCGAGGCGATCGGTTGGGGGACCGGCGCTCAGCTGAGGCAGTCCGCCAGACGGAGGGTTCCAACATCAAGGACCACCATGCGCTGGGTGGCGCGGGTCAGGGCGACATACAGCACCCGCTCCGCGCCGGGGCCTCTGTGACGATCGTCAGCAGACCACCAGAACCCGTCGTACTCAGGCCCTTGGCTTGCAGCGCGGTGACCACAATGAGACGTTCCTCCAGGGCTGCGAGCCGTGGATCGGACATCGCCAGGCGGGTCGTGGCCCCCAGCCGTGAGGGGCGGAACAATGATGCCCAACGTTCCGCTGACGTGTCCGGCCAGGCCGAGAGACAGGTGATGATCGCCTCCGCCAGGCCGGCTTCATCGGTTTCGAGCGAGCTTCGGCACCGAGCCGGTATTGCGCACCGCACGTGGCGGGCTGGCCTCCGGGAAACACTCGGGTGATGACCTTTGATGCCAGGTCGAAGATCTCGGAGGGGAACGGTAGTTGGTGGACAGGGGTGAAGCGACGCAGTGGGGCGCGACCCACGAGGTCGTTGACCGCTCGCTCCAACTCGGCGGCGTCCGGGTAGGAGCTCTGCGCAGGGTCGCCGACGAGCGTCCACAACGCCTGCGGTCCTCGGCGTCGCAGCATCCGCCACTGCATGGGGGTGATGTCCTGGGACTCGTCGACGAGGCATGGGCGTAGGTGGTCTGCAGGTCGTCGTCGCGGGTCGACGGAGTGTTCGCGGCGCAGCAGGTCGGAGGTGGTGACCAGCTCCGAGACGTTCCCGAAGTCGATGAAACCGGATCTTCGTGTGACTCGACAGGTACAGCCCCAGCATCTCCAGCAGCTCGTCCAGCAGCGTCATGTCGGCTACCGACCAGCCGGTGATCTCGAGGGCATCGGTTTGCAGCCACTGGTAGGACTCCGCCAGGTGGTCGCGCTCCTCGGTCGTGAGGTGTGGTGCCAGCTCGTCGAGCAGCTCCCGATCTGCCAGGCGAGGCCAGCGCGGTGGGGGCATCGAGCATTGGCCACCAGGTTCCATGAACTCCTGAAACGCTGGTGCTCGCGGATGTGCTCCATCGATCTCCTGGGGGTGGGTCCCACGTCGACCGTCAGTTTCCCGGCGAGCGCCCGAGGCGCACTGACGTCGTAGCTGCAGCGCGACCGCGGTTCATCTTGTAGTTGGACAGTATCGACTCCCGGATCCCGGCCAGTTCCACCGCGTCAGCGTCAGAACCTCACCCTTGATGCTGACCCGCACTTCCTCCACGGCAGAGTTCGGGGGCGGCGAGGCCAGTCGGCGAAGCACCTTCAGCATTCGCAGCGAGCCCTTCAGGGTGGCTGCTGGTGCGGCGTCGATCCGCTCCGAGACCATTCCCAATGCGTCGCCGGCCACGGCTCCGACCGCGCGCAGCGTCACGGACTCCTCGCCGAGGGCTCGGCAGCACCCGCTCGATGTAGTTCATGAACACCGAGCTGGGGCCCACGACGAGAACCCCACCCTTCTCGAGGCGGGCCCGGTTGGTGTACAGCAGATAGGGCGGCGCGGTGCAGGGGCCACCACAGTTTTGCGCGGTGCCGGGGCCACCACCGATGATCGTCACCCTTGGTAGGGGGCGCGGATGGCTTCGTCCTGTTCCGCCTGGATGGTGGCGACGATGTCGCGCATGGTACGTCCTCAGGCCCGGGTCAGTGCCGCCATCAACGCTCCCTCCCCGAGGATCGGCAGGTCGGTGTCAGCGCTGGTATCCAGCAGGTCGTCCTCCAAACCAATGACGTGATCGTTACGGCAACGCAGCACGCGACGCCGGATCACGTTCATAGGAGACGCCTGGGTGGCGCGGTAGAAGGGGCTCTGTACCGCGGGGGCCCGCCAGTCGATGACCAGGGCTCGTATTCGGCGTCGCGGACACCGAGCCGACCGATGTAACGGGTCTCGGGGAAGTTCAGGTCGAGCCGACCGAAAAACCAATCCCTCGTGTTCCGCATCGAGAATCGCCAGACGTTTTGCCGCCTGGTAGGCAAAGCGTCGCGTTCGGAACAGGGCGGTCCCGACTCCTCACGCAGGTAGTCGTCCCTGTCCGTTGTGTAGATCTCCGACGCTGCTGCGGGCGAGTGTCCGGGCGCTGGCCGTGGAGGCCGCGAGGTTTTCGTATACCCGGTCAACATGTTCCTGCTCCAGCGCGATTTCGCGCCGGAGGTCGCCTCGGGAAGTGCTCAAGGGCAGTAATCCTCACTCCTGGGATAGAAGACATACTCTACTTGGTTCGGCGACAGGGATCTGTCAAACGGTCACTTAGGATCCTTGATCCATGCATCGTAGGATGCTGCATCTGCGAGAGCAGAAAATGTGAGGGGACGGTGATGAGTGCCAAAACAGAAGTCGAAGTCGGAGAAATCGGATCCGGCGCGTCCGTGGAAGATAGCGACAGGAGCACTGGTTGTTGCGCTCGTGTTCTGTGTGGGGATGTTGAGTCAAACCGTGCACAACGGCGCGTCACAGGGCGGAACCTCCATGACTTCTTCGACCGCTGCAACGGCGACGGAGGCTGCCACTCAGCAGGGCGGCGGACTCGTCACAGAAGGCTGAACAGGAGGCCGGGATCGCGAAACTTGCCAGGCGTCAGGAGAACGATCCGATGGCGAAGGGCCGAGTTGACGCCCCTGTGGTGATGATTGAGTACGCCGATTACCGATGCCCGTTCTGCGCCGTGTTCGCTGAGGACACATCCCGAAACTGCAGCCGTTGATTGATGACGGAACCTTGCGGGTCGAATTCCGCGACCTCGCGGTCTTCGGCGATGACTCCATCACTGCCGCGGCGGCGGCCAGAGCGGCAGGGAGACGGGGCTGTTCTGGGGAATTCCAGGATGCCCTCCACAGGAGACTTCCCAACCAGGGGCATCCCGATGTCAAGGACGATCTCGTCATGGAGGTTGCCACACAGATCGGGGTGCCGGACATGGCGGCCTTCGAGGCCGAGTATCGCTCGAGGAAACCCGGGCCGCGGTTAAGACCGAAACCGCCGAGGGGCGTCAGATGGATGTCAACAGGGACGCCTTTTCTTCGTCAGGAACCCGTCCGGTCTCCGGTGCCCAGCCCTTGGAGATCTTCCAGCAGATCATCGCGCAGGAGAAAGAAGATTGGCTGATGGGGATCGGCTTCGCAGGTTCCTTTCTCGGGGGCTCGCGGCTCTGCTGAGCCCGTGTGCGGCAATGCTGTTGCCGTCGTTCTTCGCCTATGCTTTCGGCGATGTGAAGGGTCGGCTCGTTGCCCGAACCGGAGCTTTTACCTGGGGATGCTGCTAACCCTCGTGCCTATGGGTCTGGGGGCCGGGGCGTGGGGGCGCTGTTGATCACGCACCGTCAGAGCCTGGCCCTGGAGGTGGAGTGGTGTTGATCCTGCTCGGGCTGGTGACTGCTCTCGGCATCCGGATTCCCATGCCCGGGCTGCGCAGTTCTGGTGGCACCAGCCTTTTTGGCGGTTATTGCGATGGGAGCGGTCTACGGTTTGGCCGGGGGCCTGCACCGGCCCGCTGCTGGGCGCCGTCCTCACCATGGCGGCGGTTGGCGGGTCACCGCTCTATGGCGCTCTGCTGCTGGCCTGCTCGCAGCAGGCATGGTTGTCCCGCTGCTCGTGTTGGCCTGGTTGTGGGAAGGTTCGATATCGCGCGTTTGCTGCAGTAGCGCGAACTCCGGATTGGGCCACTGCACACCACGTGGTGGGCCTTGTTGAGCGGATTGTTGATAGCCGGGATCAGGGTTCTCTTCCTGGTCACCGACGCCACGTCGGCCATTGGTGGGCTGCTTGATGCCCGGCAACAGTCTGAACTCGAGGGCCTGCTGCGCGTGTGGGGGCGGGTGTCCCGGACCTGGTGGTGATGGTTGTGGTCGCAGCTGTCGTCGGCGTGTTGATCTGGTGGGCTGGGCGTCGTCGGTCGGAGTGAACGTGGATGGTCGCGTCGCGACTTTCTTCTTCATGGGCGCCCAGGTGGTTTCCGGAGCCCAGCCCTGGAGATCTTCCAGCAGATCATCGCGCAGGAGAGGCGAAGGCCGACTGAGGTGCGGCCTCAGATCTCCCAGCCTTGCCGATCGATGGTGGCCTGGGCCCGGTCCAGCCGGGACGCAGTGCCCTCCCCGGATGTCCAGGAGGGCCTCCTGGGGAACCTCCACTCCCGGCGCCGTCGGGTCCCTGGTGCCCACCACCGAGTGCTTGGTGATGCCCGTCACCTCTCCCCAGCCGGTGAAGTCGGAGTGCACAGGCGCATTCCGGGGGTGATGGCTGCCAGGAACTCGGAATAGGTCTCGAAGATCTGCCCCGGGGGACGGACGGGGGCTCGTAGGGGGTCGTCGTGTTGCACATGCGTCAAGACTAGGGTTTGTTTCCCGCATCCGGGACCATCCGCTTGGGGGCCCTGGCGATGGCCTCGAAGTCGTCATCGGATCCCGTGATCACGCCCGCGACCTCGAGAGCGGTGTAGCCGTGCACCGTAGCCCACAGCGACAGCACGACCTGTTCCAGGGGGCCTGACAGGGCGCCTTTGTCCAGTGCCCTTCTGACGCGGTCCTCGACGGGGACCGCGAGCCCACCACCCCGCGACGGCCTCCTGGCTCAGGGTAATCCGTTCCACCAGGACGAGGAACTGTTTTCTGTTCTCAAGGGCCCAGCGCCGGTAGGCGTGAGCTAGTTCCAGGAGGTCCTCGGTCGAGTCCTCGTGCATCGGGGCGTCGGCCTGGGCGCGATTGAACTCCTCCAGGACCTTCAGGTAGACCGCGTCCAACAGCGCCGCTCGGCTACCGAAGAGCTGGTAAACCGCGCTGGTCGAGGTGCCGGCGTCCGTGGCGAGGGTACGTAGAGAGACCCTCGACGCCGGTGCGGGCAATCGTTTCGGTTGCGATGCCAAGCGGCTGCTCGCGCAGATGGTCGTCGTGGGGCCGTGGTCGTGGCATGGAAGAAGCGTAACGATAGATCTGCTATAACAATGTTATATAACATCGTTATACAGTATTGGAGGCGGATCGGTGACCGAGGAACAGAGCCAGAACCCGCTGAGCGGGGACCCGGGAGCGGCGGCTGTCGCGTCACCCAGGCGATGGTGGATCCTGGTGGCACTGTCGTTGGCGACGACCATCATTCAGTTCGACCAGTCCGGCATGACGCTGGCCTGCCACGTCCAAGCGGAACTCGAGGGCCACAACCCAGCAGTTGCAGTGGGTGATGGACGCCTACTCGCTAGCGCTGGCCTCGGTGGTGCTCACCGCGGGGGCGGTCTCGGACCGCTACGGGCGCCGTAAGGTGTTCCTGCTCGGGATCGCGGTGCTCGCGACGGGTTCCCTGATCGGGGCGCTCGCTCCCGATGCGAACATCTGTTATCGCTGGTCGGGCCGTCATGGGGAGTTGGCGGGGCGATGTTCATGCTCGGCACCCTCTCAATCATCACCCACGTCTTCGACCGCGACACCCGCCCGACTGCGATCGGGATCTGGGGTGCCGTGACATCCCTCAGGGTGATCATCGGGCCACTGATCTCCGGGGCGGTGTTGCAGATCTGGCACTGGCGCGGAATCTTCATTCTGAACGTGGTGATGGCAGCCATCGCATTCACCGGAGCGGCGGCCCTGGTGCCGGAGTCGCGCGACCCACACTCGCGCCACCTGGACATTCCCGGGGCTCTTCTCGTGGGTGTCGGTTTTGTTCCGGGGTTGAGTTACGCCGTCATCCACTCTCCTCCGACGGTGTCACCGACACCGTGGTGCTGGCCGCGGCGGGTATCGGTAGCCGCGGCGCTGGTGCTGTTCTGGTTGCGTTCGAGCAGGGAGAGGTGAGCATGTTCGACCTCGATGTTGCGAGGAACCCGCGTTTCTGGGGGCGGCCTCGCCGCGGCGGCCACCATGTTCACGATGGCTGGTCTGCTGTTCACGATCACCCAGCAGTTCCAGCTCGTCGATGGTTTCGCGCGCGTTGCTGGCCGGGGTTGCGGTGCTACCGATGGCGGGTGGCGCCGTGATCGCTTCCTTGTTGGTCCCGCTGCTCAGCGAAACGGCTCACAGCGCGGACCCTCATCCTGCTTGGCCTGGCGCTGATTGCTGGGGGCCCGCTGCCGTGGCAGCATGGCCCAGCCGATCCGCGGTTATCTGCCGTCCCTGATCGTCCTGATCCTGCTCGGTATGGGCAACGGGGTGTGATGGTGGTGGCCAATGACCTTCTCATGTCATCGGGGCCCACGAGGCCGGTCTCGCTGATCCTCCATGAATGACACGGTCCAGGAGATCGGAACCGCCTTCGGGATTGCCGTGCTGGGAGCTGTACTGGCGAGCCAGTACGCCGTGTCCCTTCGTCGTTCGATGCCCGGGGTGGCCGATGGATCATTCACCGCGACCCTCTCCGACGCGGGGACGGACGCTTCGGTGCGGGAGGTGGCATTGGCAGCTTTCGGGGATGCCTCGCGGATGGCGGGGGTTGACGGCGTAGGATTGTAGTGCTGGCCGTCATGGTGATCGCCTTCACTCTCAGAAAAGTGGGGGCTGCGAAGTCCGGACAGGACGAGGAGGACTGAGTCCTTGAGCGACTAACCTTGCTCCCCCATGGCTCTGATTCACAACGATTGCCGAGGCTTGTGTGACTGGCGTGACGCAGGGGAGCTCCACGATGGGCTGCCGTTGTTTCGATGCAATGGTTGCCGTTCTGAGTGGACCCCTGCCGAACGTTGGACCCCGGTCAATGCTGACGGTGAGATGTCCGAGGGGTACGGGCCGCAAGGGCCATGCCCAAGGTGTGCAGGGACCGATGAATCACAAGGCCTGTTCAACTCTGCGAACAGGCCTCATGAAATGTGTCCGAGAGAGGACTTGAACCTCCACGCCCTAAAAACGGGCACTAGCACCTCAAGCTAGCGCGTCTACCTATTCCGCCACCCGGACCCGGGCTGCCCCACATCAGTGGGCGCGGGGAGAAACGATAGCAGCCGGTAGGCGGGAATCGCAACCATAACCGAGGCTCAGTCTGCGGTCCGGAACTGGTTCGGACCGCCGGAGATGTCGTCGAGGGCCGTGATGATGGGCAGGGACCAGCTGTTTTGGTCTCGGCGTCGATGAGCTCTGCCAGGTGCTCCGGGGTCCTGGGGCCGACCAGGGCGCTCGCCACCTGGGGAGCGTCCCGGACCCACATCAACGCCACCTGTGCGGGGGTGAGCACCAGACCGTCGGCGGCCTTGGCGACGGCGTCAATTACGGCCCGGCTCCGTGGTTGGAGGTACGGCTCCAGGAACCAGCCGAAATGTTCGGATGCGGCCCGTGAATCCCTCGGGATTCCACGGCGGTATCGGCCTGTCAACGCGCCTCGGCCCATTGCCGACCACGCCAACAGGCCAAGGTTGTGGTACTGCGCGGCGCCGATCACCTCCACCTCAGCGCGGCGGGCCAGCAGCGAGTACTCCACCTGAACCGATGCCAGCTTCGTGCGTCCCGCCATCGCCTCCTGCCAGGTGGCGGCTGTCGCGGTCTGCCACCCCACGAAGTTGCTCACACCGACGTAACGGGCCAAGCCGCGTGAGACGGCGGAATCGAGCGCGGACAGGGTTTCCTCGATGGGTGTCCCCACCCAGGCGTGCACCTGCCACAAGTCGACGTGATCGGTGCGGAGCCTGCGCAGTGATCCCTCGAGGTCGTTCAGCAGTGCCGCGCGGGAGGTGTCGATGATCCTGCGTCCGTTCCGGATGATGAAACCAGCCTTGGTTGCGATGACCAAGGAGTCGCGCGGGATGCCCGTTGCCAACAGCTTCCCGATCATCTGTTCGGCCACCCGCCGCCGTAGGCGGGGCTGTGTCGATGAGGTTTCCGCCGTCCTCAACGAAGTCGTGGACCAGTTCCCGGACGACCGGCCACTCGACATCCCTTCCCAGGCCATCGTTCCCCAGACCGATCCTGGAGACGTGCAGCCCAGATCCGCCGAGTGCCCGATATTCCATTCGGGCAGTGTAAAGCGCGGCTTCCTTGGGATGCTTGAAGCACGCCGGTGAGCGATGGAGCTGCGGCGATCGCGACGATACCCACACCGAAGAAATCCGGACCATCCCGAGCCGCTGGTGCGTACGGGGTGCGTCCCGTAGGAGTGGGGTGAATGATGTACAATTTCCTCACCCTGACCGTGTGGTGGTCGGTGCCCTCAGGCCGGTGAGGGAACGGATCTTCGTCATCCAGGTCCGCCAGAGGAGCACCTGGTTGCCGTCAGTGTGCGGCGGGAGGCAGCGCTGTCCATCGCGCGTCGCATCGATTCCCTTGCTGCATGAGGCGACGGCCTCGGATGGCTGGGTGAAGCACCAGAGGTCGAGCCAGAACTCGGACCGCTGGACGCCCCCGTCGACGTTCTGTTCAAAGTGGGGAGCCATCGGCTGGGCTCTTGACACCAAGAGGGGGCTATCCAGCTCGAGTTCTACCCGGACGACCAGGATGTGCAAGAGGTGGCGGCCATGATCCAGGTGTGGCTGTATCCCACTGTTGCCAGACAGTTCGCCGCGCGCGCCCGGATCATCGTCGCGACCGCCGATCCCAGCTGTCCGTTCTGCGCCCAGCCGGTGCACGCCGCTGGACACATCTGCCCCCGTAGCAACGGGTATCGTGCGCCACTGTTCTGACCCGATATTCCGCAGTTTCCGGTAGTTGATTCCGGGAGGGTGCCGAAAGGCAGTAGCTTTGTGGCATGTATTCGTGGGCTCCAGTCGAGATTCCCAGCATTCCAGCGTCACAGGACGTGCCCAGGCGGCTCAGGCTGCGTGATTCCTCCTCAGCTCGGACCATTCCCGTCGGCCCGCGGAAGGCGAGGCCCGGATATACGTGTGCGGAATCACCCCTATGACGCCACGCATCTGGGGCACGCTCAGCACCTACCTCACCTTCGACCTGGTGAACCGGGTCTGGCGGGACCCTCGGCCTGAGAGTTAACTACGTCCAGAACGTCACGGATGCGGATGATCCGCTGTTGGAGCGTGCCGCCGCAACGGGTCAGGACTGGGAGGAACTGGCGAGAGGACCAGACCGAACTGTTCCGCTCCGACATGACCGCTCTACGCATCATCCCGCCCGACCACTACGTTGGGGCCGTTGAATCCATCCCATGCGTGGTGGAACTGATCGAGAAGCTGTTGTCACAGGGCTGGCTCTATCAGGGTGGAGGATCCCGAGCACCCCCGACTGGTACTTCAACACGGCGGGCGCGCCTGGTTTCGGGGAGATCAGCCACTACGACGAGGAACGCATGCTCAAGATCTTCGCCGAACGCGGCGGGGACCCTGACAGGCCCGGGAAGCGGCACCCGTTGGACTGCCTACCGTGGCGTTTCGCACGTCCGGGTGAGCCGAGCTGGACCTCGGCGCTGGGTGATGGCCGACCTGGCTGGCACTCGAGATGCACCGCCATCTCCCTGCATCATCTTGGCCCTTGCTTCGACGTGCAGGGCGGCGGAACCGATCTGGTCTTCCCGCACCACGAGATGTGTGCTGCCGAGGCGCGGGCCGTGACCGGGGTGCCGATGGCCGGGGCCTACGTCCACTCCGGAATGGTCGCCCTGGACGGCGAGAAGATGAGCAAGTCGAGGGGCAACCTGGAATTGGTGAGCAGGCTCAGGCAGCGCGGGGCCGATCCCATGGCGATTCGGCTGGCGCTGCTCGGGCAGCACTACCGAAGCGACTGGGGAATGGGATTCGCAGCTGCTGGAGCGAGCTACGAGGCGCCTCAGCGCGTGGCGCGCCCTTCGCAACATCCCGGCCACCCGGCCCACGGAAGAGATCATCGCCGAGATGCGGCGCGCCTTGCGCAATGACCTGGATGCGCCGTTGGCGCTCGACATTGTCGATGAATGGGCGGCGGCGAGCATTGAATCCGGCGGGAAGGGAGACCGATGGGTACACCGATCTCCTCCGCCGTGGATGCGTTGCTCGGGGTGAAGTTGCGAGCCACTAGGGTGTCGGTTCGTGAAGTCCTTTGAACAGCTCTTCGAACAGCTCCGAGAAACCGCCCGGAGCCGACCTGAGGGATCGTCGACAGTGGCTCGCCTGGACGCAGGGGTGCACCACATCGGCAAGAAAGTGGTGGAGGAGGCGGTAGGGTGTGGATGGCCGCTGAACACGAGACAACCGACGACGCCGCGCTGGAGATCAGCCAGTTGCTGTACCACCTCCAGGTGATGATGATCGCGCTGGACCTGAACCTCGAAGATGTGTACCGGCACTTGTGAGCCGGGGGTGAAAATGCTGAAGATCGCCGTACCCAACAAAGGCTCCTTGGCTGAAAGGGCCACCGCCATGCTCTGGGCCGCCGGATACCGGCAGCGCACCGACCCCAAGGACCTGACCCTGGTGGACTCCGCTCACGATGTCGAGTTCACTACCTGCGCCCCCGCGACATCGCCGTGTACGTGGGGAAGGACACCTGGATGTCGGCATCACTGGCCGGGACATGCTCCTCGACTCAGGGGCCCGCGCCACGGAGGTCCTGCCCCTGCGGGTTTGCTGGCAGTCGGTTCCGATTCGCGGCGCCATCCGACCGGCCCTATGACGTTGCAGACCTGGCGGGCGAGCGCATCGCGACCTCTTACCCCGGGCTTCTGGGACGCTGGCTGGAAGAACAGGGGCATCGAGGCCAATCTCGTAAAAAGCTCGACGGCGCCGTGGAATCTGCCATCAGGTTGGGAGTGGCCGACGTGGTGCCGATGTCGTCGACACCGGGACCACGCTTCGCAGAGCCGGGCTCAGGTCTTCGGGGAATCCATCTGCACATCCGAGGCGATCCTCATCCGGCGCGACGAGGAAGTTGAACCGGAAAGGACTTATTTCGTTGCGTACCCGGCTCCGAATCGGTGCTGGTGGCGCAGAACTACTGATGATGGACTACGTCGCGGAGACCGATCTTGAGGCTACGACAGCTCTGGCCTCCGGGTGAACGGTCCGACGGTGTCCCGATTGGCTGAGCCCGGTGGATGGCGGTGAGAGTTCTCGTGCCGCGGCGCGAGCGCACCTGCTGATGGATCGGCTATTCGAGGCCGGGGCGCGAGGCATCATCCTGACCGAGCTGAGCGCGGTCAGACTCTGAACTGGTCCGGGCCGGGAAAGCCGGGTCAGACTATCCCGCGTTTCTTCAGGAGCGCCTCGATCTCGTCGAGGTCGTCCTCGCCTGCCCCGGCGGCACCTTTCTGGGAGCAGCCCCGGATTGCGGGCCTGGGTGGGAGGGCTGGCCAGTGTGCTGAGGACCTTTCCGACCGCAGGCTTGGTCGTGGACTGCTTACCGACGGGACGTTTGCGTAGCGCCGTCGCCTCGTTCCTCACGTGGTTTCCGGTCCCGCAGGAACCGAGCCGACAAGCAACAAGATTCCCAGGCCACCGATGCCGGCACCCCAGCTCATCGTGTTCGTCCACCCGGTGCGGTCCACCCAGGCGATCAGGCTCTCGATGCCCGCTCACCAGTAGATCCGACATGCCCGTCAGGAAGAGCCCCCAGTGGCAGCAGCGTGAAACCGATTCCGGCGAGCAGGGCCCGCGAGCTGCGACCGCGGGCAAACAAGCCAGCCGTGATGGCCACGATGACGGTCATGACTGCGATGGTGACAAACAGCGACGTACCCATGCGCTCAAGCATTCCACACGCCCTGCCGCGGCAGTGAACAGACTTGTAAAACCTGTGTCGCGGAGTTTAATGTTTTCCGGCGGTGCGGTCCACGCCCCGCCGGGTTGGTAGCCTTCAACAAGGCGCAGGGGAATCCGGTCAATCCCGGACTGACGCAGCACGGTGGTGGCCATCTCATGAGTGAGGTGGAACACGAGTCCGAGCACCTGGCCAACCCTCGTGAGAGCCTCGCGCGCGGTTCGACAGGGTCCTGTGACATCGTCCATCACCCGCCCATACAGCCAGGTCAATGCCAAGGAATCGATGGTTGGTAAGACTGGGGAGAAAAATTGATGTGAGGGCCGGATCTTCCGGGCGAGGCGGCAGAACGACGTGGCTCGTTGGCGATGCTGGCAGTTCTGCCGGTGCCGCTGCGGCTGGTTATCGTCACCCAGTTCGCCTTCAATGTCGGTTTCACCTGGTGGTTCCTTCATCGCGGCCCACCTTGCCAGGATCTCCCACTCGCCGAGTGGATCATCGGCCTGTTGTTGGGACTGAGAACGTTCTCCCAGCAGGGCATGTTCTTCCTGGGAGGTGCGCTCGCTGACCGTTTCGGTATAAAACACCATTCTCGTCGGATGCATCATTCGTGTTTGTGGATTCTTGACCTTGCCGCGCTGATGAAGTGTCTCGGGGTGATGGTGGGTGTGATCCTGATCGGTTTCGCAGCAGCACTATTCTCGCCCGCGGTGGAATCGGCGATCGTCGCCTGGGCCGGTGATGTCGAGGCAGGCGACGCAACGGTTTTCCCGGGAAGAGGTCATGGGCTCGAGATGATGGCTTCCAGCTGGGCTCTGTTGTCGGTCCCGTCCTGGCGGTGTCCTCCTGGTCATCCTGTTCCGGTTGACTACTGCCCGCTGGCTGCAGGTGTCTTTGCGGTCATCGTGTTTGCCCAGGTCATCTGGTTGCCACGGAGAAGCCGCATCGGGCAGGCCACAAAGGTGCGGGAGTCCGCGGGCATGTGCTGACCAACCGCAGATCTCCTGACATTCGCGCTGATCCACTGTACCTGCCTGGTCGTCTACAGCCAGTTCTACCTGGCCATCCCTGTGGAACTGGACCGAATCGGCGTCCCGGGGGCCGATATCACCTGGTTGTTCGGCATGGCCGCTGTGCTCACCGTCACGCTGCAACCGCCCGTCACGCGCCTGGTCGCCCACTGGTCCACTGCCCGCATCCTGGGATGGGGATACGCCTGATAGCTGCAGGGCTCCTGGGGTGGCAGCGTTCGCTGCCCTGCCGCCCCTGCCCGGGGTGCTCGCCTTCCTACCCTCGGTGTTGTTCGTGATCGGACTCCACGTCGGGCAGGTCCTCGTCATGCCTGCTGCCCGGGCATTGTCGCGGACTTGTCCGGAGGACAAGGCTGAGGGACTCATCTCGGGATGCTTGCATCCGTCGGCGGTCTGGCCGTGCTGTTGAGAGCACTGGAATTGGCCTCCTCCTGCCTTTGGCGGACACCCGCAACTGCTCGCACCCGTGCCCTGGATTGTTCTGGCAGGCTTCCCGTGGCCTCCTGCGTCGCTGCGGTTGTTTTCTCGCCGGCGGGGCCTCCAATCTCCGAGGCAGCCCGAGAAGCCGGTGCGGCGTCTCGAGATGATGTGAGGAAATCGTTCAGGGGCGGTAGGCCGCTGAGTGACTCAGGATAAGTGTTCAAAAATTCGAACCAATACTGCCGATGTGAACTTTTAGCCACCCCTTGTCGATAAACTGGCGGGATGGGAATCTTGAACGGACTGTTCGGTACAGGGAGTCGACGATCACTACACAGCTGAGACCGGAGCTGAGGACAGCCCCGGATGGGAAAGCCATCACGGAGGCCTGCGAACGGATCTACCCGGATCAGGTCGCTCCCTTTCACATCAGCACCTTGGTTTCCCAGTTTCTTGAGCAATGACGATTCAGATGATCCGCATGGACGGCATCTCCGTCTACCGTGCGACGCAACCTCGCCCGCACTGGCACTACGTCACCTACGGGCTGAGTGATCTCTACGGTGAACAGGAAGGATCTGGGGATGGGGTGTCCGGATACGGTTTTCGAGCTGACCTTCCGGCTCGTCGACGACGGGGCCTTGAAGGCCAAGGAGCCGCCTACCTGGCCGCTGAGTCTGCTTCAGAACCTGCGCGCTATGTCTTTCGTACCGGAAACGGTTTCGCGCCCAATCATCACATCGATGCCAACGGCCCGATTTCCCTGGAGGAAGAAACCACTCAGACGGCGTTAGGTTTCATTGAGGACCCGGATTTGGGCAGTGCTCGAGACCCCAGTGGCTCCGTGCAGTTCGTGCAGCTTGTCGGGCTGACGGTACGAGGGACCTCGATGACGTCAACAGTGGGACGCGGAGAAATTTTTCGCGCTCCTGACCGGTTCCCGGCCGAAAGGCATCACCGAGCTGCGAGGAGATCCGCTGCGAGCCGATCCGGAGATCGCAACACGGATCACGGAGGGGCGGAAGAAGGATGGATCGCAGATGGGGCAGGTCTTTATCGACGTGCTCAGGATCACAGCCGAGGGCTGGCATGCCGATGCTGACTCATCGGGGCCCGCGTCGCCGGGGTTCTGGGGAGAGGCTCAACAGTCGCCTGCCCGCACGGTCGCGAGTTCCTTCTTCACAGTCCCGATGCGGAACTGCTCTTTCTGCCTGGTGGTCGCACCGGGATTCAGCTGGGGGACAAGGAGGCCACCTTGACCCTCGATCCCGCTGATCTCTCCCGGCTGGCCGCCACCCTCAAGGGCCCGTGCCGGTCAGTACATGGCGCCCGACGGGGTGATCTGGAACGTGGAACGCACCGAGATCACCGACAGCGAGGGCAACGTGATCGAGAACCATTGGCTGAGGAGCATTTGTTTCCCGGAAGTTGGCGGGGTATTGTTGCTGGCCGTTGACGGCGGCGCGGAAAGCGTTCGCCCATGAAGCGGAGGCTGACCTCCACCCAGGTTGCAGCGGCACGGGTCGGAACACACGCCATGGTGTGTCGTCAGGTCCTCGCGCGTGCGCGAAGGCCTTTTTCGTCGTTGAGGCCAGATAACGACAATCCTGGAGGAACTCATCAGCACTGAACCGCGGATCAACGAACGCATCCGAGTACCCGAAGTCCGGCTCGTGGGCCCGAAAGGCGAGCAGGTCGGCATCGTGCGTCTCGAGGACGCCCTTCGCCTCGCAGTTGAGAGCGACCTCGATCTCGTCGAGGTGGCGCCCCAGGCGCGCCCCGGTTGCAAAGCTGATGGATTACGGCAAGTTCTGAGTACGAGGCCGCGCAGAAGGCGCGGGATGCCCGTCGGAAACCAGTCGAACACCATCACCAGGAAATGAAGCTTCGTCTCAAGATCGACAACCACGATTACGAGACCAAGAAGGGGCCATGTCGTCCGGTTCCTGAAAGCCGGTGACAAGGTGAAGATCACCATCATGTTCCGTGGGCGCGAGCAGTCCGTCCAGAACTGGGCATCGACCTGCTGAAACGGCTCGCCGACGACGTCGCCGAGCACGGTTTCGTCGAATCCGCGCCCAGGCAGGACGGTCGGAACATGCTGATGGTCCTCGGCCCCACCAAGAAGAAGACCGAGGCCCGGGCCGAACAGGCCGAGGAACGGGACCGTCGCATGGAGCAGCGCCGGGCGAACGCCGAGGCGGAGAAGGCCGAGGAGGCCCGGCTCAGGGCCGCAGCCCGGCCGTCCAGGAAGAAAGCGCGGTCCCGCCGACAACATGGACCCCGACATCGAGCTGTGACGCGGGCCATTCACCAATCAGAAAGCGAGCCAACTATGCCGAAGATGAAATCGCATTCTGGGGAACCAAGAAACGTGTCAAGGTGACCGGATCGGGCAAACTGATGCACCGTCAGGCGAACCTGGGGCACCTCAACGCCCACAAATCCTCCAAGCGGCTGCGTCGCCTCAAGGGGCAACACCGAGATGGCGAGGCCCGACCTCAAGCAGGCCAAGGCGCTCCTCGCCAGTACTCAGGGCCGCTGAGCCCCACCCAGATCCCCAGTACACCCGTGGGCCGGGGTGACCGGTAGAAGAGCAAGGAGTAACCATGGCACGCGTCAAGCGTTCTGTGAATGCGAAGAAGAAGCGCCGCGAAGTGCTGGAGCTTGCCTCCGGCTACCGTGGGCAGCGCTCACGTTTGTACCGCAAGGCGAAGGAGCAGATCCTCCACTCCGCCACCTACGCCTACCGTGACCGCAGGGGCCAGGAAGGGCGATTTCCGTGCCCTGTGGATCCAGCGCATCAACGCAGCCGCCCGTGCGGAGGGCCTGACCTACAACCGTTTCATCAACGGCCTGAAGAACGCCGGAGTGGAGGTGGATCGCAAGATCCTCGCCGACTTGGCCGTCACCGACGCCGAGGGCGTTCAACGCCCTGGTCGCCGTCGCCCGCGAGAACCAGACCCCGGCTGCCGCCTGAGCGTGGCTCCGAACACAACTCGAACGCAGCACGTGAGCTTCCCGGCTCCGTGCTGCGTTCGAGTCGTCGACTGAGGAACCGGCGCGGTCGCGAACTGGCGGGGAGTTTCTTGCCGAAGGCCGCCAGGCGGTGCGGGGAAGCGCTTGCCACGGACAGCCTCGTCACGGGGTGTGATCGTCGCTGATCCTGAGCGCCATGCCGATCTCGTTGAAGATCTTGATATTCCCGTGTGGTGGGGTTCTGAGGCGGTTGTACGGCAGTTGTCCGACACCGTCACCCGCAGGGGTTGTTGCGGTGTCCCGACAGCCCCGGTTCAGTTGGGAGGACGTTGAAGATGCGCGCCTACTGGTGATCTGTGCCCAGGTCCGTGATCCGGGGAACGCGGGAACCGTGATCCGCTGTGCCGATGCCTTCGGGGCTGATGGTGTCATTCCTCACCTCGGGATCGGTGGAGGTGTGGAACCCCAAAACGGTGCGCTCATCAGTGGGATCGCTGTTCCACCCTTCCGATCCTCACCGGAATCGACCTTGCTGGGGCTGTCTCCCGTGTGCGCTCCCGGGGCATGCAGGTGCTCGCGGTACAGACGGCGATGGTGAACCACTGGACCTGCTCGCTGCCTCCGGTGGTTTGGCGAAACCGTCGGCCTGGTTGATGGGCAACGAAGCCTGGGGGCTGCCTGCTGTGGACGCGGCGCTTGGCCGACCGGATGGTCGCCGTCCCGATGTGGGGTGCGGCAGAGAGCCTCAACCTGTCCTCAGCTGCAGCCATCTGCCTGTATCAGACGGCTTCTGCCCAGCGCCGCTAGAACTGATCCGGTCCTCCCACCAGTTCTCACAGCACGGCGCACAGCAACTACTCCGGGCGGCGCGGCTGGGCAGGAATCGCTGTTCTGCTTGCCCAGGACCCTTTGTGCAAAGCACGGGATCGAGCATTCCCGCCCACATCGTGCAGGCCAGTTCCCGCCCTTTGTCTGTTCGAGCTGGCACCCACCGCGGCGAAGACGGTGGGTGCCGTCACTGACCGGACCCAGCAGGGTTGTGGGCAGTCATCCCTTGGGCTCATCATCGCGAAGGAGGAGAACGTAGCCCCGGTGATGGTCGCGCGTCTGGGGCAGCTGCCCGATGACCTTCCCGCAGCGTGGCGGGACAATACGGCGAATGATCTGAAGGAACTGAAGGGCCAGCGGCGAATCGTCTCGGACAGCTCATCGGCGTGGCTGTTAACGCGGGGGAAGTTTCCTGCCAGGGCATCAGGCGGTGCGATTGTTCCTGTCACTAGACGGTCTTCTAGACTCGGCTGCTGTAATTGGAAGGGGAAATCCATGGCAGGCCCTAATGACAATGCGAGTCCACAGCAGACAGTGGCTCTTGATGCGGCTTCCGTCGAGGAATACGTGAACTCTGCCTTGGCCGCTGTCGCGGCGGCCACCACGCACGACCGAGCTGAAACAGGTACGCATCGATCACACGGGTGAGCGTTCCCGCTTGCCCCTGGCCAATCGAGGAATCGGCGCGCTGCCGCAGACAGAGCGCAAAGAAGCCGGGGTCGTGTCGGTAGGGCGCGAGGTCAGGTCAACCAGGCCCTCGCGGAGCACGGAAGGAGCTGGCTGCCGAGGGAGTTGACTCGGGCCCTCGTCGCTGAGCGTGTTGACATGACCCTGCCAGTGGTGCTGGCTCCTCGAGGTGCCCTGCACCCGATCACGACCCTGATTGACGATATGTGTGATGTGTTCGTCGCCATGGGCTGGGGAGGTGGCCGAGGGTCCTGAACTGGAGGCAGAGTGGTACAACTTCGACGCCTCTCAATCTGGGTGTGGACCATCCTGCTCGCGGTGAACAAGATACCCTCTGGGTGGAACCCGCGACTGCCGGCAAGCTGCTGCGCACCCAGACTTCCCCCGTGCAGGGTTCGCGCCATGCTGGAACGCGACCTGCCCCTCTACATCGTCAGTCCCCGGCAAGGTGTTCCGCGCCGACGGTACGACGCCACTCACTTGCCGGTCTTCCACCAGCTCGAGGGGCTCGTGGTGGACAAGGGAATCTCCATGGCCGATCTGCGCGGTGTCCTCGATCACTTCGCCCGAGCCATGTTCGGTGATGTCACCACGCGGATGCGCCCCCACTACTTCCCGTTCACCGAGCCCTCGGCTGAGGTCGACATCCAGTGCGTCGTCTGCCACGGCGAATCCGTCGGCAACCCTGATCGTCCCTGCAGAACCTGTCGTTCCGAGGGATGGATCGAGATGGTGCGGCTGCGGGGTCGTCAACCCGCGGGTGTTGCGGGTCCTGTGGGATCGATTCCGAGACCTATTCGGGTTTCGCCTTCGGCATGGGGAGTTGACCGTACCGTCATGTTCCGCACCAGGGGCTCCCGACCTGCGTGACTTCGTCGAAGGTGATGTTCGTTTCTCCCTTCTTGCTGATGGAGGTGTCTGATGAAAGCCCCGATCTCGTGGCTGCGTGAGCTGGTAAGCCTGCCCGAAGAGGCCGGAACCAACGAGATCGCCAACGCCTTCACCCGCCTCGGGTTGACCGTCGAGCACATTGAGTCGACCGGCTCGCAGGGTGACGGGTCCGCTCGTGATCGGTCGTGTCCTCAGCTTCACCGAGGAACCGCAGAAGAACGGCAAGACCATCCGGTACTGCCGCGTTGACGTCGGGTCCCACAACGACCCCGCCGACGAGCACCACCCGCATCCCGGGGCATCGTGTGCGGCGCCTCGAACTTCGCCGTTGACGACCTCGTGGTCGTGGCGCTTCCCGGAGCTGTTCTTCCGGGTGACTTCCAGATCTCCGCTCGTAAGACCTACGGGCACATCTCCGACGGCATGATCTGCGCCGAGGACGAGATCGGTCTTGGTGAGGGATCACACCGGGATCATCGTGCTCCCCGAGTCGTCAGGGGCTGCACCCGGAGATGACGCTCTGGCAGCGTTGTGGACGCGCGACGAGGTGCTGGACATCGATGTGACCCCTGATCTGTCCCACGGCCTGTCACTGCGGGGACTGGGCCGTGAACTTGCGGTTGTCCACGGGGTTCCGTTCAGTGACCCCTACGACCTGCCGCTGCCCGCCCCTGATTTCTGATGGCTATCCCGTTGTCCTGGAGTCGGATCGCTGCAGTGTGTTCGTCGCCTTCACGATTGAGGGCTTCGATCCGGCTGCCCCGACACCCAGGTTCATGGCGGACCGGTTGCGGGCCTGCGGGGTGCGTTCCATTTCCCTTCCGGTGGACGTCACCAACTACGTGATGCTCGAGTCCGGGCAGCCGCTGCACGCCTACGACGCCGCCAAACTGCAGGGGACCGATCCGGGTGCGGCTCGCCACCGAGGGGAGAAGATCACCACCCTCGACGGCATCCGCCGCACCTCTCCACCGATGACTTGCTGATCACCGATGACTCCGGTCCGATCGGAATCGCCGGTGTCATGGGGAGGGAAACTACCGAGGTTTCTGCCGAGACCACGGCCATCGTGTTGGAGGCCGCGAGCATTCACCCCCGGCCAGTGTCTCCCACACCTTCCGGCGGCACGGATTGCCATCAGAGGCGTCCAAACGTTTTGAACGCACCGTCGACCCGGGGCTCGCCTACGCTGCGCCCGCCGCGCCGCCGAGCTGCTCGTGGAACACGGTGGTGGTCAGGTCCGCGGTGACGTCACGGTCGTCGGGCGGGCCCCGGCGCAGGCCAGGATCGATCTGCGAGCCGGACTGATCTGTGCGATTCTGGGCGCCGAGGTGGAGCTCGAGGAGATCCTCCGCGTGCTGGAGGCCGGCGGTTGCCGGGTGACCGCCCTCGGTGACTCCCTGACCGTCGAGGTCCCCGACCTGGCGTCCCGATCTGCGCGACCCCTACGACATCGTCGAGGAAGTTGGACGCAAAATCGGCTACCACCGCATCGGGGAGCCGCCTCCCGGTCGCTCCCCGCTGGCAGGGGGCTGACGAGGGGCCCAGCGCGCCCGCCGTGCCGCCATGCGGGCTGCTGCTGCAACCGGTTTCACCGAGGTACTCAGCCTGCCGTTCGTCTCCGAATCGGACCTGGACAGGATGGGTCTGGTCGCTGAGGGACCCGCGGCGGGCCGTGGTGCGACTGGCCAACCCGCTCGCTGAGACCAGCCCCTACCTGCGCACCACGCTGCTCCCGGGCCTGTTCGCTGCGGTGGCCAGGAACACCTCCCGCTCCCTCACGGACCTGGCGATCTTCGAACGCGGCCTGGTCTACCTTGACGGGAACACCCCCGCGGCTCCGCGCCCCGGGGTGGAGGGACGTCCCAGTGACGAGGAGATCGCTGCCCTGCAGGCCGCCCTTCCGGAGCAGCCCGAGCTGCTGGCCGGCGTGGTGACCGGGGCGTGGCGACCAGCCGGCTGGGACACCCCGGCGGTGGCCGCCGACTGGCGCCACGTCGTCGCGCTCGCCGAAGCCGTGGCCCGGGCCACCGGGCACGCGCTCGAACGCCGCAACGCAGAGGTCGCGCCCTGGCATCCCGGTCGCTGTGCCGAGCTCCTACTCGTGGGAACGAACGATCGGGTACGCCGGTGAACTGCACCCCGAGGTGATCCGGGCGTTCGGGTTGCCCTCCCGGACCTGCGCAGTGGAACTCGAGCTGGGGTCCTGCTGGAGGCCGAAGCGGGAATCCCCGCATCGGGTTGCTTACGGGTTTCCCCCTCGCCAAGGAGGACGTCGCCCTGATTGTTGACGAGAACACACCTGCGGAGGGCGTGCGGAAGGCTCTCGTTGAGGGGGCGGGTGAGCTGTTGGAGAGCGTCACCCTGTTTGACGTCTACCATGCAGATCAGGTGCCTGAGGGAGGAAGTCCCTGGCCTTCGGACTGCGATTCCGGGGCGACCGGACACTGACCGACGCCGAGGCGGCGGCGGCTCGTGATGCGGCGGTCGCGGTAGCGGTCGAGCGGTTTGGCGCCACGCAACGAACCTGACCCGACGTGAAGGAGGAAAGATGACCACCTCGCAGCCTGCTGGAGGGTGCCCGGTTCGGCGTGAAGCGGGATATCTGAGGGTGGTGGGTCATTCGGAGGTGGTCGCAGTCGTGACCGACCCGACAGACCTTCTCGAGTGGGGTCTCCCGTTTCCTGCAGGTTCCAAACGGTCTCGACGGTGAGGAACACGCCGCCTTTCGCGCCGTGATTGACAGGGTTCTTCACCACCGAGGCGCTCGCCGAGCTGGAACCACGCCTGCGGGACGTGGCCCGCCGGATCGTGGCGGGACTTCCCCGCGGCGAGGTGACCGACGTGGTCGGGGGCATGGGTACCCGCTATGCGGTCCAGGCGATGCTTGCCTGGCTGGGCTGGGAACCTGACCTGGAGGAGGAACTTGTCGGATGGGTCGCCGACAATGCAGCCGCGACCCGTTCCGGTGAGATCGAACGCACCCGCGCCGTCGCGGAACACTTCGACGAGATCATCGTCGGCGTTCTCCGGCCTCGCCTGGAGCGTCTCGATGAACCCGCCCGGGATGTCACCGACCAGCTGTTGCGGCAGCAGGTGCGGGGGCGAGGTCTCCAACACCCCGAGCTGGTCTCGATCTTGCGGAACTGGACTGGAGGCGACCTCGGATCGCTCGCCCTGTGCATCGGGGTGATCATCCATCAATGGCGGCGTTTCCGCGTTGCTTCGGGATCTGCGCAGTCGGCTGGGCGACGCCGAGGGCGACCAACCGTGCCATCGACGAGTTCCTGCGCATCGACGACCCCTTCGTCTCCAATCGGCGGATCACCACCCGCGAGACCGAACTGGCGGGAGCGAGCATCGAGGGCCGGGCAGCGTCTCGTGGTGGACTGGACCCGCGCCAACCGTGACCCTGCGGTGTTCCCGGATCCCGACGCCTTCCGGCCCGAGGAGAACGCCCCTGAGAACCCTCGTCTACGGAAGGGGTCCGCACGTCTGCCCGGACGCGGGCTGGCGACCCTGGAGCTGCGTGTTCTGCTGGAGGAACTCCTGGCGGTGATCTCCGGGATCGAGGCTGCCGGAGGAACCACGGGCGGTCCGGGCCGAGTTCCCGCTGGGGGCTGGGCCAGCTGCCCCGTGGTCCTCCGCTGAGGTTCGTGCAGGCTCGCCCGGTTAGTTCTCGGCTGTGGTGGTCAGCTCACCTTTCCTGAAGTTGGTCACCAGAGCCACCGCCTCGTCGAACTCAGCGTTTCACGCCCGGAGCCATATCAGTGCTCAGGGGAAACGACGATGGTCACGATCAGGTTTGCCACGAACCCGGGAAGCAACTCGTAGAGGTCGAAAAATGCCCCCGGACAGGTTCGCCCAGACCGCCGCCACGACAGCACCGGTCGTCATGCCCGCCAGCGCGCCCCAGCGGGTTAGCCGTCGCTAGAAGAGGGCCAGCAGTACCACGGGCCCAAAGGAGGCCCCGAAACCGGCCCAGGCGAACGAGACCAGGTTGAGAATGCTGTCGTTGGCCTGCCACGCCATGATGGCTGCGACCACGGAGACCAGCATCACCGCCACCCGGCCCAGTAGGACGGAGCGTTTCTCACCCAGCTCCTGCGGTTGAAGGCGTGATAGAGATCCTCCACGAGGGCGGAGGAGGAGACCAGCAGCTGGGGAGCTGATGGTGGACATGATCGCGGCAGGATCGCCGCCAGCATGAAACCAGCGACGAACGGGTGGAACAGCAACTGACCCAGCGCGATGAACACGGTCTCACGATCGGGCAGCTGCCCGGTGTCGCGGCGGTAGGTGGCGATTCCGATCAGCGCGGTGGCTGCGGCGCCTAGGCAGGCCAGCGCCATCCATCCGATGCCGATGCGTCGTCCCGCCTTCGCCTGTTGTGGGGTCTCCAGGGCCATGAACCGCACGATGATGTGCGGCTGCCCGAAATACCCGAGTCCCCAAGCGGCGGCCGAGACGATGCTCATCAGTGAGGTGGAGGCGCCCCATAGAACCCATGTGTTCGTTTTGGATTCTGTGTCGACCTCGTTGATGATCGATATGAGAGGTTCGATACCGCCGAGATTGAGAAGGCCGGCCACCGGGACCGCTACCAGGGCGGTCACCATCATGAGTCCCTGTACCACGTCGGTGTAGGCGACCGCGAGGAAGCCGCCGACCAAGGTGTAGAGCACTGTGATGCCTGCCACCAGGATCATGCCCAGGCGGTAGTCCGTCCCGAAGGAGGCCTCGAAGAACCTGCCGCCCGCCACCATGCCGCTGGAGACGTAGAAGGTGAAGAACACCAGGATGATTACGCCCGCGCCGATCTGGATCAGCCGTGAGCTGTCGTGCAGTCGGGCGCTTAGGAAGGTGGGGATGGTCAGTGAGTTGTTCGCCACCTCCGTGTAGGGTTCGTAGCCGCGGTGCGGTGTATTTCCAGTTCAGCCAGGCGCCCACGGTCAACCCTATGGGGAGCCACATCGCGGACATGCCCGACAGGTAGAAGGCGCCGGGAAGGCCCATGAGTAGCCAGCCGGACATGTCAGAGGCGCCGGCGGACAGGGCTGTGGAGAGGACCGAGGTTTCTCCCGGCCAGCATGTAGTCATCCATGTCGTCGGTGCGTTGATAGGCCCAGAGACCTATCACGATCATCGCGACGAAGTAGATGACCATCGAGATTGCCTGATAGGGTCTGCGCGTTCATCGGTACCTCCGTTCGAAGAAGCACCCCAACCTAATCGACTCGGAGGTCATTGTGGTGGGGATTCCGAATACCGGCTGTACCATTCACACCGTGCTGACCAGAGGGCGGATAGTCGAAGCGGGACTGCGGATCCTGGATTCCTGGGGCTCGGGGATCTCTCCATGCGGCGCATCGCTGACGAACTCGGGGTTAAGGCCGGGGCGTTTGTACTACCACGTGCCGAACAAGCAATCACTGCTGGCCGGGATCGCCGACGTGATACTGGCCCCCGTCGCCATTCCCGGCCTCGAGGGCGACAGGGAGTGGTTGAGGAGCTGGTCCCACAACCTACGTGGAGCACTGCTGGCCCACCGTGACGGCGCCGAACTGGTCGCCTCGACGACGGCGCTGGGTATGGGTGCCGTGGACGCGACCGCGGCGGCCCGCTGCCTGTTGACCGAGCGGAACTGCTCCGAGCCGGCGGCCACGGCGACCGCTTTTCCTGCACTTCATCCTGGGTCATGTCATGTCGGAACAGACCCGCACCCAGCTGGTCGCCCTGGGGGTCCTCGAAGCCTTTCGACGCGGAAGCCTCTAGGGGCGGATTTCAGCCACGGTGTGGAGCTGCTGGTTCGTGGGGTCTCGTGTTGTGATCCGCGCGTGGTCATGGAATGACGCCGGTTCCCGGCCACAGGGGCTGGTGAACCGCACGGGCTTCCGTGACTCCCCGTGGCCTCAGGCCGGGACCACGTTGACGAGCTTCGGGGGCTTTGACGATCACCTGCGCACGCCGTTGGGGATCTCCTTGACGATGCGTGGATGGGCCAGGGCCAGTTCGCGCAGCTCATCCTCGGTGATCGAGGGTGGAGCACCTCCAGCTGGGCGCGCAGTTTGCCACGAACCTGCACGACGGCGGTGATGGTGTCTTCTGTCACCAGCTCGGGATCCGCCACGGGGAAGGGCTCGTGGGCCAGCGACTGCTCGTGTCCCAGCCGGTGCCACAGCTCCTCCGCGATGTGCGGGGCCAGGGGGCGACCATCAGCACCAGCGGTTCCACCGCGGCCCTGGGCACCACCTTGAGGGGCGGTCAGGACGGTGTTGTATTCCGTGAGCCGTGCGATGGCGGTGTTGAACGACAACCCCTCGTAGTCTTTGGTGACGGCGTCGATGGTTTTGTGCAGGGGCATGGAGGGTGTCGTCGTCGATATCGGTATCACGGGTGACCAGATCGCCCGTCTCCTCGTCGACGACGTTGCGCCACAGCCGCTGCAGGGAAATCGCTGCGACCCGACCACGGCGCGGGTCTCCACGGCTTCGACTGGGCCAGCGGGCCCATACCCATTTCGTAGAGGCGGAAGGTGTCAGCGCCGTAGGCCCTCGTACATCTCGTCCGGGGAGACGACGTTCTTCAGCGACTTGCCCATCTTCCCGTACTCGCGTTTGACCGGCTGGCCCCTGCCAGGTCCAGGTCGCTTTCTCGCCCTCCCCGTGTGCCTCCGTCTCGGCGGCGGGCACGGTCTGGCCGCAGGGAATCGCGGTAGGCGTAGGCCTGGATGTAGCCCTGATTGAACAAGCGGCGGAACGGCTCGGCGGATGAGACGTGTCCCAGATCGAACAGCACCTTGTGCCAGAACCGTGCGTAGAGCAGGTGCAGCACGGCGTGTTCGACCCCACCGACGTACAGGTCCACCCCGCCGACATCACCCTCACCGCGAGGTCCCATCCAGTAGCGTTCCACTTCCTCGCCGACGAAGCGGTCGTGGTTGGCGGGGTCCAGGTAGCGCATCTCATACCAACAGGAGCCGGCCCACTGCGGCATCACGTTCAGCTCGCGACGGTAGACCTTTGTGCCGTCGCCCAGGTCCACTTCGACGCTGGCCCAGTCGGTGGCGCGGGCCAGCGGCGGTACCGGATCGGAGTTCCGGTCCTCCGGGTCCAGGGCCTTCGGGGATAGTCGGTGACCTCCGGGCAGCTCGATGGGCAGCATCTCTTCGGGCAGTGCGATGGGCATGCCGGTCTCGTCATAGACGATCGGGAAGGGCTCGCCCCAGTAACGCTGGCGGCTGAACAGCCAGTCCCGCAGCCGGTAGTTCACGGTGGCCTCGCCCTAGTCCCTTTGGCCTCCAACCACTCGGTGATGGCGGTCTTGGCGTCGGCGACGGTCATGCCGTTCAGGGAGATCTCGGGAGTTGGCGGGTTGATCACCTCACCGTCACCCGTCCACGCTGAAGCGCCGTCATGGTCGGATTCAGGGGATCACGGTTTCGACGATCGGCAGGTTGTGAGCTTTGGCGAACTCCCAGTCGCGCTGGTCACCCGAGGGGACCGCCATGACCGCCCCCGTGCCGTAACCCAGGGTGACGTAATCGGCGATGAAGATCGGGATGCGCTGGCCGTTGACGGGGTTGACGGCGAAAGCGCCCGGTGAACAGGCCCGTCTTCTCTTTGTCCTCGATGCGGTGGTCCGCATCGGTTTTGCGTTCCGCCTCAGCGCGGTAGGCAGCGACCGCCTCGGCAGGGGAGGCGTGGCCTCCGGTCCAGGCGGGGTCGGTGCCCTCAGGCCACTCCAGGAGGCAGCGCCGTCGGCCAGGTGGTGTTCGGGTGCCAGCACCATGAAGGTGGCGCCGAACAAGGGTGTCCGGGCGGGTGGTGAACACCTCGATCTGCTCGCCGCTGGCGGCCTCGGTGAAGAACACCCGGGCCCCCTCGGAACGACCGATCCAGTTGCGCTGCATGGCCTTGACCTTGTCGGGCCAGTCCAGCTTGTCAAGGTCCGCCAGGAGGCGTTCCGCGTAGGCGGTGATGCGCAGCATCCATTGGCTCATGTTGCGTTTGAACACCGGGAAGTTGCCAATCTCAGAACGTCCCTCGTTGGTGACCTCCTCATTAGCCAGCACAGTACCCAGGCCCGGGCACCAGTTCACGGGCGCATCGGACAGGGTAAGCCAGCCGGTGCGAGTCGATGATTCGGCGCTGCTCCTGCGCTGACAGCTCTCCCACGGTTGTCCTGAGGGGTGGGAGCGCTTCCCGGATGTGAACCCTCGAGCAGCTCGTCGATGTGGCGGGCCTTGTTCGCTTTCTCATCGAACCAGGCATTGAAGATCTGCAGGAAGATCCACTGGGTCCAGCGATAGAACTCGACATCGATGGTCGCCACGCTGCGGCGGGGATCGTGGGCCAGGCCCAGGCGCCGTAGCTGGCGGCGCATGATGGCGATGTTGTGCTCGGTGGTGACCCGGGGATGCTGCCCCGACTGCACCGCATACTGCTCAGCAGGCAGACCGAAGGCGTCATAGCCGAGGGCATGCAGCACGTTGCGACCTTTCATACGGTTGAAACGCGCGAAGGTGTCGGTGGCGATGTAGCCGAGGGGATGCCCGACGTGCAGGCCTGCGCCGCTCGGGTAGGGAAACATGTCAAGGACGAAGAGCTTCTCGCCGAGGGAATCGACCTTCTCGGGCTCGGCCCGGGGCCCGGCAGGATTCGGGGCATGGAACGTGCCCTCGGTCTCCCAGCGATCCTGCCAGTGCGCCTCGATCTCACCGGCCAGCTTTGCGGTGTACCGGTACGACGGCTCGCTCATCAGCGTTTCTCCTTACAACATGCAACTGCGGGATCGAGACTATCCCGCTGCGGCCTGCCCGGTCGACTGGGCCCGAGAAAAAGTTGGAATACTTATTCCTTTCTATGGCATACTTGCCGCTATGAGTTTCAAGGTTGCCGTCGCAGGATGCACGGGATACGCGGGAGGCGAGTGCTGCGACTGCTCCTGCAACACCCCGAGGCTGAGATTGGTGCCCTGGCGGGCAACTCATCGGTGGGCGACCGGCTGCGAGACCACCAGCCCCACCTGGCACCCCTCGCTGACCGGGAAATAGTCGCCACTACCGCCGAGAATCTCGCCGGCCACGATGTCGTCTTCCTGGCCCTGCCTCACGGGGCGAGCGCCGGGATCGCCGGGCAGCTCGGAGCGGAGACGCTGGTCATCGACGCCGGGGCCGATTTCCGGTTGCGCGATTCCGGGCAGTGGCGGCGCTTCTACGGCAGCGAGCACGCGGGAACCTGGCCCTACGGTCTGCCCTGAGCTGCCCGGCTGTCGAGATGCTCTGCGCGACACCGGGACGGATAGCGGTGCCCGGCTGCTACCCAACGGCGGCCACACTTGCTCTGTTCCCCTGCCGCTCAGGGCGGGGTCTGATCGATCCCTGCGGGAATCGTAATCGTCGCCGCCTCCGGGACCTCAGGGGCGGGAAAGGCCGCCAAACCGCACCTCCTCGGCTCGGAGATCATGGGCAGCGCCTCGGTCTACGGGGTCGGCGGGGTGCACCGGCACATTCCCGAGATCATCCAGAATCTCTCCTCGGTGACAGGGTGAACGGGTCGGTGTCTCGTTCACCCCCATGTTGGTGCCGATGCCCCGGGGCATCCTCGCGACCTGCTCCGCCCCCAGGGTCGGTGACGTCGTGGAAGACGAGGTGCGGAGATCCTACGAGGGCTGCCTATGCGGACGAACCATTCGTCGACCTGCTGCCCGAAGGTGTGTGGCCCCGACCGCGGGTGTCCTCGGGGCCAACCGGGTCACGGTGCAGGTCGCCGTCGATCGAGGCAGCGGACCGGGTCGTGGTGGTTTCGGCCATCGACAACCTCACCAAGGGGCACCGCCGGCGGTGCCGTCCAGTCCATGAACATCGCCCTCGGTCTCGACGAGACTACCGGCCTGAGCACGATCGGGTGGCACCGTGAGCGTCACGACCCCCACAGGATTCGCCGCCGCTGGAGTCGCAGCCGGCATCAAGAGCGGCGAACGCCTCGACCTGGCCGTCGTTTCCAACCTCGGGCCACGGTTTGCCGCGGCTGGAGTGTTCACCCGTAATCGGGTGTTCGCCGCGCCCGTCGACTGGTCCCGGCGGGCCCTCGCCGATGGCCAGCTGCGCGCGGTGGTCCTGAACTCCGGCGGGGCGAATGCCTGCACCGGTCGATCGGGATTCGAGGGATGCTCGGGTCATGGCCGAGGAAACGGCTGCCAGGGTCGGTGTGGTTGCGGGGGATGTTGCTGTCTGCTCCACCGGATTGATCGGTGTCCGGCTGCCCATGCCGGAGGTCGTATTAGGTATCGAACAGGCCTGCTCGCGGCTGTCCCGGGACGGGGGAGATGATGCCGCGACCGCGATCGTGACCACTGACACCGTCAGTAAGCAGGCCGTTCACCACGGCGAGGGCTGGAGCATCGGAGGCATGGCCAAGGGGCTGGGATGCTCGCGCCCGGACTTGCGACGATGCTCGTGGTGCTGACCACCGATGCCGACCTGGAAGCACCGGCACTGGATGCGGCACTCCGCGAGGCGAGCCGCGTCAGTTTCGACAGGGCCGACGCGGACGGCTGCATGTCCACCAATGACACCGTGCTGCTGCTCGCATCCGGGGCCAGTGGCATCACACCCGAAGCGCAGGAGTTCACCGCTGCGCTGAGCGAACTCTGCCAAGATCTCGCACGTCAACTGATCGCCGACGCCGAGGGGTGCTAGGCACGAGATAGCCCTCGAGGGTCGTCGGCGCCGCATCCGAGCGTGACGCGGAGACGGTGGGCCGTGGTGGCGCGCAGCAACCTGTTCAAGTGTGCGATCTTCGGGGGCGACCCGAACTGGGGGCGCGTGCTGTCAGCCATTGGTGTCACCGACGCCGTTTTTGAAGCCGACCGGCTGGACGTCTTCTTCAACGGCATCCAGGTCTGCCGCGATGGCGGGATCGGTGACCCTCGCGAACTGGTCGACCTGTCCGGTCGCAGGGTCCACGTCCTGATCGATCTGCACGCGGGTGATGCGACGGCCACCATCCTCACCACCGACCTCACGTACGAATACGTGAAGGAGAATGCGGAGTACTCCTCATGACCCCCGATACACCCATCCCGACCACAACCTGCTTCTGACTAAGGCCAATACCCTCATCGAGGCCCTGCCATGGATCGGGCAATTCGCGGGCGAGACCGTCGTCGTCAAATACGGCGGAAACGCCATGATCGACGACGACCTCAAACGCGCCTTCGCCGAAGACATCGTGTTCCTGCGCCGCGTCGGCCTGAAACCGGTGGTCGTTCACGGCGGCGGACCCCAGATCAGTTCCATGTTGGAGCGGCTCAGCATCACCTCGGAGTTCCGCGGCGGTCTCAGAGTGACAACGTCCGAAGCCATGGAGTGGTGCGCATGGTGCTGGTGGGACAGGTCGGCAGGGGAACTGGTGGGCCTCATCAACGCCCACGCGCCATTCGCCGTTGGCTTATCTGGTGAGGACGGCGGACTGCTGCGGGCGCGGCGCCGTGGTCTGGTCGAGGACGGAGAGGAGATCGACCTGGGTTTTGTCGGTGACGTCGATTCCGTCGATTCCTCCGCGCTGCTCGACCTGATCGAGGCGGGCCGCATTCCGGTGGTCGCAACCGTCGCGCCCGGACCTGATGGTCAGATCTACAACGTCAGTGCCGACACCGCAGCCTCGGCCCTGGCCATTGCGCTCGGGGCAAAACGCCTAGTCATGCTCACCGACGTGGCGGGGCTGTACGCGAACTATCCCGACGAGTCGACCATCATCTCCTCCATCACTCCCGAGGAGGTGCGCCAGTTGATGCCCGGCCTCACTTCGGGGATGGTCCCGAAGATGGAGGCGTGCGCGCGGGCCGTGGAGGGCGGGTGCGCTCCGCCACCATCATCGACGGCAGCGTGCCGCACTGCCTGCTGCTGGAGATCTTCACCGACGACGGGGTGGGAACCATGGTCTGCGAGGAGACGGCATGAGCCACGAAACCGAACTCGGGAGCCGCTACGGGGCGGTCATGATGAACGCATTCGGGGCGCCTCGAAGGATCTTCGCCCGCGGCGAGGGCATCCATCTGTGGGACGTTGATGGAACCCGCTACGTCGACCTGCTGGCGGGAATTGCTGTCAACGCTCTGGGGACACGCGCATCCCGCCGTGGTGGAGGCCGTGGCCCAGGGCAGCTGAGCGCCCTCGGGCACATCTCAAACTTCTTCGCCTCCGAGCCGCAGATCCGGCTGGCGGAACGCCTCTCGGAAGCGGCTGGTGGGGGCAGGGTTTTCCTCGCCAACTCGGGGGCCGAGGCCAACGAGGCCGCATTCAAGGTGAGTCGCCTGACCGGCCGAACCCGTCTCGTGGCGATGGAGGGATCCTTCCACAGCCGGACCATGGGGGCGCTGGCCGTCACGCACACCGAGAAGTACCGGAAGCCCTTCGAACCGCTTCCCGGGGAGGTCACGTTCGTTCCCTTCGGTGATGCCGGAGCTCTTGAATCGGTACGTGGATGAAACGGTGGCTGCGGTGGTCATCGAACCTGTCAGGGGAGTCCGGGGTGATCCCGGCCCCGGAGGGATACCTGGCTGCTGCCCGGGAGATCACCTCCCGTACCGGGACCCTGCTGTGGATTGATGAGATCCAAACCGGCATTGGTCGTTGTGGCGAACTGCTGCTGAGTCGTGCCCAGGGGGTGACAGCGGATCTGGTGACGGTGGCCAAGGGCCTCGGGAATGGGTTCCCCATCGGGGCCTGCATCGCTACAGGGGCGCGCCGCGGACCTGCTGACCCCAGGGCGGGCACGGCAGCACTTTTTGGGGGCAATCCCGTCGCGGCGGCGGCTGGCAACGCCGTCCTGGATGTGCTGGGCAGCGGCCTGCTCGAGGATGTCCGTCGCGTTGGTGGCTGGCTTGCCTCTGAGATCACGGACCTGGGATGCCCAGGGATCACCGGGGTACGCGGGGCAGGTCTGCTACAGGGGTATCGTGCTCACCCGGGATGTGGCTCCACGGATGGTGGAGCTGGCCCTGTCGGACGGATGGGTGCTGAACGCTCCGCGCCCCGATGTGCTGCGGGTTGCTCCGCCACTGATCATCACGGAGGCCGACCTGGCCCCCTTCGTGACTGCCCTGCCTGGATGGTTGGAGAGATGCAATGCCTGAGATGAAACGATCCGCCCGTCTCGCCCTGTTGCGGAGCCTGCTGGAGGAGGGGAGTTCGCCTCGCAGCAGGAGTTGAGTGCTGCGTTGGGGGAACGAGACGTGGAAGTGAGTCAGTCCACCCTGAGCAAGGACCTCCTGGCTCTCGGTGCGGTGAAACGCCGCACTCCCGAGGGGAGTCTCGTCTACGCCGTCGGTGATGAAGCGGAGGGCGGTGGAGTGGCGGCGGAGAAACTGGCCCGCCGCTGCGTGGAACTGTTGCAGTCGATACAGCATGCAGCAAACCAGATCGTCATTAAGACCCCGCCCGGCGCCGCTCAGTTCCTGGGGGCGCACGTGGATAGAACACGACTGCCCGGGGTGATGGGCACCATCGCAGGCGACGACACCCTGCTGCTGGTCACCACGGACCCAGAAGCCGCGGCACGCACCGCCGGCATCATCGCCCACATGACACGCACCGGGAAGCCGACGAGGGCTCCGGGACCTGGAGAAGGAGGGACGGTGACCGAGGGAAGGCTCTGGGGGGACGGTTTGCCGGAGGACCTGCTGACGCGATGTTTGAGCTGAGTCGCTCCACCCAGTTCGATTGGCGTCTAGCTCCCCATGACATTGCCGGATCGCGGGCCCATGCCAAGGCCCTCCACGCAGCTGGGCTGCTGACTGATGACGAGGCTGCTTCCATGGACGCTGGGCTCGCGGAGCTACTGCGTCGAGTGAACACAGGGAGTTCTCCCCGGCCCCCGCCGATGAGGGACGTCCACGGCGCGCTGGAAAGAGGTCTCAAGGAGATCGTCGGCCCTGAACTCGGTGGCCGGTTGCGGGCGGGGCGCTCTCGTAATGACCAGATCGCCACCCTGATCCGCAGCTACCTGCGCGAGGAAGTGCGCGTGCTTGTGGCGGAGGTTCTGGATGTTGTCGAGGCTCTGGCCGGGCAGGCGAAAAAGAATCTGGGCGCCGTGATGCCGGGACGCACCCACTTGCAATCTGCCCAGCCGGTGCTGTTGAGCCACCACCTATTGGCGCACGCCTGGCCGCTGTTGCGCGACGTCTCCCGCCTGAGGGACCTCGATACTCGCCTGGCGGTTAGCCCCTACGGTTCAGCTAGCCCTTGCCGGGACCTCGCTTGGTCTGGACCCGGACTTGGTGGCCCGTGAGCTGGGCTTCACGTCGTCGGTGCCGAACTCCATCGACGGTACCGCTGCTCGTGACCTGGTGGCCGAGACCGCATGGATCCTGGCTCAGATTGGAGTGGATCTGTCTCGTCTCAGTGAGGATGTGATCCTCTGGTGCACCGCCGAGTTCGGTTTCGCGAAACTGGCTGATGAGTGGTCGACGGGCAGCTCGATCATGCCCCAGAAGAAGAACCCCGACGTGGCTGAGTTGGCCCGTGGCAAGGCGGGACGGCTCATCGGGAGAATCTAGCGGGTCTCCTTGCGACGCTCAAGGGAATGCCGCTGGCCTACAACCGAGATCTCCAAGAGGACAAAGAACCGGTATTCGACGGACTGGACCAGTTGAGGATCCTGCTGCCCGCAGTCGCTGGGATGATCGCCACCCTGACCTTCGACCGCGAACGCATGGCTGCGGTGGCTCCCGCAGGTTTCTCTTTGGCCACCGACGTCGCTGACCACTTGGTGAGAATGCGTGTGCCTTTTGCCGTCGCACATGAGGTGGCGGGAGAGACGGTGCGCTACTGCGAGAACCGGGGAATCACCCTCCAGGACCTCACTGAAGCCGACCTGCCCGGCATCAGTGAGCATCTCGACCCCGGAGTGCTCGAGGTGCTGACGGTAGAGGGGTCGGTGAACGCCCGCAACGGGCGTGGAGGCACCGCGACTGCCCGCGTGGCGGAACAACTGGAGGAGGTTTTCGCGCTCCTCGAGGAGAACAGGGCCTGGAGCTAAGCAAGTGGATTCATCTAAGCCACCTGTGTCGAGACCATGTTTGGCCCGCTGACCGGCCATGGAGTGGCATCGAAGAAATACATGTGCTGAAAATTCTGGGGCCCCCGAACCGGTTCGGGGCCCCAGAAAGTTTTCGCGCTCAGGCTGCGTGACGGCAGGTCGGACAGGTGCAGTCCTTGCAGACGCAGGAGGCGCAGGATGCGCAGCTGCAGGAACCGCAGGAGCAGGTGTTGTGAGAGCAGTTTTCGCAGGTGCAGTTTTCGCAGGGTGCAGGTGGCGCAGGTGTCGGAGCAGTTTCCGCAGGTGCAGGTGGTGCACTCGTCGTAGTGGCCATCGTGCTCGCGGTGTGCGTGACCGTCGTGGATATAGTCGACGTGATCGAAGTGGATCACGGCTTCGTGACCGCAGTTCGGGCCGTGGGTGTGCTTGTGGGCCTCGGCGGCGATGTGTTCAGTGGTCGTGGTCATGTTTCCCCTCCTGGGTGTGTTTCATCGCGTCGCCCAGGGATGTGGGCGACGTGCTGATCGCAGATGCTGTACCAAACTCCCTGCCCCTGCCTGCGGGTGGCGACCACGCGGGTGTCTCGCAGTATCCGCAGGTGCTGGGGAGACCAGCGGCTGGGGCAGCCCGAGCTCTTCAACGAGCTGTCCCACGGTGTGCTCTCGGATGGAGAGCAGGGTGCACGATGGCAGCACGCACCGGATTCGCCAGCGCTTTGAAGAGGCTGCTGACCGGCTCGTACTCGGCGACCTTCGTGCCTGACATACCTCTATTCTTATATGCGAATGTCTGCATTGCAAATCATGGGGGAGGCGGGATGAATCCGCGCGAGCGCGTGAGTAGGCTGCCTTCGTGAACGCATTGCTCGACGACCTCTGCTGGCGTGGGTTGATTGCCCACTCGACTGACCTGAAGCCCTCGGGGCCCACATGGACGAGGGGCCCTGTCAAGTTCTACGTGGGTTTTCGACCCGACGGCGCCGAGTCTGCACATGGGAAATCTTGTGCAACTCCTGTTCGCCCGTCGTCTGCAGCAGGCCGGACACAAACCGCACCTGTTGGTGGGTGGTGCCACAGGGGCAGATTGGTGATCCCAAGGAGACGGGGAGCGGGTGATGAACTCCAGGAGGTCGTCGCCGGATGGGTGGAACGGATTCGTGCCCAGGCTGAGCGTTTCGTCTCCTTCGAGGGGGTAATGCTGCGGTGATAGTCAACAACCTCGACTGGACCGCAGGGATGTCGGTTCTCGATTTCTTGCGCGATGTCGGAAAGCACTTTCCCGTGAATCGGATGCTCGCTCGCGACGTGGTGGCGCGTCGGCTGGATTCTGGGATCAGCTACACGGAGTTCTCCTACGTACTTCTCCAGTCGATGGACTACCGGGAGTTGTACCGTCGGTACGGAGTCACCCTGCAACATGGCGGTTCGGACCAGTGGGGGAATATTACTGCGGGAGTTGAACTGCTTCGTCGGTCCGATCAGGTGCGGGCGCATGCTCTGGCCACACCTCTGCTGACCAAGGCTGATGGCACGAAGTTCGGCAAGACCGAGTCCGGTACCATCTGGCTTGACCGTGAGTTGACTAGCCCCTACGCCTTCCATCAGTTCTTCCTCAACGCGGAGGACGTGAAGGTGGTTGATTACCTGAAAGTATTCAGTTTCCGAGCTCGTGAGGATATCGAGGAACTGGAGAAGGCCACTGAGAACGAACCTCACAAACGGCTGGCTCAGAAGGCTCTCGCTGATGACGTCACCGACATCGTGCATGGAGTCGAGGAGCGGAAGGGAGTGGTGGCTGCTGCCGCGGCTCTGTTCGGTCGAGGTGAGCTGTCCGGGTTGTCGGAGGAAACTCTTCGGGGAATCATGCGTGAGCTCAAGGCTCCGGAGGTGAAACTCCCTATTCCTTTGGTGGATGCCTTCCTGATTGCCGGGATCGTTGAGTCGAAGGCGGCGGCAAGACGTGCTGTCCTCGAGGGGGCGCGTACGTGAACAACGAGAAGATCACCGATCCCGAGTTCGCTCTGACGGAGACCGATCTCCTAGGGCGGTTGCTGCGCGATTGTGCGCAGGGGGCGGCGGACCGTCGGTGGGATCCAGATCGGGTGGGCTGATGTGACTTTCGTGCCCGCTATGCGGGGTTAGAAGAGTCGCCCCTGGCGTGGAGTTGCGCGATCTGTTCTGGGCGTGTAACCTACCTCAGGCTCTTGGGGTGAACTGATTGGGAACCCCGATCCCGATCATCTGATTTCGAGGCGAGTGTGCGGTCGCATGGATCCCGCTCAAGGTCGCGAAAGAAGATGAAGATCCAGTTGACGGATTGAGGAAATGGGTCTAAGCTGAACGAGCTCCGGTTGGGCCGGAGCAAACTCAGGAACAAACTTGATCAGGAGCTTGATTTGACTATCAAAAATGAGTCCGGGTAAAGTTGATTGAGTCGCCAGCCGCATGGATGGCTTCGAATTTGAGAACTCAACAGCGTGCTTTAAGTCAATGCCATTTTTGGGGATGGATCAGGGATTTTTCTTGGTTTGTTTCTTGTTTTTCCTTTGATTGATGGCTCCTGTGATGCATGTTGTGTGTGTTGTGGGGGTTTGTCGGTGATTGGGTTCTGTGTTGAATTTTTGGATGTGCCTGTGTCTGCATTGTTGTGTGGGTGTGGGTGTGTTTGATTTTTTTCGATGGAGAGTTTGATCCTGGCTCAGGACGAACGCTGGCGGTGTGCTTAACACATGCAAGTCGAACGGTAAGGCCCTTTCGGGGTACACGAGTGGCGAACGGGTGAGTAACACGTGAGTAACCTGCCCTCATCTCTGGGATAACAGTCGGAAACGGTTGCTAATACTGGATATGAGCCTGCAAGGCATCTTGTGGGTTGGAAAGATTTTTTGGTTGGGGATGGACTCGCGGCCTATCAGCTTGTTGGTGAGGTAGTGGCTCACCAAGGCTTCGACGGGTAGCCGGCCTGAGAGGGCGACCGGCCACATTGGGACTGAGATACGGCCCAAACTCCTACGGGAGGCAGCAGTGGGGAATATTGCACAATGGACGGAAGTCTGATGCAGCAACGCCGCGTGCGGGATGACGGCCTTCGGGTTGTAAACCGCTTTCAATTGTGACGAAGCTTTTTGTGACGGTAGCAGTAGAAGAAGCACCGGCTAACTACGTGCCAGCAGCCGCGGTGATACGTAGGGTGCGAGCGTTGTCCGGATTTATTGGGCGTAAAGAGCTTGTAGGTGGTTTGTCGCGTCGGGAGTGAAAACTCAGGGCTTAACTCTGAGCTTGCTTTCGATACGGGCTGACTTGAGGGAGGTAGGGGAGAATGGAATTCCTGGTGGAGCGGTGGAATGCGCAGATATCAGGAGGAACACCGGTGGCGAAGGCGGTTCTCTGGACCTTTCCTGACGCTGAGAAGCGAAAGCGTGGGGAGCGAACAGGCTTAGATACCCTGGTAGTCCACGCTGTAAACGGTGGGTACTAGGTGTGGGGGACATTCCACGTTCTCCGTGCCGTAGCTAACGCATTAAGTACCCCGCCTGGGGAGTACGGTCCGCAAGGCTAAAAACTCAAAGGAATTGACGGGGCCCCCGCACAAGCGGCGGAGCATGCGGATTAATTCGATGCAACGCGAAGAACCTTACCTGGGTTTGACATATGCCGGAAGCGTTCAGAGATGGGCGTGCCTTTTGGTCAGTTTTACAGGTGGTGCATGGCTGTCGTCAGCTCGTGTCGTGAGATGTTGGGTTAAGTCCCGCAACGAGCGCAACCCTCGTCCAATGTTGCCAGCGGGTTATGCCGGGGACTCATTGGAGACCGCCGGGAGTCAACTCGGAGGAAGGTGGGGATGACGTCAAGTCATCATGCCCCTTATGTCCAGGGCTTCACGCATGCTACAATGGCCGGTACAGTGAGCTGCGAGCCTGTGAGGGTGAGCGAATCTCTAAAAGCCGGTCTCAGTTCGGATTGGGGTCTGCAACTCGACCCCATGAAGTCGGAGTCGCTAGTAATCGCAGATCAGCAACGCTGCGGTGAATACGTTCCCGGGGCTTGTACACACCGCCCGTCAAGTCATGAAAGTCGGTAACACCCGAAGCCGGTGGCCTAACCCGTTTTTGGGAGGAGCTGTCGAAGGTGGGACTGGTGATTAGGACTAAGTCGTAACAAGGTAGCCGTACCGGAAGGTGCGGCTGGATCACCTCCTTTCTAAGGAGCCAATTTTTTGTGTGTGGCTGGTTTGTTCCTGGATGTTTTTCTGGGGGCTGGTCATGTTTTTGGTTTCTGGGTGGAACGTTGGCTTGTACCATGTTTTGTGGTGGCGCTTGTTGGGTTTTGAGGGTCGGTGGTCGTTTTTGTGTGGCTGCGGTTTCTCTGTGTTTCCCAGGGGTCTCCCGGTTGTGTCGGGGGGTTTTTGGGGGTGTGTGTTTTGAGAACTTTATAGTGGACGCGAGCATCTTTGTAGATTTTGTTGTTTTTGGCAAGCTACTAAGTGCGATCGGTGGATGCCTTGGCACCAAGAGCCGATGAAGGACGTTGTAACCTGCGATAAGCCCAGGGGAGTTGGTAAACGAGCTGTGATCCTGGGATGTCCGAATGGGGAAACCTTGAATTTCCGGAGTTGTGTCCGGTGACCTCTGTCTGAATGTATAGGGCAGTTGGAGGGAACGCGGGGAAGTGAAACATCTCAGTACCCGTAGGAAGAGAAAACAATAGTGATTCCGTGAGTAGTGGCGAGCGAAAGCGGAGGAGGCCAAACCCGTGCCGTGTGATAGCTGACAGGTGTTGCGGTATGGGGGTTGTGGGGTGCGATGTGGTCTGGCTGTTGACGGGCCGGCGAGTTATAAATGATGGATGAAGTTGAACTGGTTGGAAAGCTGGAGCGTAGAGGGTGATACTCCCGTAGGCGTATGTCTGTCACTCGTTGTCGTTTTTCCCAAGTAGCACGGAACTCGTGGAATTTCGTGTGAATCTGGCAGGACCATCTGCTAAGCCTAAATACTCCTTGGTGACCGATAGTGTATTAGTACCGTGAGGGAATGGTGAAAAGTACCCCGGGAGGGGAGTGAAATAGTACCTGAAACCGATCGCATACAATCCGTCGGAGCTTAAAATTTGTTTTGGGTGACGGCGTGCCTTTTGAAGAATGAGCCTGCGAGTTAGTGGTGCGTGGCGAGGTTAACCTGTGTGGGGTAGCCGTAGTGAAAGCGAGTCCTAATAGGGCGTTGTAGTCGCGTGCTCTAGACCCGAAGCGGGGTGATCTATCCATGGCCAGGGTGAAGCGAAGGTAAGACTTCGTGGAGGCCCGAACTCACTTGGGTTGAAAACCGAGGAGATGAGCTGTGGATAGGGGTGAAAGGCCAATCAAACTCCGTGATAGCTGGTTCTCCCCGAAATGCATTTAGGTGCAGCGTTGCGTGTTTCTTGCCGGAGGTAGAGCACTGGATGGTCTAGGGGGCCCACAAGCTTACCGAAATCAGCCAAACTCCGAATGCCGGTAAGTGAGAGCGTGGCAGTGAGACTGTGGGGGATAAGCTTCATAGTCGAGAGGGAAACAGCCCAGATCATCAGCTAAGGCCCCTAAGCGGTAACTAAGTGGAAAAGGATGTGGAGTTGCGTTGACAACCAGGAGGTTGGCTTGGAAGCAGCCATCCTTGAAAGAGTGCGTAATAGCTCACTGGTCAAGTGATTCTGCGCCGACAATTTAGCGGGGCTCAAGTTATCCGCCGAAGCTGTGGCATTCACATGTGTGACCGGAAGGTTGTGTGGATGGGTAGGGGAGCGTCGTGTGCGTGTTGAAGCGGTGGGGTGACCTGATCGTGGAGTGCATACGAGTGAGAATGCAGGCATGAGTAGCGAATGACGGGTGAGAAACCCGTCCGCCGATTATCCAAGGGTTCCAGGGGTCAAGTTAATCTGCCCTGGGTTGGTCAGGGACCTAAGGCGAGGCCGACAGGCGTAGTCGATGGACAACGGGTTGATATTCCCGTACCGGCGAAACAACGCCCGTGCTGAGGGCGCGCGATGCTAAGCATGCGAGACTGTCTGTTGCCTTTCGGGGTGGCGGGTGGTTGAGTCTGTGACCCGAGTGTGTAGTAGGCAAGCTGCGGAGGGACGCAGGAAGGTAGCTCATCCTCACGCGTTGGTTGTCTGAGGCTAAGTGTGTAGGGTGGGATGTAGGTAAATCCGCATTCCGTGATGCCTGAGACATGATGGGCCCTGCACCTTTGGTGGTGCAGGTTGAGTGATCCCTATGCTGCCTAGAAAAGCTTCGTTAGCGAGTTGTTAGCCGCCCGTACCCTAAAACCGACACAGGTGGATAGGTAGAGTATACCGAGGCGATCGGGATAATCGTGGTGAAGGAACTCGGCAAAAATACCCCCGTAACTTCGGGATAAGGGGGACCTGCGACGTGTTAGAACTTGCTTCGAGAGCGTCAAGGGTCGCAGAGACCAGGCCCAAGCGACTGTTTACTAAAAACACAGGTCCGTGCCAACTCGTAAGAGGACGTATACGGACTGACTCCTGCCCAGTGCTGGAAGGTTAAAGGGGAACTGTCAGCCACTTTGTGTGGTGAAGCGGTGAACTTAAGCCCCAGTAAACGGCGGTGGTAACTATAACCATCCTAAGGTAGCGAAATTCCTTGTCGGGTAAGTTCCGACCTGCACGAATGGAGTAACGATTTGGGCGCTGTCTCCACCACGAACCCGGTGAAATTGCATTACGAGTAAAGATGCTCGTTACGCGCAGCAGGACGGAAAGACCCCAGGGACCTTTACTATAGTTTGGTATTGGTGATCGGTGTGACTTGTGTAGGATAGGTGGGAGACTGTGAAGCCGGGACGCTAGTTTCGGTGGAGTCGCCGTTGAAATACCACTCTGGTCACTCTGGTTATCTAACCTAGGACCGTTATCCGGTTCAGGGACAGTGCCTGATGGGTAGTTTGACTGGGGCGGTCGCCTCCTAAAAGGTAACGGAGGCGCCCAAAGGTTCCCTCAGCCTGGTTGGCAATCAGGTAGCGAGTGTAAGTGCACAAGGGAGCTTGACTGCGAGACTGACGGGTCGAGCAGGGACGAAAGTCGGGACTAGTGATCTTCTGGTAGCGAATGGAAGCGCCAGGACTCAACGGATAAAAGGTACCCCGGGGATAACAGGCTGATCTTGCCCGAGCGTCCATAGCGACGGCATGGTTTGGCACCTCGATGTCGGCTCGTCGCATCCTGGGGCTGGAGTCGGTCCCAAGGGTTGGGCTGTTCGCCCATTAAAGCGGCACGCGAGCTGGGTTTAGAACGTCGTGAGACAGTTCGGTCCCCTATCCGCTGCGCGCGTAGGAGTCTTGAGAAGGGCTGTCCTTAGTACGAGAGGGACCGGGACGGACCAACCTCTGGTGTGCCAGTTGTTCCGCCAGGAGCACGGCTGGTTGGCTACGTTGGGAAGTGATAACCGCTGAAAGCATCTAAGCGGGAAGCACGCTTCAAGATGAGGACTCCCACACCGTCAAGGTGGTAAGGCCCCCCGCAGACCACGGGGTTGATAGGTCGGACGTGGAAGCACAGTAATGTGTGAAGCTGACCGATACTAATAGGCCGAGGGCTTGCCACACCAACAACACATACAACTACTCGCGTCCACTATGAGGGTATCCCAAAACACACCACCACAACAAAAAACAAATAATGATGTTTTTATGTCACGGACTTGTTCCGGTGGCCATAGCGAGAGGAAACACCCGGCCCCATCCCGAACCCGGAAGTTAAGCCTCCCAGCGCTGATGGTACTGCACACGCGAGTGTGTGGGAAATGAACGCCGCCGGACACACAAACCCTACAAGTGCCCCACACCCCAAACACGTGTGGGGGCACAACCCACTAACCACCACACCCCACACGTGGTGAAAGTTGGGTTCCCAGGCCGCTTTGGGAGAATCAGACCATGGGTTTTGAAGGAAAATCCCCGAGGGATGGTGCCAGGGGCGAGAAGCGTGGTGAACGCCGCGGTTCTCGTGATCGGCAAAGGCACTGCCAAATTCAGGGGGCCGCGCTGGGGAGACCGGGCGAGGCGGAGGGGAAAGCAAGAACAAACGACAGGGAAGCCGGGAACGAGCACCGTGGCGCCAAGGCGGTCACAGTGGCGACCGTGCTTTTTCGTCGTGAGGAGCAGCAGGAGAGAGAGCGATTCTCGAGGCACTCGAAAACGTGGGCGCTTCGAGCAGGGCGGAAGCGCAAAATGCGAGTTTTCCATGACGCACGGAATGGGCAGCCGAATCGCCACGAACCGCGAAGCAGGGGCGCTCGTCAAGATGAGGAGCGCCGCGTACCAAAACCGAGGGACGGCTCCAGCGCAGAACGAGCCGCCCACGCGAAAACTTTGACGAGTCCCTGTTGCCTGCCAGCGTGCGTGCTGAGCTGAAAGGTCTGCCGAGGACCTGGCGCAGACGGTGGGGGCTCACATCCTTGCAGCTGGCGAGTTGCTGGACGTCGATCCTGAACTGGCCCATCGACGTCGCAGAAGCTGCGAGGAGGCGGGCGGGAAGACTGTCGGTGGTCGGGAAGCAGCAGCTGAGACGGCTTACATTGCCGGGCACTACGACATCGCGCTGAGAGAATTCAGAGCCATCAGGCGGATGAATGGGGAGATGAACTCCTGCCGGTTCTCGCGGACTGCGAACGTGCCCTGGGAAGGCATCGTGACGCACTCGATCTGCTCGCCACCTTGGACCCGGGAACGAAGAAACTGGGGCTTCGTATCGAGTGCATTCTCGTAGAAGCGGGAATTCGTAACGACCTCGGACGGCATGGGAGGCGCTGAGAGTTCTGAAAGCAGCGATATCCCGCCAAGTCGGCCCGAAATTCGGACAGGCTCGTCTGCGATATGCCTACGCTGACCTGCTGGAGCGCGCAGGACGGGGTGATGCTGCACGGGAATGGTTCGAGTCGGCAGCTCGACTTGATCCTGAGGGACGAGCTCGACATCGCAGAGCGAATTGCGACTCTCGACGGCGTCACCCTGCCTGAGGACTTCGAACTGGTTTCTGCAACGGGGAAGACCTCGAGACAGGCGACGAGAAGACCGAGGTGGTTGACATGGAAGATGCAATCGAAACCCAGGTGATCGACCTGCTCTCCCTGAGGAAGAAATCGCGGAGATTCTCGAGGAGATCGACGGGAGCTGGGAGTGACGCCACTCGTCTCGAGCTATGACGCCGCCCTGTTCGATCTCGACGGGGTGATTTATCTCGGCCCGAATGCCATCGATGGGGTGGCTGGGTCGTTGGCCCAGCTGCGTGAAAGGGAATCCGGCTCGGTTTCGTCACCAACAACGCGGCACGTACTCCAACCGCTGTCGCCGAGCACCTGCGGGAGCTCGGGATCCGTGCCGACGATTCGGATGTGGTCAATTCGACTCAGGCCATGGTGCGTGTGCTCCGCAAGGAACTTCCCACGAGGGCAAAAGTGCTGGTAGTTGGCACTGATGCGCTTGCCTCCCAGCTGGCTGACGGCGGCTTTGTGCCGGTCTCAACCCTGGAAGAGAACCCGGTGGCCGTTGTGCAGGGGTACCATCCACAGCTTCCCTGGGATCTCCTGGAACTTGGCGCTATCGCCATCCAAAGGGGCAGCATGGTATGCCACCAACCCGGACCAGACTCGCCCCACCGAGCGTGGAATCTTGCCGGGCTGTGGCGCGCAGGTTGACCTGATAGCGGACTGCGTCGGGTTTCGCCCCTCCATGGCGGGCAAGCCGTTCCGGCCTCTTCTCGATGAAACCGTGTTGCGTCTTGCAGCGAAGCGTCCCGTCTTCGTCGGTGACCGTATCGATACGGACATCATTGGCGCAGGAAATGTCGGCATGGATTCGCTGTTCGTGTTCACGGGAGCGCACGGTAAGTATGATCTCGCAGCTGCCGATCCCATCGGTCGTCCAACGCACATCGGCTACGACATCTCCGCTCTGCTGGCGCCGGCCCGTGAGGTGGAGACCATTGGGAATGGATTTCGTTGCAGGGACGCAGAAGCGTGGATCATCGACGGAAGGGTCGTCACGGATATCGTTCCGGAGAAGATTGAAGGGCAGCTCGATCTGTTGTGGTGTGTGTTGAACGCTGTCTGGAGATTCAATGCCGAAGGCAACGATGTGTTGGCGCGATTGGATCTACTGCGGTGACGGGTATCACCCCTCGCGACGTCGTTCCCGGTGACGTACGACGTCTCCAGACCATAGCCGACACCATGGCCGGAGTAGAAGGTGTGGAGAAACTGCCGGTTGACGAGGCAATATCACGGCTGGAAGCGGCTCACCGTGCGCTTGCGAGGCGCTGAAACCCGAAACGGAGGCCGCAGGCCCGGAGGTGGGGCAGATCAGTGAGGTTGGACCAGGAACTCGTCATCCGAGGGCTGGCGCGTTCCCGCACGCAGGCGGCCCGGCTCGTGGCGGAAGGTCGTGTCAAGGTCTCCGGCGTTATCGCGCGGAAACCTGCGATGAGTGTGGACACTGAGACCGATATATCGGCTGATACCGAGAAGTGGGTTTCTCGTGCCGCCCACAAACTTCTGGGGGCGATCGAGGTCGGAACTTCCATGGACGGGCGCGTACTTGATGCGGGGGCATCGACCGGGGATTCACGCAGGTGGTATTGACGCAGGGAGCGAAGCTGGTCTACGCAGTCGACGTCGGACACCATCAGCTCGCCGATCCGATCCGCTCGGATCCGCGGGTCCGTGTCCGGGAGGGCCTGAACCTGCGTGACCTCACCCTGGGTGATCTGGATGATGAGTGTGTCAATGTCGTGGTTGGGGACGTCTCTTTCATCTCGCTCACGCTTCTGCTGCCATCGCTTCTCAGGGGTTCTTCATCCCACGGGGGTTGCGCTTCTGCTGGGTGAAGCCACAGTTTGAGGTGGGACGAGAGCGTCTCGGAGCGGGCGGGGTGGTCCGTGACTCCAGATTGCGTGAGGAAACCGTGGATGCCGTTGTGGAGGCTGCCGAAGATCTCGGGTGGGTTTGCGACTGGCGTGGTCCCAGCCAGTTGCCCGGCGCCGGCGGCAATCAGGAGTTTCTTTCATTCGATTGTGTTCGGCTCGCGGCGCTTATTACCCTTGATGACCGTGGAGACCCGAACCGTCGCCGTGCTGCTGCACCCGGAACGTCCTGAAGCTCTGGAGGCGGCAACGGCGTTCATGAGCCAGATGCCCGGTTTTCAGGTTCCTGAGTTTCTCCGATGACGTGGAACGCCTGAAAAACCTTGTACCCGGAGCGGATCTTGAGCCCATCGACAAGAAACCGGCGGAACTGGCGGTCGTCTTCGGGGGATGGCACCCTTCTGCGAGCCGCAGAATGGGCCCAGCCTCTGGACGTCCCGTTGCTGAGGGTCAACCTCGGGCACGTCGGTTTCCTGGCGGAGCTGGAAACCTCGGACCTCACATCGTTGCCCCAGGCGGTGATCGAGGACGCTACGAAACAGAGCAGCGTCTGGTGCTACGAGTCGAAGTGACCAACGCGTCCGGGACGATTCTGTGGTCCTCTTTTCGCGGTCAATGAGGTATCGCTGGAGAAGTTGATGCGGGAGAAGATGCTGAACGTCCTCGTGCATGTCGACGCTCACCCGCTCTCCCGATGGGGATGTGATGGGGTGCTGGCGGCCACACCCACCGGATCCACCGCCTACGCGTTTTTCCGGTGGTGGGCCCGTCGTGTGCCCGAGTGCAGGCGATGCTGCTGGTTCCCTGTCTGCTCACGCTCTGTTCAACAGGCCCATGGTGCTCGCTCCCGATTCGCATGTCTCCCTCGAGCTGGGGGCCTGTGCCGCAGGGCATCATCTGGTGTGATGGCAGGCGCAGCTTTCGAGGTGGGATCCGGACATCGGGTGGCGATCAAGGCCAGCGGACATCCGCTGCGCTTGGCTCGACTCTCTGAGCAGCCCTTCACCACGAGACTGGTGCGGAAGTTCAAGCTGCCGATTGACGGCTGGCGACGTCCACCCCGGAGGTGAACATGTTGACAGAGCTTCGTTTGAATTCGCTCAGGGTGGTGGCGGAGGCCGTCCTGCCGTTGGGTCCCAGGCTCACCGCATTGACAGGGAGAGACGGGAGCAGGAAAGACGATGATCGTCGCGGGACTCGGCCTACTGCTGGGGGGCCAGGGCCGATGCGTCGCTGGTCAGGAATGGGCAGGACAGGGCGCTCGTGCAGGGGACGTTGGGAGGTCGGCGAGATCATGGTCAAGGCGGTTGAGGGCCCTCGGAGGGACCTCGACGATGGGGTTGAGCTCGCCACCCTCCGGCGGAGTCTCCTCCCAGGACGCTCTCGCGCCACGGTTGGTGGGGCTCAGGTTCCCGTGTCCACCCTGGCTGGTTTGCTGGCTGAACTGGCGACGATCCACGGCCAGTCCGAACAGGTGCGGCTCTCCAGCCCGGAAAGGCAACAGGAGCTGCTTGACGCCTTCGCGGCACCGGCAGCGCTGGAGGATTACCGCCGCGACTTCGCGGAGCACCGCCGGATCACCGAGGAGCTTGCGAGACTCGAAGCCGAGGCGATGAACCGGGCTCGGGAAATCGATGTGCTGAGGTTCGGGTTGGAAGAGATCGCGGTCGTTAACCCCCAGGAGGGGAGGACGAGGCCTTGGCGGCAGAAGCGGTGCGTCTGGCTGATGCGGACGACCTCAAGGCCTTGGCGATGACAGCACAGGGTGCGTTGAGTGGGTCGGAGGAGGACCTCGACACCCCCAGCGTGCTCGGGCTGGTCGGGGTGGCACGCAAGGCCCTCGAAACGCTCTCCGAACGTGACCCGGGTGCCACTGAGCTGGCGCGACGGATCACCGAGACAGATTACCTGCTGACTGACCTCGCCCAGGATGTCGCGGGCTATGCCGCCGACCTTGTCGCTGACCCACTCAGGCGGGGAGGCTGTTGCCGATCGCCGAGGCCAACTCGCGACCCTGACCCGTAAGTACGGCAATGACGTTGCGGAGGTAGCTCGAGTGGGCGGAGCGGGCAACCGGGCGGCTGGCCGAGCTCGACAGGCCGATGACCGGATCGAGGAACTGCGAAAGCGGGCCGCTGTCCTTGACGGGGCCCTCGACTCGGCTGCAGCCAGGATTTCTCGGGCTCGTAAGGAGGCCGCGGGCAGGTTGGCGAAGCTTGCATCCCGCCGAGCTGACGGCCTTGGCGATGCCGCATGCCAGACTGGAGTTCGCAGTCACAAAGGCCCCGCGAGGCCCTCACGGTGCGGATCGGATCGAGCTGGTCTTCACCGCTAATCCCGGTTCCGTCCCTGGGCCGCTGGGAAAGATCGCATCTGGCGGGGAACTTTCCCGCGTTCGGTTGGCACTCGAGGTGGTGCTCGCTGGACAGTCCCAGGGGCACACCTTCGTTTTCGATGAAGTGGACGCCGGGGTCGGTGGCGCCGTTGGCCTGGAGATCGGAAGAAGGCTGAAACGGCTGGCTGCGGACGGTCAGGTGATCGTGGTCACCCACCTGGCGCAGGTGGCGGCGTTCGCAGATCAACATTTCGTGATCGCCAAATCCAGTGATGGGCAGGTCACGACCTCGGATGTCACCCCTCTCGGCGAGGAGGAGCGCGCTGCCGAGCTGGCCCGCATGATGAGCGGCAGCGGGGAATCTGACGCAGGGTTTGAGACACGCGAAGGAACTGCTCACAATCGCGCGGACCGGCTAAGGAGCAGGGACCAGGGCACCGCCGTCGCATCAGAGCTGGCCACAGGAACACGCCTGTTCGTGAACCCCTAGAATTGTCAGACATGAGCCGTGCCTTGATTGTGGTCGATGTCAGCGCGATTTCTGCGAGGAGGGGCGCTCGCTGTGTCTGGAGGAGCTGTGGTTGCGGGGAGATCAACCGGATGTTGTCGGGCGACCATGGCTACGACATGGTGGTGGCGACCAGGGATCATCACGTTGATCCGGGCGAGCACTTCAGTGACTCCCCGGATTTCAAGGATTCCCTGGCCTCCGCACTGCGTTGCGGGTACCTCAGGTGCGCAGCAGCATCCCGGGTTGACCTTCGCGGGTGGGACGCCGTGTTCCTGAAAGGCCGCGATGCGGCTGCCTACTCGGGTTTCGAGGGAACCGACGAGAGGACCGGTGAACTGTTGGGGGATTACCTGAGGGAACACGGCGTCACCGAGGTGGATGTCTGCGGGATAGCTGCCGACTACTGCTGTCGATGCACGGCGCGTGACGCTGCCGCCGCTGGTTTCGGAACGACCGTTCTGACCGATCTGACGGTCGCTGTCCACCCTGATTCCTTGACGAAAGCTGAAGGCCGACTGGGCGGACACGGGTGTGTTGATGCGCGCGGCCATGGGTGACGACGTCCATGAAACTTCATGGATGACGTGAGAAATAGAGACCAGGTTGAAAGTGAGGGGTTTCTCTGAGGGAAGAGGCCGTGCGAGCCAGCCATGGAGGACAGAGGGCGCGTGGGGAACAGGGCGTGTTGGTCCCACGGTGATCCTGACGACTGCTCCTCGGGCATAGTGCTTTCCCGCGGCTGCGTGTGCCTGCTTCCGCGACGTGCATGAACTGGTGCTAGTGAGCCCCCATGGTGAAGTCTTGGGACTATCCAGGTGGGCTCGTGATGGTATACCGTAAGCCTCGTGCGTGGCATCGGGCTGCGCGAAACAGAGGGAAGATAAATGAAGAAGCGTGTCCTTGCCGGGGCAGCTGCCCTTGCCCTAGGGCTGACTGGTGTCATCGGTGTCAACCAGGCCTCCGCGGATGAAGGTGCTGCGCCTTCGCTGACCGTTCGTGCTGTCAACACTGCCCAGGGGTGACGCCTCGGCGTATCTCATGGCAAAGTGCCCCGAGCACACTGCAAAGGCGATTATCAAGGTCGGCGATCGGAAGACCGAGACCATCAACTTGAAGAACGCGCCGTCCGAGTTCGGGTACATGATAAGCAGCAACCAGGGACAGGCACCGACGTCGCTGACCTGCTTCGACTACCAGGAGAAGTCCACCAACACCACCGCCACCATTGACCTGACCAAGGCCGTCGGCCCGCAGGTCACGGTCACCGGCGATGGCGTGGCGCGCAAGGCTGCCCCTGGAGGAAACATCACGGTCGCTGCCACCGGTTTCGCAGCTGGCCAGGAACTCGACTTCACGCTTTACTCCAAGCCCTACCCGCTCGGCAAGGCCACCGTTTCTGCGGGCGGTTCCGCTCAGTTGAGCGCTGTCGTCAGCAGCGATGTGATCCCCGGAAGCAGCCACTACGTCGTTGTCAAGAGCGATAAGGGCGAGATTGGCCTGGCCAATGTCACGATCGTGAACAAGGACGATCTGAAGAAGGGCCAGCCCGGAGACAACGGTGGTAAGCAGAAGGGCAAGCCCGGTCTGCCTCGTACCGGTGCCGCAGCCTGATTCGACCAGGACCGCCCCGCGCCTGAAGGCCCGGGGCGGTTTGCCGTTTCCGGGTGGCTCTGGAAACCCGGGGTGCTGATTCTTGCGGTCGTGGTCGGTGTGATGACCGCTGGGATGTTGTTGAACTCCCGCGCGAACCGCTTGGATGTAAGGCTACATGCCTCGCTAGACGACGGACGCACTCTCCTCGTGGTCGGGATCGATGACCGCTCCTTGGCGCCAGAGGGCACCACTGACTTCGGCGAGCTTGACGATGAACACGGTTCCCGGGCCGACCTGATCCTGGCCCTCAGACGAAGCGGGGGAGAGATCCACGCCGCAAGCATTCCCCGAGATCTCGTGGTTGAGGTCGCTCCCAATGAGTACGACCGTCTGGCCACCAGCTGGCTGCGCGGCCCGCAGGCTTTCGTGGACGGCCTGTGCCGCAGTCTCGCCATGCCTGTGGATCACCTGGCTGTGATGAACCTTCGTGGATTCGTTACCCTCGTCGATGCAGTCGGGGAGTGGAGGTCACCCTGGAGCATCCGCTGCGGGACGACCACGCACACATAGACCTCCCAGCAGGCACTCAACTGCTCGACGGACGCGCGGCGCTCGGATTCGTGCGCAGTCGGCAGGGGGAGATTCTCGTCGACGGTGCCTGGGTCGCAGATCCCGAGGGTGCAGCAGGGGCGGCAGCGGCGTGGCGGCGAGGTGTTTCCGAGCCCTTCTGGGGAAGCTTCCGCGCAACCCTGTGACCCTCTACTCGCTGGCCTGGAGGACGCTGCCGGAAACCTCCCTCAGCGACGGCACCTCCTGCTGGACCTGGCCGGATTCCGGGACCTTCAGGGTGATTTCACCGGAATTCCTGTTGAGGGTGGCAGGGACGCTGATGACTGGGTGGCCACGGCCAATGACCAGACCCGAGCCGCCCTGGCCAGGACCGGACTGGCCGGGGGCTGTAGCGTCTGAGTGGCACAGGATGGAAGACGCCGCACAAGGGGTGGCAACTAGGGAGGAAAGCGGATGAGCTGGGATCGACCCGTCACCTGGGGAGGTCAGGAAACGAACCGAGTTGGGGAAGGGACACGTCTCCACCTTCGTCGATGAGACGATAGCCACTCCTTCCGGGGAGGTCATCGCACGCCAATACTTGACCCATCCTGGCGCGGTGGCGGTGGTCTGCTGGGACGAGAAACGCGATGCCATAGCGGTGGTGCGCCAGTACCGACACCCCGTGAGTATGAACTGGTGGAGATCCCGGTACGGGCTTCTCGACATGGACGGCGAGGACCACGTGGTGGCGGCGCAGCGGGAACTCGCGGAGGAGGCCGAACTGGCCGCCGGGCGCTGGAACGTGTTGGTGGACATCGCCACCACCCAGGGAGCCTGTGAGGAATCGCTGCGGATCTATCTGGCCCGCAACCCACGTAACACTTCCCGCCCGGATGGTTTCGTCCTGGAGGGTGAGGAGGCGCACATGCGATCCGAATGGGTGCCACGCGAGGACCTGGTGGCGGCAGTGCTGGCGGGGCAGTGTCAGTCTCCGACGCTGGTGGCGGGAACCTTGGCCCTCGAAACCGCCAGGCTGTCCGGTCGCATCGACCAGCTGCGTCCCGCTGATGCTCCCTGGCCGATCAGGGGCCGGTCGCTGAGTGAGCGCCGCCGAGGACGCGCTGGAGCAATATCTGGCACATGTACGTGTGGAACGGGGACTGCGAGCGAACACTGTCGCCGCCTATCGCCGCGACCTGGAACGCTACCTTGCTTTCCTGGCGGCCCGGGGTGTGACCGACCTGGGAGGTGAGCCCCTGTCGAGATCAGTGAATACGTTCGTGAACTGGCCGGAGAACTCAAGGGGCTTCGGTGGCGCGGGGCCCTCGTCAGCGTGCGTAACCTCCACGCCTTCGCTCACGAGAGAAAATGACCTCCGAGAATCCGGCCTCCGAGATTCAGGTACCCAAGCTGGGCAAGCGACTCCCCAAGGCGCTCAGCGTAGCCGAGGTCGAGGCTGCTCGCTACCCCTGACAGGGAGGAGCCCATCGGGTTGCGGGATGCCGCCCTGGTGGAGCTGCTCTACGGTACGGGTGCTCGGATTTCGGAGATCACGAGTCTCGACGTCGACGACGTCACCACGGTTATGGATGACGAGGGAGCTGGGCTGAGGCTCAGAGGAAAGGGTGGAAAGGAACGGGTGGTTCCCCTCGGCAGTTTCGCCCGGGATGTCCTCGAGGCCTATCTGGTGCGATCTCGCCCCGGGCTCGCAGTTAAGGGCGACGGTGGCGGAGCGCTGCTGCTGAACTACCCTGGAGACGGCTGTCGCGCAACTCGGCATTTCGCCATCGTCTCCAGGTGTGCTAAGCTCGCTGGAGTTGAGATGGAAGTCTCACCCCACTCGCTGCGGCACAGCTATGCCACCCATCTTCTTGAAGGCGGCGCCGACGTGAGGGTGGTGCAGGAACTGCTCGGGCATGCGTCGGTGGCCACCACTCAGATCTACACCCCTCGTCACCGTGGATCGTCTCCGTGAGGGTCTATCTGGAGGCGCATCCGCGGGCGAGATGAGAGGGAAGGCCGGAGCCTGCTGTCGTGTGAGACCGGCGCGGAGGGTTGGTTCGTGAGTTCGTGTGCCGACGCGACCTCTGAACACGAGCGCGACAGGGAACGACCTCGTTAGGATGGACTTGTCGACATTTATAGGGAGGCGAAGTGGCCGACAAACTGTTCAAGGTCCCCGACGCGCCCGCTGAGTCAACCCTTCCCGAGGAGCTCGGACCAGCAGGGGCGGCCCATGCCTGATCTTCCCGTGCCCGTGCCCCCCGCACCTGGGTAGGGACATGCACGCCACCATCATCTCGATGTGCAATCAGAAGGGTGGGGTCGGGAAAACCACCACCACCATCAACCTGGGGGCCGCACTGGTGGAACTCGGTCACGAGGTGCTGTTGGTTGACTTCGACCCGCAGGGGTCGCTGTCCGTGGGGCTTGGCGTCAATCCTCACACTTTGGAACGCAGCGTCTACAACCTTTTGCTCTCCCGCGAGTACACACCGGATGAGGTGATCCAGCCCACCTCCGTCGAGGGAATGGACATCCTTCCCAGCAACATCGACTTGTCCGCCGCCGAGGTGCAGCTCGTCAGTGAGGTGGCGCGTGAGCGAACCCTCAGCCGGCTACTAGAACCGCTGCGCAGCAAGTATGACTTCATCCTTGTCGACTGCGCTCCCAGCCTGGGGACTGCTGACCATCAATGCCCTAACCGCCAGCGACTACGTCATCATGCCGCTGGAGTGCGAGTTCTTTGCTCTGCGAGGCATAGCCTTGCTGACCGACACCATTTCCAAGGTCTCCGACAGGCTCAACCCAAACCTGAAAATCCTCGGCATCCTTGGAACCATGTACGACGGGCGGACCCTCCACTCCGTGAAGTGCTGGAACAGAGTCGTCCAGGCCTTTGGCGACGATGTCTTTCCACACTGTTATTCGACGCACCGTGAAGTTCCCTGAGACCACCGTTGCGGGTGAACCCATCACCACTACGCATCAGCGTCCAGGGGGCCGACGCCTACCGGATGCTCGCCCGAGAGGTGTTGCGGAAGTGCCGGTGAACAAGAGAGCGAGCCTGCCCGGGGCGAGTGAACTGTTCCGTCCCACCAAGGCCCCAGGACCGGTGACTCCGGCGACCCCGGCGCCACGCCAAGAACCAGAACGGCCTGAGAAACCTGCACAACAAGGGCAGCAGAAGTCATCTCGTCCCGTAGCCACGGGCGGGTCAAAGCACGATCAGAAGATCACGGTCTACTTCTCCTCCGAGGAACTGTTCGCATTGGAGGACGCGACGCTGGAACTGAAACGTCGGCACGGCATCAGCGCAGATCAGGGGCGTCTCGTTCGCACCGCTGTCGCCTTGGCGCTGCTTGATCTGGCCGAGAATGGAGCAGCCTCAGCGGTGGTTACGGAGCTCAACCGGACGTGAGCCGACGAGCTCGCACCCGAGCCGAGGAGAAACCACAGAGCACCCCGGGGTTTGAGGTGCACCTGGAGAATTTCGAGGGACCGTTTGACCTGCTGCTGCAGCTTATTTCTCGCCGTGAGCTGGACGTTACCCAAGTGGCGCTGAGCCAGGTTACCGACGAGTTCATCGCCCATGTCCGCGCCGCCGGTGAAGTGTTGGGTCTGGAGCAGACCAGCTCTTTCCTGGTGGTGGCCGCCACCCTCCTGGACTGAAAGCCGCTCGACTGCTGCCAGGTGGTGAGGTGACCGACCCTGAGGACCTGGCAGCTCTGGAGGCCCGGGACCTGCTGTTCGCCGGCTGCTCCAGTACCGGGCGTTCAAGCAGCTGGCTGCCTGGGTGGAGGAAACCATGACCACGGCTGGCCGTCGACAGTGGCGTCCTGGCGGGTTGGAGGAGCGATTCCGCGGTGTTCTGGTTCAAATCGAGTTGCCGATCGGCCCCGAGGAACTGGTGCAGCTGGCTGCCCGGGCATTGGCGCCGAAACCGGCACCGGTCGTGCAGCTCGCCCACCTGCACGGCAGCCGCGTCAGCGTCGTGGAACAGACCGGGATCGTTGCAGAACTGCTGGCCGGGAAGGGACAGCTCACGTTTCGGTCCCTGGTTGCGGGGTGTGACCGATTGACCACGGTGGTGCGGTTTCTCGCGGTTCTCGAGCTGTTTCGCGCCGGACGGGTCAGTTTTGAACAAGCTGGGCCGCTCACGGAGCTCAGTATCCGCTGGTCGGGGGGAGAGACCACGGGAATCGTCGTGGACGAGTACGAGACCGAGGAGGAGATGTGAGTATCGCCCGTGCCGTCGAGGCACTGCTGCTCATGGCCACTGAACCCGTTCGGGCAACTGACCTTGCAACCCAGCTGGGAGTACCGGAACGCGAGGTACTCGAAGAGCTAGAACAGTTGGCACGGTTCTATCGGGACACCGAACGAGGCTTCGAGCTGTGCCGTGTCGCAGGAGGGATGGCGTCTGGCCACCTCTCCGGATCTCGCTGAGGTGCTGGAGGCCGCGGTGGTTGCGGAAACCCGGGCCCGGCTCAGCCAGGCTGCCCTGGAAACCCTGGCGGTCATCGCCTACCTCCAACCTGTGACCCGCGGTCGGGTTTCCGGGTACGGGGTGTGAACGTCGATGGTGTCGTCCGAACCCTGCTGGCCCACGGCCTGATCACCGAGGCAGGGGAGGAACCGAATGGGGGCATGACCTTCACCACCACTCCGTTGTTCTTGCGAAACTGGGGCTCGACTCGCTGGACGAGCTACCGGACTTAGCGCCGCTGCTGCCCGACGCCGTAGCCTTGGAGGCGAACTTCGCGCAGCATCGGGGAATCGAGGAGCAACATGGCTGAGCCGGAAGGCATCCGCTTGCAGAAGGTGCTGGCGGCGGTAAGGGTAGCATCGCGCCGGGCCAGCGAGATCCTGATCTCCGAGGGGCGCGTGGAGGTCAACAGCAAGGTGGTCTCCGAACAAGGGCGTCGAGTCGACCCGGACCGTGACACCATCCGGGTTGATGGGGCTCGCATCCCCCGCCACGCAGACACCGCTATTTGGTGCTGAACAAGCCTCGCAGGGGTGGTTTCCACCATGGATGACCCGGAGGGCAGGCGCACCTGTGGTGGACTACCTACCTCGCAAATCGGAAAAGGCTCTTCCACATCGGACGCGCGACACGCGACACCGAGGGCCTGATCCTCTTGACCAACGACGGCGAGTTCGCCCATCGCCTCTCCACCCCAGCTTCGAGGGTTTCCGAAGACCTACGTGGCGGAGGTCGCTGGTGTCGTGGATCAGAGGACCATCCAACGCCTGGAGAAGGGCCTGCGACTCGATGACGGTTCCGTCAAGCCTGACCAGGGTCAAGCTGCTCTCGCGTGGTGAGTCGCGTTCTTTGTTGGCGATTACTCTTCACGAGGGTCGCAACCGTGTCGTCAGACGCATGATGGATTCTGTGGGGCATCCGGTGGATCGATTGGCGCGCACCGGTATCGGACCTGTCAGGCTTGGTCAGCTTGCGATCGGGACTACCCGAGAGCTAACTCGTGAGGAGCTGGGTAGGCTGCTTGACCTGGTCGGTATGTGATGGGGGCAGTGAGCCCTCTGGGGTAACATCTGCTGGGTGCGTTTGGTGATGATGACCCGAGCGCGGATGGTCCTCGCGACCGCCGCGCTGTCCGCGCTGGCCCTGACAGCCTGCTCCGGCGATCCGACCACCGATCCCTCTGGGGGAACACGGATGATGCGGCGACGACACCGCCGCATCCCCGAGCGATTCATCCTCGTCTCCGGATCCGCTCCCTACGGAAAGCATCATTCCTTCTGAGAATCTCGACGCCATCACTGTCTCCGACGCCGATGTGCCCGAGATCACGGTTCCGGCGCCGTGGGCCATCAGCAGCGCAGACGAAGGTGTTGCGTGACAGCAGTAACCCTCGGGTCGTGGGCGAAAGCCAGGGTCACCGTCAATTACGTCGGTGTCAATGGGCGCACCGGGGCTGTGTTCGACAGCTCCTTCCAGAGGGCAGGAGACCACCTTCTCGTTGGAGAAAGTAGTCACAGGGTTCAAGAACGGTCTCGCCGGGCAGAAGGTCAGCTCTAGGGGTGTTGATCGGCATTACCGGGGCCGACAGCTGCGCTCAGGGGAAGTCCCCAGGCAGGCATCCAGGGCGGGTGATTTCCCTGGTGTTTGTCGTCGACATCATCGCCTCCTCCTACGACGAGGCGCTGGGTGAGGCTGTGACCCCGGCTGAGGGGCTGCCTACGATGACCACGTGACCGACGGCAAACCTGAACTGACGTTTTCCGGAGGCTGGGGTCAATGCTGATCAGCTGGTGGTGCAGCCACTCATCAAAGGTTCCGGCGCGAAATCGCGGTAAACTCCACCATCAGTGTCAAGTTCCGGGTTTGGGGGCGAAATCCGGGGAAACTGATCTTGGACGGTTGGTCAGGGGGCACAGGCCGGCAAAGCTCTCGACCCTCATCAACGGTTGGAAGACGGGCCCTGCTGGGACAGACCGCGGGATCGCGGGTGATGCTCGTCGTGCCCGCAGCGGACTCGTATCCCAACGGTGAGCCCAGCAAAGGACTGGAGGCTGGTGAGGGGCGTCGTCTACGTGATCGACATTCTGGATGTTCAAGCCCCTCAGAAAGAAAGTTGACGGAATCCGCGCCCGTCCACGTGACGGGGGCGTGGAAAAGCATCAGGAAGGGGCCTCGGCATCACAGCCAGGGCCCCTTCCGGCGTTTCGTGGCTTCCGAGCCCGAGCGAGTCCCGTCAGCTCGGCCACAACCTCGGAGCCGCCACCCCGAGGCGAGCAGATCATTCACGGTGACCGCACCGTCGCGTTTCGCAAAGGCGTTTCCGTCGGAATTGGTGACCAGCCCGATGTGTGCGTAGCTCGGTGGCTGGCCACCCAGCAGGGGTTGTGAGCCAGGCCTGGCGAGTGCCGAACCGAGAAGATCGGCGCCCGGGTGATTCGGGTCACCCCTTGATACAGATCGTCGATCACGGTCGCGAAGTTGTACGCGGGCACCCCGTCGCCTCGGACCAGCACGAAATCGTCGACGATGCCGGTCACGGTGCCCGCGAAGAGATCGGTCACGGTGAACCGGGAACCCTCGGCGCGGATTCGAATCGTGGCCGGGCGCTGCTCCCTGCGCCGGCTCTTTTCCACCGTGGAAAGTCGTGCGCAGGTTCCCGGATACGGGCGATGACCGTCACCGTGCGGAGCGGATGCGGCCTGCTCGATCTCCTTGCGCGTACAGAAACACTCGTAGGTGCGGTCCTGCAAACGGGCAAGGGCGTCGCGGTAGGTATCCAATCGCTCGGACTGGGTCACTACCTCGCCGTCCCAGATCATCCCCAGCCTCCGGAGGTCGGCCCAGCTGCCGGGTGGCGGCTCCAGCAGCCGCCTTCACCCGGGCAGCATCGAGGTCCTCAACGCGCAGTAGCCACCGCCCTTCTGCTCGCCGAGTGAGAAGCCAACCAGCAAGTGCTGTGCGCAGATTCCCCAGATGCAGCTCGGACGTCGGAGAGGGCGCGTAACGGTCAACGATTGGCATACCTCCATTGTTGCGGGGCGAACTCCCGGTACCCTCTAACCCACCAGGTCACCAGGGAGATGAGATGTCGGCAAGCAAATCGGGCAGTTGCTGAACCTGCTGATCATGCTGCTCAGCACGCGAGACTGGGTGGGTCGGGAGCAGATCCGGCAGGTCATCGAGGGGTATCGCGGATTGGACGACCGGAACTTCGACCGCACCTTCGAACGGGGACAAGGCCGAGCTGCGAAACATCGGGGTCCCGGTGGAAACGGGAAAACCACAGTTCCGAAGGGGTGACCCCGGCTACCGGGTGGATCGTTCTGCATTCGAACTGCCACCGGTTTCCTTCACAGCGGACGAGTTGGCAGCCCTGGGGGCCGCCGCTCGCGTGTGGCAGGACAGCGTTGCAGCCGACGAAACCCGCGTGGCGCTCGCAACATTGCGGGCAGCAGGTGCTGATCCGGACGCCGCCCGGTTGCTGACTCTGCAGCCACAACTCGCCTCGGTCGACGGGCTTGATGTGTGGTGGGAGGCGTTGCGGGACCGTCGTGAGGTGCGTTTTGGGTACCGCGGCGATCCCCGGAGACTTCAGCCGTGGCGGATCGTGCAGCGTCGTGGACACTGGTACGTGATCGGGTTCGACCTCGACCGTGCGGAAAGACGCCACTTTCAAACTGTCACGACTCACGGCACCGCCGCGGGCGGTGGAAAGCGCGTCCTACGAACCGCCGGAGGATGTGGTCGCCGAGTTCACACCGTCGGAGCAGGACCCGATTGCGCGGGTGGCTCTGCGTCCCGGACGCGGGCACGATCTGGTCCGCAGCGGTCGACTGGCCACGCCGTTGGCTGGTGACCCGGAAGGATTCGAGGTCTACGAACTGCCGCTGACACCGGTGCTCGTTGGGTGAGATCTGTGCTCTGGGTGCGGACGCCATCGCCCTGGCGCCAGACGAGCTGGTGGATGACGTGGTGGCCCGGCTCAGGGGCAGTCGCAGGGAGGTCTGCCTGATGAGATCGACAGATCAGGTGCGGCGTCTCATCCAGTTGGTGCCCTACCTCACCCAGCATCCGGGAGTGACGGTGACCGAGGTCGCCCATGACTTTCAGACAACTCCGGCGGTGATTTTGCGGGACCTGGAGGTGATTCAGTTCTGTGGGATGCCTGGAGGATTGACTGATGATCTCTTCGACGTCGACATCGAGGGGGTCCGGGCCGATGGGGAGATCTACTTGTACAACTCCGATGTACTTGCCCGTCCCATGACCCTGACTGCCGGCCAGGCAGCAAGTCTCATGGTTGCCTTGGGTGCCCTCGTTGAGCTCGGATCCGATGCGGCTGCCAGCGCTAGGGCAAAACTCAGCGAGGCCTGCGGACAGGCGGAAACCGGGATTGAAGTCACCCTGACCGCTGGGGATGAGGAGACCCGCCGCGTCCTGACCCGGGCTTGTGAGGATCGTCGTGTGGTGCGGATCGAGCACGAGGGAACCGGGGGACGGGCTGTCGTGGAGGTGGAACCCGCCCGCCTGAGGGTGGTGGATGGCGCCACCTATCTCGACGCGTGGTCCCGGCTTCGGGATGCTTGGCGCAGTTTCCGTATGGACCGGATCCGTGCTGTCGTGATGTGTGATGAGACAGCCCCGCCGCGCGAAGGCCTGGAGGAGGCCACGGGTTCCTGGTTCGCGGACTCCGAACGCAGGGTGGAGCTCTCCCTCCGTCCCGGCGCCGCCTGGGTTGCTGAGTACTACCCGACCCATTCGGTTGAGGGCAGACGTGACCGGCCTGAAGGTGGTGCTTCCCTGTCGGCAGCCGCGATTGGCTGGTCTCGTTGCTGCTGCGGCTCGGGGAGGACGTCGTGATCGTCGGTGACGGTGAGGCCGTTACAGAGGCCGCGGCGCGAGCCCGGGAAGCCTTGTGCGCTTACGAATCTTCGACAACCTGACTGAACCTGGACGTGGTGTCGGGTACGATCTCGTGGTGTGATCTGGGCAATCGTTCTTGGCTGCTTGGCGGCGGTCAGGGATGGTGGTCCTGGTGGTGATAGCCATCGGGACACGGAACAAAATCGACGACGTTCTGGTGGAGATGCGCATGCTGGAGGAACGTCGCGATGAGCTGAAGGAGCTCACAGCAGGCATTCAGCTGCCCACAGACATCACGAGTAAGCTTCACAGAAACGAACAAATCCGGAATGAGGTAACTGCACTATGCCAAGCATCGGGCCCATGGAACTGCTGATAATCCTGGGCATTGCCCTGCTACTGTTCGGCGGTTCACGCCTGGCAGGGGCTCGGCAAGGGAGTCGGGCGCTCCATCCGGGAGTTTAGGGAGGAGGTCAGGTCCGCCGACTCCAAGGAGCAGGATAAGAGCTCCGAGCCCGAAGTGGTCGAGGCGGAGATCGTCGATGACAAGGCCGCAGAACTCGAACGCCGCCAGCGCGAGCTGGAGGCCCGCGAGCAGGCCCTCAAGGAAGCCGAGTTGAAGGCCCGGGAGGCGGCGCTCAACGCCCGCGAAGCCGAGACCGGGAACTGATCCACGTTGAGTTCCGACGCCAGCAGCGCTGAGGCGAAACCGCGTCGGTCTAGCTGGTTCCGCCCACCCAAGAAGGAGTCCCCAGACGGCAGCATGTCGCTGGGTGACCATCTCCGTGAGATCCGATACCGCGTCACGGTCTCGGTACTGGCACTGGTCCTGGCTGCCGTCGCCTGTGCTTTCTTCTACCAGCCGCTGGTGGAATTCATCATGTATCCCTACACCGTTGCTAGGGGATGAGGTGCGGCAGGCCAATCCTCAGGCAGAGCTTGAGCTCATCAACCAAGGCGTGAGCGGGCCTTTCACCTTGGTCGTGGCGGTCTTGATCGTCTGTGGTCTGATCATCACCATCCCGGTGTGGCTCTACCAGATCTGGGCCTTCGTGGCCCCCGGCCTGCTCGCCAAGGAGAAGAAGTACGTGCTGTACTTCATGGGCGCTGGAATCCCGCTGTTCCTGGCGGGCTGCGCCATGGGCTACTGGGTCTGGCCCAAAGGCATCGTGGTGATGACAAGTTTCACTGCGCAGAACCTCGAGATCAAGAACCTTCAAGACATGGCGGATTTCCTGAGTCTTGAGCTGAAAGTGATCCTCATCTTCGGGGTGTCCTTCCTACTGCCCGTGATCGTGAGTCGCCCTCAATCTGTTCAACGTGGTGCGCGGACACCAACTCAAGAAATGGCGCAAGGGCGTTTTCTTCAGGTCCTTCGTCCTGGCCGCGGTCGCACACCATCCACCGATCCGTTCACCATGCTCTGCATGGCGATCCCCATGACCCTGTTGTTCTACCTCTCCGAACTGATCTGCCGTGGCCTCGACAAGCGCAAAGGGGGTCGTCGCCGCAAAGGGAGAAAGAATTCAACATAGACGTGGATGACGGCAAGTGAACCAGCTGGCGAAACCGTCCCTGCTGACCCTGGTGGTCAATGAACGCTCAGGCGGGGGCGCGCGGGCCGCATTCTTCCGAAAGTGGCACGCAGGCTTCGTGAGCAGGTCCCCACCGCAGAACTGCACATCGTCTCCTCCAGCTCGTGGACCGAAGCCGAGAGCTGACCCGCACCGCGGCTCTGGAGGCCCGCCCCGGGGATGCTCTGCTGGTGATGGGAGGAGACGGCATGGCCCATCTCGGGCTCAACGCAGCGGCGGGCACCGAGGCGATCCTTGGGTTGATCCCAGCAGGGAACCGGGAAATGACTTCGCGCGCGGAATCGGCGTGCCCCGCACCATTGACGAGGCCGTCGAGGTGATCGTCGCGGGCCGGACCCGCACAGTCGACCTGGCACACATCGCCAACAGCACCTTTCCCCAACGCTATGTCGGAGCGGTGGTTTCCACCAGCTACGACGCCCGGGTGAACCGCTCCACCAACCACATCAGGCTCCGGCTGGGGGCTCTCAGTTACGGCTACATAGCCATGCGGGAGCTGGCCTCCTTCTCCCCGCTGCACTACGACATGATCATCGACGGGGTGCGACGTCGTCAGGAAGCGATGTTGGTCGCGGTTTCCAATACAGGGAGTCTTCGGTGGCGGCATGCGTATCGCTCCCAACGCCGACCCTGCTGATGGCCTGCTCGACGTCACAGTGGTTGGTCCGGTTTCGCGAACCACCCTGCTCAGGTTGTTGCCGTCCATGTATTCCGGGGCCTTCGTCAAACATCCGTGCGTGGAACAGTTCCAGGTGCGCAGCATCGAGCTCTCCGGTGAGGGACTGTTCGTGATGGGTGATGGTGAGGGAGTTGGGAGAGGTCCCAGTGCGTGTCGAGTGCGTACCGGAAGCGCTCAAGGTCTTCGTCGCCTGAGAGCCCTGCTACGTTGGGGCGGTGACCGATCAGGTACAGCGTTTCGCCGCGCTCTACTCCTTTCCGCTCGATGACTACCAGATTGCTGGCTGCGAGGGCCTTGGCCTCCGGGATCGAGGCGTGCTGGTTGCTGCGCCCACCGGGGCCGGAAAGACGGTGGTGGGCGAGTTCGCCGTATGGCTGGCTCTAGAAACCGGTACGCGGTGTTTCTACACAACCCCGATCAAGGCGCTGAGCAACCAGAAGTATCACGATCTCGTGGAACGACACGGCGCAGACAGGGTGGGGCTGTTGACGGGCGATTCCTCGGTCAATGGCGATGCTCCTGTGGTGGTGATGACCACCGAGTGCTGCGCAACATGATTTACGCTTCCTCGACGGGGCTGAACAACCTGGGGCACGTCGTCATGGATGAGGGTGCACTACCTGGCCGACCGGTTCCGCGGCGCTGTATGGGAGGAGGTCATCCTCGGGCTGGCCCCCGGGTGCAGATCACGGCGCTGTCGGCGACCGTCAGCAATGTGGAGGACTTCGGCGACTGGTTGCGCACCGTGCGGGGAAGTTTCGAGTGGTGGTCTCCGAGAGCGCCCGTCCCCTCTATCAGCACGTGTTGGTGGGGAACGAAACTGGTGGACCTGTTCGAAGGAGTTGCCCCGACTGCCAGGGAAATGCCCAGTGAGCGTGTCGCAAAGGTGAACCGGGAGCTGCTGAAGATCTCCCGCGCCGAGGCCACCCGGGTGCGAGATGACTCCCGACGACCCCGTGGGCGTTCCGGTCGGGGAAAGAGGCCCCGCGGTTCTGGTTCCTTCGGCGGTGACGTCCATCCGCGTTTCGCGGGGCGTCGCACATCGCGAGCCGAGGTGGCGCAGGTCCTGGAGAGGGTTCGGCTGCTGCCCGCGATCTGGTTCATCTTTAGCCGTGCCGGGTGCGATGCCGCCGTTGAGCAGCTGCTCAACGGCGGGGTGAACCTGACCACCCGCGACGAGGCCGCCCTGCTCCGGGGAGATTGCTGACCGACACGTCAGCGGATTGTCGGTCACTGACCTGGAGGCGCTCGGATACGAGGATTTTCGGAGCGCTCTCTGCTCGGGGATCGCAGCCCACCATGCTGGGCAGTTGCCCACCTTCAAAGCGATCGTGGAAGAGGGATTCACCAGTGGGGCCTGCAAACTGGTCTTCGCTACAGAAACCCTGGCGCTCGGCATCAACATGCCTGCCCGGACCGTTATGCTGGAGAAGCTGGTCAAGTACAACGGCGAAGCCGTGGTGGACATCACCCCAGGGAGTACACCCAGCTCACCGGGCGGGCAGGCGGACGTGGCATCGACGTCGAGGGACACGCTGTCGTGCAATGGCAGCCTGGCATGGATCCACGAGCTGTCGCGGGCCTGGCATCGAGACGCACCTACCCGCTGCGCTCCTCCTTCGCGCCGAGCTACAACATGGCCGTCAACCTGACCGCTTCGCTGGGACGGGAGCGGGCCCGCGAGGTGCTGAACCAGTCGTTCGCGCAGTTCACCATCGACAAGACCGTGGTCAAGGCCAGCCGCACGGACCGTGAGCGGCGTCGTGAGATCGCCGCCAGCCGGGCCGAGGCCGAGTGCCACCTGGGGGATTTCATGGAATACGCAGCCCTGCGGGACGAGATCTCCCAGCTGGAGGGGCACCTCCGCGGTAGCCCGCAGCGCTCGGCGCGCCGATGACGTGCCGAGGCCATCTCGAAACTCATGCCCTGGGGACGTGATCTGGGTGCCGAGACAGGGCTGGTGCGTGGTCTTGGCCATCGGTCAGAAGCAGAGCCGTGACGGCGTGCCATGGGTGCAGGCCATCGCAACCGATCACACTGTGCTGCGGTTGCGGCCCCACGATCTGCCCGGTGCGCCTGCCCCCGTGGCCCGGGTGAGGGTGCCCCGGCGTTTCTCCGTGCAGGATCGCAAGGCGCGCCGGGAGCTCCTGGCCACTCTGTCGGCAAAACTGGAGTCCGTCGATCCCGAAACCCCGGTATTCGAACCGACCCCGACCGATGAGGAACAGGCGAAGCGGATCGCGGACCTGAGACGCCAGATGAAGCAAACACCCCTGCCATGGCTGCGAGGAACGTGAGCTGCACGCTATAGCAGCTGCACGTGCCATCCGCCTCGAGCGGGAGGCCACACGCCGAGATGCCGAACTGACGGGACGTGCGAACTCCTTGGCCGTGCAGTTTGACCGGGTCTGCGGGGTACTCTCCGACCTCGGCTACCTGCAGGGGATGAACTGAGCGACGCGGGACGGATGCTGCGCCGTATTTACAACGAACTGGACCTCGTTGCCGCCGAGATGCATCCGTCGCGATGTGTTCGTTGACCTGGACGGGCCACAACTGGCAGCTGTGCTGTCGTCGCTGCTCTACGAGTCGCGTCCGGGGCGTGACCAGCGGCACCCGCGGATGCCGGACGCTGCCAGCGAGGCGGCACAGTCCGCGCTGCGGACGGTGTGGCGTGAGGTCGGGGTGTTGGAACGCAACCATCGTCGCGACCGGGGACGTGAACCTGACATCGGTTTTTGCCGAGGCGGCATGGCGCTGGGCCAGCGGTCAGGGAACTCGCGAAGGTGCTGCGCATCAGCGGCCTGCCCGCCGGTGATTTCGTGCGGTGGGTGCGGCAAGTCGTCGACCTGGCCGGCCAGATCGCTACGGCTGCGTGGCCCGGGGACCTGCGCCGCACCTGCCGGGAGGCGATCACCGCGATGCGTCGTGGGGTCGTCGAGACCGATATCGAGGAGGACTGATGGGGTCGCGCTACGTGTGATCCCCTGCCTGGACGTTCACGACGGGCGGGTGGTCAAGGGGTCAATTTCCGCGACCTCAAGGACGCCGGGGATCCGGTGGAGCTGGCTGCTCGCTACGGTGCGGAGGGAGCCGACGAGTTGACCTTCCTGGACATCTCGGCATCCGCGCAGGGACGGGAAACCACTCGGGAGATGGTGACCCGGTGCGCGGAGACCGTGTTCATCCCCTCACGGTGGGGGGCGGGGTGCGGTCGGTGGCCGACGTGGATGCGCTGTTGCGCTGTGGGGCCGACAAAGTAGGGTATCAACACCGGGGGCGCTTGCTGATCCGGGGGCGATCGATGAGATCGCGGCGCGTTTTGGAAACCAGGTGCTGGTGCTGTCTCTGGATGCCAGGCGGGCCGGTTGGGCACCCTCCGGGTTTGAGGTCACCACCCACGGCGGACGCAGGCCAGCGGGCAGGGATGCCGTCGAATGGGTGAAGGGAGGCTGTCGACCGTGGGGTCGGAGAAGTGTTGCTCAACTCCATGAATGCTGACGGCACCACCAATGGTTTCGACATTGAGATGATCCGTGCGGTTCGCGAGGTCGTGGACGTTCCACTGATCGCTTCCGGCGGGGCGGGAACCGCACTCCACTTTGTCGACGCTGCCCGCGCCGGCGCGGACGCAGTGCTGGCGGCGAGTGTCTTCCACTACGGCAGGATCACTATTGTTGAGGGTTAAGCAGGGAGCTGGCCCGGGCCGGCTTCGAGGTACGAGGAGCCTGAAGACCATGAGCGATTGCCTGTTCTGCCGGATCATCGAGGGTGAGATTCCCTCGAGTTCGTCTACCAGGACGACAACGCCGTCGCGTTCCTGGACATCAACCCGTGGCAGCAGGGACACCCTGGTGATTCCGCGCCGTCATGTGAGCCGACGCCTTGGAGGACCCGACGGCGCTGGCCGAGATCACTCCGCTATCGGGGCGGTTGGCAACCTGCTGAAGGAGAAGCTGGGGGCCAGTGCCTGCAACATTCTCAGCAACGCCGGTGCCGACTCTGGGCAGGAGATATTCCACCTCCACGTCACATCCTGCCCCGCTACGCTGACAACCCGGGCATCTCCAACATGCGCGGACCGATCAGCGACGACCTGGACCATGTGCATTCCTGCATCACCGCGAAGCGATGACACCAGGTGCGGTTGGCGCGCCGCACCTGTTCCCAAGGGAATCAAGAAGGGCCTAGACCCGCCGGGCGGATGGCATCTCCTCGCCCGGCCTTGGAAAGTTTTTCTCCTGAATCGGTTTCTGGCGTCCCCGCGGGCCCTTGACGCGGTCGGGGGTTTCAGTCGCAGTCGCACTCGATCGGGTGGAAGTCCGACGGGGCGGGCGCCACGATGCTGACGAAGACGAAGTCCTCGTCGCCTGTGTTTCGCATCCCGTGGCACTGTCCCGGGCGTGAGACCATCACGTCGCCAGCTCGGATCTCGAGTTCCTCGCACGGTTCAGGGAAGAACACGCCCGCACCGCTGAGGCAGATCCAGATGTCGTCGGACGTGGGTGTTCGTGGGCCGCCACCTCTTGGCCAGGGTTTGACCACCCACCACCCGCCCGTGTTCTGAGTGGTGAAGAAGGGGTCCGGGTGGCCGCATCCCCGGGCAGGCCACCTCCGAGATCCGATACCGTCGCTGCGATTCCGGGTTCGTGGAGTTCGTCATTTCCGTGTCTTCCTCTCCTGGAGTCGGTCATACCATCATTCCACTGCCCGCCGCGGTGCCGGGAGGAAAAGCAGTTCTCTCCCGCCTGGCGTGCGGTCGATGATCACCGAGCCGGTCTCACACCCGCCGCATGACCGCCACCACCTTGCCCGCATGATGCGGGCAGCGGTGCCATCGATGGGGAGTAGGCGGCGTTGTGGGGCATCAGCCACGCTTTACCACCCCCGCGGCTCAGGGTCTTGACAGTGGCTTCGTCGTCGAGCAGCGCGGCGACGATGTCGCCATTGTCGGCACTGGCCTGCTGCCGCACCACCACCCAGTCCCCATCGCAGATGGCGGCGTCGATCATGGAATCCCCGCGCACCTCCAGCATGAAAAATGTGCCATTTCCGACCAGCTGCTTAGGGCAGGGAGAAGACGTCTTCCACCTGCTCCTGGGCGAGTATGGGCCCGCCCGCCGCGATCCTGCCCAACAAGGGCGTCTCGACGGCCTCAGGATGTGAGGAATGGGTCTGCTCGGGGTCGGGCAGATCCGGTGCCGGTGATTCAGGGGCGAGGGTCTCCGGCAGGGTCACGACCATGGCCCGTGGCCGGTTCGGGTCACGACGGATGAACCCGGCCTTCTCCAGCACCTTCAGCTGGTAGGCCACTGGGGACGTCGAGGCGAGACCGGCACGTTGAGCCAGCTCGCGCATGCTCGGGGGATACCCGATTAGCCTCCACCGCGTCCCGGATGAGTTTCAGTAGCAGCTGCTGGCGGGGAGTGAGGTCCGCTGGTCCCCAGCGGAGGAGGAGGCTCGGAAATGCGTGCCACGTCGGCGGGCTGCTTGCGCTTTGCTGGGACGCCCAGAACGCGAAGTCTTGCGTGTGGGAAGCCGGATGATCGTTGCCTCCGTGGTTTCCTCGTGGGTCTCGTCTGCCATGACGCCATCTTACCCCAGAATACGAACATCTGTTCGAGGGATTGCGGGCAGGGGCGAAAATGTCGGTGCCGGGGTGTTGACTTTTCGTGGAATGGCAGGGAATCGAAAATGTGTTTTGAAACAGCGCGCAGGTTCATGTACTGTTTCGAACATAAGTTCGATACCTTGCAGATGGTGGCCGTTGTGGCAACAGGAGGAAACATGAGCATCGAAGTCGTTGAGGTGACCGCTGTCTCTCGCCCCCGCGGGAGGGGCCGCTTGGTCGGTGCTGCCGGTCGTCCCATGCAGCCTGCGCCTCGTGTCCGTGCATCCCAGTGCTTGACCGTGCGCGGTTCCGCCAGGGGGCTCTCCTGTGTTGTTGCTCGTCCTGGCTTCCGCTTCGCGCAAGGCCTCAAATCGGCGGCTTTCGCTGCGTTGGTGGTGCTCTCCTTCGTCGTCGCGGCGCCGGGAATCGCATCTCTCAACCAGCCTGAACCAGCCTCGATGCCCACCGCAGGGGATCCTGCCTGGGCACATGTCACGGGTCGTTGAGAGGTCTCTGGTGAGTTTTGCGACACGCGTGGCGTGACATTTGACGATGCGGAGACGTCGGCATAGAGTCCACATCTAGTAGTTGCGACCCTGCTTTATCTCAACACATTGTGTTTGTTGGGTGTTGAAGGGGATCTGGGGGAGCAGCGTTGCAAGCCGCACCCCGGGGGACGGGGTTACGTGAAAGGACTTTGCCGTGTTCTGTCCGTTCTGCCGCCACGCAGACACCAAGGTGTCTGACTCGCGTGCGACGGACGACGGCCTAGCCATCCGCCGCCGTCGGGTGTGCTGCTCCTGCCAGCGGAAATTCACCACCGTGGAGCAGATCCAGCTCTACGTCCTGAAACGCTCCGGGGTGGTGGAGGCATTCAACCGGAGAAGGTGATCCGGGGAGTCGCCAAGGCCTGCCAGAACCGCCCGAGTCACCGCGGCCCAGCTAGCTGCCCTCGGGCAACGCTGTGGAGGAAGACCTACGCTCTATCGGGCAGGCCGAGACTGACCAGCGAGGACATTGGCATCGCGATCCTCAGGCCCCTGGCGGAGCTCGACCCCGTGGCCTACCTGAGGTTCGCCTCGGTCTACAAGAATTTCGATTCCGTTGATGATTTCCTCGACGAGGTCGACTCCATGAAAACGCCGCCAGCCGACCGGGGATGCGCTGTTGCCCGAGACCCATCAGAGGGGCGCGGCGCAGACGTCGTCGCGAGCGACTCCAGGAACCCCTCATCGGCTGGCCCGATCAATCTCCGCCATTCTCGTAGTGAGGAAGACGCGAGCCACCACTGTGACCAATCCGTCAAACGCCAGGGACGCCCCGGTGAACAGCCTGTCCTCGGGGTGGGCCTCACCGTCGAGCGGATGTTCTCCACCGAGGGCGTGCACCCCTACGACGAGGTCACCTGGCAGTTGCGCGATGTGGTCCAGACCAACTGGAAAACCGGTGAGGTGGTCTTTGAGCAGCGCGGTGTGGAGTTCCCCGACTTCTGGAGCGTGAATGCCTCCACCATCGTGACGAACAAGTACTTCCGGGGGCGCTCGGTACCCCGCGGCGCGAATCCAGCCTCAAGACCCTCATCGATCGCGTCGTCGGGCAGTACGTCAAGGCCGGGCGGGACAACGGCTACTTCGCCACTGACCGGGACGCCGAGATCTTCGGGGAGGAACTGACCTGGCTGCTGCTACATCAGTATTTCTCCTTCAACTCGCCGGTGTGGTTCAACGTCGGTACCCCTTCGCCGCAGCAGGTTTCCGCCTGTTTCATCCTCAGTGTCGATGACTCCATGGAGTCCATCCTCACGTGGTACAAGGAGGAGGGATTCATCTTCAAGGGTGGTTCCGGGGCCGGTCTGAACCTCTCCCGCATCCGTTCCTCCAAGGAACTGCTCAGCTCGGGTGGCACTGCATCCGGGCCTGTGTCCTTCATGCGCGGCGCCGACGCCTCGGCCGGAACCATCAAGTCCGGCGGCGCCACTCGGCGCGCCGCGAAGATGGTCGTCCTGGACGTCGATCACCCGGACATCGAGGGAGTTCGTCGAGACCAAGGCCCGTGAGGAGGACAAGATCCGGGCGCTGCGCGACGCCGGTTTCGACATGGACCTCGGTGGCAGGGACATCACCTCCGTGCAGTACCAGAACGCCAACAATTCGGTGCGGGTCACCGACGAGTTCATGTCTGCCGTTGAGGCGGGAACCGAGTTCGGGCTGCGTGCTCGCACCACCGGCGAGATCATCGAGAGGGTCGACGCCCGGGACCTGTTCCACAAGATTGCCAAGGCGGCCTGGGAATGTGCTGATCCCCGGTATCCAGTACCCGACACCATCAACGCATGGCACACCAACCCGGAATCCGGGCCCATCACCGCGTCCAATCCGTGCTCCGAGTACATGAGCCTGGACAACAGCTCCTGCAACCTGGCCAGCCTCAACCTGCTCAAATTCCTGGGTGAGGACGGGTGTCTTCGATGCGGAGACCTTCGTGCGCGCCGTTGAGCTGGTCATCACGGCGATGGACATCTCCATCTGTTTCGCGGATTTCCCGACCGAATCAATTGGTGAGACCACCTCGCAATTTCCGGCAACTCGGGATCGGGTACGCCAACCTCGGGGCGCTGCTGATGGCCATGGGCAAGGGCTACGACACTGACGGGGGACGTTCCACCGCGGTACGCCATCACATCCATCATGACCGCGACCTCCTACCGTCGCTCGCAGGAGCTGGCCGGGATCGTCGGGCCCTACGACGGCTATGCTCCGCAACGCCGAGGCCCACAAGAAGGTGATGCGCAAGCATCACGCCGCCAACGAATCCGCGTCCGTGATGCCAGCCGACACGGATCTCCACGCGGTGGCCACCCGGGAATGGGAACAGGGTGGTCACGATCGGCGAGGGAGAACGGCTACCGTAACGCCCAGGCCTCTGTGCTCGCCCCCCACCGGAACTATCGGTTTCATGATGGACTGCGACACCACCGGCGTCGAACCCGACTTCTCCTTGGTGAAGTTCAAGAAAACTCGTCGGCGGTGGTTCCATGCAGATCGTCAACCAGACCATCCGCGGGCGCTCACCAAACTCGGCTACGAGGAAGGCCAGATCCGTAAGATCGTCGACTTCATCTCCGAGAACGGGCATGTGATCGGCGCTCCTGGTCTTGCCAGGGAGCACTACGAGGTCTTCGACACCGCCATGGGGCAGCGGGCCATCGCCCCGATGGGGCACGTCCGGATGATGGCCGCGGTGCAGCCTTTCCTGTCCGGGGCCATCTCGAAGACCGTGAACCTGCCGGAGTCCGCCACTGTCGAGGACATCGCGGACGTTTACCGGCAGGGGATGGAAACTGGGTCTCAAAGCGCTCGCCGTCTACCGGGACAACTGCAAGGTCGGTCAGCCGCTCTCCGACGGCAAGAAGGCCGAGGACAAGGAGAACGTCAAAGTCGTCGAGAAAGTTGTGGAGAAGGTCGTCTACCGGCCCAGAGGGAACGCCTGCCGAAAGTCGAGGGCAGGGCGCACCACGAGCTTCTCCGTCAGCGGGGCCGAGGGGTACATGACCTCCGGTGCGTATGAGGACGGACGGCTCGGTGAGGTGTTCCTGAAGCTCAGCAAGCAGGGCTCCACCCTCGCCGGTGTGATGGACGCCTTCTCCATCGCGGTGTCCATCGGCTGCAGTACGGGGTGCCGCTCGAGAGTTTCGTGCAGAAGTTCACCAACCTGAAGTTCGAGCCCGCGGGCATGACCGACGACCCGGACATCCGCATCGCGCAGTCGTTCATGGACTACATCTTCCGCCGTCTTGCGCTGGACTACCTTTCCTTCGACGACCGCGCTGATTTGGGGATCTACACTGCCGCCGAGCGTGCCCGCTACGTCGAGACCGGTTCCTACCTCTCTGAGGAGGAAGAGGCCGAGATGCCTGAGGCGGAGAGCTTGCGCAATGATGCCTACGACGACTTCAACGTTGACGGTGCCCGGCAGCCCTCCCTGATTGACGCCCACACCACGGCTGAGCTGATGGAGTCGATGACCGGGCGGGCGGTGGACGCCCCTGTTGTGCATGACCTGCGGCACCAAGATGCGCCCCAGCGGATCCTGCTACGTCTGTGAGGGGCTGCGGTTCCACCAGCGGCTGCAGCTGACGCGACGACGAGCGGTGGCACGGGCGGATGCCCGTGCCCTACGATGCTCTGATTCTGCCGGAGCCATGGGTTGGTGCGCGGATTCCAGTTGATCTGCATGCCCTGTGGGTGAAGTAGATGCTCCGCGGCGAGATCCGGCTGGTCGATCTGGAGCCCGTACGGGCGGGGAAGGCGGACAAGCGTCGTCCGGCGGTCATCGTCAGCAACGATCGCGCCAACACCGTCGCCGCTCGACTCGGGCGAGGCGTGGTCACGGTCGTCCCAGTCACCAGTAATACCGCGCGGGTCTTTCCGTTTCAGGTGCTTCTCGCCGCGGATGAGGTTGGTGTCCGTCTGGTTCCAAGGCCCAAAGCCGAACAGGTTCGAGCGGTGTCAGTCGACCGCATCGGCCCGGTGATCGGGCGCCTTCCGCCCCTGGTCGCCCAACTCGATGAGGCTCTCCGGCTGCACCTTCAGCTTTGAATCAATCCCCGCCTTTTGCGATGTCGACGAGCCTGGAAATGGCATCTCGGTCGCGGCTGATCGGCTGTTTCGTGAAGTGGAGAGGGTATATCGCAGTGTCTGGGTGATGTGGGTCGTGTCACCTCGAACTGGTGTTCACGTGGTGTGTGACATGAGTCGTGGCGATGGCCTGCAGGTGCGGGCGATGTCGTCGCGGCTGACTGCTTCTCGGTCCACGGTCAGCTCCAACGCGAAGCTGTGCACTGCGGCCAGTAACGATCGACCGCCACCCTGGCCTTTTGCTCTGTGTCAACGAGTCCGGTCGATGTCAACAGCGCCGCGAAGGTGCTCCGGTACTTCTCGCCGATGTCTCGGCGCAGCTCTCTCAGCGCCTGGATCGGTCGCCGCTGCCGGCGGTGGGTTCTGCGATCAACCCACGCCAAGCTGCTTTCCTTCGTGATCTCCTCGGTCGGGTGCGCCACCAGTGCATCCAGGAACTGCTGGGGGTCGGATGAAGTCGAGCGAGCGTCTTCTGTATCGGTTGACGTAGTGTGCTATCCGCCCTCGTGAGCAGTTCCAGGAACGAGGTCCTGTTCGGAGGAGAAAACTCGAGTAGATGGCGCCCTTCACGAACCCAGCCAAGTGGGTGATTGTCTCACGCTTGGCTGATCGGTAGCCGATCTCCAGGAAGCGTCGGGAAGTCGGCTTGCAGGGATCGCTGAGTGCACGGTCCCCGCGTCTGGGTGTCGCGCTGCCTGGGCGGTTTCTGTGGGAGATGGCCGGCGTGGAAGAGGGCATGCCCCGACAACTTACGGTCCCGTACCGGAGCTCTTGAGTGCACTCTCCGATGCGGATACAGTACTGTATTCAAATACATCAGGTAATGGAAACTCCGGTTGGAGGAGCGTTTGGGAGGACTCGCGAGAATCGACATCATCAGCACGTCCTGCCGCTCGTCATTGCGCGCCAGCTGCGGGAAGTGTGGAATGAGACCCGGAGGTGTGGACGTGCCGTGCTGGTCGAGGACGAGCAGTGCGGCACATGATGGATCGCAACGGAACCCATCTCAGGGTGCGGTCGGTCTCGGACCCCGGTGACCGGTTCGGAAGAGAGTCCCTTGCGCGATGCATTGTCAGGGAACCTCAATGAATACGCCGCGTCCATCGTGGATGAGCGGCTCGACAGGGTTTCGGATTCTTCGTGACGTTGACCCTCCTGGACGTCGAGAGCAGTACTCGAGGAGATCGAGTGTGCCCTGCGACCAACTGCACGCCGATGGGGGTGGCGCTGCCGGCGAATGTCGCAGGGAAAGTGCTTGGGGGCCCGCTGTCTCGTCATCGTTGCTCACGGAACTCGACCGCCGTGGCATCACGGTGTTCGTCCCATCCTGGGAACACTTTCGCTGAGCCGGTAGCAACGCGTGCCGACGTTCGCGCTGGACTATCTACCGGACGCGTCCAGGACGGCGGCGGACCTGATTCTTTCCGGTGCCCTGGAGCACGTTTCCCGAGGATCAGATTTATCCTCGCCCACGGCGGGGGATTCGTCGCCGTATCCGTCTACCGGATCCCCTGCTGGCGATGATCGCCCGGGAACCCGCTCAACGAAAACCGCTGGCAGCGCTGTGTCAGGGGTACAGCAAACAGAAGAACATCGAGGCGTTTCCGGAGGTGCTACTGGGGCGTGTCCCTCATGGCCTCCCCTGCGGCTCTGTCCCCGCCTGTTTGACGTGGCCGATCCCGGGGAGCATCACGCGGGGACCGGCTGGCCGTTCGCTCCAGCCGTGCGTGAAATTCATCACCCGAGAACTGGGTCACTATCCGATGCCCGGATGGCTACGGGACGCAATAGACCACGAGAACGCACTGCGGCTGTTCCCCCGAATTCGTGCGTTGGTCGGTCGGCAGGGCTGGTACGAGAAGAGACCAAGGAGAAGAACATGCAGGAACCGGTGAGGGTGACGGTCGTCGTGCCGACCTTCAACGCGGGTGACACCACCAGAGGAGTTGAGATCGCGCGGGCGATCCAACGGGTTGCCGACCAGCGGGGTCGGGAAGTGGAGGTCTCCTTCCTCCACCCGGAGACCCGGCAGAGCTTCGTGAAGCAGATCGCTGAGGCCGGTTACGAGACCCGGTCCACAGGTCTTGCCCTGTCGCAGGAGGAGGTCGACACCATCATGCGTGCCGACCAGTGACGGAACCGAGTTCCTGGCTGACCAACGGCGCTCCGGGGACGTGATCGACGCCATCACCGACGATCTGCGCCGCTATCGACCGGACCTCATGGTCTACGGATTCATCCCCACGCCGGGATTGCGGCGCAGTTGATGGGCATCCCCTCTGTGGTGTACAGTCCGTGCCCTGTATATCGCCCATGGATGGAAAAGCACTTCCTCCTGGACGTCCCGGACGACCTGAGGCTGCGCATCGTGGACCGGCTTCCCAAGCGACTGCGCACATGGATGGCCAGACGGTTGTCGTCGCTGGCGATGCGTTCCGGTTTCTTTCAGGCAGCCCGTTCTGGTCCGGGCAGCACAGGGAACGCGGCTGGGACAATCCTCAGACCGACATGTTCGGGATGCTCGACGCGGACATCCAGCTGGTCAACGATCTGCCCATTTACTACGAGGGTCAAGATGTCGGGCCACGCACCCGGATCGCGGGACCGTTGTTCAGCAAACCGGTCGACGTTCCGGTACCACCGGAGATCGCGCATCGTTTCGCGGGTGAAGGTGCCCCGAAGGTCTTTGTGGCCATGGGCAGCAGCGGCGAGAAGGAATACCTGCTGACAGCCATCGAAGCGGTAGCCGGTGTGAACTGCCGGGCGGTGGTGGTATGCCCGCCGCACGTCGTCCTCGCTCGATGAGGCCCGACTCCGCCTCGGTGAGATCGACCACGTCCTGCTGACCGACCGGTTCGTGCCCGCACCCGCGGTCAACTCGCTGGCGGATGTTGCGATCATTCACGGCGGGCAGGGAACCGTCCAAACCGCGGTGTACGCCGGTACGCCGGTGCTGGGGACCGGCATGCAGTGGGAGCAGTGCTCCAATCCTGGACCGGCTTCGTCCAACGCGGATCGGCGATCCGCATCCCGAGGAAAAACTGGCAGGGTGAGCCGGGTGCGTGAATCACTGGAGCGGCTGATTGCCGATCCGGCCCATGCAGTCGCGGGCCCGGGAGCTCCAGGAGGAGTTGGCCAGTACCGACGGCTACCAGATGACGGGCGATCTGATCTGGGACCTGCTGTCCGAGACCTCCCGCAGGATGAGCCGGACATGTGATCCCGTGGGCTGTGGGCTGAACCGCCCGGACGGATGGAGGACGCGTAGAATCACCGCCCGTGAATCAACCAGACCCCGAGTGCTACGGCGATCAGGAGTTCGAGGACTCCCTGGAACCCAGGCATCTGATCCTTCGGACTGACGCTGTGGCTCGGGCGGGGGAATGATGCTCGGCGCCGGCACCAGTTCGCTCCGGGTTCGACAGCTCGCATGCGGCGTTCCGCCAAAGGCCCTCGGGCTGGGACACATCGCGTCGTCGATCACGTTCACGTCGCTGGCCATGACGGTGGAACGCCTGGAGTGTTTCGCACCAAAGTGGTCGAGGTTCCCAAACCGGGGTTAATGCTCACCGGATCGCGATGCTGCAGAAACTCAGCAATGAGATGCCGGAACGGATTACTGCGACGGAGCTTGACCGCCAGCTGAGACCGGATCGACCACGCGGATCCGCTGTATCCGGCATGGTTGAGAGGAATCATGGTCGCTCTGGCTTGCGCCGCCGTCGCGGTGCTCGCCGGTGGTGGCTGGCGCGAGATTGGGACTGTGCTGCCCGCCTCTGCGCTGGCGTATCTGCTGTTCCGGCGGCTCGGGCGCTGGCAGATCAACCACTTGGCCGTGGTGATGGTCTCTGCTTTCACCGCCTCGGCGCTGTATTTACTGGGAACCGGGATGCTGGACCGGCTGTTCGGGGAACCAAGTTCGCGCATGGCTGCGGGGTTCATCTGTGCCTCCATCTTTCTGATCCCCGGTTTCCCACTCGTGACCGCGGGCCTGGAACTGACCCGGCTGGACCTCACAGCGGGGTTGCCCCGGGCCGCCTACGCATCCATGATCCTGCTGGCCATCACCATCGGGGTATGGATCGTGGCCAATCTCGGCGGGGTCACCGCGGAGACCGCACCGCCTCTCGGCGTGGAGCCGTGGCAGGTGTGGGCCATTCGAGTGGTGGCCAGTTTCATCGCTGTCGTGGGGTGGGCCATGATGCTGAACTCGCCCCTACGCACCGCGATGGCCTCCGAGTGGTCGCGGTTGCGGGCAATGCCGTCAGGCTGGAGCTCATCGACCTTGGGGGTCGCAGAACACGTGGCGACGTTCGCCGGCTGTTTTATCATCGGCCTCGGCTGCGCCTTGCTGGGAAGGCTCTTCGGACTTGAGAAGATCATCATGACCGTGCCGACCCTCCTGGTTTCTATACCCGGCGCTTTCGCCCTGCGGAGCCTGCTCCACCTCGACCAGAATCACACGGACCTGGCTGTCACGCAGGGCATGACGGCACCTCTTGGAGTGATCGCCATGGTTGGTGGCCTCTCAGCAGCCCGGATGCTCACCGACCCGGAATGGACCTTCACCCGTGATGACCCGCCGCACCTGAGAGAAGTGGTCCCCGGGCTGCGACGCCGGAAACGGAGGTCTTGAACCTTGTTGCGAAAAAACCATGTGGGTTTCCGCTGGTCACCGCAGGGCCTGGAGCTGACCAGGTTCGACCTCACGGCGGGCATTTCCTGGATGACCTATGCCGCGATGATCTTCGTGGCGATCGCCATTGGCGTGTGGGTCGTTGCCAGGTCCGAGGGGATCACGGGTGGCTCTCACCCTCGCCTTGGCGAGTCTCCGCCAGGCCATTGCCAGCACCTTCGGGCGCTTGGCCTCGCATCTGGCGGGGACCACGATGAAAAACCACGTCCGAGTCGAGGGTGCCCCGAGACTCCTAGTTCTGGGCCGGGGAAGCGGTGCGGATGATGGCCAGGCGTGAGCGGGAGGGCGAGCGCCTGGGAGAGACTCGAAGGGAGACCCGCACGTCATCCGGACCTCGTAAGTTTTGTCCGCGGTGAACTGGGATCACCCCACCGTTTTTCAGCGTCCTGGCTCGAACGAGGCGACATGGGTGGCGATCGCGTCTACCACCGATTCCACCGAGGTGTGGTCGGTGTCCACGGTGAGGCTCGCCAGTCGCGCATATGTCGGGGCGCGTTCGGAGAGCATCTTTCGCAAACGAATCACGGCGTCCTGCCCGGCCAGAAGCGGACGGCCCTCGTCGTGCCCGATCCTCAGGGCAGAGCTTTCGGGTTTCCACCCGCAGCCAGATGACAGGATGGCCGTCGAGGGCATCCGCGATCGCCCGAGTCATCGGGGCTCCTCCGCCGAGACTAGAGAACCCCGGTGCATCCAGGAGCTCGAGCGTGATCTCACGCTCCAACGCCCGGAAGTACGGTTCCCCGTCGGTGTCAAAGATCTCCCGGATGGTTCGCCCTTCTCGCTGTTCTAGGACGAGGTCGACATCGAGGTGCGGCAGGCCTAGTCGTTCCGCGAGGAGGGCCCGATCGTCGATTTTCCGGAACCCGACAACCCGATCAGGGACGATTGCGTTCAAGAGCAACCGTCCCGATCGTGGGAGATCGCGATCAGATCTGGGTTTTTCACGGCAGGAGCCCTAGTGCATCACCCGTGACCGATTCCGGTGTGCGCACAGGTGCGAGATTTTCAGTGCTCACGTGCCGCGTGATGAGGAGTCTGCGCCGTCAGCGGGCTCTCGGAAACGGTTGGGTCAGTACTGCTCGATGTTTCTGAAACGGACGTGGGTCTCAAAGGGCTGCCTTTCCGACAAGGTGTGCGTCGAGGAGCTCCAGGATCGGTCGCAGCTCCTCCACGGGGATCTGGCCGGGAGCGGAAGGGCGATCCACCATCGCGAACGTGGCACACGACCCCGTCACTCGAGGGGCCAATCGGGTAATCAATCCCAGACCGCCCATGGACATGGTCAACACGGGGAGTTGATGGGTGCTGGCTGGTCATGGTCCAAGTGGCTTCCATCAGCTGGAGCACATCACCCATGTTCTGGGGCATGACCGCGGCTTTTGCGACGGCGCAGCCCCGTTCCTGTATCTCCACCAGACGCTGGACCAGCTCCTCGGCCGGTGGAGTGGCCGTGAAGTCGTGGAGGCTGCCTATCACTGGCACCCCGGCGTTCTTTCGCGGCTGCGATGATGGCGTCACCGACCGATCGCTCGAAGCGGTGCTCGACGTCGACCGCATCCACCAGGCCGGATGTGATGGCAGCGATGTTGAGGTCGTGGTACTCGTCGGGGGTGATGGGTTTGTTCCCGTTTTCGTGGTGGCTGCGGAAGGTGAAGAGGACAGGCCGGTCCCGGGCAGCGGTGCGTATCTGGGCAGCGGCCTCGAGGACGGCAGCGGGGAGGGGGACGGCGTCGAGGAAATCCACGCGCCACTCGATGATGTCGGGTTTCACCCCTGCAAGCGTGGTGGTTTGAGTCACGAGTTCCTCGGACGTGCTGGCGGTGATGGGCACGATGACCTTCGTCCCTTCCCCTCACCCAGGGTGACGCCTCGCAACTGAACTGGTGACATGGTGACCTCCTCGGCCCTCAGGGTAACCGAGCGGGAGCGTCGGCCTCATGCCTGGGGATCATGCGCCCCGTGCCGCTCGGCGGGGCGGTGAACGGAATAGCGCGCACCCGGTCCCGCGCCCATCCCTCCAGCATGTCAGTGAAACCTCCTTGAAGAGCATCGTTGCAACAGCCCCACAGTGGCAGTAATAACGATATGGATTTCTGCTCTTTTTGCATGAGGAATGTCTGCGTTCTCGCGGGGTGTTTTCCCTCGGAGTGACTAGGTTTCTCAAAGTTTGTGTGTTAGCGTGTCTCTAAACCAGACGGGCCTATCACCGCGTGGCGTGGTGGGATCGGTACCGGGGACAAGAAGAGGCACTCATGAAGCGTTTCATCCTTGCGAGGTGGCGAGACTTCACCCGTGTCTTCACGGGCTGGACGGGTGTGGCCTTGGCTGCCCTGCTCGGCGCGATCCTGGGCGTCGGGGGCTTCACTGTCTACTACTCCGGGGCCACTGATTATCTTGGCGACGACCCCTCCAGCTGTGCAAACTGTCACGCCATGAACGAACAGTACGAGGGCTGGCTGAAGGGTCTCATCACGACGTGGCAACCTGTAATTCTTGTCACGCCCCCACGACAACATTGTTTACAAATACATCAACAAGGCTGACAACGGTTTCTGGCACGCGTTGAAGTTCACGTTCCAGAATTACCCAGAGAACATCAAGATCCGCGAACACAACCGCGAGATCGTCGAGGCCGCCTACTCGACTGCCACGGTGACTACGTCGATCAAGCCAAAGAACAGTTCCGAGCACAAGGGGCCAGCGGATGTCCTGCCTCCGCTGCCACGATGGTGTTGGGCACAAGAGGTGAGGAGAGATGAGTCCCACGACTGAGAACAACGACAAGCCCACCAGGACCGAGGGCCGCCGATCGCACGTCCTCGCCTGACAATGCTGGGGGAGAAAGCCACCACATGGACGGGTCCGCGCAAGAGGTGGGTTCCTGTCGTGGTCCTGCTTTTTCGTGGCGGTGGCCGCCGCCGGGCTACGTGGTTGCTCACCAATATCTTCCAGCACAAGGAGGAGGCCAGCAGCCGTTCACCAAGGTCGTCGAACTGGATGACTCAACGTATGATCCCGGCTGTGTGGGGACAGAATTTCCCCACACAGTACGAGCAGTACAAGAAGACCTCCGAGGACACCGACGGTGATTTCGTCAAGGTCGATCCCACAGCGGACGACCCGCGCGAGTACTCACACTCTGTCCCGCATCGAGATGGAGCCTCGGGCCCAGCTCATGTGGCGTGGCTATGCGTTCTCGGTGGATTACACCGAGCCGCGTGACACGAATGGGCCCTGGAAGACCAGAAGCACACTCAACGCACCAAGCCGCAGTTCAAGCAGCCCTGGTACCTGCCTCAACTGTCACGCCTCGATGCCAGAGGTCTACGACAAGCTCGGCAACGGCGACCGGATGGCTGGTTTCCATGCCATGAACTCCATGTCCTACAGGAGGCCGTTCAGCACGCCTCATCGACCATCGCCCTGCATCGACTGCCATGACCCGAAGACCATGGAGCTGCGGATCACCCGCCCGGCCTTCATGGAGGGGATCAAGAAGGTCAAGGCGCTGGAGGGAATCACCGATTACGACGTCAACCGCGATGCCACCAACCAGGAGATGCGAACGTACGTCTGTGCGCGGTGTCACGTCGAGTACCACTTTCGCGGGCGAGGGTAAGACCCTGACCTTCCCATGGGACAAGGGCCTGACAGCCTACGACGCCATGGCCCACTACGACGAGATCGGCTGGACCGACTACAAGCACGCGGAGAGCGGCGCTCCCATCCTCAAGGCCCAGCACCCCGATTTCGAGACTTGGTCCCAAAGGGAGTTCACGCCGCCAACGGCGTCACCTGCGCCGACTGCCACATGGCATATCAGCGCAACGGCGCCGGGAAGGTGAGCAACCATCAGATCATGAGCCCGATGGCCAGCGATGAGAGCATCAATGCGTCGTGCCTGACCTGCCACCATTCCACCGAGGCCGAGATGCGTCAGCGCGTCGATAACATCCGAACGACGTGGCAGAACTCGCTCAATGTGAGTTTCACTGCCCTGGAGGCACTCATCAACGACATCAAGGCGGCAGATGCCAACGGCACAGCTACCGAGGAGCAGCTGACGCTCGCCCGTGACTACCAGCGCAAGGCGCGATTTGTCGTCGATTACTCGTTCTCCGAAAACGGACGCGGGTTTCCACGCTCCGCAGTACTCGGTGTCCATGCTCAACCAGGCCACCGACTGGGCGCGTTCCGGACGACTCGCCCTGCGCGGGGTCTCGGTGGAGAACGCAAGCCTTCGGCCATTCCCGGAAAAGCACTCGCCGAGAAGAAGAACTGACGACCATATGCAGAAGGGGATGATCCGGGGCGATGAAGATCAGGGTAGGGCTTTCACGAGAGAAGACCTCGAGTCCTTCCTCGCCACCGCCCGGACCAGCTCAAGGACTGGGGCGCAACAACAGCTCGCCCAGTTCGACGAGACCAGCGAAGAAAAGCCCGGAGAACGAAAACGAGGACGGTGCGGACCTGGCTGATCTCCTGCCGGAGGATGAGGACGATGCCGAGGTGGATACCTCCAAGGTTTCGGCTCTGGAACGCCGGGCGGGGGTCTCGCGCCTCAACTTGGTGCTCGTGACCCTCTTGGCGGCTGCTCTGGTCGTCATCATCCAGATGGCTGGGCGCTCCCAGCCTGAAACGACTACTGCGATGCCGAGCAACCACCCGTCTGTCGACGCTTCCGCCTTGGCAGAAATGGATCAGGCCCAGAAACTCGACAAGGAGCGCGAGGCCGAACTCAAGAGCCAGCTCGAGGCCGACCCGAGTAACGTCGAGGCCCGATTGAAGCTGGGCACCCTCTACTACAACGCCGCCTTGTACCCAGAGGTGATTCCCCAGCTGCAGTACATCCTCGACCATGACCCCGACAACCTGGACGCGCTCCTCGGCATCGGGGCGGCGGAGTACAAGACCAACCAGTATGACGCTGCCGAGAAACACTGGCTGCGCATCACCGAACTCGCACCACAACGCGTGGAGCCCTGGTACAGCCTCGGTTTCCTGTACATGGCGCGCACGCCGGCCGACCCAGTGCGGGGCCCGGGAGGCCTGGAACAAGGTGATTGAGATCGATCCCGGACTCGAGCATGGCGCAGGAGGTCACCCAGCATCTCAAACGCTTTGGCCACTCCCACTGCGGCACCGAGTACCGAGGGCTGAGAGAGTATCGAGCTGACGGTTCCGGTGGCCCCTTCTCGCTGGGCTCGTCTCCTTCGCCTCCCCGTGTTTTCTGCCCATCGTGCCGGTCTTTGTCAGCGTCAACTCGTCGGGTTCCGGGCCCGGGCGGGTGAATCGACGCTGTAGCGCTCGGGAAACTCGCTTGCATTCGTCGCCGGGTTCTCCGTTGTCTTCATTGCCCTGTGGGCGTCGCTGGGTTTGCTGGGTCGGTCTTTGGGACCCTACGCAGTCCATTTCCGGATTCTCGGGGGAGCGGTGCTGGTGTTCATGGGGCTGCACGTCGCAGGGATCCTGCGGCTTCCTGTGCTCGACAGGCTAGCTGAGAGGTCGGCTGTCCTGGTGAAGCGGGAACACCTCTCGTGTGGCGTGCGGGGCTCATGGGGATGGTTTTCGGGTGCCGGATGGACGCCCCTGCATCGGTCCGGTGCTCAGCGGTATCCTCACCCTGGCCACCGTCAGCTCCACCGTGTGGTCGGGGATGCTTCTTATGACCGCATACTGTGTGGGTCTCGGGCTGCCCATCGTTGCGGTCGCCGTCGGTTCAGCCGAGGTCACGCGACGTTTCGAATGGTTTGTCAGGCACCATGTGGCGGTGTCCTTGGCGACCGGAGGGCTCTTGGTGGTGGTCGGTTTCCTCATGATCACCAATCTGTTCGCATCGCTGGCCGGGCTGATCCCCGCGTTTGGAATCTAGAGGTGACCGATGAGTGATGAAACACCCCGTCGAACGGGAACCACTGACGGACTGGACGAGGGCTCTCGACCTCTCTCCTGGTCGTTTTCTGAACGCAATCTACGCGTTGTTTCACAACAAAGGCCTTCGGGCTCATCCTGATTCTGCTCACCGGTTTGTTGTCGCTCATCGGAGCGCTGCTGCCGCAGAAGCCGTCGAGTATCGCGGGTGACTCGGAGCGGCAGGCTGTCTGGCTCGACAGGGTGCGCGACAGCGTCGGTGGCTGGACGTCGATCCTTGACGCTCTTGGGTTTTTCTCGATGTTTTCCTCCATCCCTTCCTTGTCGTGATGGGGCTGCTGGCCCTTTCGATCATCGCCTGTACCACGCACCGGATTCCCGTTATTTGGAAAGCAGCCCGTCATCCCCATGTCGCGTCAAGGCCAGGTTCTTCGATGTCGCAGGGGCTTCGTACCCGATTCATCACATAGCAGGAACCCGATGACGCGCTGGAAGTGATCGTCTCCGATGCCCGCCGCCACGGCTTTGAGGGTCATCCGTGACGACGCGGGACGGGGCGGGCGTCTACTTGGACCGCAACGCCTGGATGCCGTTTGGCACCGTGCTGGCGCACACGGCATTCGTTGTCATCATGGCAGGGTTTTTGTTGTCTCATCGCTGACCGGGTTCCGTGATGAGAGGTTCGCCCTGACCATTGGATATCCCCGTGAGGTTGGGCATGGCACCGCTCTGGTAGCCGAGGCCACGGGCTTCCGTGACACCTACTACGACAACGGGGGGCCAAAGGATTACGTCGCCGACCTGGTGCTGCGTGACGGCGACGAAACCGTCGCGCAGCAGGAGGTTAGGGTCAACAGCCCGCTCAGCCACGCAGGGCTCATGTTCCACCAGGCCTACTTCGGGGTTGCGGCGGTAATGCGTGTGACAGACGCGTCCGGGCGACGAGTCTTTGAGGGCGAGGGTTCCATTGGAATGGACCACACAGGACAGGTTTTTCAACTACGGGCATGTCACCCTGCCGGATCAAACCATGATGTACGTGATCAGCCCAGCCTCTGGGCAGGTGGGAAGGGGAATCGCTCCCGGCCAGGTAAGGGTCGAGCTGCGTCAGGATGAGAAGACCGCCCCGCTGGCCTCGACCGTGATCGACACGGGGACCGCGACCCCCGTGAGGAACTACTCAGTTACGTTCCAACGCGAGCAGCAGTTCCAGGAATGATCCTGAGAAGTGATCCCGGGACGGGAAATTAGTGGGCGGATTCGCCCTGCTGGTCGTCGGCACCTGTATGACGATGTTTTTCCGCCACCAGCGCCTATGGGTTCGGGTGAGCGGATCCGAGGAGGGAACCTTAGTGCAGATGGCCTCTCCGGATCGGCGTGATTCCGGTTTCACGCGTTTCGTAACGGATATGGTCGAACGCATCAACACCCAACTGGCCAGCGCCACGAAGAGGAGATCAGCGATGATCGAATATTCCCAGGCCCTGCTGCTCATATCAACGACCCTCGTGGTCATTTCCACCATCGCCTACCTTGGGGCTGTCCTCGCGGCGAGGATGACGAGAGCCGTCGCAACCACTTCGGCAGACGGGTGATCGTCGGCGAGGAAGCAGGGAGCCAAGGTCACGGGAGCTCTCGGCGCACGCCGCTGCGTCGTTTTCACGGTGGCGGTGGGCAGCCAAGTCCACCCAGCTGGCCTGCTGCTGATGACTGGCGTGCTGATTACGGACGATTGCGACGGGGCATGCGCCTTTCTCGAATCACTACAGAGTTCGCCATCGCGCCTTCACCTGGGGCATGCTTCTGGCGCAGGTCTATTTCGAGTGGCGCTACCGGATCCGGACCATGTCGGTGATCACCCTGCCAGTGATCCTGGCCGTGCTCATCTACGCCTCCACCATGTCCCACAAGCCGAATCCGCTGATGCCCGCGTTGCAGAACTCGCCGCTGCTCACGTTGCACGTGTTCACTGCATCGCCGGCTACAGGGGCTGCGCTGGTTTCCTTCGCGGCTGCCGTGATGTGCCTGCTGGCGCCATACGTGAAGTGGAAGGGCTGGCTGAGCCGGGAATCCCTCGATGAGCTGGGTTACAAGGCCACCGTGGTGACTTTCCCGATGCTCACCCTCATGCTCATTCTTGGATCCATTTGGGGCAATGTCGCGTGGGACGGTACTGGGGCTGGGATCCGAAGGAAACGGCGGCCCTGGTCACCTGGTTGATCTACGGGGCCTATCTGCATGCTCGGGTCACCAGGAGCTGGCGCGGCAAGAAATCGGCATGGCTGCTGGTGCTGGCCTTTGCAGCTGTGGTGTTTACCTATCTCGGCAACCTGTTCTTCGGAGGTCTGCATGCCTATGCCTGATGATGACGAGGTGACCGAGTTCCTGGAGACCGATGGAGCCCGCTCCGGAACCGGACCGCACATCCGAAGGAGGGAGCCTGGCTTGGCGGGCTCGACTGCGGTCTTCGAGTTTCGGCCAGACTGCGGTGGTTCTGGTGACGGCTTTTGCCATCGCAATTGCCGCTTGGTTGGTGGTGAAACCGGGCGACCAGGATTCAACCCGTGCAGAAAGCGAGGCCATGTCCCACGTGGATGTTGACGGGCGTGCAGCAACTCCCGCCGTGGGGACCAACGCTCCGGGCTTCACCGCGACGGACATCGACGGGACACCGGTGTGCGCTGGGAGGAACTGCGCGGCACACCGGTGTGGCTTGTGTTCATGGCCACATGGTGCACGGGGTGCCGTACGGAGATCCCGGATATTCAGGGCGTCATGGCATCCCGTGCAGACGCGGTCGGGATCGTTGTGGTCTATGTCGGCGAGAGTCCGAACACGGTGAGCGATTACTCGAACGTGCGTCGGAAAATGACTTCCAGAGGTCGCAGACCAGGACCAGCAGATCTCCGCGGCCTACGGAATCACAGGGGGTGCCGTCGCACTATTTCATCGACGCCAAGGGCGTGGTACAGCACAACGGCACGTCGGGGTTTTGAGCCCCGATGCAGTGAACCAGGCCATTCACAACGCGATGTCTTCCTAGAGCCAATCATGCCTGCCTGGGGCGCCAGGGTGCCTCCGGCGGTGCACTCCGGAGCCGTCACACTGCTGATGGCGGCGTGCCACCCGGGTCGGCAGGTGCTGGTCGATCGAACCGGTGCTCGTCACTGTCCGCAAAACACGCGGTTCAATGATCCCTTCCTCGGAACCTCCTAGACTGGGCGGGTTCGACGCATGAAGGAGAGACATGCCCGCGCTTCGTTCCGCACGTCCACTCACGGCGAAACATGGCCCGGCGCCCGCGCACTCTGGAGCGCCACGAGCATTACTGACCCGATTTCGGCAAACCCATCATCGCGGTCGCGAACTCCTTTACCCAGTTCGTTCCTGGTCACGTCCACTTGCGCGACATGGGAAAGCTTGTCTCAGAGTCCATCAGGCAGGCAGGTGCCATCGGGTCGCGAGTTCAACACCATCGCAGTCGATGACGGCATAGCAATGGGGCACGGTGGGATGCTGTACTCACTGCCAAGCCGCGAGCTGATCGCTGACGCAGTGGAGTACATGGTCAATGCCCACTGCGCCGACGCGTTGGTGTGCATCTCCAACTGCGACAAGATCACCCCAGGATGCTGCTGGCAGCCCTTCGACTCAACATTCCCACCGTGTTTTCGTCTCTGCGGCCCCATGGAGGCGGGCAAAGGCCATCATTCGCGATGGACAGGCGGTCGCGTCCCTCGATCTCGTCAACGCGATGACTGCGGCTGTCGATCCGAATGTCAGTGATGAGGAGCTGGGGCGTATTGAGGCCAGTGCCTGTCCGACCTGTGGTTCATGCTCCGGGATGTTCACCGCGAACTCCATGAACTGCCTGCTGGAGGCGATCGGGCTGGCCCAACCGGGCAACGGCTCCACCCTTGCCACTGCCGCGGCCCGTCGAGACCTGTTCGTCAACGCGGGACGGCTCGTCGTTGACCTGTGCCGCCGCTGGTATGACGAGGACGACGCCTCCGTCCTGCCCCTGTCAATCGCCACAAAATCGGCGTTCAGCAATGCCATGCGCCTGGACGTTGCGATGGGGGGATCCACCAACACTGTCCTGCATCTGCTGGCCGCAGCCCAGGAGGCCGGGGTGGATTTCGACCAGGATGACATTGATGCCATTTCCCGCGTCACCCCCTGCCTGTCCAAGGTCGCGCCCAACTCGGAGCGCTACTTCATGGAGGACGTTCACCGTGCGGGTGGCATCCCCGCCATCCTCGGGGAGCTGCGTCGCGGCGAAACTTGACGAGGACGTTCACGCGATTCACTCGCCATCGCTGGAGAGCTGGCTGGCGGACTGGGACATTCGTGGCGGCAGCGCGACCGAGGAGGCCGTCGAGCTTTTCCATGCTGCCCCGGGTGGGGTAGCGTACCACCGTGCCGTTCAGCTCCACCAACCGGTGGGAATCCCTGGATCTGGACTCCACCAACGGCTGCATCCGCTCCGTGGAGCATCCTCACCGTCGACGGTGGCTTGGCAGTGTTGAAGGGCAACCTTGCACCGGACGGTGCCATCGTCAAGACCGCGGGGGTGCCCGAACACCAGTGGGAGTTCACCGGTACTGCCTTCGTCACTGAATCCCAGGAGGAAGCGGTCGAATCCATTCTCGGCAGGAAGGTCACGGAGGGCGACGTCGTGATCGTCCGCTACGAGGGCCCAAGGGCGGTCCGGGGATGCAGGAGATGCTCTACCCGACCTCCTACCTGAAAGGGCTGGGGCTGGGGGCCGAAGTGTGCGCTGATCACCGACGGTCGATTCTCCGGTGGTTCTTCCGGGCTGTCGATCGGACACGTTTCCCCAGAGGCGGCATCAGGGGAGCCGATTGCGCTGGTACGCACCGGTGATGAGATCACTATCTCCATTCCCAACCGGTCGATCGTGTTGAACGTGCCCGACGAGGAACTGGCTGCCGTCGCGCTGAGCTGGAAGCCGGCAACGGCTACCGTCCCTGCAGCGCGGCGACGGCGAGGTCTCGACCGCGCTGAAGATCTACGGTTCCTTGGCGCAGTCGGCTGACAAGGGAGCGTCCCGGCGCTTCGACGGTTGACCACCCGCGACCGAACAGGAAAGAAGCTAGTCACCGCAGCGGCATCACGATGAGCCCCGCGATCGTCATCGCAGGGCTGTGTTTGCCACGCCATGGACAGGAGAACAAAGCTGATCATTCCGCCCGTGCCCCAGATGAATGCCCAGACGGTGCAGCCGGCGACCACGGCTGGCAGGTAGCGGCGCATTGGCATCCGTGCCACGCCTGCTGCCAGGTTGACCATGGTTTGCAGACCGATGACCAGAAAGCTCAGGGTGACTGCGGGTGGGCCCCAACGGTGCAGCCAGGAGCTTCCCACTCGGTAGGGGCGGGTCTCCAGCACCCTTCGCCAACGGGTATGGGCTCGTACCCGCGACGACTCCGCGACCGATCCAGTAGGTGCCGTTGGAACGCACCATGACGATGCAGAACAGGGTCAGGATCGTCAGCCCGTAGGGCAGGTTCCAGTCCTGTGGATGCATCGGGTCCTCTCGGGTGGGGAGGCCCCAGCTTAGGGCAACCCTAAAACACAATAGCCAGAGGTCGTTTTCTTCTCCCCTCCCCGTTGCAGGAGCTCGTCCGTGATCCGGACCTCGGGAATCACCAGTTCGCCTGTTGACGCGATCTCTGAGTGCGGTTTGCTAGGTTGATTCCCGGAGGTGGGCTGCATGGCTGATATTGAAGATTTTGATCTGGACAGGACCACCAAGCAGGCATGGGACGATTTCACCGAGAGACTTGCCGACGTCCTGTCCGTGATGGATGCCAGCGCTGATCTGACCATTTCTGCAGTCAATGGCGCAGAGACCGATGAGTCCCCGCCCGCTGTGCGTTTCTCGGCCGTCGAACCAGGAGTGATCGAGGCTGTTCTGGTCGGGTGTCGACTCTCCTCGGCTCACAGAACTCGGGTGGACCTCCTCACCCAATGGGTCACGGCCACGCAGGGATCAGGAGGAGGCCATCGAACTGGCGAATCTCACCACCACCACCGCGACCCAGGTGGTCGGCGTGCTGCATCCCCATCTTCCTGGAACCCGATCAGCTGGCGGAGCTGCTGACCGCCCGGGAGAACAACCCGGCTCAACCCAGCCTGGAGCCTACGGTGTGGTGCTTCCCAACAGCCAGGCCCAGCTCGATGCCATCGTCGACGCGGAGCTGGAGAAAAATGTTCTGGGCACCCGGCGCTGCGCAATGCAGCAGGTGAGGTTGCCATCAGAGTCGGTTCCACCATGGTTTTCTGCCGCTCGACCCCGGACTTCAAAGAACTGGTGCTGTTCGCGGCTCTCGTGCACGACGTCAGTGGACGTTCCCGGGCCTGCGAGGTGCTCAACGACCTGAATGTGGAATCCCGCTACTGCCGGTTTTCGCCCCTGCACCGGGACCGGGTCTTCGTGCAGGTCTCGGTACAGCCCGTCCCATTCGTTCCCCAGCACCTGAGAGAGGCCCTCGAGTCCATTTCCCCAGGTCGCCGACGGCATCGATGACGACCTGGCACACAAACTTGGTGGACGCACCACCTTCCCGACCAGCAGGCTGACCAGGTGCGGGCCACTGGGAGATTCTCCCATGACCGAGGTCACGTATTTCGAGCGGCTGGGACGTCCCCGAGTGTCTGCACCTTCTCAGGACCGGGGGTGTCGGGCGCGTGGCCTGGCAGGATGATGTTGAAGGCCTTACCGTGCTCCCCGTCAACTATCGGGTCATCGGTGACTCGGTGGTTTTCCGCACCAGCGCAGCATCGACGTTGGCACGCCCTAGCGAAACCCTACGAGGGTGGCGTTCCAGGTGGATGAAATCGACCATGCCACTGCGGTCGGATGGTCGGTGCTGGTCCGTGGAATGAGCGATATCTGCGAGGTGCGCGATGTCGACAGCTTCCTGCCACGAGATCCAGCCGTCGGCGTGGCGGTGAGGATCGAAGAAGTGACGGGCCGGGTGATGTCCGGCAATCCAGTTCCCCAGAGTTGAGGAGGAAAACAATGGAGGACCGCAAACTTGTTGTCGTGGGTGTCGACGGCAGCGAAGACGGTTTGAGGGCCGTCAAAGTACGGTGCCAGCTTCGCCGCGGAGACCAATGGGGAAGTGCTGCTGGTGCACGCCGTGGACGACGCAATGTTGGCAGGAGCCTGGGGAGTGGTCTACGACCCCGAGGTACTGCAGAATGCTGGAGCCAACGCAAACGAGGTCGCAGCCGCAAAGGCCCGTGAGATCGGCCTCCCGGGCGATCGTATTCGCACCGAGGTGGTGCTCGGCTCGCCGGGTGGGGTGCTCGGACGACTCAGCGAGGTGGCGGACCTCATCGTCGTGGGTCGGCGCTCCGTTTCGGGGCTGGAACGCATGTTTGTCGGTTCCACCAGCGTCTCTGTGGTTGCCAGTTCACGGTGTCCGGTGCTGGTGATCTCCGCCGCGGCCCATCCGCAGGACGTTGGAAACAAGAAATTGATCGGGGTTGGGCTCAACACCAGCCGGGTGAACCACTCCACCCTGGCTGCGGCCTTTGAGCAGGCCCAGCTGCTCGGTGCCCGGCTCGAGATCGTCCACGCACTACAACCCCCATCGGACTGTTCGGTCCGAAACTTCGGGCCCGCCGACCTGGAGGAGCTGATCCGTTTCACTCAGGGGCGGAATCGAGGCGATGGCCTCGGAACAGGCCAAGACCTTCCCCGATGTGCCCTACGAGGTGGTCGTGGTGGCGGCCACCCCGATCAACGAGTTCGTGACCCGCTCCGAGAACTACGACCTCTTGGTTCTCGGTGCCGGTGAGAGGCCATCCCGGGGATTCGGGTTGGGTGGCTTGTTGCGTGGTCTGATGGCCCACTCGCTATGTCCCGCTGTACATCACTCACGGTGAGTGAACCCGCAGCCGCGGCTCGCCTTCGATCCGGCGCTGCCGATCTCCGCGGAGGCACCGAGAATCGCATCCCTCATCCGCGACCACCAGGTGGTCGTGGTCGCAGGTGAAACCGGGTCAGGCAAGACCACCCAGCTCCCGAAGATCTGCCTGTTGGCGGGCAGAGAGCGGATCGCCCACACCCAGCCGAGGGCGGATTGCGGCCCGCACAGTCGCGCACCGGATTGCCGAGGAGTGCGGAACGGAAATGGGGAGTTCGTCGGCTACCAGGGTGCGCTTCACCCGCCGAGTGAGCCGTGCCACCCGCATCAAGGTGATGACTGACGGCGTGCTGCTCAGTGAGCTGGCCCACGACCGCGACCTGGAACGCTACGACACGATCATCATTGATGAGGCCCACGAACGCAGTCTCAACATCGACTTCCTGCTCGGCTATCTCAAACAGCTCCTGGAACGTCGCTCGGAACTCAGGGTGATCGTCACCTCCGCTACCATCGACACCGCCCGGTTCGCCTCTCACTTCAACGACGCGCCGATCGTGAGGTTTCCGGGCGCACCTATCCTGTGGAGATCCGCTACCAGCCCGTTGGTGAGGACGACGACGAAGTGGATGCCGTCGCCGCTGCTGTCAGGGAGCTGACGACCACCACATCCTCGGGGACGTGCTGGTCTTTCTGTCCGGGGAACGAGAGATTCGCGATGCTGCGGAGGCCGTGAATGCCTTGAAACTTTCGGGCTGGGAAACACTGCCCCTGTACGCGAGGCTGGCCGCGACCGACCAGCAGAGAGTGTTCCAGGATCACCCTGGCAGGCGGGTGGTGCTGGCAACCAACGTTGCCGAGACCTCAATCACGGTCCCCGGTATCCGGTTCGTGATCGACGCCGGTGTGCGCGCATCTCCCGTTATTCGGCGCGCACCAGGTGCAACGGTTGCCGATTGAACCGATATCGCAGGCCAGCGCCAATCAGCGGGCGGGTCGCTGCGGTCGGCTCGGCCCGGGGGTCGCGATCCGGCTCTACAGCGAGGAGGACTTCACCTCCCGCCCTGAGTTCACCGAACCGGAGATCCTGCGCACCAACCTGGCCACTGTCATTCTCCAGATGGCTCAGGCCGGACTCGGTGAGATCGAGAATTTTCCTTTCGTGGAGGCCCCGGTCGCCTCCCAGATCAGCGACGGACTTCGAGTGCTGCAGGAACTGGGCGCGATCAAGCCGCGTCGCCGCCACGAACGGGTGCGGCTCACCCGCACGGGACGCCTCCTGGCGCGGATGCCCGTCGACCCCCGGCTCGGTCGGATGCTCATCGAGGGATCTCGCAGGGGCGCTTCGCCAGGTGCAGGTGATCGTTGCCGGGCTGACGGTGCCAGACGTGCGGGAACGCCCAGCCGAGCACCAACAGGCTGCCGATGAGCTGCACCGGCGTTTCACGCAACCGCCTGCCGATGAAACCGGCTCTCCCACGAACGGAGAGCCCAGACGTCACACCGTCACACCGGTACCCGTCCCGTCGAACGGGGTAGGGAGATCCCCTAGCAGGTGGTGATTTCGAGGCCCTGTTGAACGTCTGGGACTACCTCAGGAATCGTCGCCGGGAACTTTCTGGAAGTGCGTTTCCGCAAGCTGTGCCGGGCCGAGTTCCCTGCATTTCGTGCGGTTCCGGGAATGGGAGGATCTCGTTTCTCAGTTGCGTGACGTGTGCCGGGAACTGGATCTGCCCAGCGAGGGGGACGCGACGATGGACGTCGTCCTGGAGTGTCTGCTCACCGGGTTGCTGTCCAACATCGGGCTGGCCCTGCCGCCACCCCCGAAAATACAGGGCAGGCGCCGTCCCTGACCGAGTATCAGGGCGCGCGGGGTGTCCCGGTTCGCCATCGTGCCCGGGTCGGCGTGCTCACGGTCCTCACCTCCGCTGGTGGTGGCCTACGAACTGGTTGAGACCTCTCGGTTGTGGGCGCGCACCGTCGGCCCGGTGACCGCGGCACAGATCGAACGTGCCGCAGGAGAATTGGTGACCCGCACCCTCTCCGAGCCGACGTTCTCACCCCGCAGCGCCACCGTTATCGCCAACGAAACCGTCAGCCTGTTCGGGGTGCCGATCATTTCCGGGCGTCGCACGAACTACGCCGTCAGCCATCCCGAGCAGGCTCAGGGAGATCTTCATCCGCACCGGTCTGGTGGAACGGGAATGGGAGACCCGTAACCCGGTGGTAATGGCAAACCGATTCGCTTACGACGAGGCCGAAAGGCTCACTGACCGGATGCGCCGACCTGAGCTGCTGATCTCTGACCAGACTCTCTACGACTTCTATGCCACCCGACTGCCCGCCGGCGTGGTCTCTGGGGCAACATTCGACAAGTACCTGAAATCCTTGGGCGATGACTCCGCACTGCGGTTGACGCCTGCGGATTGCATGACCGACCCCGGGGCGCTCAGCGTCACCGACTTCCCCGACCGGTGGCAGGTTTCGGGACTGGAGTTGCCCGTCAGCTACGTCTACGAACCCGGGGCGGGCCACGACGGCGTGACGATCGAGGTACGGCTGGAGCAACTCGGGGTCCTGGAACCCGAACCCTTCACCTGGCAGGTTCCGGGGCTGCGCGAGGACCTCGCGACTGCCCTGATCCGTGGCCTGCCCAAGAGGGTCCGCACCTCTTTCGTGCCCGCCCCCGATTTCGCCCGTCGCGCCGTGGCGTGGCTCCGGGAACGGGGAACGGGTGACGAGGTCGCCTTCCCCGAGGCGCTGGGAAGGGCGCTCAGCGCTCTCACCGGGGAGCGGGTGGACCCCGGCGACTGGCGTCCTGAGGCCGTGGATTCTCACCTGCGACCGACCTTCGTCGTGGTCGAGGGGCGCAAGGAGCTGGGGCGAGGTGAGGATCTGGTGGCTTTGAAGACCCGGCTCAGCGCGAAGGTGGCCGCACGCCTGACCCAGCTCCGCGGGGCGGATCGCGACGACGGGCCGTATTGCTTGGGACTTTTGGGGAAGCTGCCCCTGACCCAGCGCATCGGCAAAGGAGTCGAGGGCTATCCCTGCCTCGTGGATGAGGGGGCAGCGTCGGAGTGCAGGTGGTGGACTCGACCGCGAAGGCGGAACGTTTCCATGCCGCGGGGCTTCGGCGCCTGCTCACGCTGGTGAATCCATCGCCGATTCGCTGGGTGGTCTCACATCTTGGGAACTCCGAGAAGCTGGCCCTCGGGGCGAGCCAGTACGACTCGGTTCCGGACCTGCTCCAGGACGCCTGGTTGAAAGCGTCCGACAGGTTGTTGCGGGCGATCAAGGATCCAGCGCAGGTCCGCGACGAGCGGGATTTCCAGCGCGTTGCGGACATGGTGCGTGCCGACTGCCCCACAACCATGGCCGCAGTCGTCAGCACCGCGGCGAGGGCCTTGGCTGCCCAGGCAACGGTGGAACGAAAGCTTGTCGCGCTGCCGGAAAATGATGAGGTGCGCTCGGACATCACCGAGCAGCTGGCCAACCTCACCTTCAAACGGTTCATCTCCGCCACCCCGGATCCGTGGTTCGACCGTATCCCGGTGTGGATCGAGGCCTGCGATACCCGGCTCATGTCCCGTGGCAGGAACCCTGGCAGGGATGAGAGGAACCGCGCCGAGATCATGGAATTGAAGCCCGCTACGGACAGCTGTGCGACGCCCAGCCCCCGGTCCGTTGTCCACGGAGGTGGAGGAGATCGCGTTCCTGTTGGAGGAGCTCCGGGTGAGCCTGTTCGCGCAGGGACACGCACCCTGGTGCCTGTCTCGGCGAAACGGATTTCTCAGGCCATGGGAAGGATCGGGTGATAATGGGACTGGTGCCAGCAACCACAGATGACCTGATGCAGCTCTTCGACCTCGTCGAGGTCGGCAAGGACAGGTTCCGAGGTCCGCAACCGGACACCCAGTGGCAGCGGCTGTTCGGTGGACAGGTGATGGCGCAGAGCCTCGTGGCCGCGATGCGAACCGTCCCAAGGAACCGAGTGGTGCATTCGCTGCACGGGTATTTCCTGCGGCCCGGTAGCCGGGAGGCCCCGCTGCGGTTCGGAGTGGAACACGTCCGGGACGGTCGCACCTTCTCGGCGCGCCGGGTGATCACCCGCCAGTACGACGACGTGATTTTTGATCTGAACGTCTCATTCCAAGAACCGGAGGAGGGACTCAGCCATTCGGCGGTCCAGCCGGAATCGGTCGCCTCGCCCGAGGAATCGTCACCACTGGGAAAGGTGCTGGAGGAACGTTTCGGTGCCCCTATCCGGATGCTGTCGGGTGGGATGCCCTCGATGTGCGGCTGGCCTCCACCCCTGTGCCGAGCCAGAATGGGGGAGTGATGCGAGCCTGGGTGCGAACCCAGGATGCCCTGCCGGATGATCCGTGCCTGCACGCGGCTGTTCTGGCCTACCTGACGGATCTACTGTTGCTCAGCGTCTCCACCGTGCAGCACGAGGTGGAGTTCTATCACCAAACCTGCAGACGGCCTCCATCGATCACGCGATGTGGTTCCATCGTCCGGCCCGCTGCGACCAATGGCTGCTCTACGACATGGTCTCGCCGTCGGCCTCCGGGGCGCGGGGGATTTTGTCAGGGCAGGTTGTTTCAGGACGGAAAGCTGGTGGCCTCCTGCGCCCAGAAGGGCTGATCCGGCTCCTGGGTGAGCCGGATCAGGGATGGCTGTCAAGCAGCGGCCTGGTATTCGCGCATCTTGGCCAGCGCAAGGCGCTCGATCTGACGGACCCTCTCGGCAGTGATGCCCCAGTGCTGCCCGATGTCGGCCAGCTTGGCCTGGCGTCCATCGAGGAGGCCGTAGCGGCGTCGCACCACGTCTGCGGAGCGGTCGTCGAGGCGGAGAGCATCCCATCGAGGCGGGCTCGCTCCTCCGCGTCAAGCACCACCTCATCCGGGCCGGGTGCGGTTTCGCGGGCGATCAGATCGCCGAGCGCGGTATCGCCGTCGGCCTCGACGGGCGCGTCGAGGGAGACGTGGTCGCGGGCGTAGCGGATCAGGTCGATGACCTTCTCCTCTGCGAGGTTCAGTTCATCGGCGATCTCGCCGACCTCGGGTTCGCGACCCAGGGTCCGCTCCAGGTTGCGGCGTACCGCGGAGACCTGGTTGACCTGTTCGGCAACGTGCACGGGCAGGCGCACGATGCGACCTTGCTGGGCGATGCCACGGGAGATGGCCTGCCGCACCCACCACGTGGCGTGGGTGGAGAACTTGAATCCTTGGTGTAGTCGAACTTCTCACGGCACGGATCAATCCGGTGTTGCCCTCCCTGCACCAGGTCGAGCAGCGGCATCTGAGCGCGACCGTACTTGCGGGCCACGGAGACCACCAGGCGCAGGTTCGCCTTGATGAATTGCTGCATGGCCTGATCGCCGAGTTCGACGAGCTGCTCCAGCTCGTCGCGGGTGGCGTCGGTCGAGGTGGTCTCATTGCCGTTGAGGATCTCGCGAGCGAACAACCCGGCCTCGATGGCGTGGGCAAGTTGTACCTCTTCCTCGGCGCTCAGCAAGGGGGTCTTGGCTATCGCGTCCAGGTAGAGGCCCACAGCATCCTTACCATCGATACCATCGGTGCTACGGGTTCGCGTAGTCGTGATCATTGGGTCCGCCTTTCTGACGTCTACACCCATTCAAACGCGCCTACTGGGTCAAAGGTTCCCGAAATCGTGACCCAATCGTTATCTCAGGGGTGCATCAGACCTTGGTATGACGTTGCGGGATGGGCGGCTGAACCAAGTGGGGAAATCCCTGGGGGCGTGTTTGAGTGTTCGCGGTGCTCGTGGAAAGATGGTTTTCGACACCCCTTGACCCGCAACGGGGTGATCTGTGCCCAGATGCGAGGAGAAACCGCTGTGACCTCTGGTTCGAGCTCGAACAGGCTCCGAAAGAGCACCCGTAGTCGCGCGAGAAAGACCGCCACTGCAACCGTGGAGAAGGAGACCAAGCTCGCCGCAAAGCGTACCCAGGCCCAGACCACGAGGGGCGGCGAAGTCCGAGGCCAAGGAGAAGGCCACCGGAACCAAGACGCCGAAGACCGTGGGCAAGCCGTACCGCCGCAAAGAAGACCAGGAGCGCAGCCAAGACCACCGCAAAAGTCCACGAAAAACTGGAACGACCAAACCTGCACGTTCCAGCGCCAAGAAGAAAGCCGCCGTCGAGGACGTTGAACCAACGATTGCGCAACTCACCTCAGGTGAGATCGAGGTCGAGGTGCAGCGAGACGGTGATGAAGTCGTGCTGAAGGTCGGAGGCAAGAAGCGTTCCCTCGACGAGGTGGACGACTCCCAGTTCGTGGAGGAGAGGAGGCCACCCTCGAGAAGGAACTCGTCGAGGAAGAGGGTTCTCCCTCTCGGATCAGGACGATGCCGACGAGCCGGAGCAGCAGGTCGTCTCGGCTGGCGCCACCGCCGACCCTGTCAAGGACTACCTGAAACAGATTGGCAAGGTGGCCCTCCTCAACGCAGTTCAGGAGGTGGAGCTGGCCAAAAGGATCGAGGCCGGGCTTTTTGCGGAGGAGCGGATCGCGGACGTCGAGAACCCAATCGTCCCGAACGATCTTGAGGATTTCGAGTGGATCGCGAACGACGGGCGCAACGCCAAGAACCATCTTCTCGAGGCCAACCTGCGACTCGTCGTCTCCCTGGCGAAACGCTACACGGGTCGCGGCATGCTGTTTCTTGATCTGATCCAGGAAGGCAACTTGGGTCTGATCCGCGCCGTCGAGAAGTTCGACTACACCAAGGGATACAAGTTCTCCACCTACGCCACGTGGTGGATCAAGCGAGGCCATCACCCGGGCCATGGCTGATCAGGCCCGCACCATCCGTATCCCCGTCCACATGGTCGAGGGTGATCAACAAGCTTGCACGTGTTCAACGGCAGATGTTGCAGGATCTCGGTCGGGAACCAACGCCGGAGGAGCTGGCGAAAGAGCTCGACATGACCCCTGAGAAGGTCGTGGAGGTACAGAAGTACGGTCGTGAGCCCATTTCCCTGCACACCCCGCTCGGTGAGGATGGCGACTCCGAGTTTGGCGACCTCATTGAGGACTCCGAGGCGGTGGTACCTGCCGACGCGGTGAACTTCACCCTGTTGCAGGAGCAGCTCAACGACGTCCTTGACACCCTCTCCGAGCGGGAAGCGGGTGTAGTCTCAATGCGTTTCGGGCTCACCGACGGGCAGCCGAAGACCCTCGATGAAATCGGCAAGGTCTACGGGGTGACCAGGGAACGCATTCGCCAGATCGAGTCGAAAACCATGAGCAAGCTGCGGCATCCGTCACGCTCCCAGGTGCTTCGCGACTACCTCGACTGAGCAGCGACAGCATGCATGCGGGGGCATGTTGAAGGAGAGAACTTGCGAGACAATCCACGTTCCTTCGAGGACGACACCCCGACCGTTGAGCTGCCTGCCATTACGACGCCGCTGCCCCCGGCGCAGGCGCCGCCAACGCAGATGCAGCCACGGGTGGGGTCGTGGGCCACCCCGACCGAGGCTGATGCCATGGCCATTCCCGTTTCTGAAGGACGAGCCTCGCGACCCTTGGTTGAATCGGACAAGGAACGCCGTCGACGCGAGATGAATGAGTACCGGCTGGCGGTCTGGGAAAGAAGGTTCGTGGCCTGCGTGCGGTGGCTGTACTCGCGGGTCAGGGCAGCGGTCTACATCACGGCTGTCGCTGTGCTGCCAGGATTGCTGTTCCCACCCATCAAGGGATACCTCAACTGGGTCATGGTCGCGAACCTGGTCCTGGTGGGTTTTCGTTGCGGTCTCCCTCGTGGCGGGCGAGGTGACCAGTCAGGAGACCGCAGTGGTCCTGCATGCTCGGTGCTCTCTTTCCGGATGCTGCTGGTGGGTGGGTTTTGCCATTGCCTGTGTTCACGTCAGCGAGGCCGATCCGTGGAAGGAGACGTTTTCCTCGCTGCTGGGCTTCGCCAAGCCCGTCTGGTTGCAGATCCAGGCCTGGCTGGATTACGCATCCCTCGACCACGCTGTTTTCATGTGGCTTGGCGTGCTGCTGGCTCATCGAAGCCTTGGAATTCTGGCCGAAGGGGGGCGCATCAATCTGGAGGGCACGTCGCGTTTCGGAGCCAGGCCGGGCTGGAGTCTGAAGGACTACTACATCGGACCGGATCCGCGCGCACAACAGGGATGGGTGGATGCCCCCGTCATCTTCGCCTACCGCCGGGCGAAGCTCCGCTTCTACCTGGGGCGTTTCTGGGTGTTGCTCAACAGCGTCTACATCATTGTCCTGATGTTCCTGATCGCCTCGGCGTGACAGGTCACTGAGTCCGAACCGCGGCAATGGCCTTCGCGACGGTCTCCAGGTTGCCGTCGTTGAGGGCGGCTACACACATCCCGCCCTTTTCGGTGCCGTAGATTGCGTGGTCGCGGCGCAACGCGAGCATCTGCTCCCGGGTCAACCCCGAGTAGCTGAACATGCCGGCCTGCTGGGCGATGAAGTCCATATCCTCGATGCCTTCGGTGCGCAGCGCTTCGACGAGGCGGGAACGCATCTGTTTGATGCGGTTGCGCATCCGGTCGAGTTCCTGCTCCCACGAGGCCCGCTGAGTGGGGTCACCGAGTACGTCGGCCACGATTGCCGCGCCGTGGGTGGAAGGATTCGAGTAGTTGGTGCGGATACAGATTTTTCACCCTGCGACAGCACACGGGTGGCCTCTTCGGCGTCCTGGCAGGTGATGTGCAGGGCGCCGATGCGTTCGCCGTAGAGTCCGAATGATTTTCGAAAACGAGGTCGAAACGAACACCGGCAGCCCGGCTGCCACGAAATGAGAGATCACGGCTCCGTCCTCGGCAACCCCGGCTCCGAAACCTTGGTATGCCATGTCCAGGAATGGGATCAACTCGTGCTCCGAGACCACCTGGATCACCCGGCCCCACTGCTCGGGACTCAGGTCGTAGCCTGTTGGGTTGTGGCAGCAGGCGTGCAGCACCACGATGGTGCCTGGCCGCGCCGCCTCGAGGTCCTCGATCATGCCTTCAAAATTGATGGTTCTGGTCTCGGAGTCGTAGTAGCGGTACGCGCCGACAGCGAAAACCGGCGCGCGCGAAGATCGCCCGGTGGTTCTCCCACGACGGATCCGAGATCAGGACGGGGGCGCCGGGGTTCAGCGTTGCGAGGAAAATCGGCGCCAACTCTCAGCGCGCCGGTGCCACCGAGGCTCTGTGCCGTGACGATACGGCCCTGCGCGACGGCAGGGTGAATCAGCGCCGAAGACCAGTTCTCGCACCAGGTGAACGTAGTCCGGGAGGCCATCGATGCCGAGATAGGCGTGTGGTTTTCGCGGCTGCAGCCAGCCGGTTCTCGGCGGCGTGGACGCAGTTCATCAGCGGCAAGTGCCCGTTCTCATCGAGGTAGACGCCGATCCCGAGGTTCACCTTGGATGTGCGCTCATCAGCTTTGAACGCCTCGGCCAATCCCAGGATCGGATCAGCAGGAGCCAAGCGGACGTGCTCGAAAACGGACATGTGTGGGCCTCTTTCTGTTTCAACAGCCCAAGACTAGCGTTTTGGGCTTTCTCCCAGGGTGGCGGTCCTCACCAAACCGCTTGCCCGCCTGGCCCTGGGTCTCAACGGCCTTCCGTAGCGCGTCCGGGGAGCCGTAGAGCCGAACCACCGACTCGGCACGAGTGACGGCGGTGTACAGCAGCTCCCGGGTCAACAGCGGCGAACCGGGAGGGGGCAGGATTACGCTGACTCGCTCGAACTGGCTGCCCTGAGACTTGTGGATGGTCATGGCGTGCAGTTCCTGTGTTGCTTCCAGCAACAGCGGGTTCAGCATCTCTGCATGGCCCGCCCCGGTCTACGGCAGCCAGTAGCCGTCCATCGCGCTCAACAATCACCGCGACATCGCCGTTGCTGACCAGATCCGAGTTGCGGGTGACGATCAACGGCTGTCCCGGGTACGGGCCGACCTCGGGTCGTAGCCGGGCAGCGTCGCAGCCAGGTGTCTGCGCACCTCCTGCTGCCAGTGCCCGGTGCCAAAGGGACCCTCCCGGTGCGCGCACAGCAGCCGGTGCCGCTCCAGGGCCCGTACGGCCTGGTTGCCGTCACCTGCCAGCGCAGCGGCCAGTGCATCGCGGGCGACAGCCCCGATGTCGGCGGCCAATGCGGACAGGTCGGCCAGTGACTCGATGCCGGTGTACGTGGTGAGGGAGCATGTCTCTGATCGTTCCAGCAGCGCCAGGCAGCCGTCCGCGTCGCCGTCGCGGATGCTGTCGGCCAGCCGGGCCACGTCATCGAGGTTGCGGTGGCTGCCGCCGAGCTGCACCACGGCGGGCCCGCCCGGGGATGTGACCAGGTCCGGAGCGGCGGAGATGTCGGCGAGTACTGCCCCCGCCTCCACGGAGGCCAGCTGGTTCGGGTCGCCGATGAGGATCAGCCGGGTGGAGTCGGACACCGCATCCAGTAGCCATGACATCAAGGTGAGTGACACCATCGACGTCTCGTCCACGATCACCACATCGAAGGGCAGTGGGTTCAGTGCGTCGTGGGTGCGTTCCGCGCGGCCCGGGACAACGCCGACGATCCTGTGCAGTGTGCCGGTGGTCAGGGCGACCCGTTCCGGGTGCCGCAACCTGCTTTCGCACTGCGGTCTCCAGACGGGTGGCGGCCTTCCCGGTGGGGGCGGTCAGGGCGACGGTGACCGCCCCTCGGGAGGTCAGTGTGTCGATGATCCGGGAGACCACCGTCGTCTTTGCCGGAACCGGGACCGCCCGTTATGACGCTGGTGCGGGCCCGGGTGGCTGCTTGGACCGCGGTGTCCTGGGTGGGGTCGGGCACCATGCCAGGCTCGGGAGGGCACGAGGTTGAGGGGAGGGCAGATCCGGCAGCGCACTGCGGTGCCTGAGGTGAGCTGCCAGGGGTCCCGTTCCTCTGCGAAGAACCGGTCCAGGTACAGCAAACCGTCGGCCAAGCGGAACGGTCGCGGTCCGCCCTCCGAGCCTGCCACCGCCGGTGAGGCTGACACAGCCGCAGCCCACGCATGTGGTTCCGGCCAGGGCAGCTCGATGGGCGCCATCGCCGATCCGTCGTCAGCCTCGCCCGGAACGATCAGCTCGGGCGCGGACACCAGGTCCAGACACACCGAACCCAGGCGCAGTTCCCGCACAGTCAGGGCGAAAAGCCAGCAGCACCCGGTCGTCGCTCTCCCCGCAGTACGCAGGCCATCCGGCGGGCCAGATGGAAATCGGCCACGTGAATCATCCCGGCCTCGGCGAAATGTTCTCAGCAGTCCCGTGGCCGCCACGGGAATCTCCGGCCCTCTCACTGCCCACCTCCCAGCAGATCGGAGACCTCCACCACCAGCTCAGTTGGTGGAAACCACTCGAAAAACCCCGCAGCGGCCACCCGCGACCACCGGGGTCTCGGGTCCCGGCCATGCCCGCACGAACAGGTAACCCACCCCACCCAGGTGCTTATCAGGCGAGTAGTCGGGTCAGCCGCCAGGCCAGGGAAACGGTGCAGCGCGGCGCAGTACAGCAGTGCCTGCAGTGGATAGTGGGCCTGCATCATCGCCTCCGCCATCGCGTCCGGGTGGTAGTGCTTGACGGACAGCTCCTGCTCCGGCAGCACGGGGAGCCGGTTCGTCTTGTGAGTCCACCACCACGAAACCTCCCCGGGTAGTTTCAGCACCACGTCGATCGAACCGGTCAAGAAGCCCCTTCAGCGACGTGCGGGCGGCATCGGTGGCGAGCAGTCGGGCCGGGTAGGGGTGCCAGCGGGATCGGAGGCGGGCAGATGCCTGGACATCGCTGCTGCTAGGGTCCGCGACCACACGGGCCGAGCCGCGATCCCCCAGGGGCAGGTCGAAAGTCCAGTTCCGCCAGCCGCTCGGCGACGGGCAGATCGGCCAGGGTGCCGTCCCATACCCCCCAGTGGGGGTCGTGACCACCAGGCTGAGGGCGTCGGCGAGCCGCTGCGCCTGTTCCCGGTCCAGCCCGAAAAGCAGGGGCCCGCGCGGTCGTCACCTGCTGCACGTGTCCCGAGTCGGCCCAGTCTGCCTGCTCCAGGACCTCGTGGACGAGGGTTCCGAAACGCGCCCCGGCGGGTAGGTCGTTCATGGGGGAGGCAGTGGTGGCGCCGTCGGTTTCCCGGGAGGCAGGTCGAGTTCCTCCGGTTCGTCGGTGCGTTCTCGTGGAGGTGCACGGTCAGCCCGGAATAGGGAGGTGCGGCGCCACCCTGATCGATATCACGGGTGAAACGGGCGATCCGGAGGCCTTCGGATCCCTGGTCTCGGGGTGGGAACAGAAGATGGGGGAGGCCTCCCAGAAAGGAGCGGTGACCGGCGACAGGTGCACCAGGCCCGGGATCGAAACCGAAGGCGGGAGGCAGTGTGGGGTATTCGGGACGAAGCTGCTGGACCGAACGGTCGCGGCACAGCAGGGCCGTCAACGGTCCCGAGGAGGCCCTGCGGTCCATCACGTGCCAGGCGATCGCCAGGTGCTTGGCGCGGGTGAGACCACGTAGAGCAGACGGAGCTCCTCGTCGCGTGCCTGTTGCCGGGCGATGGAGGACAGCTCGTCTCGACTGCCGGGGCGGGTGCCGACGTGCAACACTCGCCGACCGGTTGCATCCAGATAGGGGAAGGCGCCGCGCAGGTTTACCTCCGTGACGCCTCACCTGCGGTAGCAGCACGATCGGGAACTCCAGGCCCTTCGCCGAGTGCATGGTGCACACCCGCACCGCTTCCTGGTCGGAGGCCAGCCGGGTGGCCGGTTCATCGCCCGGGGTGGCAGCCCGGGCAACCAGCCAGGCGCGGAGCCCGTCGAGGTTGGTGGCATCTGAGTCGAGCAGCAACTCACCGATCTGGGTCAGGTCGGCCAGATGGCGTTCTCCATCCCGAACCGTGCCAGGTGAGGGCCGAGACCCGCCAGCAGTTCACTGACCAGCAAGGTCACCCCGCCGGCTGCGAAGCATCGGGACAGATCATGAGATCCGTTGCGCCGCGGGAGTTTCGTCGCGCCCGGCCAGCAGATCGGTGGCGGGTAGACTGAGCAGCTCTCCCAGGGCGGCCTGCAGAATGTGGGCACGGGTCGGTTGGGCGACGGCGGAGAGAACTGCCAGCCAGTCGGCTCACAGCCGGTGATTCGAGGGCGGAGCCGGGACCATGCCAGGTGGCGGGAAGCCCTGCTGCACGTAGATCGGAGACCAGAGACAGGCCCCGGCCACGGGGTTCGGGTGAGGATCGCGATGTCCCGGGGACCGATGGGCCGTTCCCCTTTAGCTGCTGCGGAATCGTGCCCCGGCCAACAGCGTGCGTACGTGCGCCACAACGTCGTTCGTCACGGTGCGTTCCGGGTTCTCGGTGGCTCGGGGCCGTGCCCGCGTAGCCAGATGCGGGCCGCGGGGGCGGCGTCGAGGACCAGGATCTCCTCATCCGGGGAGCGGGCGGAGCGCACGGGGGTGACACGGATGTCCGAATCGCCCAGGCAGAGGTCGCCGAACAGGGTTCGTCACCCCGGCCACTACCCCAGGTTCAGCTCCGGTGGTTGGTCTCCAGGGTGGCGCGGTGTCGGACCGCCTGCCGGGCCTCCAGGTAGGAACCGAGATCCGCGCTGCGGAAACCGTAGATTGACTGCTTGGGGATCGCCGATCAGCGTGATCATCGCGTCCGCGTCCACGAAGGTGCGTCGCAGGATGGCCCACTGGTCCGGGTCGGTGTCCTGGAACTCGTCGACCAGCACCACGGGAAAAGCGTCGTCGAAGCTCTGCGCGCACCTGCTCGGCGACCGGAGAGTCAGTGACCAGGAACCGTAACCTGCCCGGTAGGTCGTCGAAACCGACCAGCCCCAGTGCGCGGCGACGCGCCGCGAAACGAGCCCGCACCCGCTCCTGAAAACCCAGCAGCTCGTGATTCGCCGAGGCGAAGGGGAGCCGCGACGGTGCCGCTGTGGTGGCGACCAGTAGCGCTCGGCGCGCGTCCAGCGGCGGGTTGGGGTGATGGAGATAACTGGCCAGGTATTCGTCTGTGGCGCACTCGCGCACCAGAGAGGAGACGTCCGCGCTCACCTCGTCAGCGCTGTCCCAGTCGCCCAACACACCCAGACTCTCCAGCTGTCCCTGGCAGAACGAATGGATGGTGGTGATCGTTGCGGTTCCGAAGTTGTCCAGGGCCGTCTGGAGTCGTGCCCCTGTGGCGCGGGGCGTGGCGGTCCGCTCCGAGCAGTCGCGAGACTCGGATCCACGGGTTCGGGACCGCCTGCCAGCAGATCCTCCAGATCTTTCGCTACGGAAGCGATCCGGGAATGGACGCGACCCCGCAACTCGAGGCGTCCGCGTTGCTGAAGGTGATGAGCAATAGTTCCCTCGATCTTCACCCCTGCTTCGGCGATGTAGCGGGCGGTGAGTCCCCTGCGATGGTCCATGTCTTTCCCGTCCCGGCGCTGGCTTCCAGCAGCATCGGACCATCAGGCAGGGGATCGGTGATCTCGAACGGAATCACTGTGCGGCCTCCAGGAGGGGGAGTGCAGGGCCAACGCCCAGCTCCAAAGGCGCCGAAGCGCTCGGGACCCACCGGGTCGCCCTTCCTGGGGAGGATCGGCGAACAGCTCTGAAGCAGGGCCGGTGTAGAAATGCTCCCAGTGCGCCGGACGCCAGGCCCAGGGGGAGTTCCAGCTGCTGGTGGAAGGTCCCAATCGGCGGCGTTAAATGTTCGTTCCCGTGCAGATGCTGCTAGCGCTCGGGCTGGTTCTGCGGGAACTGGATGAGCCGGGAACGTCCCAGGCGGGCGCCTCGCACCAGAACCTCCAGGCGTGCGACGGCCTCCTGTGGCGGGGTGAGTGTCACCGATCCTGGGGAAGTGTTCGCCGTAGTGACGTCGAAGGTGATGGATGCGGGCCCGCGTCCTGATCCCGGAAGCTGCCAGGGCCAGCAGCTGCACCCATGGCTCGAACAGAGGACGGGGAAGGTCGCTGGGGAGATGACCACTAGCTCATCGCCGCGCAGTCGGACCATTCCTGTCAGCTGCAGGCCGGAGTATTCCAGGGTTGATGGGGACGTCTCGGACCGGGCGGTCCCAATCCGGGCGGGCCTGCTGCCAGAGCTGTCGAACTAGTGTGACGTCTGCGTCGAGAACTGCACCTCCCAAGGGGCCAGTCGGCAGTAGCTCCTCGCGAGCCTCGGCGTGGATCGCCGCGTCGGGGGACTGGCCGCCGCAGGCCGCCGCCAGCAGCCGGGAACGAATCCCCCAGGCGTTCAGCCCGCCTGCCCTGAGGGGCAGGTCGTCGCTGATCTCGGGGCGTGAAATTTCCCTCGGATTCCGCCCGCTCGCGCAGGAAAGCGGCTGCAGGGTCGCGCAGGAACCGCGCCACCTCGTCCAGAGACATGGGAGCAGTGTCGTCGCCGGTGGTTAGACGAAGGGCAGCGCGCCGACGCTTTACGCTTGCCGGCGCGGTTGTGGCTGGTCTGGCTCGCAGGCGACGAGTCATCTCCAGAGCCGTGGCGTCGAAACTCGGTGCGGGGCCCGTGAAGTTTTTTTCCGAATGCGCCGTCAGGGGGGTTTCCTGCAGCTCGGGCGTGACTCCCAGCCTGCGCCACAACCAGGTGAGGGTGGTCGGGTGCTCCAGGACAGCATCGGTGGTTTCGGAACGGTGTTGATGCACCACCACCAGATGCCGGGCGGCCCGGGCATGATCCAGCAGATCCTCCAGACGTTCCTGCCTGGGATCCGGTAGGACGCCGGGGATCGCGTCGGGAAAGGGATCGAGTCCGCCGTCCTCGAAACCGAGCAGCACGACCACGGGGAAACCCACACCTTGAGGCTCCCCAGGAGCGACGACGGTGGATGCCGTTGCCCATCACCATGCGTGATGTGGGTTCGGCGGCCAGCTGCTCCAGCAAGCGGGTGAAGTCGGAGGCCGTCACCCTGACAGGGGCTGCTGGCCCCTTCCTCCGCCAGCTGGGCCAGGCGGGAGGTGGCCTCTTGGAGCAGAGAATCTTCTCCGGGAGGCAGATCGATGAGCTCGTCGAGCAACCTTCAGGCCCGGGCGACCCATTCCGGAATGGTGGTGGATCCGGCTGTGGCCGCGTAACGTCGCAGCCGGGTGAAGACCTCCGTGAGCGAACCGATCAGCTCCAGCTCCGATGTACTGACGACATCCACGCCGGAGATGGGCAGTGCGGTGCTCCCGGGTGCCAGGGCAAGCCCGGCCAGCAGCCGATCAGGCCCCAGGCCCAGGTGTTCTGTGCGATCCCGGAGGCCCCTGGTTCGCACGGTGTTGGGCGTCGAGGCCCCAACGAACTCAGCCGCATCGATCAGCCGGGCTAGTTCGTCGCGTTCCGGTAGCTGCCAGCGGTACGAGATCGGCGCGAGTCCAGCAAGTCCAGCAGGGAACTGGCGGTGGCGCGGGAATCTCGCAGTTTGGTGGCCTCGGCCAGGGTGCGCAGCACGGGGTTGGGGTGCGGGCCTCGGGAGGGGCCTGAAACCGCAGGCGCCGGCCCGGGTGGGAACTACCCTCGAGCGGCGTGAAGGCCAGGTTGAGGGCAGGCCACCACGCCGCGGGGTCAGGAACGACCACTAGGACGTCGCGTGGCTCCAGAGTGGGTTCCCCTTGCGAGATTCGGCACAGTTCCTCGCGCAGCACCTCGGCCTGTCGCAAGGGGTCATGGGAACCCAGCCAGGTGATTCTCTCTGGCGCCGCGGTGTTCTCCAATTCCAGGACAGGGGACGTCCTGGATCTGTCCGATGGCATCCAGCAACAGGGTGTCGCCGCAGGCAGATCAGGGGCAGTGAAATACGGCTGTGGCCGGTCCGGGTTTCTCTGTCAGGGCGGCGCGCAGTCGCGTCAGCTCCTCGATCGGATCCCATTCGAGGATTTCGGTGACACTGGGCCGTCAGCTCCGGCTGCCAGCGCAGGTGCATGGGCAGTTCACCGGCTGCCTCCTCCGGGTCGGTGAGCCAGCGGGCGAGTAGTTCTGGGTGGTGTTCCGAGTAACGGCGCAACAGGACTGCCAGGCGTTGCGAGGCGCCGCGCAGCCTGCCGGTCCCGTTCGGAGGTGCTCGGCCACCACGGGATGTGATTCCCGGAAATCCAGGTCCTGGAGGACTTCCCGGATTGCCAGTTCCAGTGCAGGCCTCGCCACGGGGACGATTCTCCATCGTTCAGTTCCGCTTGCAGCTGTGCTGCCCAGCGGTCGACTGGAAGTAGATCCACTCCAGCGAGGGATGCCGATCCGGGCCGCCAGAGCCTGTCCCACCAGGCGTGCGGTGGCGGTGAGGGACGTGATGATCCGCACCTGTTCCAGTGGCGGGACGCAGTTCGTCCAGCCATGCTGCCAGGGCGTCGACCAGCTTCTCCCAATGCTGGCCGATCTCCTGTTCACTGCGATGATCCTCTCCTTCCTGCGACCGATCACATTAGTGCGCCTCACCGACAAAACCTTGAGGGTTGGGACGCCGGTCGGGTTTTTGCGGGCGTTGCCTGTTTGAATGGTCCTCGTGACTGATCCGATCCTCGACGCCCTTGACCCCGAGCAGCGGTTGGTGGCGACGCTGCTGGAGCAGCCGCTGGTGGTGTTGGCCGGGGGCAGGGACGGGGAAGACGCGGGCGATCACGCACCGGGTCGCCCACGCCGTCCGGGAGGGCCGCTACGCCCCGACTGCGACCCTTGCGGTCACCTTCACCACGCGGGCGGCAGGGGAGCTGAAGTCGCGGTTGGCGGGGCTCGGGGTACGCAGGGTCTCGGCCCGGACCATCCACGCAGCTGCTCTCAGCCAGTGCCGCTACTTCTGGCCCACGGCGTATGGTTCCGATTTCCGGTGTTGTTGGACAACCCCTTTTCCGTTGGTGGGGCGGGCCGCAAATCGAGTACTCGGCAATGCCGACACGAACTTGGTGCGAGATCTGATAGGAGAGATTGGCTGGGCCAAGTCCAGCAATGTCCCTCCCAGCCGCTACGCCCAACTCGCCCGTGGCCGTACCGTTACTGGGGTGGAGCCCGAACGTGTGGCCCACGTGATGGAGGCCTACGAGAAACACAAGACCAGTTCCGGAGTGGTGGATTTCAACGACATCCTCCTGTGCGCAGCCGCGCTGCTGGTGGAACACCCCGCCGTAGCCGAACAGATCCGTGACGCCTATCGGCACTTCGTGGTGGACGAGTACCAAGACGTCTCCGCGATCCAGCACCGCCTGGTCTCGCTGTGGGTGGACGGTCGCCCAGACATCTGCGTGGTCGGCGATCCCCAGCAGGCCATCCATGGTTTCGCCGGCGCCCGGGCCGATTGCCTGACCGGTTTCGCCTCCGAACATCCCGGGGCCCGGCAGGTGAGGCTGGTCCGTAACTACCGTTCTAGCCCGGGCATCGTCCAACTTGCAGAATCGTGTAGTGCGTCGCCGCCCCAGTGCAGGGGACCTGCAATCCACATGCCCCGAGGGCCACCCCCGAGTTCCACGCCGACGGCACGGAGGAGGACGAGGCTCAGGCCGTGGTCGCCTGGCTGGGGGAGCGGCATGCTGAGGGCACCCCGTGGAGTGAGTGCGCGGTGCTCTACCGCATCAACGCACAGTCACCCGTTTTCGAATCCGCCCTGGACTCCGCGCGGATTCCTTACCAGGTCAAGGGCACCGACCGTTTCTGGGAACGCCCCGAGGTGCGCGACGCGGTGAACCGGGCTGCGCCGCGCCGCACAGCAGGGATCCTGGAACCAGCCCGGAGGGGCTGCTCGACGAGGTGCTGGCCGAGGTCCGCTGGAATCCGGAGGCCCCATCGGGAATGGGGGCGCAGCGGGAGCGCTGGGAATCCATCAACTCTTTGACACAGATGATCCGCGACGCCCAGGGCGGTTTCCCCGGACTGGACCGCCCCCGCGTTCATCGCCTGGCTGAATGATCATGCCAATCTCGAGACCCCACCCGCCACCAGCGCCGTCACCTTGGCGACCATGCACGCCGCCAAGGGTCTCGAGTGGGATGCGGTGGCCGTGGTCGGGGTGCGCGAGGGCATGGTTCCCTTCGCGCTGAGCCAGGAGGAACCCGCGCTGTCGGAGGAACGAAGACTCCTGCACGTCGCGGTCACCCGGGCCCGCCTGCGGCTGCGGATCTCATGGCCCGGTAAACCTTCCCGCGGTCGCGGTGCGCGTTCCGTTTCCTGACGGGCCTCGTGCCTGAGGACCAGATTCCCTGTCACCCGCGAGGGCAGGGGCTGGGCGTGGCAGTGTGCGTTCCCGTACCTGTTTTCGTCTGCGGGGGCAGCTGACTGATGCTGCTGAACGCAAGCTGGGTCGTCACACCGGCTGTGCGGCACCTTTCGATGAGGAGCTCTTGGCTGCACTGAAGACCTGGCGGTTGGAAACGGCCCAAGCCGCGTCCCAACCGGCCTTCGTGATCTTCACTGACGCCACGTTGCAAGCCGTGGCCGAGGCCGAACCTGCGAATCGAACTCAGCTGCTGCAGATCAGCGGCATCGGTACCGTGAAGGCTGACCGGTTCGGTCAGGATGTTCTGCGGATCGTCGCGGAGCACGGTGCGAAAAATGTCGCTTCAGCGAAGGAATGAAACAAGGCCTCCGCCTGGAGGTTCGCCTTCCCCTGCGAACCACCCCTGGCGGAGGTCTTGGCTCAAGTCAATCGTGTCGAGGGTGTTTTCGTCAGTGCTATTCGCCCAACAGTTTTCGGAGTTCCGCGTCAAATTCCCCGTCGTCCTCGTCACGGTGGGCCGGATGTACGTAGGAGAGGGATCTTCCAGATGCCGGGCTGTCGGCAACATGTCGGGGTGTTGCCACACACCATCGCGTTCGAAGGCCCCGTGACGATGCTCCATGACCGCCCACAGATTCTCTGCGTCGCGGATCAAACGGGGACGCAACTCCAGGCCGAGCAGATCCCGGAACACATCGCGAGTGGGATCTGCGGAGGCTCGACGCCGGCGGACCACCTCGTCGAGCTGTGTTGCGGTGGTCATCCAGTTCGCTGCGGCGCGATTCGTGACATGGTCCACCCAGCCCTCGATCAGTGCCAGCAGTACCTCGAGACGCCCGAGGATCTCCAGCTGCAGCTCAGTGCTGGCAGGCTTGAAGAACGAACCACGTACCTTTTCCCCAACAGCGACGATCTCTTCAAGCGAGACCTCGTCATCGCTGATGTCCAGCTGTGAGGACAGGGCTTCGAAATCGATCCGGATCTCGCGGGCGTAGTGGGCCAGGGAGTGCCTCCACCTGAGGGGACAGCCAACTGACTCCCTGGAATAGTCGTTGTCTGGCGGCCTCTCGCAGAAGCAGATAGAGCATGACGTCGCTGTCGGGCAGATCGAGGTCGCGGGTGAACTCGGCGACGTTTGCGGGCAGTACCGTCACCGCGGCCTCTTCGGTGAGGGAAATTCCTACCTCCGAGCCGGTGAGCGTGGATCCGGCGACCGATGCCAGCACCTTGCTCAGCCGGTCGCGGTAGATCAGTGATGCCGAGGTTCGTATCATGGGGGCGAGCATCGATGAAAAGTCGGCGAACTGTGGATTCTCGGGGGCTGCTGTGCCACGCTGCAGTGCGTCAGCGAGGCCGTCGATGATCGGTTCGACCAGACGTCGCCATCCCTCGGATGTGGCCTCGATCCACTTCTCACGATGTTGCGTCACCGGCGGTGTTCCGGAAGAAGCGAACTGTGTCACCGGGTCCAGCCAGGACTGGGCCAGCCGTTCTGCATCAACGATGGCGAGCCGCTCCCCGGGTGAGAGGGCTGGGTCAGGTCCCAGCTTCGAGACGAGGTGACGTGCCGCGGTGATTGTGGTTCGCCATGAGGGCCTCCGGATCCTGATCGGCTGGGGTGATGCCGAATCTGATTCCGCCGGATGTCTGAAGGCGCTGCATCTGCTTCATCAACTCGTCGAGATTCAGCTCATCGGCATTGAGGCCGAGCTGCTCCATCATGCGCTTGAGCTGTTCGAAGTCGAACCCTTCGGGAGTTGACATTGGTCATCAGGCCTTTCGCATGGGAAACCGATTCGGAAACCATTCAGCCCTATGGACTCAAGGAAAACGGAGAAGGACGGTCCGGTGAGGTCCACTTGGTAGGCTTGTCGCCACCCACAGGGCAGGCAAGGAGGGGCGAGATGTCGCGAAACATGGTGGCCGTCGTGTCCTCGGTGCTGTTTGTGCTACTGGCCGCAGGCCTCATCCTGATCCCGGTGCCGTTCATCACCTGGCAGCCCGGTAAGACCGTTGATGTGATGGGCAGTACCGAGGAGGGCCGCTCATCGAGATCTCCGGCATCCCAACGAGCAACAGTGGTGGCAAGTTGCTGATGACAACGGTCTCTACAACGCAGGTTGATTCCATCATCAGTCTCCCCGCGGCGCTCGGCTGCATGTGGCCGCTGATTCGGATGTTCTGCCGCGCGACGTCGTGTATCCAGCTGGGAAATCGAACTCTGAGATGCAGAACGAAGCGGTCGCCATGATGGATTCACTCCGCGTGAACGCGACCGTCGCTGCTCTCAGGGCGGCAGGGCAGTCCGTCACCGAAATGCCGATGGTGTCCTCGGTCAGCTTGTCCGGACCAGCGAACGGGCAACTGCGTCCCGGAGACTCTCATCGAGGCCGTGGACGGCAGTGAGTGACAACCAACGACGAGGTGAAAACCGCCATCCAGACCAGGGGCCGTTGGGGATCCCATCGTGTTCAGGGTGCTGCGTGGAGGTGCAAGCGAAAAGGTCACCGTGACCACCGCCACGGAACGTGACGGGGCGCCGTATCTCGGGATCCTGCTCTCGACCGGTTATCGATACGCGCCTTCCATCTCCTACAGGATCGATCCCACAATCGTCGGTCCTTCTGCAGGGTTTGGTGTTCGCGCTGGCGATTTACGATCGCATCACGGATGGAGTACTGCGCGAGGGGCGTGTGGTGGCCGGCACCGGTCAGGTGGACGCTGCAGGAAAGGTGTACAGCATCGGTGGAATCCGAGAGAAGATCAAGGGGCGCGGAGGCAGGAGCGAAAGCTGTTCCTGATGCCTGCCAGCAACTGCGCCGACCTAGGGGACCTGCACACCGACCTCAGGCTGATTCCGTGGGCACCCTCAAAGACGCGATTGCTGCGCTGCAGCTCGTCAACGAAGGACAACCCACACAGGAGGTGCCCAGCTGTGGCTGAGGTGGATCCGAGTCGTCTGATAGCTGCCCTGGCCGATATTGAGCGTCACGTTTCCGAGCTCGGGTGGGATCAGCCAGCTCGATTGTTCGCGCTCGTGGAGACCAGAACACTGCTTGAATTGGAACCACAGCTGCGGGGACGGGTTACCCAGACCGCGGAGGATGCATTGACCGCTGTGGAGCAGGAGGATTTCCAGCTCGGCAGCGACATTGCCACACGGTTGGCATTCCTGAGCTGGCCGGCGGCTGTGACAGGATGCGCAATCGCGATGGAACGGGCCTTCCTGCCGCCCAGATTCGAGTCCCAGGTGCCCACGGACCCTGGAGAGGCCATCGAGTTCGTGAACAACACGAGGCCCGCACTGACGTCCGGGTGGTGGTTGGTGTGTTGCGTGACGGGGCGCGGCACGGCCTGGCCCGTGTCCTCAGCAACCCTGACGATCTGCTCGGCGCCGAGGACCTCGTGCCCGGTCTGGCCGATGCCCTGCTGGCGACGTTCAAGGAGGAGAACGCATGAGCGTAGAAGACCAAGCCGGTGTTGAGAGGCGCCGGAGCCCCTTGCTGATCTCGACTCTGATCTTGGGTCTTCTCGTTCTGCTGGTAGTGCTGGTGGCTCGGTTCTACACGGATTACCTGTGGTTCAGCAGCGTATCCGCCTCGACGGTGTTTACCACTCAGCTGGCCGCCCGGGTGGGGGTTGTTCCTGGGGTTCGGGTTGCTCATGGCAGGCGGGGTGTTCGGCTCCCTTGCGCTGGCCTATCGGCTACGCCCCCGGTGCGGCGTGCGAATTTGGATTCCGAGTTGCTGCTCCAGCTGCGTGACAACCTGGACCGGCGCTCCCGGATTCTCATGTTGCTGCCTTCGACCGTGGCTGGCCTGCTGGGTGGTGGAGTCGCCGCTGGTCAGATGCAGGTCTTCCTGGCATGGGTTCGCTCCACCGACTTCGGTACCTCCGACGCCGTTTTCGGATTGGATGCGTCTTTCTACGTGTTCCAGCTGCCGTGGTGGCGGTTCGTGCTGAACTACGTGAGTTTCATGGTGGTGGTCTGCCTCATTGGAGCTCTTCTGGTGCATTTCCTCACCGGTGCCATGAATTCCAGAGCCTTCCGGAAGTCGGGGAACCTCAAAGGGGCCGGCAAGGCAGCTCAGCAGCAGGTATCCATTCTGCTCGGGGTCACGTTGCTGTTGTACGGGATCGCATCTTTCCTCGACCGATACGGTTACCTGACCACTCAGAACAACCTGTTCACGGGCGTCAACTATACGGATGCGACCTCTCGAGTCCCGGCCAGTCTGATTGTCGCCGCGATCGCGGCGATCTGCGCGTTGCTGTGTTTCTACAACGCGTGGCGGGTGAGGTGGAGCGTGCCTGGTATCGCAGTGGGTCTGCTGGTGATCTCCGCGATGATCCTCACCGCTGTCTATCCGTGGGCTGTTCGTAGTTTCGTGGTCAAACCCAACGAACCTGACCTGGAACGTCCCTGGATAGCCAACAACATCGAGGCGACGAGAAAGGCCTTCGGAATCGAATCGGTTCAAAATCACGGACTACGAGGCCGTGGACAGTGTGAGCGCAGGGCAGTTGCGTGCCGACGCAACCGCGCTGCCGGCAATCCGGTTGATGGACCCGGCCATCATCGCCCCAACCTTCGAACAGCTCAGCAAGTACGCGGCTATTACCGGTTCCTTCCACCCTCGACGTCGATCGCTACAACGTGGAGGGCCGGGAAATGGACTCCGTCGTGGCCGCTCGTGAACTTGACCTGAACGCCGTCGAGGCGGGAAACACCTGGAACAACATGCACACGGGTCTACACCCACGGCTATGGCTTGGTGGCGGCCTATGGCAACCGTCGTGAATCGAATGGAGAACCCACCTACTTCTCAGGGGGATCCCGACTGAAGGCCTGATCAAACAGGAGCAGCCCCGCATTTATTTCGGTGAGGAATCCAAGCACTGGGTGATCGCCGGTGCTCCCGAAGGGGCGGAACCAGTGGAGCTCGACACCCCCGGTGGCGGGCAGGAGCACACCGAGACCAAGTACACCTACCAAGGAAGCGGTGGCGTTCCTGTCGGTAATTTCCTGAACAAGGCCGCTTTCGCCGTGCGTTTCGGAGACATCAACCTGCTGCTTTCCGAGAGGGTCAACTCAAATTCGCGTTTTGCTGTTCAACCGGGTTCCGGTGGACCGGGTCAAGGAGGTGGCACCGTTCCTGACGGTTGATTCTGATGCCTACCCGACCGTGGTCACTGGACGCATCGTCTGGATCATCGATGCCTACACCACCACCGCCGACTACCCGAACTCGACCCGTGTCGACTGGACCCAGGCCACTAAGGACACCCGTACAAGTGGTGATCGCACGTCTTCTGGTACGCAGGTCAACTACGTCCGCAACTCGGTCAAGGCCACGGTGGATGCCTACGATGGCACCGTCACCCTCTACGGCTGGGACGAATCGGACCCGATCCTCCAGACCTGGTCGAAGGTCTATCCGGGGCTCATCACCCGAAATCCGAAATCAGCCCCTGAACTGATGGCGCACCTGCGTTATCCGCAGGACCTTTTCAAGGTACAGCGTCAGATGCTGGGGCTCTATCACACTACCAACCGTACACCTTCTTCCAGCAGTCGGACATCTGGGAGGTTCCCTCTGACCCCGTCAAAGGCGGTGAGAGCGGAATCAAGGAACCCCCTTATTTCTTGACCATCAAGTGGCCGGGCGAGGAGCAGGCGCACTACTCCAACACGACGGTCTTCGTCCCGCGGGGGCGCGAGAACCTTTCGGTCTACATGGCGGTGAATGCGGATGCGACCAGCCCGAACTATGGACAGCTGCGGGCGCTCAAGCTCTCGGATGCCAAACAGATTCCGGGACCGGGTCAGACTTTCAACGCGATCTCGACGAACGAGGCCGTGGCGGAACGGCTTCTTCCTTTCAACCGGCAGGGCAACACGAGCGCCATCTACGGGAACCTGCTCACCATCCCGGTGGGCGGCGGCTTTGATGTACGTGCAGCCGATCTACACCCAGACCAGTACCACTAGTGGCGGCTATCCTGCGTTGCGCTTCGTCGTGGCGCGCTTCGGCGAACACGTCGGGATCGGCGACACCCTGAAGGTTGCCCTCGACCAGGTGTTCCAGGGTGATGCAGGAGCTGAGACGGGTGAAAAGCCTGTGGAGGGTTCCACGAATGAACAGCAGCCTCCGCCGACTTCTGAGGCGGAAGCCAAGGAACAGGCAAAGGCGCTGTTGAAGGAGGGCGTGGCCCTGTTTGCGGAGGCTGATCAGGCTCTGAAAGCCGGTGACCTCGCCACCTATCAGCAGAAGACCAACGAGGCGAAGGTCAAGACGGAACGGGCACTCGCCCTACTCAACGAATGAGCGTGGCCTGGATGCCGGCGGCCTGCAAGCCGGGTTCAAGAAACGTGGCCGGGCCGCCGATCGCGATGGTGACGTCCTCGGGACAGATGTTCGCACGCCATGCGGTGTTGACCTGTTCTGCAGCGGTACTCGCCAACGCTGTGTGGTACTGATCAATGAAGCGCGGATCAAGACCCGCCGCTATCAGGGGCTGCGGCTTGGGTCGTGACGTCAGCTGCTGTCTCGTATTGCAGTGGAGAGGCCTGCACTAGGTACTGGGCAGCATCCCTGACTTCACCATCAGTGAAGGGGCTGGGGGACAGGGAGCGCTTCCAGGATGCGAGCGGTGGCGTCGGCGGTAGAGTTGTTGTTCAGGGATGTTGCCAGCATGAGGGAACCTCCCGTGCGGCGTGCCGACACCCCACCTGAAACGCCGTAGGTGTAGCCGAGACGCTCACGAAGTTCCAGGTTCAGGCGGCTGGCGAATGCTCCACACATGATGTGTCCGCCCAGTTTGAGAGCCGCCCAGTCGGGATCCTGGCGGCCCGGTGGGGACGAATGCCTGCACCACGGTCTGGGCTGCTTGTGGGAGATCGACCACAACGATTCCGGGCCGGCCCGGGATTCCTTTGGGCAGGGCGGCGCTGGGGCTCTTTACCTCGCCAGTTTTCCAGAGGAGCCATCAGCTTCTCTGTGTCCAGGCCTTTCAGATCGCCTGCAAGGATCAACGTTGAGCCCTCAGGGAACCCAGGTGCGTTCATGCCACTCCCAGGCTGCTTCGCGGGTAATTGCCTTCAGGGTCTCGGGGAGCCGGCGAGGGGACGTCCTTCGCGTTGTTCCAGACCGAACAACGAAGCGTTCAGGGTTTCCCTGGTGACAGCCGTGGGGAGGCCCTCCTGGTCCTCCAAGCTGCAATCTGGGTCTCGATGTGGTGAGTCAGGTCGGGTTCTTCGAAGGCTGGTTCCCTTACCACGGAAGCAAACAGTTCGAGTGCTTGTGGTAAGCGACGTGCTGGGGCGCTCAGGCCCAGCTGGGTGTAACCCCAGTGGATTTCCCGAGCATTGCAGCTCCTTGTAGTTCCAGCTGTTCCACGATGTCCGGCAGGGTGATGGTGGCTTCGTCGCAGGAGTGCAGAACGACGGTGGCAACGCCTTCCTTGTCCCGTGGCTCGGCTTCCAGAGGGCTAGGGAAGTACCAACTCCACGGAAGCGAGGGCCTGACCTGGAAGGTCGATGAACGCAAGCTCCAGTCCCGAGTCGAGGGAGGAACGCAGCAGCGTGGGGAAGCGCCATGGATGTGGCTTTACTATGGCGGGACGGATCACGATGTGCCTCTCGGCAGATAGTGCAGCTGGCTGGATGATGGGCGGTGGCTGAGTGCCTCGATTACGTCGTTGGAAGTAACGGTCGCGAGATCGGCCAATCGGCTGTTGATCAGCGCCGGGTCACCCAGGGTTGTCCACGTGTCGGCGGTGGCTTCCGCGCGGTCCTCGACGGTGGCGAGCTCGAGGAGCCAGCTACGTTCGTACTGGGCCTTCGCTCGCTCCAGTTCCTGCTCGGATGGTGCCTCCATATCGGCCAGTTCTTTCAGGATCGCCTCGGCCAGATCCCGGGTGTCCACGCCATCTGCTGGCCTTGCGCTCACGGAAGCGATGGAGGGCGAGCGGAGATGACCCAACAACGTACCGTGCACTTCGTGGGCAAGCTTTTGTTCCCTGACCAGTCGGCGATGGAGACGTGATGCGTGCCCCTCGGAGAGCTACAGACAATCCCAGTTCCAAGGCAATGAGATCGGGGGCATCCGCCGCCGGGGCCTGCCACGAGCAGTACAGCAAAGAATGAGGGAACCTCGCCGGTGACGACGATGTTCCCGCCTGGCAGCGTGGATTCCGTGATGGCATTCCGAGGTGGTGGGGAGAGATCCTCAAGGTCGCCGAAATGTCGTTCGACAAAAGTGATGGCTTCATCCGGGTCACATGCTCCGCAGATCACTAGTTTCGCATGTGAGGGGCGATACCACCTCGAGTGGAAAGCCGTCACTTCGGCCAGGCTTGCCGCCGCCAAGTCCTCCATGGATCCTATTGGCGGGTGCCCGTAGGGATGTTCGGAGCTGAAGTGTTGCCCCACCAGCTTCATCAACAAATCCCCGTAGGGCCGGTTGTCGTAGCGCTGACGCTTCTCCTGGGTGACCACGTCACGCTGGGCATCGAGGTTTTCTTGGGTCACTGCGAGGCTACGAAGACGATCCGCCTCCAGCCACAGCACCATTTCCAGAGCCCCTGCCGGCACGCATTCGTGGTAGACCGTGCGATCGGTGGATGTGAAAGCATTGACATTGCCGCCGGCGGCCTCGATTACCGACATGTGTTCTCCGGGCGCCACTCTGGAGGAGCCTTGGAACATCAGATGCTCGAAAAGGTGGGCGAAGCCTGTGCGTCCTGGGGTTTCGTCAGCGGAACCCACCTGGAAACTGAGATTGACCGCCACGGCAGGAGCATGGGGATCGGGCAGCAGCGCGAGTTCAAGCCCATTTCCCAGCCGGTATCTGATAACGGTGAATCCGGACGATGTGGGACATCGGGTATCGGTCACGATTCAGAGATCGCCGCCCTGCTGGCGTTTGCGCCAGCGTTCTTCCAACTTGTTCATGAAGTCTGCTCCTGAGGTGGAAGGATGGGTGGACCTGCTGGAAGGACGTGCCGTTTCCGCCTGGTTCTCGACCCTGGACCAGGCGCTGATTCCGGTGATCGCTGCGATGAGCATCATGACGAAACCGATGATGGAGATGATGGGCTGAAATTGGACTCCGAGGACCAGAGCGGCCAGCCCTGCGACGAAGACCACTCCTGCGCATGCCGCGCGACGGCGCTGGATGCGGAACTGCAGGGGTGCCCCTCAGGGCGTCCGCGAACTTCGGGTCATCGGCGAGCAGCGATGCCTCAAGCTGGTCCAGGCGCTTCTGCTCCTGCTCAGACAAAGCCATCGTGGTCTCCTGTCCTAGTTCTTCGGGCACCCCGTCCCTGCCATTGTAGGTGCCTTGGCGGATGGGTGGGAAAAGGCTATCGCGAATCGCGGTTACTACGGTCACTGAAGATGTTCTTCGACTGCCACAAGGACGTGGGAAGCAGAAAAGCCAGCAGACGTCTCGGGACCGGGACGTTGCTTCGGAGCTCGTGAATCAGGAGTTTCACACGTTCTGAAAGCTGATCCGTCGGTGGGGTTTCGCGGGCGAACTGACTGCGCTGCACGACCTCGGCAACTTCGAGTAGATGCGCTGCCGTCGCATTCGGAAGATCTTGTTCCATGGCCTTTGGCCACTTCGACGGGGAACCATGCAGGAACTCCTGGCCGAGGTCCCTATGAGAAGCTGCCAGTTCACGCCAGGCTGCAGCGGCAGCCGCCACCGGGGATTGCCCGCCACGCAGACGCCAAGCACGTAGGGAAAGTCTTGTCACGGCGGGGGAAAGCCAGCAACAGGAGCACAGGAAATATCCAGAGCAGCCAAGTCCAGTTCGTGGAACTGCCCTTGGGCGTTTGCGGAGGGAGGACGAGGGAGATGCTGTTGTTTCAGTGGGCTTGGGCTCGGGGGAGACAGTCTGTGTGCTCGGCGAGGTACTGGGGGCGGAGGACGGTGGTGCTGGTGAGGAGTTCTCCCCTGTGACGGAGGAGCCGATGGACTTGGTTGGGTTCAAACGGCATCCATCCCAGGCCTTCGAAATATAGCTCGGGCCAAGCGTGCATGTTGTCGGTGGTTACCTGTATCCGTCCCTTCTTGGGTTCCGCCCATGAACCCGACCGCGACGCGTGACGGAATTCCCTCGATCCGGGCGAGTATTGCCATGGCCGTGGCGAAGTGGATGCAATAGCCGGCTTTGTCCCTCAACAGGAAGTCGCTGATGATGTCCGTTCCGGTTGATGTGGGGGCATGAAGGGTGTAAAGTGAAGCTGGCGGAGGTCAGGTGTTCTTCGATCGCCTTTGCCTTGGCGCCGTCGGTGTTCGCATTTTTGGTGATCTCGGCTGCCAGGTCCCGGACCTCGTCGGAGAGCCCTCAGGAATCTTGAGGGTTTCCCCACCTGCCGGGTCCGAACCTGCGCGGGCGGTTGCTAGGATGATCCTCCGTTTGGGGATCACGGAGGTAACCCGGTAGTCGAGGTTCGCTGTTTGATCCGCTCCTTGATCACCCGTGGCCACCACAGAGAGGCTGTTCTGATCGAATCCCCAGTCCCCGGCGGCATCGAAACCATCGACAGCGAAGGGAGCTGGTAGGTATTGGGAAGGAAATCGCATGGAGACGCTGAGGTCGATCTTTTCTCCCAGGGGCGTTGTAGGCCCTCGCTGATTCCTGAGTTGCGCAGCTTCATGGACTCTAGTTGCAGCGCCTCCGGCGGTCAAGTGAGTCAGGGCTGTGGTGCGCAGGTAGTGGGGCTTTCGATCGCTGGAGCGATAGGGTGAGAACGTCGACAGGGCTTGGGCGTTTGTAGATTGTGGCTCAGCTCGATGGTCGGATCACCCAGCTGGATGGGGGTATTAGGGCCGTTGTTCAGCCACGGGCGTTTGTTTCCATGGGTAGCAAGGAAGTGACACCCAGGGTCAAGGCAGTGGCCACTGTTGCCGCGAGCAAGCCGATGAACCATCGCCCCAGTCGGAATCCCAATCCGCCACGGGCGAGCCACAGCCCTCCGGCGGTGAGCAAGACTGCCACATAGCGCCAGCGACCAGCAGGAAACTCATGAAGTCGAGGTCTGGGGATGCACCAGCGCGGTGAGGGCGTGCGGCAGCGCCAGGGGGTGATCACCCAAGCAGGTTGTTCCAGGGATTCGGCCAGTATGTATGAGACCAGCCACAGCATAAAACAGCTAGGAACAGCAGCAGCCAGCCCAGTGCGGGCTCAACGGGCAGTGGCGGTGTTGATCTCAGCAAGGTCTGGAAACCGCTGGCGAACAGGTTCGGAATTCCGGTCAGCGGGGAGCTGGCTGGTGTGATGCTCGTTCCCAACCAGATCAGCAGAATCAATCCGGACAAGGGCTGCCAATATCACGCAGGAACGCTTCCAGACGAAGCAGGGCAGCTACGGCGGCGATCAGTCCGGGGAGTCCAACCGTGAGGAGCAGTGATGACGAGAACACGGGGCAGCGAACAAGGGGCTGAGCGAGAGCATGGACACGGTCACCGCCACCGAAATCACGGGAGGCAGGAGGGCGGAGGATCTGTTATTCATCGTGCTTCCCGCTGGGCGACAAGTCGACTCAGGCCTGTGGCACGGAGTTGTCGGGGCCGAAGGTCACCATGTTCCACCCTGAGGTGGTAAGTAGCCGACAGGCCTCCTCGTGGGCGCCGACTATCTCCGCTGGGAGAGGAAAGGCGCGTGCGTCGGGGACCAGGGCATCGATGTCTGCGACCCGGGTCGTCGCGGCCACCAGCGCTGCGGCATCACGGGGACGGAGCAGCCCGAGCCCAGCAACTACGGTTCGTGTCAGTTCCGAGGGCATCTGGGTCTGCGAGACAGTCCTCCAAGAGGGAACGCCCGGATGGTTCGACGTCTGTGACGGTGGCCAGCAGCCGGGACGCGGCGCCCGTCGATTCGCCGTTGACGGGGCGGAAGATCACACCGTCGGAACCGAGAAGGGCAACTCGGAGACGATCGCGAAGAAGCTCGGTGGCCACGGAAGCGCACAGTGACAATACCCACTCCAGCGTGGACTCAGGCCCGCTGCCGATGTGCGCCGTGGAGCGGGTGTCGACGATGATTGTCATGGCTGGGTCCCATGGCTGTTCTTCCAGGCGAACCATCAATTCACCACGTTTTGCGCTCATTCTCCAGTGCACGCGGCGCATTCCATCTGCCATGACGGTGCTCGCGCACCAGAACGTCATCAGCACCCGCGTTTCCAATGCGTTGTGGTGTGGCGTCCCCACTGGCCCTGAAGCCCGCCCTCCTTGGGAGAGGCAGAGGCCACAGCCTCGGCGTCACGCGCAGTGACGTAATGCGTTCAGCTGCCTGCCAGCTGCGCCAGGCAACGAAGGCATCGGAATTACGTACCAGCAGGGGGACCGATCCGGAAATGGCCACGTTGTTGGGTAGTGATGTCGTACCCGGCGGCCTGTCGCCAGCGTCCCAGGCCGCGAACGAGGGTGAAGAGTGGCATCGCGGCCAAGAGCTTCCGGGAAGTCGGTCGCGGAAACCGAGTGCGGAGAAAGAAACCGTTCTGCTACTCGTGATCAGCAGGCGAACCTGAGCTACATCTCCGACGGGTAGGGAGTCGGGGATGACGGAACGCTTGCAGGTGAGACGTGGTGGTAGGACCAACACGATCACGAGCCCCAGGACGGGTAAGGAGACGATGAACACCCCCACCCATGCCAGATCGGGTTCTCCCATGATGGCTGCGACCGCCGCGATGATGCCGCCGAACACCAGCATCGCCAGGCCGCGGCCTGTGAGTCGAAACGGAACCCCTGCATGTCAGCTCCGGTGTGGTGGCTGAGTGGTGGTGACTATGCGTGTGATGACGGCCTCGTTTGACTGCCGGGCGATTTGTGCGTCAACTGTCAGCAAAACCCTGTGAGCCAGCAAAGGAACGGCCAGAGGTCGTCACATCTTCCGGAATGACGTAGTCGCGTCCTTGGAGGGCGGCTTCGACCCTGGCGGCTCGCATCAGGTGGACACAGGCGCGAGGACTCGCACCGAGCCGGAGCTCCGGGTCGGTGCGGGTTGAGCCCACAAGCCTCACGATGTAGTCGTTTATCACGGGAGCGACGTAGATTCCCCGCATCGTCGCGATAGCCCTCTCCACGTGGACGACATCCGTCACGGGACGGATGGTGGCGAGTTTATCTCCTCCTGCCTGGGCCGTGAGCATGGCCATCTCCGCTTGGTGGCTGGGATAGCCCATCTCGATTCTTGCCATGAAACGGTCGCGCTGGGCTTCTGGCAGAGGATAGGTTCCCTCCATCTCGGATTGGATTCTGGGTCGCCACCACCATGAAGGGTCGTTTGAGCAGGTAGGTCTGCCCATCCGCGGAGACCTGCCCCTCGGCCATTGCCTCCAACAGCGCAGACTGGCTTTTCGGTGACGCCCGGTTGATTTCGTCTCCCAGCACGATGTTGGCGAAGATGCCGCCAGGCTTGAACTCGAACTCACGACTCTGCTGATTGAAGACCGACACGCCGGTGACATCGCTCGGAAGCAGATCGGGGTGAACTGGATGCGGCTCACCGCCCCTGAGATGGAACGTCGAGAGCCTTGGCGAGGACGGTCTTGCCGACTCCGGGAACGTCCTCGAGCAGGAGATGACCCTGTGCCAACAGAACCAGAATCGCCATGTGTATCTGGTGCGGCTTGCCCTCTATAACGCTGCCGATCGACTGTTTCATCTGGTTGGCCAGCGCGCTCACCTCGGCCAGCGCCAAGGGGCAGCAGCAGTCTGGGTCATGGGGCTCCTTGGGACTCGCAACGCTTTCTGACGTGGATGAAAGCCTAGGGCATCGGGTCAAACACACCCAATGGAGGAGGACACGCGTCGAGTGGAGTTGGAGTGGAGGAAAGTGGGGTAATGTGGTGGCAAGTGGAGCGAAGTGGGGCTTTGTGGAGGAGAGGGGTTTCCGGTTGTTCCTTGGCACGCACACGCCGAAATTGGACGAGAAGGGACGTTTGATCCTTCCCGCGAGGTTTCGGGAGGCACTCGAAGGGGGACTCGTCGTGACGCGTACACAGGAACGGGCGCTTGCCATCTATCCCAAGGACACTTTCGAGGCGCTCATGGCTCCCGTGAGTGCAGCACCCTCCACGTTGAAGCAGGTTCGTGACTATCAGCGCATGCTGACCGCAGGGGCCAGCTTCGAGGTTCCGGACCGGCAGGGGCGGATCACGATCCCACCGATTCTTCGTGCTTACGCAGGTTTGGAACGTGACGTCGTGGTGATCGGTGCCATGAACAGGGCCGAGATCTGGGACGCCGAGCACTGGGCCGAGTACCAGGCGGAACAGGAATCCGGTTTCGCCGAACTCTGACGCGGAATTGCTGTCCCAACTGGGGCAGTGAGATCCCCGAGGTGGTGGTCCATCACCGGGGTTGACCCTGGCCTTACTTCCCCGAGGCCAGGTGCGATTCCGGTGAAGGAACCTCCCTCGCGGGGTACACGAACGGATGATTCGACGGGGCAACAGGAAGCGAGATGGTCGTGATGGCTAAGGGCAACAACCACGATCCGGTCATGCTCGACCGTGTCGTCGAGTTGTTGGCTCCATCCTCGCCGTGCCTGACGCGGTCTACGTCGACTGCACTCTTGGCCTCGGAGGTCACGCCCGTGCGGTTCTGGAGGCAGCCCCATCGGCAAGGCTTATCGGCATTGATCGCGATACTGAAGCTTTGGCGGTGGCACGTGAGCGACTCGGATCGTTCGCTGAACGGATCGTCCTCGTGAAGGCCGTCTACGACGAACTGCTGGAAGTGCTTGCTGATCTTGGTATCGGTCAGGTGCATGCCGTACTGGCCGATCTCGAGCCAGTTCCCTGCAGATAGACCGTGAGGGAGCGTGGGTTCGCCTATCGCGTCGATGCGCCCTCGATATGCGCATGAGTGGGGGAAGGGCGAAGCGCCGCTGATCTGCTCAATTCGGCCTCCCCGGTGGAACTCGTACGCATTCTCCGCGGCTACGGAGAGGAGAAGTACGCGGAACGAATCGTTTCCGCGATCGTGCGGGAACGCGAGATTCAACCTTTCACTTCCTCAAGTCGACTGGTGGATGTCATCTCTGATGCTGTTCCAGCCGCTGCGAGGCGTTCCCAGGACATCTCGCCAAAGCGTACCCTTTCAGGCTCTCCGGATCGAGGTCAACGATGAGCCAGGGCGTCCTGAGAGGTTCCTGCCTGCGGCGACTGGATCTCTCGCGCTTGGAGGGCGGATCGTGGTGCTAGCCTACCACTCCCTGGAGGACAGGCCTGTCAAACGTCATCTCGCGACTTTGGCCAGCGACGGGGCGCCACGAGATATGCCGATCGTCCCTGAACATCTGCAACCTCGTTTCGCGCTTCTGACCCGGGGCCGAGCGGCCTCGGAACAGGAAATCCAGTCAAACCCGCGTGCAGCATCCGCCAGGCACGTGCCGCAGCCCGAGTTAAGGAGGCATAGTTTGAGTGCCCTTGCCGCCGACATCGAGCAAACAACCCGGCAGATCCCGCATCCCCGGCTGCGGCTCGTACCTCCGGTCAAGGCCCGTGTCTCCACGTTTGGGTTCCTACTGATACTGGCCGCGCTGGTGGTGGTGGGTATGGTTTTTCCGTCATGGTCGTGACCACCCAGGTCGGTGCCCAGTCCCGTGATCTGTCAAATCTTCGAAGGGAAGCCACACGGCTGTCCTACGAGGTAGCGGCTCGTCGAACGGAGCTTCAAAGGTGTCTCCAGCAGTGGGTCGCTTGCCCTTCGGGCTTCGGAGTTGGGCATGGTGCCGAACCCTTTCCCGCTTTTGTCGACCTTTCAAACGGAGCCATTGTGGGGCAGCCTCAGCAGGTGAAGGGAGACGAAGTGCCGTATCTGACGAGGCTACCGGGAGCCCGACAGACGCCGGCCCCTGCTGCGCCGGGAGCCAGAGGCCTCCCAGGCGCCATCCGCGTCAACCGAGGATGAGGCAGCGCAAACAGGGAAGTGAGCGGTGAGCCGTCGTCCGGTTCGCCGCAGGGAGACGGCACACCTGGAAGTTGCCCTCGGACGCTCCAGCATGCGGATCCGTGCGTTCATGATGACTCTGCTTCTGCTGGTGATGGTCTGCGTCGGACGTGCTGTTCAACTGCAGGCCCTGGAGGCCCAGAGCTTTTGCTGCCCAGGCCGCGAGAAGATGCAGAACACCAGAGACCTGTTGCCCGAACGTGGCTCCATTATGGATCGCAACGGGGTGGTGCTTGCGGCCACTCAGCCGGCCATGCACATCACGGCTGATCCGGACATGGTTCAGAGCAACGGAGCGGACAAGCGCTATCCGATGAGTGCGAAAAACAAGAGGAGGCGGAGGCAGCACCGAAAGCCGTGGCAAAGATCCTGGCCACGCATCTGGGGGAAATGAGTCAAAATACCTGGAGATCCCTGACTGCGCAGGGGACTCGGTATGCGAAAGTGCCCGGCATGTTCCAGCTGCCACCTGGACCGAGATCGAAAATGACATGCGCAAAGGTATCGATGGGGACGGCAAACGTCGCTGGTACAGCCTGTTTCGCCGAAAAGCGACCCCTTTGCGTACCTATCCCAACCGGACACTCGCGAGCAACGTCGTCGGTTTCGTCAACGGGGAGGGCAAGGGAGCCGCGGGACTCGAGGGATGCTTGACTCCCAGCTGGCAGGGATCCCCGGACAGGAGGTCTACGAACGCTCGACCTACGGACGCATCCCGTTGGGTACCAGCGTCCTCACCCCGCCCGTGAACGGAGCCAGCTACTCGCTGACTTTGGATGCTGACTTGCAGTGGTCCGCGGAGCAGGCGCTGGCTGACGGCATCGCGACAGCTGGCGCGAAAACCAGCTCGATTCTCGTGATGAACCCGAATAACGGTGAAATCCTGGCACTGGCGACGGCGCCATCCTGACTCGGCCAATCCTGGCGCCACGGATGCTGGAAACCTCGGAAACCGCACAGTGACCGAGGCCTATGAACCGGGTTCCACGGAGAAGGTGTTGACCATGGCTGCCCTGACGGACTCGGGGCTGGTGACTCCGGACACGAAGGTCGATGTGCCTGCCAGCATCGCTTCTGGAAGTGGAACCGTCACGGACTCCTTCGAGCACGGGAGAATCAAACTGACTGCTCGGGGAGTGGTGGCACAGTCATCCAACATCGGCACCATCAAACTTGCTCGCCAGCTGGACAAGGGGAAACTTCACGAATACCTGACGTCCTTCGGGCTCGGCTCGGCCCGGGATCAGGACTACCTGCAGAAACCGCGGGGTCCCTCCCTGGGGCGGACATGGCCGACTACACACGTGACCAGATTTCCTTCGGGCAAGGGCTGTCAGTCTCGGTCATGCAGATGGGGGCTGCTCTCTCTGCGGTCGTCAACGGTGGCACCTACCATCAGCCGCAGATCATCCGATCCGCCACGAACCCCTGACGGCACCCCGATCTCGTCTGGCAACCCCGGCATCACGTCGCGTGATCTCCGAGGAAGCATCTGGCATGGTGGTCAACATGATGGAATCCGTCATCACGAGTGTCAGCTCAGAGCGGGCGATTCCCGGCATCGCACCGCGGGTAAATCCGGTACCGCGCAGCGCTACGACGCCAGCTGCAAATGCTATAACGGCTACACCTCATCCTTTGTAGGGATTGCGCCAGCCGAGAACCCCCAGCTGCTGGTCTACGTTGTGCTCGATCAACCGACGAACGGCAATCTTGGGAGCCAACTGGCTTTGCCTGTGGTCAACAACGTGCTCCAGATGGCCCTTCCAGGTACAACGTGGCTCCTTCGAGTACTCCTGCGCCAAAGGAGCCACTGGAGTGGGAGTGAGCACGCTCAGGCCGGATTTCGTCTCCCCCGTCGCTATTCGGGAAGTGGTGGCCGGGCTCGGTATTTCTGGGGATGCCGGAAATGTTGTGACGACGGGGGTCTGCCTCGATTCGCGTCTGGTGCGACCGAGGGATCTCTATGTTGCCCTGCCGGGATTTTCATTCCCATGGAGCGGCATTCAGCGGGCAAGCCGTGGAACGGGGAGCCATTGCCATCCTGACCGACCCGGCAGGAGCCCGGGCTGCAGGGGAAGCCGGTGTGCCTGTGCTGGTCAGCGACCGCTTGCGCCCCGTGATGGCCGAGGTGAGCGCCCGTATCTACGGCGAACCCGCGAGCGGGTTGGAACTTTTTGGAGTTACGGGCACCAATGGCAAGACCACCACGGTGGCTCTGTTGGAAGCCACGCTGGCTGCCACAGGGCGGCGCGTCGGGACCATTGGGACGCTTGGTTTCCGTCTCGATTGTGTGGCACTGCCATCGGGTCGTTCCACGGTGACCACCCCCGACTCGCCGGATCTTCAGGCGCTGCTGGCCTTGATGCGGGAGCGCGGTGCGCAAGCCGTGGCGATCGAGGTGTCCAGCCATGCCATGGCCATGTCCAGGGCTGATGCGTTGAGGTTCGACGTGGTGGCCTTCCTCAACCTGGGGCGGGACCATCTTGACTTTCATCGCGACATGGAGGAGTACTTTCGAGGCCAAGGCATCGTTGTTCACCCCCGAACATGCTCGAGCCGCTGTGGTTTGGATCGATGATGAAAATGGCTGCAGGGTTGCGGATAGGGCGCGGAAAGCTGGTCTTCCAGTTACCACGGTCGGTACACGTGAGGAAGCGGACTACCGTCTCATGGGCTACGAACCTGTTCTTCCGCTGGGTGGACGTGCTCGGTTGCGTACTGCATCGGGGGAGACGACGGTGGAACTGACGCTTCCTGGATGGCACAACATGGTGGATGCCGCTATCGCCCTGGCGATGCTCGAACGTGTGGGGATCTCGGTCGAGGACGTGCTCCCGGGCTTAGCGCGTGCACAGGTGCCCGGACGGATGCAGGTGCTGCCACTGCCCGAGATGGCCCCGACCGTGGTCGTGGACTTCGCTCACACTCCGCAGGCTGTGGCCGCCACCCTGGATGCTCTCCAGGGATTCAGCGAGGTGATAACCGTCTGTGGGCTGCGGTGGGGACCGAGATCCCTGACAAACGTCCCTTGATGGGGCGCGCCGCTGCTGAGCGTAGTGACGTTCTGATCATCACGGATGACAATCCTCGCACTGAGGACCCTGCCAGTATTCGGGCCGCGATGCTTGCTGGAACCGCCGATTCACGGGCCCGGATCGTCGAGGCCGGGGGCAGAGGTGGTGCCATTGAACTGGCGCTCGCAACGGCTGGGCGCGATAGTGTTGTGGCGATTCTCGGGAAGGGACACGAACAAGGTCAGCAGATCGGTGACCGAATCGTGGCCTTCGATGATGCCTTGGTCGCTCTCGAGACCTGGCGACGGATGGAAGGAAGTGGTCGATGAGGGCGAGGCGGCTCAGCGAGCTGGTGGAGCTGATGCAGCCAGCGGCCGTCGAAGTGGTGGGTGATGACACGGTGGTTGGTGCCGATGTGGTGCTTGATAATCGCAAGGCCACCCCCGGCAGTCTTTTCATCGCCATCCCCGGCTCCCGGGTCGATGGTCACTCCTTCGCCCCGCAGGCCGTGGCCGCGGGGGCGGCCGCGGTGCTCGGGAATTTCGTCACCGAGGCCGATGTCCCCCACATCCTGGTCGAGGACACTGTGCAGGGACCTCGTGGCTGGCGCGAGGGACTGGTCCGGGAGGAACGCGCCCGGGGAATGGTGAGCCTCGGTGTCACGGGGTCCTCCGGAAAGACCTCCACTAAGGATCTCCTGGCGCAGGTGCTGGAGGCGAAGGGGACTACCGTCGCTCCGACTGGAAGCCAGAACAACGAGATCGGTGTGCCACTGACGGCATGTCGGATCGATGGATCGACGCAGTTCCTCGTTAGTGAGATGGGTTCCAGAGGGGTCGGACACATCGAGTGGCTCACCTCACTGGTGGGCCTCGACGTCGGGATCGTGCTGAACATCGGGCGCGCCCATGTAGGCGAGTTCGGCGGGCTCGAGCGGACCGCCCGCGCTAAATCAGAGATCATCACGGGGACTGGGAGCCGAGGGGTGGGCGGTGCTGAACGCCGACGACCCCTCCTGCCGGGCGATGCGGGATGAAACTGCGGCCAGGGTGGCGTGGTTCGGGGAGGTGACCTGCCCGAGGGAGACCTGCAGGTCGCTGCCCGGGATGTCGTGTGGCGAATCTGCGCGGGCCGCCTTCACGTTGGTGGTCACCGAGAATCGGAAACCGCCTCGGCTCCGGTCTCGCTCCGGGTGATCGGCAGACACCAAGTTTCCAACGCTTTGGCTGCAGTGCCGCTGGGCTGGCGGTCGGCATGACCGTTGCGGAGGTGGCCGGGGCCCTGTCGGTTGCCGAGTCTCGTTCGGACTGGCGGATGGAGGTGGTGCGCTGCAGCGAGGACCGGATCGTTTTGAATGACGCTTATAACGCCAACCCCTGATTCGATGGCCGCCGCTTTGCGCACTGCGGCGAACCTGATCGCCGGACAGCGCAGGAGCCATCCTGGGGCCCGTGCTGTGGCGGTGTTGGGGGACATGCATGAGCTTGGCCCCGAATCGGCAGAACTGCATGCCGAGGCCGGAACGCTGGCAGCCGATCTCGGGATCGATGAGCTTCTCTCGGTCGGGGAGCATGCCGGGATCGTGGCGGAAGCGGCCCGTGCACGGGGATTGAAGCTCGGGTGGTCACCCGTGAGGAGGCCGCGCAGGTGGAGCTCGCACCGGGGGATCTTCTCCTGGTCAAGGGCTCGCGCAGCCTGGGCCTGGAACTGGTGGCCGACGCTGTGGCGAAACGAATCGGAGGCGTCCCCAAGTGAGAACGATCCTGGCGGCTGGGGGCTGTCCCTCCTGCTGACACTGCTGGTCACCCCACAGTTCATCAAGTTCCTGACGCGGCGTCAGTACGGTCAGTTCATCCGTGACGACGGTCCCAAGGAACACTTGACCAAGCGAGGCACCCCGACCATGGGGGCGTCGTCATCGTTGCTTCCGTGGTGCTGTCCTACTTCATCGCTCACTTGATTCTGTGGGAGTCAGTGACGGTCTCCGGGGTGTTGCTGCTTGGGGTCATGACCGCTCTCGGATTCCTCGGGTTCCTGGATGACTGGGCGAAGATCTCCAGGAGCGTTCCCTGGGGCGCTCACCCAGGGGAAACTGATCGGGCAGTTTACGATCGGTGGCGTCTTCGCGGTGCTGGCGCTCAATTTCCCAGACGAACGTGGTCTTCGTCCCGCATCGGAGTTCGTCTCCTTCCTGCGTGACCTGCCTTGGTTACATCTCCCGTTCTTCCTGGCGGTTATCTGGATTGTCTTCTTGTTGATGGCCTGGCCCAACGCCACCAACCTCACAGACGGTCTTGACGGTCTGCTTTGCGGGCAGTGCAACGCTGGTGTTCGCGGCCTTCTCACTGGTCAACATCTGGCAGTTCAACCAATGGTGCGGCAGGGTTTCCAGCGTCGGCCCTCTCTGTTACGAGGTGCGCGACCCCTACGACCTGGCGGTGGTGGTCTCAACGGCACTCGCCGGCTCCTGCTTCGGTTTCCTGTGGTGGAACGCCAAACCCGCTCGGATCTTCATGGGCGATACCGGCTCCATGGCCATCGGTGCGGCTCTCGCGGGATTGTCGATCATGACCCGCACGGAACTGCTGCTGGTAATCATGGGTTTCCTGTTCGTCATGGAGGCCGGTTCCGTGGCGCTCAAGTAGGGGTATTTCAAGGCTACGAAGGGGTAAACGCATCTTCAAGATGTCGCCCATCCACCACCATTTCGAACTTCTTGGGTGGCAGGAGGTCACTGTGGTGATCCGGTTCTGGATCATCTGTGGACTGTGCGTCGCAATCGGTGTCGGTATCTTCTACGCGGAATGGGTGGTCGGTCAGTGAAAGAATTTCTCCGCACGGCGAATCGGCTGAGCGACTGGAGCCGGGTGCACGCCGTCGTGGCGGGCCTCGGCGTCTCAGGTTATTCGGCAGCCGATGGGCTGCTCTCGCTCGGGGCGAGTCACGGTTCTAGACGAATCGAACGTCCACGCCGACAAAGCAGCCATTCTGGAGGCCCTCGACGCCACGGTGCGACTCGGCAAGGGGCGCGACCGCCGAGCTGCCGGGGGATACGGATCTGGTGGTCACATCCCCGGGGTGGCGCCCCTGACGCCCCGTTGCTCACTCGGGCGTTGGAACGTGGGATCCCTGTGTGGGGGATATCGAGCTCGCTTGGCGGATGCAGCAGCCTGACCGAGCCATTCCGTGGCTCGGGGTTACTGGCACCAACGGGAAGACCACCACCACCCAGATGGTTGAATCCATGCTGCGGGCTGCCGGGATGCGGGCGGCGGCGGTCGGGAATATCGGTCGCCCCATCATCGAGGCCATCCTCGATGACGAACCCTATGATGCATTGGTAGTCGAGCTATCGAGCTTCCAGTTGCACTGGGTGCACACCCTCGCCCTTCATTCTGCTGCGGTACTGAACCTGCACGAGGACCACCTCGAGTTCTACGACGGGCCCGGCGGATACGAACGCTACGTAGCCGACAAGGCCAGGATCTTCGAGCGGGTCATGAATGCCTCGTGTACAACGTGGCTGGAACCCGAGACCGAACGTCTCGTGGAGGAAGCCGAGGTCACGGAAGGTGCCCCGCCATCGGCTTCACCACTGGCATTCCCGCGATTTCTATGGTCGGCGTGGTGGATGATCTGATCGTCGACCGCGCTTTCGTTGCCCAGCGGCACAGCTCTGCGCTGGAACTCGCCAAGGTTGCGGATGTTCAGCCCTATGCTCCGCACAACGTTGCCAATGCCTGCGCCGCGGCCGCCCTTGGCGCGCAGCCTAGGGGTGCCTGCAAAGGCCGTGGCCCAGGGCCTTCGGGACCTGCGCCTTGCTGGGCATCGCATAGCAGAGGTGGCTGAGATTAACGGCGTGCGCTGGATCGACGACTCGAAGGCCACGAATCCGCACGCAGCGGACTCGGCGATGCAGGCATTCTCGTCGTTCGTGTGGGTGGCGGGGGACAGACCAGGGAACCAGCTTCGATGATCTGATCATCGCCCACCGCGATCGGATCCGGGCGGCGATCCTCATCGGTATCGACAGGCTTGTTATAGCGGAAGCATTGTCCCGACACGCGCCCGATGTTCCTGTGATCATCCTGGACAGCAGCGACCATGGTGTGATGGACGAGGTGGTCTCCCACGCGGCGCGTCTTGCCCGTGAGGGTGACGCGGTGCTCCTGAGCCCCGGAAGCGCCTCGCTCGACATGTTCACGGGCTACGACGACCGCGGAGAATGCTTTGCCGCCGCGGTTCGGAGTCTTCAGGCACCGAGCAGTTAGGCACACCAATGGCCAAAGCGCCCTCCGCCGGACGGTCGTCCGGCAACGTGGTGCGTGCGCTGACCCGGTCTCCGATGGCGGATCACCATCTCATCATCTTCGCCACGGTCATCCTCACGGCAATCGAGAGATGATGGTGCTGTCGTCGTCATCGGTGATAGCGCTCTTCCAAGGAGAATCCCTGTACTACTACATGATTCGCCAGCTTATTTTCCTGATCGTCCGGGTTGCTCCTGATGATTCCCATCAGCCGCATGAAACCGGAGACGTTGCGGAAACTGGCGGCTCCCGCCTGGGCAGCCGCCGTGATCGGGTTGATCCTCGTTCAGACCCCCACTGGGATACGAAACCAATGGCAACCGCAACTGGATCCGGATCGGAGGTTTGCTGACCATCCAGCCATCGGAGTTCGCGAAGCTGGCCCTGTGCTGTGGGCGGTAGCTCTGTTCCACAACAAACGCCGTCGCTTGAAAGAACCCGCTCAGTTGCTGCTGCCCTTCATCCCAGGGGCCTTGGCGATGTTGGCTCTGATCCTGGCCGGGCGTGACCTCGGCACCGGGTTGATCTTCGGCGCCATGATCTTCTCCCTGTTGTTCTTCGTCGGGACTTCGCTGCGAATCCTGGTGCCGTCGCTGTTGGCGGCGATCGGTGTCGTGTTGGTGCTGGTGCTGGGATCGGAGAACCGGATGGCGCGTTTCATGGCTTTCTTCGATCCGCAGGCCAACCCTGACCTGGCCTCCCAGCCCCTTTCGGCGTTGTATGCGCTGGCCAGTGGTGGCTGGTGGGGGCTCGGGCTCGGAGCGGGTAAACAGAAATGGGGAGGTTTGAAGGATGGCGCGCACACAGATTTCGTGTTCGCGGTGCTGGGCGAGGAGCTCGGGTTGTTCAGGGGTGCTGCTCGTGATCGGGTTGTTCGCCCTTCTGATGCGCAGTGGATTCCAGGTGGCACTCAAGTCTGACCAACTGTTCAACCGCATCGCTGCTTCTGGGGTGACCGCCTGGTTCCTGCTCCAGGCAATCGTCAACATAATGGTGGTCATGAACCTGCTGCCCGTGCTCGGTGTCCCATTGCCCTTCATCTCCTCAGGGGGGTCCGCCCTGATGGCTAACCTGCTGGCCGTGGCCGTATTGCTGGCCTGCGCCCGGGACACGCCTGATGCCCGTGCCTATCTCGAGAACCGGCGGCGTGGGGCAGGGGCCACGTATGACCAGCGTGCTCGCTGCGGGAGGGAACTCGTAGACCCGCATTGTGCTGGCCGGTGGCGGCACTGCACACACCTCTCCGTTGATCGCGACGGCCCAGGCGCTGGCCGAGCTGGACCCAGAGGTGGAGATCACCTGTATCGGAACGAGTAAGGGACTCGAGACCAGAGTGATACCACAAGCCGGTCTCAGACTGGAGCTGATTCGCCCCGTTCCCATGCCGCGGAAACCGAACTTCGACCTGGTCAAAGCTGCCCTGGAACTCTGAGGCAGTCCGTGCGGGAGGCGCGTGCCATCCTGCGCCAGAGCGAAGGCTCAGGCGCTGATCGGCTTCGGCGGGTATGTCGCCATTCCTGCCTACCTGGCGGCCCGCGCCATGAAGGTCCCCGTTCTCGTGCACGAGGCGAACCGTGTGGTTGGTATCGCGAACAAGGTGGCTGCCAGGTTTGCAGCTTTCACCGGGTATACCTTCCAGACACCCAGATCCGGGGAGGAAGACGGATTGGGATGCCGATGAACTCGCAGCATCACTCGTCCTGGGATCACCCGCACCGAGGCCAGGGAACGTTTCGGACTGGACCCCGAACGGCCCACGCTGCTAGTCAGTCGGCGGTTCCCAAGGGGGCGCGGGCCATCAACCAAGCCCTCTCGCTGCGGTTCCTGCCATTCTGGATGCCGGAATCCAGGTACTGCACGTGCTGGGGGCCAAGAACTTCACGGACATGGATGTTGTGGTCGAGGTCCGGGAACGGGGCACGCTACGTCCCTGTGGCTATGTCGACGCCATGGTCGAAGCCTACGTGGCTGCGGATCTGATGATTGGCCGAGCCGGGGCGGGTACTGTCATGGAGACGGCGGTTCTGGGACTGCCTGTGATCTTCATTCCCTTGCCCTGGGGCAACGGCGAGCAGGCCCGGAACGCCGCAGGACTGGTGGCGGACGGGGCGGGGATCCTGCTTCCTGAGGCCGACCTCAGCGCCGATAAACTGTCCGGACATGGTGATCCCCACCATCACGGACACGGAGAAGTTGGCTCGCATGGCCGAGCTGGCCCGGCCCCATTCGCCCGCGGATGCCGCCGATGTCCTGGCGAGGGCCGCCGTGAACGTTGTTCGAGGAGAAGAGGCATCGTGAGCTTGCTCACCCCTATCGAGTCCAGCCCGCCGCAGAGGTCGGTCCCGTTCACTTTCACTAGCCATCGGTGGTTCCGGGATGAACGGCATCGCCCGGCTCTATGCGGAACTGGGCATCCCCACCAGCGGGTCGATCGGTCGAGATCCGCCACGCTGGACTCCCTGCGGGAGCTCGGAATCACCTGCTACGCCGGTCATGACGCGTCTCAGCTTGGTGACGCCAGAACCGTGGTGATCTCCTCCGCGATCCGCGAAGACAATCCGGAGCTTGCCGAGGGCGCGCCGCCGAGGCCTACCCGAGGTCTGGCATCGCTCAGCGGCGCTGGCGGCCCCTCATGCTGGGCAAGCAGGGGGTCTCGATCGCGGGAACCCACGGTAAGACCACCACCACGGCCATGACTGCCGTTATGCTGCAGCAGGCCGGGGCTGATCCAGCACGTCATCGGTGGAAAGCTTGCCACCACCAAGGTCAGTTCCGCTATCGGCACGCGGGGGATGCTTTTTGTCATCGAGGGCGGATGAGTCGGATGCATCTTTCCTCCAGTACCCGACCCGGGTTGCGATCATCACCAGTGTTGAGCCCGACCATCTGGCCAACTGGGGCACCCGGAGGCCTACACCGAGGGCTATCACACTTTTTGCGACCCTTCCCGCTGTCGAGTGGTGATTGTGAACGTGGATGATCCGGTGCTCGTGCCTTGGGCTGACAGACTTCGTGTCGAGGGCAGACAGGTGATCCGTTATGGATTCGCCGAGGACGCCGAGTGCGGGTTTCGGATGCTCGTCCAGTCAGGAGGGAATCACCGGGTACCCTTCGGTACGGGAAAAGAGACGGGTGTGCTCCGGCTCAAGGTTCCGAGCAACCACAACTTGTCCAACGCTGGGTCCGCCTACGCGGCGGGTCGTGTCCTCGGCCTCGGACACGAGGAGGGCTCTGGCGGCGCTCGGGCAGTTCACGGGAACGCTGCGCCGGTTCCGAACTCATCACCGATACCGCTGGGATCCGGGTCTACGATGACTACGCCCACCACCCGACGGAGATCAGGGCGGCCCCTGAACGCCGCGCGCGCACTGCCACTGATGTCGGTAACGAGGACACGGGGACTGGACGGGCGCCCTGACTGCCTGCTTTCCAGCCGCATCTGTATTCCCGGACCGCAGATTTCTACGAGGAGTTCGGCGAGGTGCTGACTCTTGCGGACATCGCGGTGATCAATGATGTCTGTGGCGATCGCGAGGATCCGATTCCGGGGGTGACGGGGGCAGCTCGTGGGTGGATGCCGCCCAGCGGCACGGGGTCCGTGGAAGTGGTCTACGTGGTGGACAAATATGATCTCCCTGCCGCCCTCAACGAGATCTCCCGTCCGGGAGACCTCATCATCACCTTGGGCTGCGGTGACGTCACGATCGTGGGTCCGCTGCTGGCGCCGCTGCTGGCCCGGCGTCCGGAGGCGCAGAAACCGTTGACGAGCACCCCGAGCGATTTCGCGAAGGTGTTGCAGGCCAAGCGCCGCAAAACGCCGTCGGGGGCTGTGGGTGATTCTGGCTTCCGGAATCCTTGCGGTCTTGCTGGCGGGAATCGCCACCTGGTTGGTCTGGTTCTCGTCGGCCTTCGCGGCGACCGAGGTTCGGATCAACGGTGTGTCGCTGCTCACCGAGCAGCAGGGTCACTGACGCCGCTGATGTCACGCTGGGAGGGCCGCTCGCCACGCAGGATGTGGGACGCGATCCGCAATCGCGATTGCTGCGTTGGCACCAGTGGCTGAAGTGCGTGTGGAAGGCGTTTTCCGCACACTGTTGAGATAACCATCACTGAACGCACCTCGCCTACGTGTGGATGGACGAGGGCGTGGCCCGCTGGGTTGATGCGGACGGCGTGGTGTTCCACGAAGGAGGAGAGGCGGGGCAGGGGACCGTGAAGGCGAGCATCGCCGCCCCTGAACAACGCATCTTGAAGGGACGTGGCCACTCGTGGTTTCCGCAGTGGCCCCGGTGTTGGGGAACGGATCACACTGCTGCAGGCTTCGGTAGTGGATCGAGTGAGATCCAGCTGTCCGATGGAGACACCATCGTGTGGGGCAGTGCGGAACAATCCCAAGTGAAGGCCCAGGTGCTTTCGGTGCTGCTGAGTCAGGGAGGCCAGCGTCTACGACGTCTCGGCTCCGCACGCTCCGACGACACGCTGACAAGCCCGATGAAACCCTCAACCTCTGGTTGAGGTGATTTCTGGAAGTTGCGGCATGGTCGTTGGATAGTGCGCCCATCTGCCCCTAGCCTTCTTTTTCGACTACGAGGACAGGAATGGCGGTCATGGCAAGCGCATCTCAGAACTACCTGGCGGTTATAAAGGTCGTTGGCGTCGGCGGCGGGTGGGGTGAACGCCGTCAACCGAATGATTGAGGCCGGGTTGCGCGGCGTCGAGTTCATCGCGGTCAATACCGATGCTCAGGCACTGCTTATGAGTGATGCTGACGTCAAACTCGACGTTGGTCGTGAGCTGACCCGTGGTCTGGGAGCTGGGGCGGATCCGTCCAAGGGGCGTCAGGCCGCCGAGGATCATGCCGAGGACATCGAAGAGGCCCTCAAGGGTGCCGACATGGTTTTCGTCACCGCAGGTGAGGGAGGTGGCACCGGTACGGGAGCCGCACCCATCGTTGCCAAGATCGCTCGTTCCCTCGGCGCTCTGACCATCGGGGTGGTGACCCGCCCCTTTTCCTTTGAAGGGCGCCGTCGCGCCACCCAGGCCGACTCGGGCATAGAGGCACTGGGGAGGAGGTCGACACCTGATCGTCATCCCCAACGACAAGCTGTTGCAGATGACCGATCATCAGGTGGCCATTCTCGATGCCTTCAAACAGGCAGACCAGGTTTTGATGCAGGGTGTCTCCGGTATCACAGACCTGATCACCACCCCCGGGCTGATCAACCTTGACTTCGCGGACGTCAAATCGATCATGAGCCAGGCGGGCTCGGCCTGATGGGTATCGGGTCGGCTCGCGGTGAGGACCGGGCCCGGGCCGCGGCAGAAATGGCCATCTCCTCCCCATTGCTCGAAGCGAGCATCGATGGCGCCCACGAGTGCTTCTCTCGATTGCGGGTGGCTCGGACCTTGGGCTGTTTGAGGTCTCTGCGGCTGCCCAGCTCATCGAGGAAGCCGCGCATGACGAGGCAAATATCATCTTTGGCACGGTCAGTGACGACGCCCTGGGGGACGAGGTTCGAATCACGGTCATCGCTGCTGGCTTTGATGGCGGACATCCACTGCCCCGACCGCCGCGCCCTCGAGACCACCCGAGGTAGCAACTTGCAGCAGCCGTCGCCATCCCGTGCTGGTGGTTTTGGCGGCCCCAGCGGTCCCAGCCCACTTGCGGGAGGGACGCCTCTCACAGGGTTCCCGTGTCGTCCCAAGCGCCGTCACCCTCACGTCACGCCCATGCAACCGAGCCGTCCGGAACCGCGACCGCTGCGGGCAGACGATGACGACGACCTGGATGTGCCCGACTTCATGAAATGACGGCGTGTCGGCAGTCATTGCACCCAGTTGTGGGCGCCCTGTCTGTAGTCTCAAGCGAAAGTGTTTTAGGGAGGCGTGTCGTGGGTGTACGGAAGCTGGCTGAGTGGATGGGTCTCGTCGAGGATGGGCGCCCAGCGACCCCAAGGATGAGCTGTCCGAAGAGTACTCGGTGGATGAGTACGTAGAGCCAGAACCCGAGCCCAGGCCCGTGGCCAAACTCACCGTCATCCTCACGCCGCTAGGCCCGAGACCGCATCACCCGCTCCGGCGCCGAGCCAGAGCCCCACTCCGGCTCCAGCGGCGGCTCTCGTCCAACCCCCGACCCCGGAGCCGCGTCAGGGTGACAGATCTCAGCCGAATCATCTATGTCCGACCGCGCAGCTACAACGAAGCGCGTTCCATCGGTGAGAATTACCGTGACGGGATTCCCGTCATCATGAACCTCTCCGACATGGAACGCGGGGAGGACAAGAGGCTCGTGGATTTCGCTGCTGGCCTGATCTTCGGGCTGCGCGGCAACATCGAGCGCATTTCCAGTCAGGTCTTCCTGTTGTGCCCGCACAACCTCGTCGTCGGCCCTGAAGACAAGCAGAAGCTGGCTACCGGCGGTTTCTTCAACCAGAGCTGACCCCATGGTTGCGCTGACACTGTTCTGGCTCCTCCAGGTCTACATGCTGATCCTCCTGGTGAGGGTCCTTCTCTCGTGGGTACCTGTGGTGAGCCGAGGGTGGACTCCTCGTGGGATTGTTCTGGTCCTGGTGGAGTCCGTTTATTTCGTCACTGATCCGCCCCTGAAGCTGCTGCGCTCGTTCATCAAACCGATGCGGATGGGTGCGGTTTTCGCTGGATCTGGGCGTGCTAGTGCTGTTCCTGATCATCTACCTGCTCAGGAGCGTCGTTCTCTGGATCCCGTTCTGATCCGGGCGTGTCGTGCTGGCTTCCCCGTTGGATCTGATGAAGTATTAGAGTAACCTTAACGTTGTGCCCGGGGTTTCTCAGGATCGGGCACAAAGATTTTTCGACCGTGTGGGAGTAAAGATGAGCCTGACCCTGGAAGAGGTTCGCCGAGTCCGGTTCCGGATGGCACGCCGTGGCGCCACCGGCTACGAGGTCGGTGACGTCGACACTTTCATAGACAAGGTGGAGGGAGTCGTTCGCGCAGTTCGAGAACGAGCGGGATTTGCTTCGCCGGGAGGTTGAGGCTGCCCGCACAACCGGAGATCCGGCGCCTGCCGGCAATGATGAGGCGATGATCGCCAAGGATCATGAGATCAACTCGCTTCGAGGTGAGATTGAGCGTCTGCGTAGCCAGATGGCGCAGCAGGCCAAGCAGCAGGTTCCGGTTGCAGCGCCTGGGCAGTTGGATGACAAGCGTGTTGCGCAGCTCACCCAGGACAACGAGCGACTCCGAAGCGAACTCGACCGGGCCCGTCGTGAGCTTGATGAGGCACGTAGCAGCAGTTCCCGTGTCAGCCATGTGACGGGCAACACGGAGACTCTGCAGGTCGTCACACGTGAAGAGGCAACTCCCGCCGTTGTTCGGTTGGTGTCGTTGGCCACGGAGCAGGCCGAACGTCTCGTGGATGAGGGCAAACAACGAGGCCCAGCGTAAGATCAACGAAGCCAAGCAGCAGGGCTTATGAGATCACCAGCGACGCGCGCACCCGTGCCGAGCGCATCGAGTCCGAGGCTCGTGTCAACGCGGATCAGATCAACCGCGAAGCCCAGAGTCGTGCGGATCGCATGAATGGCGAGATCGATCGTCGTCGCACGGAATTGTTTGCAGAGCTGGAGCGAGAACAAGGTATTCTCACCCAGAAGGTTGCGGCGTTGCGCGGCTTTGAGTCCAGCTACCGCGAAAACATGCGTGGCTACCTGTCGCGGCATCTCGAATCCCTGAACAGAACCTGCCGGAACCTTTGGATGTTCCGGAACTGGCCGAAAACGTTCAGGGACTCCCCGTCTTGATGCGCTCGCCGCTCAGGACCGCCTGGCCTGAGTGGAAGGCAGAAGACTGGTTGATGGTCCGGTGGGGGTGTACTCGCCGGACCATCAACTCCTAAACCGAGGACGGTAATGTCACCCAGCAACCCCCAGAGCCTGTGATCCTTCCAGTTCGTGACGGTGAAGAACCATGGACACCGGAGGAGATTCAGGAGCAACGCGAGGTTCTCGTGGAGGAGCTGGAAAGGCTCGACAAAAGGTGGCCACCACCGACAGTGAGTTGAGCGATCTTCTGCTCCAAAGGCAACGATGGCGCAGGGGCGGGATCCGGCAGATGTGGGCTCTTCCAATTTTTGAGCGTGATCAGGAGCTGTCTTTGGCGCAAAACGCCCGCGAGATGGCGGATCAGGCGAGGCTTGCCCTGCACCTGTTCGACGAGGGCCAGTACGGGCTTTGTGAGGTGTGTGGAAAACCAATCGGCAAGGCAGGCTTCAGGTTTTCCGCGGGCGACGATGTGCGTCACCTGCAAACAGCGCGAGGAACGCCGCTGAGCCGCAGGACCCGGCCCTGTTCGCAGCGGGCGTCGCTTTGGTGGGGTTGGGGTGGACCAAGCATCCAAGAGGGCCGTGCTGGGGACGCTGTCCCAGGGCAGCCCGTCGAGATCGTTGGAAGCCTGTGCGGTTCAACCTGATCTTCAGCCCGGGAGCGGCCTTCAGTCTCGGGACGTCAATGACGCTAGCGCTCAGCATTTTTGCGATTGTTGCTCTGCTGGCCTGTGTATTCATTGCCCTAAGCAAAGTGCGAACTCTTTCGCAGCACTCGCAGTTGGCTTGATGATGGCAGGGTATTTCGGGGAATCTTCATGACAGGATATTCCGGGCACCCGGGCCGCTGTTCGGGCATGTTGTCGACTTTATTCAGCTCCCTCACTTCGCGATTTTCAATGTGGCGGACATGTGCATCACCAGCGCGGCTTTTCTGATCATCCTGCTGAGCCTGCGCAATCCTTCCGAGGAGAAGAAGAGGGCAGAACTGGGATGAGCGTTTTTCTGGTGCCGGATACCTTGGCGGGGGAGCGGATCGATCTCGTGGCATCCCGGTGACGGGATACAGCCGTTCAGAATGGCGGAGCTGATTGCGTCCGGGTCCGTGCTGCTGGATGGTGAGATCGTGACACGGGCCTCCCGGCTCGTCGCCGCTGGGGCGATGTTGGAACTGGTCGCCGATCCCCGTCCCACTCACGCTGTAGCGACGCCACGATTAGCCGACGGTCTGAGCGTGGTGCACGAGGATCGGGACATCGTCGTAGTGGACAAACCGGCGGGTGTGGCAGCCCACCGAGCCTGGGCTGGGAAGGTCCCTCCGTTACTGAGCACCTGGCGGCCGCAGAGGTTGCAATCGCTACATCAGGGGCCCCCGAACGGCAGGGGGTGGTGTCGAGGCTCGACGTCGGAACCTCCGGCTTATGGTGCTTGCCCGTTCGAGCGTGCTTATTCAGTGTTGAAACAGGCTTTCCGGAAACAAGACGGTGGACAAAAACCTATCAAGCGCTCGTACAGGGACATCCTGACCCGTTCACGGAACCATAGACGCTCGATCGGTCGTCATCCAGGACATGAGTGGAAGATGGCGATCGTGGAGAGGGCGTGAATCGATCACGCACTACGAGACCCTCGAGGCACCGCACGGCCACTCTCGTCGAGGTCAGGTTGGAGACTGGCCGTACCCACCAGATCCGGGTGCATTTTTCGCCGCGATCGGACATCCTTGTTGCGGCGATCCGCTTTTACGGCTCAGACCCGGCGCTTGCGAGACGCTTGGGGAATCGATAGACGGTGGCTTCACGCCACTCAGCTGCATTCGAGCACCCGGTTGAGGGAAGTCATGTCGAGTTTGAATCGGAGTTGCCGCGGGACCTTGAACACGCCTTGAACGAGGTGAGGTCAGACTGAGGCCGTGAGGTAGGGTTGCGGCGTGCGTAGAGCAAAGATCGTTTGTACTCTGGGTCCGTCCGCCAATACGACTGACCGTCTCGTTCAACTCATCAACGCCGGAATGAATGTCGCTCGCCTCAACATGAGCCACGGGGGACTACACCGAGCACGAGAACCGTCTCAACGCCGTCCGAGAAGCCGCAAGGGTAACTGGGTCGTACCGTGGGCGTCTTGGCCGATCTCAAGGGCCAAAGATCCGTCTTGGAAAGTTCGCCGACAACCAGAAACACTTCTTGGAGCCAGGAGACCGTTTCACCATCACCATCGAGGATGTTCTCGGCACCAAGGAGCGCTGCTCCACCACCTTCAAGGGCCTCCCCGGGGACGTGAAGCCAGGAGACCAGGTCCTGATCGATGATGGAAAGGTGGGTCTGCGGGCTTTGGAGGTCTCGCTCCACTGACGTGCTTTGCGAAGTGGTCGTGAGGCGGCCATGTGTCCAACAACAAGGGAATCAGCCTTCCCGGGGTCGCCGTCTCCGTTCCTGCGATGAGTGAGAAGGACGAGAGAGGATCTGCGTTGGGCGCTCTCGAAGGACATCGACATGATCGCGCTTTCCTTCGTTCGTAGTGGTGACGACGTCAAACGGGTTCACGAGATCATGGATGAGGAAGGGCGCCGCATTCCCGTCATCGCAAAGCTGGAGAAACCGCAGGCGATCGCGAACCTCCAGGAGATCGTCGACGCCTTCGACGCTTTCATGGTCGCTCGCGGTGATCTGGGTGTTGAACTCCCGCTCGAGGACGTGCCGCTGGTCCAGAAACAGATCATTCGCGCGCGCACGCAGAGTGGGCAAGCCTGTGATTGTCGCGACCCAGATGTTGGAGTCTGATCTCCTCCCCGAGGCCCACCCGCGCCGAGGCCTCCGATGTGGCGAACGCGATTCTCGACGGTGCGGACGGCGTGATGCTCTCCGGCGAGACCTCGGTCGGCGACTACCCGGTGGAGACGGTCCAGACCATGGCCCGGATCGTCGAGGCCACGGGCACGACGGTCACGCCGAGATCCATGCCATCGACTGGGATCCCACACCACCGGCGGGGTTCTCGCGCATGCCGCAGTGGAGGTCACTCGGCGGGTCGGTGCCCGCTACCTGGTCGCCTTCACCAAGTCCGGCGACACGGCCCGGCGCTTGTCACGCCTGCGTCCCTCCATCCCGCTGCTGGTGTTCACCCCTGAGGTGACCACCCGGCAGGCCATGACCCTCACCTGGGGTGTCGAGGCCCACATCACTCCGGACTTCACGGTTCAGGAGCAGATGGTGGAGACCGTCGATGCTTTCCTCCGGGAGCGGGGCATGATCGAGGTCGGTGAGCGCATCGTGATTTTGTCCGGGTCGCCCATGGGCGTTCCCGGGAAGACGAACAACCTGCGTGTCCACAAGGTCAAGGCCAGAGACGATATCGACGCCTGAGTTTCGAGCACGAAGAGGGTGGGAGCCGATGAATCGGCTCCCACCCTCCTTCGTACCCGGCAGGGACTCGAACCCCTACGGCCTTGTGGGCCAGCTGATTTTGAGTCAGTCGCGTCTACCATTCCGCCACCCGGGCAGCAAGGACCATTGTACCTGAAAATGATCGTTTCTTCGCCCAAACCCCTAGTGGCGCGCTAGAATGCCTGCTGAATCCATGTCTTGGAGACCTAGTCGGTCCACTCGAAGGGGAATGGAGCAGGAAGCATGGGCCAGAAGCGGTAGAAGAAGGTGCTCATTGCCGAGGGACGAGGCGCTCATCCGTCTCGACTTGGTGGAGTTGCTGACCGAAGAAGGGTTTGAAGTGGTGGGGCAGGCAGCGGATGGCGAGGAGGCCGTCAAGCTTGCCCGGGAGTTGGAGCCCGACCTGATAATTATGGACGTGAAGATGCCCGGCATGGATGGCATCACCGCGGCTGAGATCATCGGTGAAGAACGTATCGCCCCTGTACTCATGCTCACCGCATTCAGCCAGAGCGAACTGGTTGAGCGTGCGCGGGATGCCGGGGTGATGGGATATCTCGTCAAAACCATTCGGAGCCAATGAAGTGGTGCCCGCCATCGAGGTCGCCATCGGGCGTTTCGCTGAGATGCGGGCGATCGAGGAGGAGCTGGCGAACCTCGAGGATCGTTTCGAGTCCCGGAAGATCATCGATCAGGCTAAGGGAATGCTGCAGGAAGGCCTGGGACTGACCGAGCCTGAGGCGTTCCGGTGGATCCAAGAAGACCGCCATGGACCTGCGCAAGTCGATGCGCGAGGTTGCCGAGGTGTCATCTCACACAAACGGAAGAAGTGATCACTTCTTCGGGGCCTGACTGGGAGGTCAGGCGACCGGTGGCGGTGAGCCGTCCTTCGTCGTCGTGGACATCTACCGTGTGAACGACAGGTTTCCGTTCCCCAGGCGAACGGGAACTGCCCTGCCCGTGACCTTGCCAGAGGTGACAGGGTCGCAGATGGGTGACGTTGAGGTCGACGCCCACCGCGACCCGCTCCGGATGGGCATGCAGCCAGGCAGCCAGGGAGGCCAGGCCTTCTATCAGCGCTGCAGTTGCTCCTCCGTGAAGCAACCCGGCGGGTTGGGTGTTTCCGTCACCGGCATGGAGCCGACCACCTCCGTTGCACTGGCCGGGTGATCTCGATGCCCAGTTTTTCGTGCAACGAAGAGAGGGGTAGCGCGGTGGTGTCGATCATGGCCGTCAGTCTCGCACAGTAGATTTGATGGTGTGAATCGCCTGCTCCTCATCGACGGACACTCCATGGCCTACCGGGCTTTTTACGCCCTGCCGGTGAAAATTTCCAGACCTCGACGGGACAGCACACGAATGCGGTACACGGCTTCGTCGCCATGATCATTGGATTGTTGACCGCCGAGGAACCAACGCATGTGGCCGTCGCCTTCGATGTGGGTCAGGGTCCTTTTCGTAACGAGACCTATCCGAGTACAAGGCCACTCGAGGTGCGTCTCCGCAGGAATTCAAGGACAGGTGGAGTTGATCAAGGAGGTCCTCGACGGGTTGCGGATAGCCCATGTCGAACTTCCTGGTTACGAAGCCGACGACATCATCGCCACCATGGCAGCGAGCGGAGGCTGCGGGATACGAGGTGCTGATCTCAACGGGTGATCGTGACGCCCTCCAGCTGGTGACCGACCGCACCACTGTGCTGTATCCGCGCAAAGGGAGTGAGCGATCTGCTGCGGATGACCCCCGCCGTGGTGGAGGAAGTACCTTGTGCCGCCGCAACTGCTACGGAGCTGGCGGCGTTGGTGGGGAGACCAGCGACAATCTGCCAGGGTTCCTGGCGTCGGCTCCCAAGACCGCGGCCAAGTGGATCAACACCTACGATGGTCTCGCGAGACATCATAGAACGTGCCGAACAGGTCCCGGGCAAGGCGGGACGGTCGCTGCGGGACCACCTCGATGACGTGCGGCGTAACCGGCGTTTGAATCGTTTGCTGCGGGACCTGGAACTCCTCTGGGGCTTGAGCAGACCGAGCGTCGTGAGTGGGACCAGGAAGCCTGCAACAGTTGTTCGCTGCCCTCGAGGTTCCGCTCTTTGCGGGAGCGACTCACCCAGCTGTATGGGGCCACCGGCAACGAACAGAATGGCGCCCAAGAAGCATTTACTGTCACCGGAAGGACTCTGGCACCCGGCGAGCCCGCTGCCTGGCTGAGGAGAACGCTGTAGGGAGAGGTGGCGCTTTCGTTCATCGGCAGTTGGGGGCCGGGACGGGTGATCTGTGGGGCATTGGCACTTGCGGTTGCCGAAGGGCCGGAGGCGTTCATCGATCCGGCTGTCCTGACCCCCGCACGACGATGAAGCGGTGGCGAGCTGGCTGGCGGATGCGCAACGTCCCCAAGCTCGTCCACGACGGCAAAGGACCGTTGCTCGCGATCTGGGCCAGAGGGTGGACGCTGGACGGGTGGTCATGACGTGGCACTGGCGGCTTATCTGCTACGGCCTGACGTCGGGGGACAGGACCTTGCTTCCTTGGTGCAGCGGTATCTGCGCCGCGATCTGGTGGCGGATGCAACTATCGATACCCAGGAATCCTTGTTCGGGGTTGACGAGGGAGCCACGGCTGCAACGCAGCCATGCTGAATGCTCGAGCGATCGTGGAACTGGCCGGGGTTGCGGCCTGAGCTCAAAGGCCCAGCCGGCAGCAGAGATCCTGAAAGACGTGGAACTGCCGCTGCAGCGAGCCTTGGCGAAGTGTGAACGTGTTGGCATCGCCGTGGATCAGGATGTTCTGGACGGGCTGCGGACCGAGTTTGACTCCGCGGTCGTGGCTGCTCAGCGGGGCGGCATGGGACGTGCTGGGGCACGAGGTGAACCTGGGGTCTCCGAAAGCAGCTGCAGGCAGTGCTGTTCGAGGAACTCGACATGCCGAAGACTCGACGCACGAAATCTGGTTATCACCACCGATGCAGAGGCCCTCGAGGGACTTTTCGAACGCACCGGCCATCCGTTCCTGGAACATCTCCTGGCACACCGGGACCGCATCCGGCTGCGACAGACCGTTGACGGACTGCTGGCGGCCATTCAGCCGGACGGTCGCATCCACACCACATACATGCAGACCATTGCTGCGACGGGAGGCTGTCCTCCACCGACCCGAACCTGCAGAACATTCCTATTCGCACCGAACTGGGGCGGCGGATCCGCAACGCCTTTGTGGCCGGCGACGGCTTCGAGGCGCTGATGAGCGCCGACTATTCGCAGATCGAGATGCGTCTCATGGCCCCGTCTCCGGGTGACGAGGGTTGATTGCCGCATTCAGATCCGGCAGGGACTTCCATGCGGGAGATGGCGGCCATCGTCTTTGGAGTCACTCCGGAAGAGGTCACAGGGGCAGATGCGGGCCCGGGTCAAGGCCATGAACTATGGGCTCGCCTACGGGCTTGGTGCCTACAGGGTTGAGCACCAGGCTCGGGATTTCTGTGCCGAGGACAAAGAACTGATGGAGGTTTACAACTCCCGGGTCGGTGGGGTGCAGCAGTACTTGGCAGATGTGGTGGCTGAGGCTCGGAGGGGTTGGCTACACCTCGACACTGCTGGGGAGGCGGCGCTATCTACCGGACTTGAACTCCAGCAACCGACAGCGGCGCGAGATGGCGGAAAGGGCGGCACTGAATTCCCCGATTCAGGGTTTCCGCTGCCGACATCATCAAGCTGGCGATGCTCGAGGGTCGAAAGAGGGGCTGATTGCGGAAGGGCTGCGCAGCCGCATCCTGCTGCGGGTGCACGACGAACTCGTACTGGAGATCTGTCCGGGAGAACGGGAAACAGTGGAGGAACTGGTGCGCGAGAAATGGGGCACCGCCATGGATCTGGCGGTGCCCTTGGAAGACTCGGTGGGGGCCGGCGACTCGTGGTTCACTGCGGCTCACTGAGCCGCCGGCCCCTACAGGATCAGGCCTCTTCAGTCACGGGCTTGAGCAGAAGAAGATCCGTGAGTCCCAACCGTTGGTGTCCTTGTTATGGTCCCAAGCAAAGTGCGATGGCGAGTGCGGGATCGCCGGTCTGGCGTTCAGAAGATCAGATCCCGGTCGAAAAGTTGCCTCATCGACCTTCTGGTCTTCGGTGAACTGGTAGCAGGCGGTCCGCCCGTCTGCACTAGTGAGCTTTTCAGGACGTCCCGGCTGCGAGGCTGACTCGTGCCGTCCTTGTGGAAGCTGGTTACCAGCAGCTTCGCCGCTCTGGTAGGTGTGGATCAGAGGACAACCTGGCCGGCGTTGGAGCCCGCTGCCGGGCCCATGTTCCACCAGGCCGCGGTCTTCGGTTCATCGCTTGGGAGGAGCTTCGATGTTGCCGTCAGCGTCATTCCCCAGGGAGACTGACGTTGGCCTCGATCCAGCTTCTCGATTGAGTAGGAGACCGGCACGAAACGCCTCGTCCAGCGCGCTGCAGGCACCCGGGGATGCAGGGCGCGGCGTCGAGGGGAGGTCACGGCTGTGCCATCGGCGTCGCCGCTGGCGCTGGCCGCCGGGGGAGTCGCAGCCGTCTGGGGGTTGTCGTTCTTGGGTTGAAGGACCCATACAAGGGTCAGGGCTACTGCCAGAAGAATGGCAACTGCGGCTATGCCGAGCTGCACCTTCCGGTTTTTGAGAGCTTCGACGAGATTCACGGGAACAGATTAATCCCTGCCCCAACCACGGCCAACCGGTCTGCCGTAATTAATGCGGTCCGGTAGTATCGAATCGCTCTGATCTTGACCGTCTCCCGGGGCAACGATAGGGTGAAGGGGCGCTGTGGCCTGCCTGCCCTCGGACCGAGTGGGGCTGGCGCGTCCATCTTCCCGATCCGGGGTGACGGACAGGGCACAGGGTGAAACCTTATTGTGAAAGCCCTACTACATGTCCTCCTCCTCCACTGAGGCCTCGACCGTGGCAGTCGACGATTTCAGTTCCCCGGAAGCCTTCATGGCAGCCGTTGACGCCACCATCAAGTACTTCAATGACGGCGACATCGTCTCCGGAACCGTTGTCAAAGGTCGACCGGGACGAAGTCCTCCTCGACATCGGCTACAAGACCGAAGGCGTCATCCCATCCAAGGAACTCTCCATCAAACACGACGTCGATCCCTTCGACGTGGTCCAGGTCGGCGACGAGATCGAAGCCCTGGTTCAGCAGAAGGAGGACAAGGAGGGTCGCCTCATCCTCTCCAAGAAGCGCGCCCAGTACGAACGCGCCTGGGGCACGATCGAGGAAGATTAAGGGAAGAGGACGGCGTTGTTTCCGGCTCCGTCATCGAGGTCGTCAAGGGTGGCCTGATCGTCGACATCGGCCTGCGTGGCTTCCTGCCCGCATCGCTGGTCGAGATGCGCCGTGTCCGTGACCTCCAGCCCTATGTCGGCATGGAACTTGAGGCCAAGATCATTGAGCTCGACAAGAACCGCAACAACGTGGTGCTGTCGCGTCGTGCCTGGCTGGAGCAGACCCAGTCCGAGGTTCGCCAGACGTTCCTCAACCAGCTGCAGAAGGGCCAGATCCGCAAGGGCGTGGTCTCCTCTATCGTCAACTTCCGGTGCGTTCGTGGACCTCGAGTGGGGTCGACGGTCTGAGTGCACGTCTCCGAGCTCAGCTGGAAGCACATTGACCATCGAACGGGGTCGTGGAGGTCGGCACCCCCGTCACCGTCGAGGTGCTCGAGGTGGACATGGACCGCGAGCGTGTGTCTTTGTCTCTGAAAGGCAACCCAGGAAGATCCGTGGCAGACCTTCGCGCGTCTGCACCAGATCGGTCAGATCGTGCCCGGCAAGGTCACCAAGCTGGTTCCGTTCGGCTCCTTCGTGCGCGTTGGCGACGGTATCGAGGTCTGGTGCGTCTCCGAGCTGGCTGAACGTCACGTCGAGATCCGGAGCAGGTCGTCTCTGTCGGCGACGACGTCATGGTCAAGGTCATCGACATCGACCTGGAACGCCGCCGCGTCTCGCTGTCACTGAAGCAGGCCAACGAGGGTGTCGATGTGGCCGCCGAGGAATTCGACGCTTCCCTCTACGGCATGGCCGACAGCTACGACGAGCAGGGCAACTACATCTACGAAGGTTTTCGACCCGGAGACCAACGGGTGGAAGTCCGGCTACGAGGAACAGCAGGCTGCTTGGGAGCAGCAGTACGCCGGGGCCCAGGCCCGCTGGGGAGCTCTAGCGCCAGGTGGTCGAGGCCGCTGAGGCCGAGCGTCAAGCTGCCACGGCAGCCGGCACCGGCTACGCTTCCACCTCCACTGAACCCGCCGAGGGTTCCCTCGCATCCGACGAGGCCCTCCAGGCCCTTCGTGAGAAGCTGACCGGCAGCAACTGATCTGCTGAGAAATCCGCGATCCGGGCCCGCTTCCCTCCGAAGCAGGCGGGTCGGATCAGTGAAAATCCTGCGGACAGATTTCGTGTGGAACTGATCATCAGCCTGCGAGGTTCACAGGAACAGGAGCGTCCATGAGGCTTATTCGCAAACGGCGCGTCGGGCGAGAAAACTCCTAGTAGCGCATACGTGAGGGAGGGTCATGAATAAGCCTCCATGATCAGTAAGCAGATCCGACAGCATCGCTTCGGACGCTAACGTTTGGATTTCAACATGACTTTCAGTCGAATGTGGCCTTGTGGTCTTGCCCGGTGAGGGTGAGAGCGCAGGATGGCAGGTATCCGGTTCTCGAAGAAAGGAGATGAACATGAGAAGCCGGTACTTATCAATCCTTGTGTCAACCGTGATGATGGCTGCTGTCCTGCTGGGACCTTCTGCCGCTGCGAGCGGACGCTGGGTTTCCGCATCGCACGTCGAAGACGTCGTGGCCACCTCCATGCGGAGTGCGAGGCGTCGCCGCGGTCGTCAGCGAAAGCCAGCGAAGCTGATGTTGCCGCTGGCATCGAACGACTCTCAAGGCTCCTGCTTTCGTCGACCTCTTGAAGAAGCTCAAGCCGGACGGAGCCTGCTCACATACTACGCCGTCACGTTGGGCTCCTCGGACATCGATGCTCTTGCACAGAACACTCAAGGAAAACATTTCGAGTTGGCCCGTGTGGACGGTAGAGTTCAACTGTCACTGGACTCCGGGGCCAAAGCCATCGGTCGTGAGCTCCCTTCCCAAGGGAGTGTATGTGGGCGCCAGCTGGATGTGGCAGCACAACCTGCGGACGTCTACGGATACAGCCTGTTGGCAGGCTATGCCGCTGCGTTCGCTTTTTGCTCTTAGCCTGGGAATGGTTTGTCTGCCTGCTGGGCCATGGGCATCACTCGCTTGTTCAGGTGGCTCTTCTTTGCTCTTCCCCATCAACTGGGATGCTGCATGCAGGTGATCTGATATGTCTGCTAGTTCGAAGAAATGGGTGTGGCCGCGGACCTTCGGTCGGCGCTTCGCCTTCGCCATGTCCATCTATCAGCCGGTCGGGTTCGTCCTTCTCTGCTGGTCGGATGGTTCAAGCGGTTGCCTCTTGCAGTGACGATGCTGCACGTGTGGCTGTGGGTGTTCGTGATCTGCCGTCATCTCAGTGGGACAAAGCCGCCCTGGCCCGACCGGGTGCCTCGTTCTGGAAACCTCTGATCCCGGTGGAGAAACCGACTGACATCTTCACGAGAAGAAGAGGGCTGCCCCGAAGGACAGCCCTCTTCTTCTAACAGCCCGTGAGCTCAGCCCGGCGTCCCCTCCCAGGGCAGGCAGCTGCACATGCCAGATGCCGGTCGCCGTAGGCGTGTCCACTCTTCCGACGGGCGGCCAGTGCTTGTCCACCCGGAATGATCCAGGCGGGAAGCATCCCTCTTCCCGGGAGTAGGGGCGGTCCCACTCAGCGACGAGATCCTCCACGGTGTGGGGGGCGCGGCGCAGCGGCGACTCCTCTGCCGCGATCCGTCCCGAGGCGACGTCGTCGGCCTCACGGGCGATGTCCAGCATCGCCGTGACAGAAAACAGTCCAGCTCAGCCAGGGTTTCCGACTCCGTGGGCTCCACCATCAATGTCCCTGCCACCGGGAAGGGACATGGTGAGGGCGTGGAAACCGTGATCGATGAGCCGTTTGGCGACGTCATCGACAGTGATTCCGTGGCGTGCGAAGATGCGCGTATCCACGATGCACTCATGGGCCACCCGATTGTTTCCGCCGCGGTACAGGATCGGATACGCCTCCGAGGCCTGCTCGCCAGATAGTTGGCGCTCAGGATCGCCACCCGTGTGGCCTGGGTCAGCCCGCTGCCGCCCATGAGGTCGGATGTAGGCCCATGAGATCGGCGGGATGGAAGCCGAACCGAAAGCGGCGGCGAGACTGCTCCCGCTTCACCCGTGGCCGGATCGCTCGGCAGGTGCGGTTGCAGGTGTTCCTTGACCCCGATGGGACCCATGCCGGGCCCGCCACCGCCGTGCGGGATGGCGAAGGTCTTGTGCAGGGTTCACGTGGCTGACGTCGCCCCCAGGTCACCGGGACGCACGAGACCGACCAGAGCGTTCATGTTCGCGCCGTCGATGTAGACCTGCCCCCCGTGGGCGTGCGTGATTTCACAGACCTTTCGGAACAGTGTCTTCGAGACACGCCGTGCGTAGACGGGTAGGTGATCATCACGGTACGCCAACCGCTCTCCTGCCTCCTCCGCCCTGGCGGCGAAGTCGTCAATGTCGATGTCACCGTTCTCCGGCGGACTTCACCGCGACGACCTTCATTCCGGCCATGGTCGCCGAGGCCGGGTTTCGTGCCGTGGGCCGAAGCCGGGATCAGACAGATGTCACGCTCGTCGCCGTTGGCGCGGTGATGAGGCGGCGATCGTCTGCAGCCCCGCGTACTCGCCCTGGGCGCCGCTGTTGGGTTGCATTGAGAACGCGTCGTAGCCCGTGATCTCGCACAGCAGTTTTTCCAGGTCTGCCACCAGTTCCCGGTACCCCTCCGATTGTGAGGCGGGGCGAACGGGTGTGAGCCCTGCGAACTCTGGCCAGGTGATCGGCATCATCTCGACTGCGGCGTTCAGTTTCATGGTGCAGGAACCCAGTGGGATCATCGCGGTCAGTGCCAGGTCGCGGTCGGCAAGGCGACGCATATAGCGCATCATCTCCGACTCGGCCCGGTTCATGTGGAAGACCGGGTGGGTCAGGTACTCGGAGGTGCGAAGCAATGAATCCGGAATTGCCGGGTTCTGGGCTGAGTTCTGTGGCCGGTTCAATGCCGAAGGCATCCAATACCGATGCGAGGGTCTCCAGGGTGGTGGTCTCGTCCACCGAGATGCCCACTCTGTCGCGACCGACCCTGCGCAGATTGATACCTCGCTGCTCTGCAGCGGCAAGGGATGCCCGCCTGGCCGACCCCACCCGAACCGTGATCGTGTCGAAAAACTCGTCCGGCTCAACGATGGCGCCTCCTGCCTGTAGCTGTTCCGCGAGGGTGACCGCCATCAGATGGACCCGCTGCCCGATGGCCTTGAGACCCGCCGGGCCGTGGAAGACCGCGTAGAAGGAAGCCATCACCGCGAGAAGCGCCTGGGCCGTGCAGATGTTCGATGTGGCTCTCTCACGGCGGATGTGCTGTTCTCGGGTCTGCAGGGCCAGACGATAGGCGCGATTGCCCGCGCTGTCCTTGGAAACACCGACGAGACGTCCCGGCATGGTGCGTTTCAGCTTGTCACAGCAGGCCATGAGACGCTGCGTGCGGGCCACCGAACCCCATCGGCACCCCGAAACGCTGAGCTGAACCAACTGCGATGTCGAATCCCATCGCGCCCGGTTCCTTCAGCAGGGTGAGGGCCAGCAGGTCGGCGGCCACGATCGCCAGGGCACCCTGCCTCATGGAGGGCTCTCGCACCGGGCGGTGCAGTCCTGCAGGTGTCCGTGGGTGCCGGGATAGGCGAAGATCGCTCCGCACAGATCGTCTGTTTCCAGCTCATCGACCTCGCCGATCATCGGGTCGATGCCCAGCAGCCGGGCCCGGGTGGCCAGGACGCTGAGGATCTGTAGGGTGCAGGTCGGCTGCTGCGAAGAAACGTGGTTTCTTGCGTTTGCCCGCCGCGAACGCCATGCTCATCGCTTCCGCGGCGGCGGTTGCTTCGTCGAGCAGGGAAGCATTGGCGATTTCCAGCCCGGTCAGGGTCGCGGATCATGGTCTGGAAGTTCAGCAGCGCCTCAGCCTTCCTGCGAGATCTCGGGCTGGTACGGGGTGTAGGAGGTGTACCAGGCCGGGTTCTCGAGGATGTTGCGCTGGATCGCAGGCGGAGTGATCGTGCCGTAGTAGCCCTGGCCGATCATCGAGGTCCGGACCTTGTCTTGGCGGCCATCCGCCGTAGTTCTTCCAGCACAGCGCCCTCGGTCAGCGGTGCCCAGGAAAGCGTTTCGGTCTGGCGAATTCACGTGGGCACGGCCTGATCAATCAACTCGTCGGACTACCGACCCCAATTGCCGAGAGCATGGTCTCCATCTCGGTCGGGCTCAGGCCGATGGACGGCGATTGGCGAAATCAGTCTGGGTCGTAGCTGGTGGGATTCAGGTGCTCATCGGTCGATCAGGGCCTTGTACTCGTCCTCGCTGAGGGGTACTCATCCAGCGCGGAGGGATCGCTGGGCTGGATCTTGAAGAACCAGGAACCTGCGGGATCCTCGTTGACGGTCTCGGGGAGTCCACCACGGTCTGGTTGACCTCGGTGATGACCCCGTCGAAAAGGAGCGACAATCCCGGGAGGTGGCCTTGGTGGATTCGATCACGACGATTTCCTCACCCTTGGTGACCTCGGCCCCGACCTCGGGAAGCTCGACGTAGACGACATCACCCAGCTCGCCGGTGGCATGGTCGAGTGAGACCGACGGCGACCCCGTTGTCGCCGCTGTCGAGCCAGTCGTGATCCTTGGTGTACTTGATCATTGTGCTCTCTCCTCAGCGTTTGTAGGACGGTGTGATGAACAGTAGTGCGGGTGACCGTCAGTGGGAGACGTTTACCACGTACCTCGGCGTGGACGGTGGTGCCGGGTTGAATTTCGGTGGGCAGCATCGCCATGGCGATCGGGCCGCCCACAGTTGCTCCGAAGCCACCGGATGTGACCTCGGCTACCGGCTCGGTGTCCTCAACGGACAGGAACAGTTTCGCCCCCCTCGCGTACGGGGGCGCGGCCCTCGGCACGCAGGCCGACTCGCTTGCGGGAAGGGGCCCTCGACGAGTTGCTCAGGATCACCCCGGCTCCGGGAAATCACCCTCACGAGAACCACCCCGGCGTCGTACCTTCAGGGATCGCCCAGCCCAGGTCGGCCTCGGGCTGGTGTGATGTGGGCTGAGGTCGTGCCCGTACAAGGGCATACTCCCGCTTCGAGACGAAGCGAATCACGGGCACCGAGACCCGCTGGGGAGCACCCAGTCCCATTCAGGAGGGGCACGAGCCAGCCGTTCGGCTTCGAGGCTGGGGACAGAAATTTCGAAGCCGTCCTCGCCGGTGTACCCGGAACGTGAAATCCAGACCTCGATACCGTCCCAATCGAGGATCTGCGAGTCCATGAACTTCAATCCGGTCGCCTCCGGCACTAGGCCGCACAGGGCCTCCCTCAGCCCAGGGGACCCTGCAAGGCCAGCAGCGAACGATCCGTGAGGTGCTCGACCGTGACCCCATCGAGGGTGCGCAGCAATCCGAGGTCGTGATCGGAGCGGGCAGCATTGACCACCAGGAAGTAACGATCACCGTGGTGGGCGAACATGAGATCATCTAGGATCCCGCCGTTCTCGTCGGTGAACAGGCCGTAGCGCTGGCGGCCCTCCTTCAACCCGGCGACGCTGGCCGGGATCAGCGTTTCCAGGGACTCGCTGCGGCGTCAGCCGGGTTTCCGGATTTCGGACGGATCAGAATCTGACCCATGTGGCTGACATCGAACAGTGAGGCGGATTGTCGTGTGCTGGTGCTCCGAGATGATTCCGGCGAACTGCACGGTAGCTCCCAGCCGGCGAAATCCACCAGGCGACCGCCCAATTCCTTGTGCAGATCGTGCAACGCAGTGGTTGATAGTGACATGAGGACCCCTTCCTGCCGACGCGCGACGTTGCTGGGTGGTGCGACACCGGAGCCCCCTCTGTCACTGCTGCCTGAGATCGTTTCATCCTTCGGCGGACCCCGGTGGGGTCTCTCTCCGAAGTGTAGAAGTCGTCGCGGTCCTGGGGCCTGAGGTTTCCAGGGGCGGTTGCTCCTTCGGCACCGACTGGGTCAGTTCTCCCGCTTACTAGGACACAGCATACAGAGGCAGATGAAACTCGTGGGAGGTGGCCTTGGAAACATCAATCTGAAACTTCAATGTGGAAGGACGGAGAAGGGCCATGGCGGTGAACCTGAGTGCCCGGTTCACGTGCCGAGCGGGGCACGAGAGGTGGTGCTACGGACCTGATCAGGCTTACGCTGAGCACGTAGACACGCCTCGCGGGAACGAGTGCGTTTCGAGGTGTATACGGAACGCGATGACGAGATCAGTTCATCGTCATCAGCAGTGCTACCAGAACAGAGACGCCTTCAGGCTCATCTTGCCGACCCCGCGAACACGGCATTTCAACGACAAGCTCGGGCCGCTGATCACGGGGAGACGCCTCGAGACGGCCTTCCTCGAGGTTCCGCATCTACCCTGTGGTCTCGTGCGGATCGGACTGACGGCGCGGAATTGCGTCGGGCAAATCGACGGTGGCTCGGGAACTGGAACGACTGGGTGCCGTCATCATCGATGCCGACATCCTGGCCCGGGACGTCGTGGCCCTGGGAACCGAAGGACTCCAAAGGCGATTGTCACCCGTTTCGGGAGAACAGGTGCTCGCCTCCGACGGAAGCTTGAATCGCCGCGCGCTGGCCGGCATCGTCTTTTGCTGATCCACAGGCGTGTGCCGACCTGAACGCCATCATCCATCCCCGCGTGCGGGAACGAGCCCTGGGTTGGAAGCCGCGGCAGCCGGGCGGTGGTGGTGCACGTCATCCCGCTGCTGGTGGAGACCGGTCAGCAGGATGATTTCGACGCGGTCGTGCGTGGTGGACACCACGACCGCGGGAACAGCGTGCGCCGCTGACGCGTCGCGACGGCCTGACGGAAACCGAGGCCGGACGGCGACTGGCGGCTCAGAGCCAGTCGCCGGGAGCGGCTGCAGGCGGACCACCATCATCGACAGCTCCGGTCGGTGCGGGAGACCATGCGGCAGGTTGGCGAGCTGTGGCGACACTGCTGCAACGTGAGGCGCGGGAATCCTGGTCGGTCAGCTGCGCGAAAGCTCAGATGAGAACGCCACACGCAAGGAACAGTGGCTGTTGTTGGCCTCGATCATCTGCGGAGTTCCTTCTTTCAGGTCAGCAATCTCGTCGCGGTGGCGGGCAGCCAGCTCGAACGCTGAAGATCGGCGGCGGCCAGATGCATCTGGGCGGTGAGTCGTCGATCAGTTTCAGCCAACTCCTGCTCGGGCGGTTCCAGTTGCCCCGTTTCCAGGCAGGGGACGTCGGTGTCGGCGTCCTCGGTTCAGCATGTCCGTGATTCAGCGATCTTGTAACTTCCCGCGAGGCTGCGGATCGATGCCGTGCTCAGCGTTGCAGGCGAGCTGGCGGGCGCCGCCGGTTGGTCTTTCGTCGATGGCGGCCCCATGGACGGGTGATCGTATCGGCATACATGTGCACCTGCCCGCGACGTTACGGGCAGCGCGACCGATGGTCTGGATCAAGGAACGCTCCGAACGGAGGAAACCCTCCTTGTCAGCGTCGAGGTGGCCACCGAAAGCCTCCGGCGGGTCCAGTCTCCCAGCGGGTTTGCTGCCGCACCAGCGCATCAGCAGTCGCAGCCGCAGCGCGCGCAGCAGCTCCGGCCCGCTTGAGTGCATCGATGCTCGTATGCAGATAGCGGGTCGGATGCCAGCAGCGCATCGATGAGTCGGTCCAGATCCTCCGCCATCTGCTAGGTCAGATGGTGACCTGCGACGTTCGTTGCGTTCGGTTCGGGCCTGCAGTTTCGATGAGGGTCGTCGAGTCTGACCTTAGGGTCGGCAAGACGATCTCGGATCCACCAGGCCGGTGGGTCCGGATGATCTGCTCCGGCACGAAAGCCGCATCGCTGCGCTCCAATGGCTCAGAGGGGCCGCTGGCTGAGTGGATGGTCTGCCCCCAGGTTCGCCGCTGGCAGAACTCGTCAGACACTTAAAGGCCGGACTGTCAGGGCGCTCGGCAGGCGAGCACGTGCTCCACAAAGGGTTGCGTTTTCCGGGATGCGTCCGCCCTCGTACATGCCTCCGATCTGCGGGATCAGCGGCGTGGGACTCATCGGCCACCAGGAAAGTCCTCCAGGGAAGTAGTCCAGCGGGCAGGCGGGTGCGGATCCCGCGGCACGACCATCGATGTGGCGAGTGAGTTCTCGATACACCCAGAGCAGGTGCCGATCTGGCGCATCTGCATCTCTCGATGCTCTGTAGCTGCGTTGCGCAGCATCCGCAGCCGTTGCGTCCTCCAGGAAGCTTGTTCCTGGGGATTCGAGGTCCTGCTGGCCCGGATCGCCAGCTCGCACATCGATCCCGGCGATGGCGCGTTCCATCCGTTCCGCTCCGGCAGCTAGTGATAGTGGGTGGCGGGGAAGCGTCGATCTCCTCCTCCTCGTCGCAGCACTTCGCCGAGTCAGCGGGACGAGGGGTGGAGATGCGTTCGATCTCGTCGCCGAAAGAACTCGATGCGCTGCGTTCTCCTCGTACATGGGAAGATCTCCAGCGTCGCGTGCGAAGTACGCTCCGAGGAGAGATCGTTGCGCGTGTGCTGCAGATGTCGACGAGATGCCGCAACCAGCGAGCGCTCGTGTTCCTCGCCGCTCGTCAGCGGAATCCTGAAGGCGCTGGTCGGTATTCCTGCAGTTCCCAGCCCGTGATCGCTTTGACACCGTAGCCTGCCACTATGACGGTCGCGGCGGGTCAGCAGCGGAAGACTCGTCGCAGGTGCCGGAGGCGCGCTCCACCTCCTCGTTCAGGAGGAATCAGCCTCGATATGGAGTGTCTGTCTCTCTCTGTGGGACGTGGGCACTCTGGGTTGGTGAGTAGTCGTAGTAGGGAGACGAAGTGCTCGACGGCGTTGTCCGGGAAGAACTGGCGTAAGCTCGTTCGCGAACTGCGCTGCGGTCTTTGTTGGGCTGCATCGCACCCAGGACGTGCGTTGCAGCCGTTCCGCCAGCCAGGCCACCGTGGCGGTCTTGCCAGTCCCGTGGCGCCCAGGGCACCACATCCTTCTCACCGGAACGGATGCGGCGCTCAGCTCCAGGATCGCCGCCGGCTGTGGTCGGAGGGGAGAAGTCGGCACTGCACATGCTGGCGCGCGCCTGGCGGCGGAGCTCGTCAATCCCAGCTCATGCGGACCGAGTATGCCGCCATGGATCATCGGGTCGTGTCCAGAACTCGAGGCAGCTGGGCCCAGGTGCGCTGTTTCCGGAAATGCAGCAAAGCGGGTGCCGGATAGCTCCTGGCTAGTAGTCCCGCGCCACCCATCCCAGACTACGTGGGTCGTGTCAACCCACATGCCAAGTTCAGCACCTGTTGCAGATGGCGCGGCATGGCTCGCATGGGTTCGAGCGGTAGGTGCGGGCGTGGTGTGGGTGAGCTCGTCTTCGCCGGCCTCGCAGGAGGCCGTTTGCCTGGTCGACGCGACGTGATCTTGAGGCCTGACCATGAGGCGCAGCTCCGCCACATCGAGAGGGCGTGCAGGTTTCGCAGGCTGGATGCTCCTAGCGACACGTCCTGGGTGCAGGTTCGGGACCAGGCAGACGGCCTTCACGTTGGCTGCGCCATGTGCGGTTCCTGCTGATTCATGCTGCGGGACGAGGTGTTGGCCGGGCAGGAGCTGGAGCGGAGACGGTTTGGCTCTACCTCAGCCGAGAGAGCTTTGGGTTGTCAGGGCAGTCCACCTTTCTCCTCTGTTGGCCTTGGTCGCGCGCGCTCCCAGTGATGACCAGGCCGGTTGCCGACCTTCAGAAGGTTCTCGTTGGTCTGGAGTCACTGCCACAGGAACCGCCGCCGGCACCGACCATCACAACTTGGCAGGAGACGAGTGCTGAGGATCGCGAGCGCACGAGACGCTTCTTCGGCGTCTCCTACTGCAGGTCCTGTACGCTGCTCGGCCTCATGCTGCTGCTGACGCCTGCTGTGGGCAGCGTGCTGCTGCTGAGCGGCGTACTGCTGTGGCAGCGTACTACAGGCCGCCTGCTGCTGCTGGGCCCATGTACTGCTGCAAGGCCTGGGCAGGATCGTAGGGGCTGCCCTGGCCCGACCCGTAAGGCTGGTCGGGTTCAAGGGCTAGTTGGGTGGTTGCGCGTCATCACTGTCCTTCGGTGGGAGGTCTTGAAGCTGACAGCCGCTCCTCCCCGATGGGCCGCAGAGCTCACTGATGACATGTATCAAAAAGGTTGGCGGAGGGGTTGGCTTGTCAAATTTCGTCGTGCTCAAATCCTTCAGTTCGACTTGGGTCCAGCCATAGGAACAGAGCGGAGGAGCGGGCCAGCTGCGCGTCGCCGCGGTGGGCGGGCTCAACATGCAAGACAAGTCCTCCCAAAGGTGACAAGCTCCAAGGCCTCGTTTCCCTCGCAAGATGGCAGGCCTCTCGAAAGTAAACAACGGGATTGCTATGTCATCTCCCACATCGAGTCCTGACGCAGTCGGTTCCGAATCGAAACAGTGAAGCGCAGCTCGCGCAATCACTTGAAGGAAGATCCTCCAGCAGCGATCCGCTGTCCGGGACGCAGCGACACATCGCCTGTCGACCCGACAATTGGGCGAGCGATCCAGTTCACCAGCACTCGTGTCAGTTCGATTTGAGTGGAGGCCATCGGTGATGGCCAATTCCACCTGTGTCCCAGTGTTAGTCGTAACCGCCGACGGTGTCGTCGTCCCTCGAAGTCCCAGCACACACAGGCCAAGCTACGTGCCCCCTTGATCAGGTGGGCGGCGACACTCGGCTGCAGGTCCAGCGGTAAACGGGTCGAAGCGGCCCAGTCCTCCGGGAGTAGGCGATCGTACGTCAGGGAGTATGTGGGTCTGCTCGCACCGGCAATGCAGACGTGAGTCGAAATGCTTGCCAGGGCGCTCAGCATGCCGACAAACCTATCAAAGGCAAAGGGTCCCACGGACGGGAACTGTTGACTTTCACAGCCTGAGGCGTATTGCCCCGGTTGAAGTGCGTACCATCCTGGTCTTCTCAGGTCAGGGTGCCTGCTCCCGTCTGGCCGTCCCCGCCGCATTGCGTGACCTCCGGAGCAGTTTTCGGCCTGTTTTGAAGCACAGAAGTAATAGAACCGCATCCACGTTCTGGCCGAGCCAACGTCAATGTGTCGGTGTCTCGCGGCATAGCATGTGTGACCGTGAATGTTCGACCCGCGCAACGCGGCACGTCGCGCCACCGAGGTGCCCGCGTCCACAGCCTGAACGTCTCCTGGATCTGCAGGACTCCCTGATCGTTTTCACGGGGCTGGGCAGGTCAGGCAAGTCCCCTCGCTGGCACGGCCTGCCATCTTCGCCGAGGGGCAGCGACGCTATGTTAGCAATACGTAACTG